>Ga0224723_1002562_pt1 | contig 9972 bp, 10 predicted proteins | sample Balambano_FR2_Me_FD_161647 | JGI IMG/M metagenome (GOLD analysis project Ga0224723, IMG submission 161647) | Freshwater sediment microbial communities from Lake Towuti, South Sulawesi, Indonesia - Balambano_FR2_MetaG | ecosystem: Environmental > Aquatic > Freshwater > Lake > Sediment | place... | reverse complement strand
GTCACTGCGCGAACACCCGATGGCTCTGCACCGGGACGCACTTCAGAGACGCGGCATTGTAAGCAGCCGCGACCTGGCAGCGCTGCGCGACGAATCACAGGTGACGACAGGGGGTATGATGCTTATTCACCAAGCGCCGCCCACGGCGAAGGGCTATCACTTTGTCACTTTGGAAGACGAATTTGGTTTCATCAACGTCATCGTGCGACCGGATGTGTATGTGCGTTATCGGCGTGTACTGCGAGAAGCGGTGTTCATGCAAGTAGCAGGGCGCGTACAGCATGAAGGACGGGTGACGAATGTATTGGCTGATAAAATAACACCGTTACTTTTTGAGCTTGTCAATCCTTAGAGAGTGAGTGTAACGTTTAAAATTACGGACAAAGGCGACGGAGCATCAAATGGATCATCGCCACCTGTATCCAAGTTTCACTGACGGCAGGCAAGTGTTCATAATCTTTGCTCAAGCGCCGACACTTGCCCAACCAAGCGAAGGTGCGTTCCACAATCCAACGTTTCGGCAGAACGGTGAAGGTCGGCGTATCACTGCGGCGGATAATCTCGGCGCAAACACCAAAGAGGCGCGAACACCAATGCAGCAAGGCGGGGCTATCATAGCCAGCATCAAACAACACGTTTTGCCAGCGCGAAAACAGCGGCACGCGCTTGAGCAGGTGCTTGGCGCTGTCTTTGTCCGACCAATTGGCCGGATGTACCAATACACGCACCAACCAACCTTGTGTATCCACCCCGATATGCCGTTTGCGTCCTTTCACTTGCTTGCCGCCGTCGTAGCCACGTGCGCCCCCTTTTCCGTCGTTTTGACCGACTGGCTATCAACGATTAACACACTGGGTTCAGCTTCTCGTCCGCTCTCTTGACGCAATTTCTCGCGTAAGGTGTCATTAATCCGTTCCCAAGTTCCATCTCGACGGAGCTTGTGGAAATACGTTTTGACCGTTGACCAATTCGGTAAATCGTGTGGCATCATGCGCCAAGAACAGCCTGTTCGCAGAATATACAGAATGCCGTTGATGTACTCGCGCTGCTTCTCGGCGGATGTTCGTTTTTGGGGGAGTAAGTCTTGCAACTGCTCCCATTGCTTGTCACTCAAGTCGGTGGGATAGCGTTTTCGTGTGATCATTCTCTCATTTTACTTTGCAATCTTTTTCTTTACACTCACTCTCTTAAAACTAATCTATTGCGACGGTCAGAAAAACCGATTATCTTTCCTCTGGTAATTGAGCAAGGAAGTAGACGCTGCTCCGGTCGACTCCCAAATATCACCAGTAGTAGGTCGAAAGAAATGCCTCTTTCAATAAATGTGAATACAAAGCAGTATTTCGATCTGTTTACTGCTGGGCGTAGTATCGGCGTTCCCGTACAATTTGATTTTGATCGGCGCCGGTTTTTTATCAGACAATCCTGACTTCGAGCAAACGACATCTTGCCATATTAAGCAGAAACGGAGAAACGGTATGAAGTTGTCAAGGTGCCTTCTGATTTGCTTTATTGCTGCTATAGGTGTGCTGTCCACACATGCGCAAGAATTGACGCCGGACACTATGTTTGGCGTAGCTCAATACGTTGTCCGAATCGATGTCATTTTCACAGGTGAGAGTGGAGAAGAGGAACGAGAGTTCGGTTCAGGAATAATCGTTTCGGAAACCGGCATCATTTTTACGAACAAGCATGTGGTGGATCAGGAGAACATCACGCAGATTCTGATCTCGATCACAACGACGCTAGGTGTCGCTCCTGAACCGCGTTATACCGCACGTCCTGTTTATGTCTCTCAAGATGAAAACTTTGACTTCGCCATCTTGCAGATTGATGGTGAGCCGATGGGTGAGTTCTCTACGCTGATTAACCCAGAAAACTTGGCACTGCCATTTATCGAAACTTGGGCAAGTGCAGATTTGCGTGTAGCAGACACGGTCTATCTTGCAGGCTATCCAGCTGCAGGTGGTGAAGCCTTATCATTTGCATCTGCACCGATCTCGATCACTGCCAGAGATGGTAATGTCATCGTCGCTCAAGCAGATCTCCCTGTGAGTGCTGGAGGCAGCGGAGGTCTCGTTTTCAATGAAGCCGGAGAAATGGTTGGACTTGTTTACAAGGTACAGGGGACAGGGACTGCTTCAACAACACCTATTTTGAGCATTCAGTCCATCTGCGAGCAGGTTACCGATCAATGCGATCTGCTGCGTCCAAATGCGATACTTGAGAACCCGATCTGTTTACAAGCTCGCGTGACCCCATATTGCGAAAATACGCCCTTCACCATCGGAATGACAGCGCAGATCGGCAGCCTAGAAAGCGAAATTCAACTCCGCGCCGATCCGATTTGGCGGGCGCAATGGATCAAACCGTTAGGGCGTGGTTCGTTCGTAGAGATTGTCGGTGGCCCACAGGTATCTTTTGACGACATCCTGCGGGATTTCGAACTATTCTGGTGGGAGGTCGAAGACGGGGAAGGCACGAGAGGTTGGGTCGTTGAGGACTTTTTTGGTGAACCTGTCCTGATTCCTGCACGTCGGGATGAACCGCTGATCCCCTCGTCCACATGCCAGTTAACAACCCTCTACCCGATTAACATCCGCAGCGGACCCGGCGAGGAATATGAGCAGGTCGCCAGCCGTCAGTTTGATCAGGTGATCGCTGCCGATGGTCAGTTCCGTCCCGGAGATACCATCTGGTGGCGACTGCTTCCGGGGTTCTGGGTGCCCGAATTTACCGTGCGCGAAGGGGATAACTGCTTCACACTACCCGTAGTTGCGCCCCAATAGCCCAACAGCGTTATACATCACTGGACAAAGTTGACCATGAAACTGGCTTTTCTTGTACTAATGGGGCTACCTCTACTGTCGCTGCCACTTTTCGTTGTCGCTCAGGAGTCCCTTGATCCGCGACTGCGCGACGATGTGGCTCGGGCGCTGGTGCAGATTCAGATCGATGAACAAACGAGTATTACAGGGATCGTCGTGTCTTCTGCGGGCTTCATTTTCACCTTTGAGGATGAAGTGCTTGAAGGTGAAGAATTCGATGTTGCGGTCTTTACAGGTATAGACAGCCCACCGAGTGTTGCGTATCGTGCCAACACAATTTTCGCATCGGAGGATGTCAATTTTGCGCTTCTGCAAATTACCGGTGATGCCCGTGGTCAACAGGTGTTCAGTGATGAACTTGAACTCGACCACATTTTTCGCTGGTCTCGTCAATCCATCACTACACGCGGCGAGCAGGTTTATACATTCGCTTATGGTGAACAGGGTGAACTAAGTATTGAGACGGGAGAAGTGATTGGCTCAATCGATGATGGGATACGGGGAGAATCACTCGTCGATAGTAACTTCTACTACCAAACAAATCGGGGTGGCGCGGTCGTCAACGAGAATGGAGCCGTGATTGGTTTGATAACCGGCAATCAGGATGCAGACGCTGGGAATGTAAACTTCACACGAGTACTTTCCCTACAGGCAATTTGCGAAACACACGCTAGCATTTGCGACAGCCTTTTATCTACTACTCCCGCCCTTTCCCGTTCGACCCGGCGAGCTGTTGTTTGCCTTGCGGATGGGATTGCACTTGAGATGCGCGACGACGCATCCATTAATGGCACCTCCGTGCAGCGTGTGCAGTTGGGCGATCATGTTGTGATCCTTGATGAACCAAGTGTCAGGGCGGATGGTTATAGTTGGGTGCAAGTCCAGATGGTTGACGGCAACACGGGTTGGTTGCCCGACATCTTCAATAGATCACGGACGCTGCTAAACTATCGTTCCGATACTCAGATTGAGCAGCGGTACCCTATCCAGGCTGGGTATGGGGCGATGATTTGCGCCGCTTACCCTCACGAGGACCTGACGCTGCGGTCAACTCCTGAAGGCAACATCATCAAACGTCTGCGCAGTGGGTTAACTGTAGAGATTGTGAGCGGCCCATTAACCCGTTCAAGCGGCTCTTGGTGGCAGGTCATCGATACAGAGGGAACACCCGGTTGGATCGCACAAGCAGACGGAGAAACCCGTTCGCTGCTTGGAATGCCGGAATAATTCGTTTTGCGGTCAGAAAAGAGGTAATGACGTGAAGCGTATAACCTGGATGATTAGCGTGTTAATGTGGTTTCCGGTCGTATCGGTTGCGAACGAACAGATGGACCTTGATGAACTGGGGCGTGCGCTGGTAGGTATTTATATTGACGGGGAAGTTGTACAATCTGGATTAGTTGTCACTCCTGACGGGCACATTTTGACAACACCCACTATAAACTTGGAAGATGCATTTGACACTGATACGCCGGTCAGTGTGCGCTTTCTCAATGGCGACAATGTATTTACTCAGAATGATTTCAGCGTGAGCGCTCTCGCTTTGGACTCAGAGGAGGGGCTAGCAGCGCTACTGCAAATCGATACTCTACCCGAAGTTTCAGGGGCTACTCTCAACCTACCTCACTTCAATCCCATCGTGGAAAGCGTCGCAACCAGTTACTTAAAAAGCGTATCAGCGATAACCATTTCTCCTCTTGATCCAAACGACTACATCTCCATCAATGGTCAGGTCAACTCTATAGTCACACGCACTAGTGATTTTTTGCCCGGAATCTATTATCGTAGTCGGATGGCTATTGGCGTTGGCGGTCAGGGCGGAATGCTGATCGATGCCGATGGGGGCTTTATAGGATTGATCGCAATCCCCGATCAGGAAGTGCCCATTGTCGAGGCACTACCGATTGAGGCAATCTGTCTGAACAACCTTATGATTTGCCGTATCATTATAGAGAGCCAGCGCCCAGAGCCGCAAAACCGAAACCGTCCGACATCTGGTCTATGGCAGCTCACGAATGGAATTGGGCTGACCGATGGCGGACAAATATCCAATGGTCAGGTTGAAGCAGAGTATTACTGTACCCGATTGGGGTTCACAATGCGCGTTAGCGAAGATGAAAGGGTTTATGAATGCGTCAGTCCCTCTGACTCTGTCAATGTATTCCCGCTTGAAGCGGTCCATCATGACATCATCTGTCAGCAAACATATCGCAACCCCGAAGCGATTGCTTTTCAGATGAATATTGCGGGGATAAGCCCCGCATTCAGTTGGCGCTGCTATGCGTAATGTTAAGAAAAGCACACAAGAACAAATGACCAGAAAAACACAGCGCCAGCAAATCACAAATGTTTTACCGCATGAGCCGTTGGGCAATCCTTCGCCGCCATCTCAAAATAAACGGTTCTGGGAGACCCGTCCATTCAAATGGGGCTTGGGCATCGCTGGCATCGTTTTCACAACCATCTTTGGATTGGAAGTTGCCAATGCTTGGAACAATAGGTGTACTACCTTTCCGATTGCTTATGAACTAGTCCGCGAACAGACATGCCCGCCGGCTCTACGTGCCACAACGGAAGAATTTCTCGTTGTGTTGGGTCGACTTGCGTATGAGGACTCGGCAGGAAATCGCGCAGAAAATCTGCTGGCGACTGACCGAGTCAGCCGCGCGCTTGTTCAAGGGCTATCAGAGCCGGAGTTTCCACCGGAACTAAATATTAGGCTACTCCCTCATACCGATCCATGGGTGGATCGAATTTCCGTGCGTACTGACTTGCAAGAATACGGCAAGTTGATGGCAACTCGCTTTGATGCTCGGCTGATTGTCTATGGGATTGTTGTCGATAGTGGACAGAGTGTTGAGTATCGCCCCTGTATTTATGTCAGTAGCGTGTCGGACAATGTCGATCTCTCTATCATGGGTGATGATACGACCATTTGTGAAACCGGCAGCGTCCCGTTTCTAGAGAATGACGGTTCGGATACGTTGAGAAACTGGATTACCGGAGTTCGCCAGCTTACCATCGGATTAGAGCGGCATCAGGAAGGACGTACTTCGGAAGGAAACACACTCCAGTCTTTTGAAGCGGCATTAAGCAGTTTTGAACTCGTCACCGCGAATCCTATTCCGGGTTTGGCAGCTTTGGGACATATTTACGCTGGGAATGCTGCTGTCGATATAGCGCTTCGCCTTCAGATGAATGACCCAAATTGCATTGCTGGACGTTGTCGAAGCTATGATCCGCAAATTGAACAGTTCTACATTCGTGCATGGGATCATTATTCGGGAGTTCTTGAGTTGCAGACGGAGAGCGATCAAGCTTTCTACCGCGCATTGATTGGACGGGGCAATGTCCATTATCGACTCGCTCAACTCACACGACTCACCAGCGATACGGACGAAATAGTTGATTACCCACAAGACTACTCTATAGAGTACAACTGCTCCAATGCATCGTTAATGTTGATAACAAATGAAACTGGAGTGGGTGAAACGCTTGATTGGTATCAGCGCAGTTTCGCAGCGATGGCTTGTTACCAACAGGCTGCACGGATTGCGCCTGACGATGCCGACCAGCAGATCAAGATATCCTTTGGACTGGCTCAAACGCGCCAATGGCTTGGTCAGGAAGCCGACAATGCCGAGCTTCTCGATGCAAGTATAGAAAGTTATGAAAATGCAATTGAGCAACTCGAACAGCTATACCCTCAACAGGAGGATCGCCCTAGCGAACTTCGTTGTTTAGCTGGTGTGGCATATGGTGAACGAGGGCGGGTTCGCTGGCAGAGCGCGTTGCTTCACCAGACTTTGCTGTCCTCACAAGTCAGAGCGGATTTAGTAGAAGCCGTACAAATATTGGGTGATGAAACAAACATGTGTTATCTAGATACTGAATTAAGCGGCTATCGCCTTGATCTTCAATCAATACCCTAAATTCGGAGAAGTATTCATGGTCATTCTTTTACACACGCATCATCACTCCGCTTATGCAGCAAGTCTCCGTTTGGTCGTTTACTTGGCATTCGTTTTGGTCGTATTTTCCATGACAGTTGAGATAACTGCACAATCCGAACCCGGTCTCGATCGAGACCGCTCACCTTTCGTGGCAGCGACATACTCACTCAGCAAAGAAATTTGGGAGGAGACGGACATCGCCTACTTTACTGAAGATGTTGATGTCGATAATGCAATTGTCAATGTAGCAGAGGCGCTCATATCGATCATCAATGAGTCGGGAGGAGATGAAACACTCCAGGTCGTCAATGGGCAAGCCTGCGAGGGGGTTAGCAGTACGAATCCAGCTTACAGGTTTGAATGGAACCGCGAACACATCAGTGAAACACTCCCCATGCGCATTTTTGCCGTTGGTGAACAGCTAACACTTGTCATACGCGAGCCAGACGGCGATTGGTTGTGCAGCACTGAAGCGATCCTAGACATAGCGGAACTACGCTCTGGTACATATCATGTCTGGGTGGGTAGCAAGCAACCACCAAATAGCAACTCATTTTCTGCACGACTTTATGTTACCTTCGGTAACGAACACAATAATTACAGTCCTCAAAACGCACCTCCACCATGCTGCATAGGTTTAAATTTCTCAAACCCCGCGAACGAGGATAGTGATCCTGTTTTAACGTACCTTGAGCGTCAAATTGTTTCGCCGACCAGTGGCGGCGAAATCCTTCAAGTGTCGATAGACGCCATCCTTCGCGGAACAAGCGGTGAGCGTTTCCTTTTGGAGGTTACGCCGCTTGATCCCGTCACCGGCGCAGTGATTCCAGTCCCCAACCCTAACAACTCAGATGAACGCTGTGCAGGAAGGGCAACCTACTGCGACTCCGCACTGCTACGAAATGAACAGCTTCGTCTAGATTATTCGGGAACTTTTCCACGGGCTGTCGAATTCAACCAAATTGATCTAGCGGCGCTGGGATTTACACGCGACAGTTATCGTTTTGTGTTCACCATCGCATCATTGGAATCATCTGGCAATCTTGCAGAACCAGACGTGATATATGAATTTTCCAGCGCCTTTTAGTGGTTATTTGAAGTGACATATGAGGGGGCGTACAACTTTTCGCAAGAACGACATCAAACAGTACGTTCTCTACTTGAAGAAATCAATTTCAAAGTAGATAACTCATTGTAGAAACTTATCGCGTCGCTATGCTTAGTGCAGACAGTCGACAGTTCCAAGACACTGGAATGTAGGAAGAAAAAGCACGTCGCAGCCTCGACGAAAACAGAGTGGAGCGGTGACTTATAAGTAGACCCTACATTTCCCGCATGATTACTTCTTCAGCCATGAACATCGCCGTACTGATCCATAGCCTTGCCCATGGTTACAAATTTTAGGGTCGGCAACACCAAAACACCTGCCTGGCGGATGCGAAGCTTTTACAAAGCAGAACGCATCTGCAAGCGCACAATCTCGTCGATTAGCCGATCTCGTTCATTTTCCAGTTGCCTAATCCGCTCCTGATACTTTCGTTCAATGTGTGCTCGCTGAGTATCGATTTGCTTTGTCACGGCTCCGTACTGTTTCAAGCGTTTGAAGCGCGCATTTTCTGAACGCAGCCGTAAAAGTTCTTCCGAGATGTGTTTTGGGAGCGAAATGACGTCATCAATTGGCATGTCTTCGTTGTGGAGGTATTGCAACGCTTTCTCTGTCAGCACGATTGTGCGTGACGTGCGTGTGCCGCGCACTAGGCAACCAAGCTCTTCCAGACGCTTCAACTGGTAATTGACAACCGACGTTGAATTAATTCCAGTCAGTTCTCCAATTTCACGAATCGTCGGACGAAAAAGATGCTGCCGCCAATAAGTGTGAATGCAACGCAGTACGTCAATCTGCTTGGCGCTGGGTTCAAGTCGATTTTTTGCCATACACCGTCTCCCTGATTATCTTGCGAAGACTATCGCCAAACCGATTGACGATTTAAGAACACATGAGCTATCATGAAGGAGATATAACAAAAAGTCAACCATTTCAGGCAGTCATGTTCTAAACAACAGAATGCCGATTCACGGTGTCAACTGCATCGCAAAAACGAGATTCGTGCAGATCACGATAAAATGAAAATGTTTCTCTTGTAATGCGGAAAGGATTGAAGCTATGGATGGCTCCGCGCTTGCATCTGGTGACCAAGGGCAAACGCCATTTGAACGTATTCGCCAAGAAGATGCGGACGGTGTTGAGTTCTGGTCGGCGCGCGATCTGATGGAAGTTCTGGAATAGACGAACTGGCGCAATTTCAAGGGGGTGCTGCTTAAAGCCCAGATTGCGTGCGAGAACAGCGGACATGATCCGACCGACCATTTCGTCGGAGCCATCAAAATGGTCGCCATCGGCTCAGACGCGAAACGCGAAGTCGAGGACATGCACCTCTCGCGCTACGCCTGCTATCTCGTCGTCCAGAATGCCGATCCCGCTAAAGAAGTCGTCGCGCTCGGTCAGACTTATTTCGCTGTACAGACACGCCGCCAGGAAGTGTCCGACGCGGCGGCAATAGCAGAGTTGACAGAAGATCAGCGGCGATTACTGCTGCGCCAGCGCATCAAGCACCAAAACACCGACCTCGCTTCGGCGGCGAAAACGGCAGGCGTTGTCACTGGGCAGGACTTCGCGGTATTCCAGAATCACGGCTATCGTGGACTATACAACGGTCTGACTGCCGAGATGATCCATAAACGGAAGCGGCTGAAGAAAAGCCAGCACATCCTCGATCATATGGGGACGACCGAGCTGGCTGCCAACCTGTTCCGCAGCACACAGGCTGAGGACAAGCTGCGCCGCGAAGGAGTTCAGGGCAAAGATGCGGCGAACGCAGTGCATTACGAAGCAGGTGTCGTGGTGCGTCGCGCCATCGCCGAACTTGGTGGTACGATGCCGGAAGACCTGCCGACCGCTGATAGCATCAAAAAATTGGAGCGTGCGGAAAAGAAACGCCTCGCCGCCCCGAAGAAACCGAAAAAGGACGGTGAGGCTTAAAATGACCCTACACAGCGTTCATGTGCTTTCCCTCAAGCATGAACGGTATGCAGGGTTTGCACGGTTTTTCAGCGGCTTTCGTAGACGGTCGCCACGTCGTAGCGGCGCATCATGTCGATCACATCGAGCGGCTTGACAGCGTAGCTCACCC
>Ga0224723_1002561_pt1 | contig 9975 bp, 6 predicted proteins | sample Balambano_FR2_Me_FD_161647 | JGI IMG/M metagenome (GOLD analysis project Ga0224723, IMG submission 161647) | Freshwater sediment microbial communities from Lake Towuti, South Sulawesi, Indonesia - Balambano_FR2_MetaG | ecosystem: Environmental > Aquatic > Freshwater > Lake > Sediment | place... | reverse complement strand
GAGCAAAGGCGCATCAAGCCGCCGGGCAACGCCCGTGATGATGCGATCGTGCATTTCCGGAACGGCTGCATCCCGGATGAAATCGAGAATATGAAGCGGATCGACGGGTACGAAACGCAGATAGGGGCGGCTGATCAGCTCAGTGTGCAGCACGGCAAAATCAGGAAACCAGCGATGCTTCAGGTTGGCATAGTACAGTTCTGCCAGCACGATCGACGACATTACCAGCAGGGTTTGATGCTGCTCTGCTGCCTGAAAAATCACCTTTGCCTGCGCGCCCAGCTTGCGATCATTCAGCAGGTACCAGATCAGGGCATGAGTATCGACCACATACAGCGGCTCAAGGCTGGTCGTCGTCGAGATCATTCAATTCCCGTTCCCATTCGGTGACGATGGCGTGCATGTCAGCGTGAAATGCTTCTTCGGTCATTTCGGGAATCGACGAGTCTGCATACTTTCCCAGTAACCCGCTTTCCGGCTCCACCCGCCGCTCACGCAGCATGGCGGCATCGTCAAGCAGTTCTTCGCGCGTTGGTGTGCGATAGTAATCGACGAATTCTGAACCGCGCTGCAAAAACCATCGGTCAACGGCAGGATGGGGCTGTGCGACAGGTGGTGTCTGGTCATGTCCCCTTTGCGCAGCCTGACTGACCCGCAGGCGGAAGATCAGCACATTCTGCTGTTCCCTTTCGAGCTGTTGCGCCAGTCGCACCACATCATCCAGATTGACAGCCATCATCGCGGCTCCTCGCTCATGTCGAGCAGATCACCCATATTATAGTTCACACTGGTCACATTAAAATCAGGCTCTTTGCCGAATGGCTGGCGGATGTAACGCGGCGGACTGGCGCGCCCGGCTGCGACGGTGACGATCGCCAGGATAAAGCGATCGGGCGCGTTGAGCGCGGTCAGGATTTCGTTGCGCGTCACGGTGATCGTCTCGGCATCGGCGCGCCGCCCTTTTACCTCGATGAAGCGCATCGCGCCTGTGCTTCCGTCGCGGCTTTCGATGTCATAGCCCACATTGTGCGCGCTCACATCGATGGGGTGGTGACCGAGCGCGATCTCGACGTTGATGACGGCTCGCATGGCGATCGTCTCCATGATGCGCCGATCGAGCAGTTCAGGCGGGGAGTATTCACCCGGCAGCAGCCCGATCGGGACGATCAACGCGCCGCCGATGATCAGGGGCGGCGCGGCGGTGATCTGCCGTGCCCGGGCAAGCTCGGCTTTCCGTTCTTTCAGGCGTTCGTCCAGCGCGTTCGCGCGCCGATCGGCATTCTGGCTGTTCAGACGCGCGCTGGGGCGTCCGGCACGCTCGGCCTCGCGCAGCGTTGTCGCGCGCGCATCCCAATAGTTGATCTCACGGGTCAGCCGGTCCTGCACCGCCGCTTCGATACGGTCGATCTGCTCCACACGAGCTGCGCGCACGCGCTCCAGATGACGAGGGAGCAGACGATCGATGGCGTATGCCTCGGCGTGCTCCGAGGTTTGCGCCGGGGTGATCGCGTAGCTCTCGTCTGCCCGCCGATCAGCGAATGAAGCGCCGCTTTCTCGCCAGCGGTCGCCGGGCGGTAATCCAGGTACGGCGCGCCGCCCGCCTCGCGCACGCTTCCGTCGGCGGCGATCTCGACGAAATGAACTTCGCGTGAGACGATATGACGTTCGCCTTTCGCCGTCATGACCCCATCCTCGATCCGCTGATCGAGGTAGTACAGCACGCGCGGCTGTGTGCCAGGGTCGGTGTCGTCAATCAGGATCGCGCCCTGCTGGAGCAGCGGACTTTCCTGTTCGAGAATCATGCCGATCACGGCATCCAGCAGCGGATGTCCGGGGCAGACGAACGCCGCAGCGGGCAGCGAACGGTCGCCGCTGGCGCGCGGCTGAATCAGCGTCTTTTCAAAACAGATACGCTCGTAGCTGCGCGGCAGCGTTCCGAGTCCATGCGCTTTCGCCCATGTCCGTATCTCCGCCGGGACGTTCTGGATAGCGTAGCGCCCGTTTTCGCGCTCGTAAACCGTCCCCTTCAGATGGGCGAACGCCTCCAGAAAGAACGTTTTGATGTAATGCGGCTGCAAACGGCGTGCGGCGGCGCGTTCCATCGACTCGCGAATGCGCGTTACCTGACTGGTATCCATGCGCGTCCCAGCCAGCGCGCCCCGTTCGAGCAGATCGCGCACGCGGTCTATGTCCATCACATGGTCGAGCTGCTGTTCCAGTCGAGCGCGCGTGTCCGGGTCATCCCCGTAACGGATCGCTTCCACGAGCAGATCGCGCAGGGGAGTCTGCTGAAACAGCTTGCCCAGCACATCGAAGACCTGTCCGTCCAGCGCATCGCGCTCGCGTTCCAGCTTGCGCAGCAGATGTTGAAAGACTTCGCCTTCGCGCGTTTCGCCCGCGACGAGGTTGTACAGCTGACAGACTTCCGTCTGTCCGATGCGATGGATGCGCCCAAACCGCTGTTCCAGTCGATTAGGGTTCCATGGCAGATCGTAATTGACCATCAGGTGCGCGCGCTGAAGGTTGATGCCTTCACCCGCCGCATCGGTCGCCAGCAGGATCGTGACTTCCGGGTCGTTGCGGAACGCTTCCTGAATTGCGTGCCGCGCTTCACGATCCACCCCGCCGTGAATGGAGACGACCGCGTCGGGTCTGCCGATGAGCGTTTTCAGTCCCGTTTCCAGATACCGCAAGGTATCGAGATGTTCGGTGAAGATCACCAGTTTATGTGCCGCCCGAGTCGATGCGTCAGAGCCTTCCGAACGCGGCGGCAGGAGGATGTGAAGCAGATTTTTCAGTTCTATCCATTTGCGATCGGTCTTGCTGCTGCGCAGCCGCCCGGCCTGGGCTTCGAGCGCGCGCAGATGCGCGATCTCCGCCTGAAGCTCTGCAATGGTCTGCGATGCAGAGGCCTTATCGACTAGCTCGGAGGTCGCCGTATTCAGCTCCATTTCGGCTTCCAGTTCGTCCCAGTCCGGCTCGTCCCATACGACGGTCTCATCGCTCAGCAGATCGCGCAGTTCCTGTTGTGCAGCCCTGACGCGCACCTCCAGCCGCTCGCGGCGGCGGCGAAGTGACTGATAGATCGCCTCCGGGGAGGAAGCCAGACGGCGCTGAAGAACGGTCAGCGCAAACCCTACCGTATTCTTGCGACCATCTCCGGCCAGTTTGTCCGCCCGGTTGAATTCCTGCCGCACATACCCGGTGACTGCTTCGTACAGCTCGGCTTCGTCGTGCGAAAGCGTGTAATTGATCGTCTGGGCAATTCGCTCCGGGAACAGTCGCCGACCATCGAATCGGAGCAGACGTTCTTTGACCATACGCCGCATGACATCGCCAACATCGACAGGTGGCGCGCCCGCGCGTGGTCTGCCCTCGAAACGATCAGCGTCGAGCAGCGCCATGAACAGATGGAAATCCTCTTCTTTACCGTTGTGGGGGGTAGCCGTCATGAGCAGAAAATGGCGCGTGATCTCGCCGAGGAGTTTGCCTAACTGGTATCGTTTGGTCTCGGATTTCTCGCCGCCCGAATAGCTGGCGGACATTTTATGCGCTTCGTCGCACACGATCAGGTCCCATTCGGATCGTCTCAGACGGTCGCGGAGGTCGGGATCGCGCGCCACCTGATCCAGCCGCACGATCAGCAGGTCATTGCGTCCGAACGGATCGCCCTGATGCGCCGACTCGATCATTTCACGCGAGAGAATGGCGAAGTCGAGCTGAAATTTATCGTGCATCTCATCCTGCCACTGCTGGGTCAGGCTGCCGGGCGCGCAGATCATGCAGCGGCTCACGTCGCCGCGCACGATCAATTCGCGGATGAGCAATCCGGCCATGATCGTCTTGCCCGCGCCCGGGTCGTCGGCCAGCAGAAAGCGAAGCGGCTGGCGGTTGAGCATATCCTCGTACACCGCCGTGATCTGGTGGGGAAGCGGCTCGATCAGCGAGGTATGGACGGCCAGCAGCGGATCGAACAGATGCGCCAGCCGAATGCGATACGCTTCGGACAACAAGCGCAGCATCGCACCGTCGCCGTCGAATGCCCATCGGCGGGTATCGTCCACGAGTTCGAGGCGTGCTTCGTCTTCACGGTAAAGCATTTGATCCTGTAGTTTGCCGTCGGGAAGGCTGAAAATCACCCGCACGGCGTGACTGCCGCGCTGTGTGACACTCACGAGCGTCACGATCTGGTTAGGGACGAGTCCGCGAACTCGGATGTCGGGCTTGAGAAAGTCGAGTGGAGTCATAGCGCTCATTTATCGCTGCATCGTAGTGACGAGGCGTTTCATCTGTAGTTTCCTGTCATTATATCGCTTATATCCAATTTGGAACCTTGACGATGGCAGACGAAAAACTCGCAAAAATAATTCTGGCTGGAGTTAGCGTCTCCAGCCAAGACGTACTGCATCAGCCCGCATATGCCTCGCTCAGCAACCGCGCTGCACGGTTCATGTGCTTCTTGAACGTGTTCGCGCTACGCCCCACATCCGCCGCTGCCTTGCGGTAGCCCTTGCCGTCGAGCTGTGCCTGCAATGCCAGACTCAGGCACGGCGTGTGACGATACTGGTCGAGTAGGGCTTCGGCAGGCGCGATGTGTCCGGCGCTGTACTGCTCGCGCCAGGCGCGATACGGTGAGACGAACCGCCCGGTGCTGCGATTCTTGCCCTGGTGGTCGATCATCGGCTTCGGTGCTGGGTAGTCGTGCGTTTCGAGGAGTGCTTCCGCGAACTCGTAGCGAACCTCCGCCAGCAGTGGTACGACGTAGCTCTGAGTCCAGTTCCAGGGGGTCATGCCCGCGATCGCCGCTGCGTCCTGGCGGGTGACCTGGGTCGTGATGTAGTACAGCGCCGCCAGGTGGCGCAGTGAGTCGGCGTACTTTGTCGCCAGCTTGTGCATGACGCGCTCGATGTCCAGGCGCATGTCTACCTGCGTCGCAAATCCTGCCGCGCGTTCGCCGCGCTGGTGCTGCATCCCGTCAATCTGCTCGTCGGCGGTGTTGTGCCAGTCGTCGGTGACCATTGCGTCCAGGCTGTCGTACATCTGCGCCTGATACTGCATCGTCGAAATTTTGCTCCGCGCCAGAATGAAAAATACCGCCTGGCGGCGGGTTTTCTCAGCGAGGAAGTCGGGCTGTGCGCTCAATGTCTCCCAGAGCGCCATGAAGCCGTTCTGCAAACAGTCGGGGAGTTGGTGCGGCAGCACGCCGTAACTCTTCAGCACGTTGGAGGCGTAGTGCACGAGATCGTCGTGAAGCTGCTCGAAGGTCATCGGTTCCGCCCAACTGGTCGGGTAGACTGCGACACGCGGAAACGGCTTGATATTGAACGTGGACATCGGGACACTCCCTCACACCGCTGGAAATCGCCAGCGCGCTGAGCGCTACCGCTCCCGAACGCGGGATGACGCAGAAGGGGGAACCGTCCAGCAGCCACAAGGCAGGCGGGTGGTTCGGTAGTCCCGTTTTGCCAGCCTGCGCCGCAAAATGGGACTAGCCGCGCAGCGGCGACCGTACCGCCCGACGGTGCTGGACGGTGGGTTCCCTCGCGTCATAAAATCGCCGCGCGGCGGTAGTGCGAGGTATCCTCTGAGGGGAGTTCACAGCTTTCACACCCTTCACATCTTCCAAATCCGGGTTTTCAGCACGCATCGAATGGGGGTGTGAAAATCTGTAATTCAGTGCGGAATGTGCATTCTGAAACTGTGAACCTGTGAAGGCTGTGAACATGAAAAGAGCCTGCTTACCAGGTTTCACAACCCTCACAGGCTCTTTCACTGACTTATGCGGATGGGTGCTGCGATTTCGCCTTACTCGTCGGCTTCACAGCTTTCACAGCCTTCACAACCCACACTTTCCGGTTTCATTCGCCAGACGCGAATGACATGCCCGCGCACGCTTTTCTGCACGGTCAGGTTGTCCTTGCCGGGGATGAGCAGCCCGTCTTCACGAAGTTGGCTCCCGATCGCCAGTTTCGAGAAGCGCAGCGGATGGGTGCGGTTGATCTCGCGCAGCACCAGATCGGGAAGCAGGTACAGGAACCCGCCTTCCCGATAGCCGACGACGACTGTCCCAGGCGTGTAGCTGCCCGGAATGCCGGATGGGGATAGCTCATCGATGACACACTGCCCGCCAGCCAAAAGCTGCCCCAGCAGGTCGAGAAACACCCGTCCAGCGCGTTCCTGCTGCACCGCCTGCACGGTCTGGACGATGCTGTCCTGCCAATGCGGAAGCCCCTCGTCTGCATCATGCTCGATAAGAAATTCGCGCAACATCTGGTAGACCGTAACCAGCACCGCCCAGTTGTTGACCATGCGCCCGGTATTCGCCTGACGACCGAGCTGGCTGTGCAGTTTCTCCCGGTAGCCGATCGAATTGCTCTCGTAGCGCGCGGAGATGTCCGCCGTGAGTGTCCCTGCATCCGCTTTGCCCGCGATCCACCTGATGAACGCCGCTGTGAACGCGGGCAGGTGATGGCGCACGCTTTCCGCGTGGCGCAGCTTCGCTCCTGCTGGATCACGCCTTTCCCACGGAGGAACTTCCAGCACCAGCATTCGCGCCAAGACGGATGCTTCGCCCTCGATGGTCGTCTCGCCCGTCGAGAGCAGCAACCCTCGACATGGGCGATCCTGACGGAGTTTCGCCTCGCGGGTCAGCCGTCCGCGCCCCATGCCGCGTGAGTAACTTTGCAAAAACCGCGTGAACGTCCGCTCGTCGGCGTAGACTGTCTTGTAGTCATCGACCCAGTAGAGCGCATCCGCCAGTGTGTAACCGAGCGCTTCGACGGTGTTCACCGTATCGCCCCACTGTGCGGGCGGCGTGTCGCGGGTGAAGTCGCCATAGAAACTGGTCATCAGCGCGGCGACCTCACTCTTGCCGCTCCCCGTTGTTCCAACCAGGTGAAGAGCGGGTTTCGGCGCGGCGGACGGGAAGAAACGCTGAAGCAAGGGCAGCAGGGCGAAGGCGATGAGCGTGGATGCCAGTTCGTTTGGGAACACGGCGACGGTTGCGCGGAATGCTTTGAGTCCGTTCTCCCACGCTGCTTCTTTCAAACCGTAATCCCGCAATCGGCTCTCAAGCGCTACTTCGGGCGGGCTGGTCAACGCTCCCTCGCTCGTGATCGATGTTTCCGGCGAGACATACGCCCAACGGTCGTCGAGTTTCGTCCAGCCGATGAAACGGTAGGTCTGGCGGCGCGGCGCATCACCGGACAGTCTGAGGATCGCCGGGGCGAGATGCTTGTGCATCCCGGCGCGGGGTGAGAACATACCCCCTGCTTTGCCCGCGATGAAGCGTGCCAGCGCATTCGGGTCGCCGAACAGTTCGTCGGGCGCGTCGATCGTGGTCGAGTAGGACGGACTGGTCAGTTGCAGGCGCATCGTGCGCTCGACCTGACCATCGTCATCGACCTGCGTCATCCACTCCAGCACGCGCCCCGACCAGTCTGCGACGACGTGGCGCGTCACGCCGCGTTCGCTCTCCTTCTCGTAGACCATGCCCCCGCCGTGTTCGACATAGCGTTCGCTGCTGTCACCTGATGCTGTGGAGTTGTGCTGACGTTCACGATCACGCCGGGCTTCGCGGTACAGCCGATCCAGATCAGCGACTTTCAGTCCTTCCCCGCACACTGATTTGAGCTGCTGGCGCGCTTCCGCCCACTCGACCGGGTTCATGTCTGCGCACGCCCGCACAGTCTCCGCAATCTGTGCGGCGGTCGGACGTTCCGGTACCGCGCTTTCACGCGGGTACTGGCTGACCAGCGACTCGACCTGCTGGCTTGGCGTTTTGAGTGGTTCACGCGGCGCACGGCTGTAGGCGCTGGCGATCGACTTCAGCGCTTCGCGCTCGCTGCATCCGTCGGCAACGTAACGCGGGACAAGCTGTGCTTCCGCGACACTCTGTGAATAGCCCGCGTCCCTTATTTGACAGGCGGCGGCGAAAAGCTGTGCGTTGCGGCTGCCTTCCGACGCGCCAGATGCGAGATAGTCCTCAGTGCGCGGTGGCAGCGGGTGATGACCGTTTCCATTGAGTGCAGGTACATGCGGACTTTCGGGACGCTCGATGATCGGCTGGCTCTCCAACCAGGCGAAATCGGTCAGCGGGTAATGGCGATCGAGGTTCAGTTCCACGATGGACACCACAACGCCCCCGCGTTCTGGCTTGGTATTCACGCTTCCCGGCAGACGCATCACTGACGCCACCGACTTCACGTACTGCGGATCGCCGCCGAGCGCGCTGAACAGACCCCGCAGTATCCCCGCTGTTTGCTTCCGGCTGGTCTCATCGAGCGTGACAGGTGTGTCGAGCAGCCAGTAAGCGTGCTGTCCGCCGCCGCTGTCGATGACTACCGACGGCGGCGGGTCGAACGTATGCAGTTTCTTCAGCGCCGCTTCGCGCTGCGCCGGATCGTCGTCACAGTCGAGATCGACCCAGAGTGCGGGCAGCAGCGCCGCCGCGTCCGCCTTGCCGCTCTTCGTCGCACGCAGGCACGGCGCGAAATAGAATCCGTAGCCCTCCCGGTTGAGCGTGGTGGCACGGGTAAAGGCACTGCTGAGTGTGCGCTTGTCCCCGACACGGCTCCAGTACGATTTGGCGTCGCTCGTGGTCGGGTGAATGCAGCGCAGTTCGATGTACAGCTCGTCCGGCGCGCCGCGATACAGCGCACGCAGAAAATCGCCGCGATCCGGTTTGTTGCCGGGCGCGTCAGAATGTGGGATACTCATGTTCATTCCTTTTGGTTGCACAGGGGTTGTGAACGCATCGTTTGGCGACGGTCGGCGCTCACTGCCCCTGTGTGCTTTATCGGTCAATGTCGAAATCCAGCGTCCGGTCGTGCGGTTCCCGTCGGATCGGCGCAAAATCCATGCCCCGCAGTTCCTCGAAGAACGCCGCGCGATCTGCCCTGTTCATTTCGTTCACCTGTCCTGCCAGTGCCTTCAGATAAGCGACCCCTTCGTCAACCTCGCTGTAAAGCAGCCGCGCCAGCAGGTCAGCTTCCTCGTGTTTCAGCCCGCCCACCATCGAGCGAAACTCGATGGCGTCGCCGCTGACCGTGCGGTAGTAGCCTGCTGCGCTCGTCCGCTCGTCGGTGCGCCGTGTCCCGACCCAGAAGCTGAATGGCGAGTCACCTTCATCGACTTCCGTCACACTGCCATGCGCGGGATCGCTCGTCACTTCACGCTCTACATCGTGCACGGCAGTAAGCAGGTCATAGCGGGCTTCCCAGTCTGGTCCGACGTAACGATCCATCTGGTCAGCGGTCTGGCGTTCGGTTAGCGTGTGCAGCAGCGCGATGTGATCGACCGATTTGTTCCGGCTGAAGTACAGCGGCACACGCTCCCCTAGCCCGTCGTCGAAGTACGTGCCAGGCAGCACGACGTGCGTATGCGGATCGTGACGACCGGGCGACTCGGCATCATCCGTTTTTCTGTGGTGAAGCACGTAACTCCACTCGACTCCGGAATCAATGCCGCGTGCATCAAAGAACGCCTCGGTTGTGGTCACGGTCAGTTCTCGCACGAACTGCTCCCGCTGTTCCGGCGCGACCATCGCCATCAGGTCGGGATTGACGTTGTAGACCAGGCTAAACATGAGGACGTGCTTGCTTTGAAGCGCCTCGCAGCGTCGGGCGATCTCAGCGACCGACCCGCCCATGCCGTGATCTGACCAACGCTCCCGCCCGGCGGCGTAGCGCGCGGCTTCGTCCCGGCTCTCGCGGTAGGTCAGGTAGCGCAGCAGCCCTTTTGTCCGTTTCGCCTCGTCGTGCGAGGGTTTCTTGTACTGCACGTTGGCGATGCACATCTGGCGGCGATCCATGTGCTACCCTCCCGCCCGACGGTTGCGCAGCATCTCGATGAAGTGTTCAAGCCGCTCCGCCAGCGTCTCGACCTTGCCGTTCAGCGCGTCGATCTTGCCCTCCAGATCACGGGCGATCGCCTTGCGCGAACCCGCCACATCCGGCTGATGCTGGAGATAGAACC
>Ga0224723_1002560_pt1 | contig 9980 bp, 11 predicted proteins | sample Balambano_FR2_Me_FD_161647 | JGI IMG/M metagenome (GOLD analysis project Ga0224723, IMG submission 161647) | Freshwater sediment microbial communities from Lake Towuti, South Sulawesi, Indonesia - Balambano_FR2_MetaG | ecosystem: Environmental > Aquatic > Freshwater > Lake > Sediment | place... | reverse complement strand
AATCTCGCATACAGCAAAGCAAAAAAAGAAATAATCAGTTATAGGTTATTGACACGAAAAATTTCTATTGGTATAAATTTAGCAGTCAAATATAAAGAGTGATGACTTTGAGAATACTATGAAGATAACACCATTATTCGATAATGTACTCATCGAGCCAGAAAATGCCGAAGAAACAACTGCCAGCGGCATTATTCTCCCGGATAGTGCAAAAGAAAAACCGCAGCGTGGTGTCGTGGTCGCGTGCGGCAAAGGAAAATTTGTCGGTGACGATTTCGTAAAAATGGACGAACATATCATTCCCGGAGTTCACGTAATGTATAAGAAATGGGGAGGAACTGAAGTAAAAATTGATGGCAAGACCTTGATGCTTGTGTCGCAAGATGATATTCTTGCTATTATCGAATAAGGAGAATCTATGGCGAAACAAATCATTTACGGTGACGATGCAAAACAAAAACTCATCAGTGGAGTAAACAAACTTGCGCAGGCAGTAGTGACTACGCTTGGTCCTCTTGGTCGCAATGTTGCAATCGGTAAAAAATGGGGCGGACCCACTGTCATTCATGATGGTGTGACTGTTGCAAAAGAGATTTCCCTTGACGATCCTTTTGAAGATATGGGTGCGCAGATGGTTAAAGAGGCATCTTCGAAAACAAACGACGTAGCTGGAGACGGTACTACTACCGCAACACTCCTTGCGCAATCAATTATTAACACAGGCTTCAAAAATATCACTGCAGGAGCAAATCCTATGACCGTGAAAAAAGGTATAGAAAAATCCGTTGAAGCAGTAGTTGCAGAAATACGCTCGATGGCTACACCCGTTAACGATGCCGATGTTGCAAAAGTAGCGACTGTATCAGCTCAGGACGAAAAAATTGGTACCTTAATCGCAGAAGCGCTCTCTAAAGTCGGTAAAGACGGAGTAGTCACTGTTGAAGAAGGACGAGGACTTGAACTATCTATTGAATATAAAGAAGGAATGGAATTCGACAAAGGGTATGCATCTCCTTACTTTGTAACCAATCCAGAAAAGATGGAATCAGAAATTTCAGATCCGTACATCCTGATCACTGATAAAAAAGTATCGAATCTCCAAGAGATGCTTCCCTTCCTTGAGAGTCTTATCAAGGTAACCAAGAATTTTGTCATCATTGCAGATGATATCGACGGCGAAGCGCTTGCGACATTAGTTGTCAACAAGATGCGTGGTACCTTCAACGCACTTGCCATAAAAGCACCTGGATTTGGGGACAGAAGAAAAGAAATGCTCAACGATATCGCAGTATTGACAGGTGCGACAGTGATCTCAGATGACACAGGACGAAAGCTTGACTCGGTGACGCTTGAAGATTGTGGACGTGCAGAAAAAGTGTGGGCAGATAAAGAATCAACACGGATTATCGGTGGCAAAGGTGACAAAACCCTTCTTGCTGCACGCGTTGCTCAAATCAAAGCTACAATCGAGAAAACAACCTCAGATTTCGACCGTGAGAAATTACAAGAACGGCTTGCCAAACTCTCCGGTGGCGTAGCGGTGATCAATGTCGGTGCTGCGACTGAAGTCGAGATGAAAGAGCGCAAAGAGCGCGTCAACGATGCTGTTGCCGCAACGAAAGCTGCCCTCGAAGAAGGCATTGTTCCGGGTGGTGGCGTGACGCTACTGAGAGCACGTAAAGTATTGGTTGCGTTGAAGGATTCATTAAGCGACGTTGATGAGAAAGTAGGAGTCGACATCCTCTATAAAGCTCTTGGAGAACCGATCAGAGGGATTGCTTTAAATGCCGGTGCAGATGCAGGATGGGTACTCAAAACTGTCGAAGATTATACCGGAAAAGAAAAAGATTATGGTTTCAACGTCATGACGATGTCATTTGGATCAATGGTTTCTGCAGGTGTCATTGATCCGGCAAAAGTAACACGAAGCGCAGTGCAGAATGCTGCAAGCGTTGGCATGATGGTACTGACAACAGAAGCTCTGATAACTGATATTCCTGAAAAAGAAAAACCGCAAGCCCCTTCCCCTGACATGGGCGGCATGTACTGATCCCACGCTTTTACACTGATACATTCTGGTATACAATACTCTCATGTGGCTTAAAAGAATCTGGCAGGGCATCGTATATATCCGTACTCACCTTCGCACCGTACTGACTGTATGCGTACTCCTCATAGTCTGTATCGGGATAACATATGTTGTGACTGCGTTTCAGTCATCGAAGGTATCATCTCAGGCGATTGTGAAAGAGTTGAGGGCGCTTTCACGATATGAATCGGTTGTATACACGGTTGAGACGATCGTCGATCAGGGAGAAAAGCAAGATCCTCTCAGGCAGATATTATTCGGTGACCGGATACTACTGATCGCCTCCGGTGAAGTCATCGCAGGTTTGGATCTCTCGATGCTCTCTGAATCGAGTAGTAGAATAGAAGGGACACGAATACAGCTCTCACTGCCTCCTGCGCAGATATTGGTAGTACGATTGGATAGTGAAAAAACGCGCGTATACGATCGGCAACAGGGAATCTTTTCAGCGTTTAGTCAGCAGGGAAAAGATACCGAGTCGGATGCCAGACTGAGCGCTGAGCAGTCCATCAGAGAAGCAGCGTGTAGAGACAAAATTTTGGAGAAAGCAGCAGAGAATGCCCGAAAACAACTTGAGTCACTCTTGTCTGCAATGGGATTCATTCAGATTGAGATTGTAATCCCTGACTCTTCGTGTTGATCGCCTCCTGCAGAAGGTGGAGTTCGTCTTGTGTAAGCGGCCGCCATTCTCCTGATGCGAGACCGTCGTCCTGGATCGGCCCTATTGCGATGCGGTGTAGGTGGATAAGATCCCATCCAAGCATGTCGCACATGCGTCTGATCTGACGATTTCTTCCTTCATACAATGTAGCGCGCAAAAGACTGAATGTCTCCCCCTGATCTTCGTATGTTTTCTGAAGCGTAAGTGACGTAGGGAGTGTTGCTCCGTCCTCGAGAAGCAATCCTTTGCGAAATCGCCGCATCGCACCTTCGAGTGGAATTCCTTTGATAGTCAATATATATGTTCGCGGGACATGAGAATCTGGATGAATCAGTGCATGAGTAAGATGGCCGTCGCTTGTGAGTATGATCAGTCCGGTGGTATCTTTATCGAGTCTTCCCACAGGGAACACGGGTCGAGTAGATTGTACAAGCGTGATGACTGACGTTCTTCCGAGAGGGTCCTCAGTAGTTGAGATAACGTTCATCGGTTTATTGAGGAGGAGGTATTCGTGGGGAAGATCACCTATCTGTTCTCCGTCTATTGTTACCGGTTCTGCGGTATCGATATGATCATGGGTACGGGTGAGGCGGACGCCGCGAAATGAAACGCTATGCGCTTTTAGGAATTGCCTGACTTTCGATCGGGAACAGATACCTGCGTGCGACAGAAATTTATCAATACGTATCTGTGCCATATGAATTAGAGGATCAGACTGTCATCGTCATCTTTTGTGGAGTGCTTCAGGATGTACATGTCCTGTTTATAATCGTTTTCTCCGACAAATTCACCCTCTCCCTTGACGATTCTTTCCATTGGTTCACAAAAACGACAGCCGTTGTGGACACAGGAAAATTTCTGGAGTTGCCGTGCGAGTTTTACCTCGCGTGCAATTGTCAATACTGCATCGGTTGATTCCTCAAGGGAGGGAAGCGGTTTTTCGGTCAGCGTATCACTAAGTTCCAGATACCAGTAGCTTGCCTTGACTGCTTTTCTGCTCTGGCAGTGATGTACCAGCAGATAGTAGATAGGCAGCTGAAGCGAGGATGCGTCTTCCATTTTCTTTCCTGACTTGAAATCAATGATATGTACGGCATTTTCTTCGGGAAGATACTCGAGCCAGTCGATTTTCCCACATAAGATGATCTGGTCTTTTTCAGATAACCAAAAATGAGGAAGATCGTCCTTTATTTTGATGGCGAGTCGAGACAAAGGACCCGGATTCTTCTGTATTCGTTTCAACATGTCTTCCCCTCTGCTTTTATATCGGTATTCTGTATCAACATCAGCAAATCCTCCCCGTTTGCCTGCGACTTTTTTCCATGCAGCAGCGAAGCGCTCAAGAAGCGGAGTATCAAACCGTTTATCCACCGGAATCTGTGATAATGACTCGAGTACTTCATGGAGCGCAACGCCGAGAGCAAGCGGAGGAGCGACAAGTTGAATTTTATGACCTGTCATTGGGTCACGATAGATGTGTTTAAGAAAATATGCACGTTTGCATGCAGTAAAGTCGGTCAGCGAACTGTGAGAAACCCAAACTGCAGAGAAGCTGTCGGCTGCCATATGCAGGCAGTATAGCATAGCATTATCAAGGGAGATATAATCAGGATATGCGTCGAAGGATACTGCTCGTCATCGCGTGTCTATTGTGTATCTCAGGCATCATTTTGCTTGCGATGTTTATCAGGTCGCTAGTACAGACCAAGGGCGCACTTCAAGTGACCGCTTTGCCCCAATCGACAGTATATCTCAACGGCGAAATTCTCGGAAAAACGCCGTTATGTCGTTGTGATCCCAATGATCAGCTACCCACTGGTGAATATACGATACAGATCGTACCGGAAGACAACGTATTTGCTCCGTATGAAGATACGATTGTGATTAACGGCTCTGTGCTTACCGTCGTCGACTGGTTGTTTGGTGATATCGGAAAATCTCAAGGGAGTAGTATGACACTTGTTCCGATAGGAGATAGTAGTCGTGCAGAAATGTATATCACCTCCCTTCCTCTTGAAGCAACGGTTGTCTTGGATGGTGCAGCCATAGGTATGACGCCGGTAGTACAATCAGATCTGACAGAATCAGATCATGAACTGATTCTCAATAAACCGGGATATCAGCAGAAAATACTTCGAGTTCGCGCGATAAAAGGGTATCGTTTGCACGTTGCTGCGATGATGGCTACCGGTATCTCACAGCCCTCAGCATCAATAGCAAGTCAATCGGCGAACATCAATCGTACCTCAGAAACTGCTGCTACATCCAGTGCAACGATACGCATTCAGTCTACTCCAACAGGGTTTTTACGTGTCCGAGAGAAACCAGCCGTGTCCGCAAAAGAGGTTGCACAGGTGATGCCGGGACAAGTGTATCCGATGCTCAGCGAGCAGGATGGGTGGTTTCAGATAGATCTAAAAAATGGAATTATCGGATGGGTGAGCAGCCAATACGCAAGAAAAGAATAGCCGACTACCGGAAGAAGTAGATAATCAGGATAACCAGCATTGCCCATATGATGACAGCAGCCAAAAGTGGCCTGTCTGATAGCAAGACTTTTTCAGGACTTTCACCCTCGTGTCGTTCATAGATGTCCTGAAGATATCGAAGCAAACCGTAGACAACTGGAAGGATTGTGACCATAAGCCATTTTCTGTTGAGAAAATCAGGCAAAAATTCCGGAAGAAGGAATGCGTTATTGATTCTGAATCCCTGCGGAGCTTCCTGAAAGGTAAAGAGCGAATAGAAGACGAATGTAGCAGTAGCAAATATTGATGCATACACATCAAGAAGTCGTTCTGAGTAGTGCGAGAGTGTTCTTCGCGTTGCCTCGATTTGTTTAGCAGGAAAGTGTGAGATAAGCGTCAATTCTGAGCGACGTTTGCCTACCGCGACAAACAGTGAGATAGCAACAGTCGTCAGGATAAGCCATACAGAAATATGATAGTCGCTGACTACTTCACCGGCGAAGACCCGAAGCATATATCCTGCAGCAAGCGCCAGAATGTCGAGTATTTCGATATGTTTTATCCACATGGAATAGGAGAGTTGCAAGATCATATATACACAGCAGATAAACACAAATGCAGGATCAATCAGTAAGCTTAATGCAAATGATCCGGTTGTTAGCAATGCGAAGACAATCAGTGCATATCCGGTGCTGATGTCTCCGTGTGCAATTGGTCGAAATCGCTTAAACGGATGCAGTCTGTCTTTTTCACGGTCAACTATATCATTGATGATATAAATTGCCGAAGAGAGACCGCAGAAGACGACAAACGCAAGAAAGACAGATGTGAATGCGACAGGGTTGAATAATTGACCGGTAAACAGGATAGTCGCGAACACAAGGACGTTTTTTAGCCATTGGCGTGGCCGCATGAGTTTGAATGTATAAAAAGCCTGCCTAGCTACGGTGTTCATTGAGTGAATATAAGAGAAAAATTATTCCCCCTCCAATCATAACAGTAAGCATAAGAATTGCAAAGAACTTCTCTCTACTTCCCAACGCAAGCGCAAGGATACCAAACAACAGTGCGAGGCTCCAATACGTGACGGCTATTGCTGTCGGATGCCATCCTTTCTTAAGCAGCAGGTGATGTAAGTGCTTATTATCTCCCCGAAACGGTGACGTGCCGCGAAGAAGTCTTCGGATGATAGTGACGATGCCATCGATAACAGGAATGGCAAGTACCAGAAAAGCTGTGGCAAGTTTCGCGCTTGAGAGGATTGCCGCAGCAGCAAGCAATAGATAGAGCCCTGTGGCACTATATCCAGGAAACATTCTTGCAGGGTGGAGATTGAACGGGAGAAACCCAAGCGCACTGCCGGCAATTGCCATCGAGAGAATGACAGTAAGTGTGGTTGCAGGGTCACTCAGCGGATATCTCAGACTTGTTAGTGCGATAACGATTGCTGCGATTGCGACTGTTCCTGGCATCTGTCCATTGACGCCCTTGCTCCAGTTGAGAAGGTTCATCATCCATGTCAGCCAAACGACAGCGATCACATCGCCCGCAGTAACACTCCCGATCAACGGTGTATCCAGCAGGAGGATACCTCCTAACGGGTGAGTAATAAATGGAATAGTGATGCCACTTCCTACCACAATGCAGGAGCTTAGGATATTGGCTCCCAGTCGTACGCTCCAGGGTATATCAAACCTGTCATCAAGTATTCCGACGCACACCATGATGCCTGCCGCAACAATGAGAGCAACTGAAACAGTGGATAATGGCGAAAGAACAGCGAGTACGATCAGCACGCCAATAGTCATTGCGATCCCGCCGCCGCGGGGAATGGGGTGTCGATGGAGGAGTGCCGGATGACGATGGGTAGCAGGATCATCGACAAGTTTAAAGTGTCGGATAAGCGGAAGAAGGATAATCGTACCAATGACGGTAGTAAAAAAACCGACCGCGAGGGGTGCGAGCAATAATGTGCTATCGATCATAAGATAAACCACAATAACTGTATAACGAACAAAAAGAAGAGTACGCTGATTATGAGTGAAGTCACGCACAGGAGTCGTGACAACAAAGGATTATGTGCATACAGTTTCATGCTGATGAAAGTATTTGTCAGGAAAATCAGGACAGTTATCCCAAGCGGGATGAGGATCTCCCATTGCGTTCCGAGACGGGCATACCCCCAGGGGAGCTTCGCATAGAGAGGAAGATACGGAGGGAGGCGGAAAAAAAACGCGATGAGTATTCCAGCGTGAATGAATACTGTACATGCGGATGCAAGCAGGGCCGTATTGATAAGTTTATCTTTTCGGATATGCTCCAGATCATGCTTGAGCCTGTGGATATATGTCATATGCAGCGATCATATCGCGTTATACAGCAGAGTGCAAACGCTATATCTTTTCAGTGACTTTATATTCAATCCGTTTCCCAAACATAAGCTGGGTATGCGAAATCAATGCTGGAAGAGCGCCCAGAAGAAACCCGACGACAGGCAGGAGAATAAATTCAAATGGAAACAAAAGCAACCGCCATTTTGATGTCTTCAAGTGTGCAGGACGATTACGGTAATCAATCACAATCAGCGCAAAGATTCCGGCAAGTGAGAGCGTGAGTATGAATCCTGCGAGCTGTGGTAGTGTATACCCAAGAGTGGTACGACTGAATTCCGGATTGAGAAACGGGATGATATTTGCAGCAACGGTGATAATAAACCAGTTTGTCGGCCAGAGAAGATGATCAAGCGTAACATGATACAGCAGATGCGTTTTTCGCCAGAACGGCACATGAGGTACAGTCAGCCACCATCGAAAAAATAACGGTATATCAGATACCCCCCATGCCCAACGACGTTCCTGCTGGTATTTGTTTTTGAGACTATCGATATAGGTATGTGATTGAGCAGCATCCATCGATGTTTTCAGGAAAATCGGCTCCACCGCCATATCTCCTTTCATTCGGAAAAACGCCTTAAAGAAGATGCGATAATCTTCGGGAATTACATCAGTATCCCAAAAATCAATTTCTTTCAGGAGTCGAAAAGAGAGACTGTACGTAGCATTGACGATCAGTCTGTCTCCCTGAATAAGAATTGATGTGCGCCAGAGACTTCCGAAAAAGGAGATAATCCGTGTTGGGGCAGGAACTCGCCATATATTGTTATGATAGACCGTTGCAGATTGCCAGAATCGTCGATATCGGTTCGGATGCGACAGAAAAGCATGCGTCAGCAGCGCAAAATATTGAGGGTCAAATAGCGAATCTGCATCGACCGAAGAAATAGTCATCCATTCGATAGGGTACTGTTTTTCTACACATAAGCGCTGGTAGATATATCGTCCCGCCCAGGCCTCGTTGGAGGATTTCCCTTTTACTTCACCTGGTAAATCTGGATGAAAGGTTGCGTCGATGCTTCCGAATGTACGCTTGAATTCATGTATGAGTGTTTCAGCCTTTTCCTTAGCATGCTCTTCTCTCTCTTCCATCGCAAGTACGATATGCAGCCGCTTGAGCGGAAAGGTTTGTTTGGTGAGCTCAAGGAGTGTATGGCGGAGTTTGTAGAGCGGTTCTTTGTAATTCGGGACGATCAGCACATGCCTGACCTTACGGGCATGTGTGAGTGTATCTACATGTTTCATCCAGTCTATTTCCTGTGTCGATCGTATTTTTCGTGTTGCAATTTGTGCTGTGATAACAAGCCAAAACGATTTATATAAAGCATATACATCAAAAAAAAGTATAGTATATGCGAGAAATATAGGAAAAAAGAACGATCCGTAGACAGGAAGGAGAATAATTGCCCATGTCATCAATCCAGGGAGTAGTTCAAGCGCACGGCGCGTTTTTACGGGGTACGTACGAAACATATGGTCGAAAAATGCAGTCATAGTCCAAATAATTGCCGAGCGTTTTTAGTTGTAATAGCATCCATCTCATCGGTGCTTACATTGTGGAGACGGGCTAAATATTCAGCCACAAGTATAACATATTGAGGTTCATTTCTTTTGCCGCGGTGCGGAACAGGGGTAAGAAACGGACTGTCAGTTTCGACTACGATATGATCAAGAGGCGTGTGTCGGGCGATATCTGAGAGGGACACTGTTTCTTTCGGAGCAAGCCCGGGATAGGTGATGTTTCCGTCAAATCCTATCATAAAGCCCAGATCGAGGGCGTCATGTAAGACATCCATGCTTCCGGCAAAACAATGAAACATGCCTGGATTGTGTTGCCTGAGAAGATGGCGGTGTCGTTTTAATACATCGATAACGTCCTCTCCTGCCAGGCGATTGTGTATCTGCAATGGCTTGTTGACCGTATGCGCCAACTCTATCTGCGCGATAAACACTTCTTCCTGCAGCGTTTTTTCAACGATACCGTTGGATTGATATCGAAAATAGTCGAGTCCAATCTCGCCGATACCGACCACTTTGGCATCTTGCGCGAGTGTATGCAGATCCTCTTTCCAGTTATCGCTCAACTCACCCTCAAACACAGCGTCGGTTTTATCTGCATGATGAGGGTGTATCCCGACGATCGCATAAAGCTGATCATATTGATGCGCGAGCTGGACTGCTTTTTTGCTGGAAGCTAGGGATGTGCCGGTATTGATAATAGCAGTGACAGACGAGGAAAGCGCCCTGTCGATGACTGCATCGTAGTCCGTATCAAACGCGTGAAGATTAAGATGACAATGGACATCGATCATATCTGAGTGCGGATGCGGGGAAACAATGCATCCGGGGGCGTGATAGTGTCATTGATA
>Ga0224723_1002559_pt1 | contig 9983 bp, 7 predicted proteins | sample Balambano_FR2_Me_FD_161647 | JGI IMG/M metagenome (GOLD analysis project Ga0224723, IMG submission 161647) | Freshwater sediment microbial communities from Lake Towuti, South Sulawesi, Indonesia - Balambano_FR2_MetaG | ecosystem: Environmental > Aquatic > Freshwater > Lake > Sediment | place... | reverse complement strand
ACCACGCATACTCGACATCGCCGCGCCGGATCAGATCAGGGATCACGCGCTGTACTGTCGCGCTCGGCACGGCGAACCCCACGCCCTGAAACGTCCCCGACTCGGTGCGGATCGCCGTATTGACGCCGATCACTTCGCCGTTCGAGTTGATCAACGGACCGCCGGAATTGCCAGGATTGATGTCGGTATCCACCTGGATGATCGACGGGTTCTGAAAGCCCGCCATATTCAGGTCGATCATTTCCGCCGAAGGAAGCTGACGCCCCAGCGCGCTCACCACTCCCACCGTCATCGAGCTTGCCAGCCCGAACGGGTTGCCAATCGCAATCGCACGCTGCCCGACGCGCACCGCGTCCGAATCCCCCATGATCATCGGGAACAGCCGCTCCGCGTCCATCTCCACGCGGATCACCGCCAAATCGCTGTACAAGTCGAACCCCACCAACCGCGCTTCTTCCACCCGCCCATCATTGAACGTGACGAAGATTTCATCGGCATCGTTGACGACATGCGCGTTGGTGACAATATGCCCGTCCATGTCATAGACGAAACCCGACCCGCTCGCCGCGTCCAGTTGCAGCGTCTGCGGGCTGATGTCGCGGATCGTGACATCGATGTTGACCACCGACGGCGTCAGCCGTTCGTACAGGTTAGTCAGCAGCAGATATTCGGCATCCGCCGCATCGATGATCGCCTGCGGAATCGCAGTCGGGATGGCTTGGTTTTGCCGCGCTGCCGCCACAGGCAGATCGCGTGCGGGGGTACTGGCGATGGCATTCTGCGGCGGCGTATCGCTTTGACACGCGGCGATAGAGACGGCGATCAGCGCCGCCAGGATCAGGCGTTTGAACACGATGGGCTCCACTCGATTCTAGAACATGCTTCGGAGTTTTTCGACCAACGCGCGCTGGTCGTCGGTCAGTTGTTCCGGTACGCTGATCATCACGCGCGCGTACAAGTCACCAAACTTATCCTGCTGTCGCATCACGGGCATCCCCTTACCGGGAATGCGTAAACGGCGTCCGCTCTGCGTACCTGCCGGAATTTTCATCCGAATCGGGCGCGTCATCGTCGGCACTTCCACGTCCCCGCCGATCATCGCGGTGAACGCATCCACCCGAATATCCGTCGTCAGGTTGTCCCCATCGCGCTCGAACTGCGCGTCCGGCTCCACCTGCACCACCAGATACAGATCGCCCGCTTTACCGCCCGATCCTGGGTCGCCTTCGCCCATCATGCGGACTTTCGTCCCCGTCGCCGCTCCCGCCGGGATGTTCACGCGCAGCGAACGTTCGCCTTTCGTCACCAGCCGCGTCGTCCCCTGATACGCTTCACGCAGCGAGATTGTGACCGGCTGTTCTATGTCCTGCCCGGCTATCGGCGCGCCGAACGGGTTGAACCCAACCCCGCTCCGTCGTCCGCTCGCGGCATTTTGCCCGCGCCCGCCGAACATCTGCTGGAAGATGTCGCTGAAGTCAAAATTGCTCTCGCCTTCCTGCGTGTACGTGTAGGCGCCGCCGCCCGGCGCGCCAGAAAACCCCTGCTGTGGGTTGACGGTGCCGAAGCGGTCATACATCGCTTTTTTATCCGGGTCGCTCAACACTTCATAGGCTTCGCTGACTTCCTGAAATTTGGCTTTCGCGCCGGGGTCATTCGGATTGGCGTCCGGGTGATATTTCTTCGCCAGGCGTCGAAACGCCTTTTTGATCTCTTTTTCATCGGCGCTTTTGGCGACGCCGAGCGTTTCGTAATAGTTTTTGGGCATGGCTGTACTGCGCCCCCTGTTGACTTCACACGTGCGTTCCAGCTTATAGCGTATGATCGGGTCAGTGGAGTGTCAACACGACGTGTCGATTTCTTACGCAGAATTTATGCGTGCGTTCGCCCGCGTCCTGCCTGTCCGTCCCGGCAGCATTCATTCCTGAAACAGGTTGAGGATGTATTCCATGCTCAGCCCTTGCGATTGCAGATGCGTGCGCAGCTTGCGCCGCGCGTCATGCACCAGTTTGTACAGCGCGTTGCGGTTCGTCCCCATCTGTTCCGCCACAATTTCCAACGGCACCCCCTGCACTGTCACCGCCAGCAGCGCACGATACTGACGTTCGGTCAGCACATTGGCGAACGCCGCCTCGATCTTCGAGACGATTTCCGCGCGTTCGGCGGCACGTTCGGGCAGCGTCGGTTTATCGCCAGCGACCGGGTTGGCAGTCGCGGATACGGTATCGCCGTCGGCGGTCAAATCATCCAGGCTGAAATCCTTGTAGCGCGCACGGCGCAAATCGCTGATCGCCACCCGCACCGCAATGCGCGTCGCCCATGTGGTGAACTGACTGTCGCCGCGAAAACTCGCCAGATTTTCGATCACGCGCAGCACCGCGTCCTGCGCCAAGTCCTCTGCCATTTGCGTGATTTCATGGTGCGAAAGATGCTGGAGATCGCTGCGTTCCCGGCTGAGATAATAGAAAATGCCGCGCTGGAGACGTTCTTTCAAATCTTCAATCGCGCGCGCCTGTATTTCGCCTTCCGGGTCTGCACGCAGCTCTGAAAGCCATTCCTCGTTTGAACGCTCGGTGCGTTCCACCATCATATTGGTCATTCGCTTCGACTTGACACTAAACCATCATCCCATCCCGACATTGTAGCGCCGAACCGATTCAGCGTGGCACACTTTTGCGCGCAAATTCAATCGTAATCACCAGTTTGCCCAAACGGATTTCATCGCCGTTCCGCACGATGCGCGGCTGTTCGGGGATGAGCTTCTGCCCATTCAGATACGTCCCGTTGGCGCTTTTCAAATCGACCAGGTGCAGCGCGTTATCTTCGCGCCGTGTTATTTTGGCATGTCTGCGGCTGACGCCTTGCGTTTCGCCGCCAAACGGCGTCAGATCGATCGTTGGTTTTTCGCCCGTTGCCGGGTCGCTGCGCCCCAAAATCACATCATTGACGATCTCGGCATCCATCGTGAAGGCTTTATCGATGCCGCGCAGCCGCAGGTTGAGCATCATCCGCCCATTGAAAAACGAGGTCCCAAACCGCGCCATCGTGTCTTCATCGTCGGCACTATCCAGGGCGCGCGTCTGACTCCAGTTCGCCGCCAACAATCTGCCGCAAAAATCACAAATCTTGCTGTGTTCGTCAATCTCACGCTTGTCTTCGCATGGACATGTCACCAACGCCATCATGTACCGCCTTCAACGGTTCGCTGTCGATTGCATCATCGATTGGATTATGAGCAGAAATTGTGTCTGCATTGTAACATGCCTTATCAATCGAGTCGGTAAATTCATGAAGTTTTCAAAACGATTTCGCATCTGGCGTCGCAGCGCTCATCGCCCACCTATCCATTTTGCGAGCTTGTACCTGTCACGTCAGCCCGTGCTATAATGCACAACACTCTATCGTAGAGTTTGAAGGATTCTCAGTGTGAGCAACAAACCCCCTGAATCACCGAATAACAATGGTAATTCCCCCTTCGGCACGCGCAACGCACAGCGGCTGTGGCTGATTGTCGGCGGCATCGTGCTGATCCTGTTCGTGTTCTTCATCGCGCAGCCGAACAATACCCCGCGTAGTGACAGCATTTCGCTGGACGAAGTGGCGAGTTTGCTTCGCGGCGCCGATGTACGCGAAATCGTCGTGCGCGGTGGCACGGATGTCATCCTCATCCTTAACAACCGCGACCAAAGGTATTATTACAAAGACCGTGAAACGAATCTGTTCCAGGCACTGGAACGTTTTGGCGTCACCAACGATGACTGGGCGCGCGTCGAATTCAGCGAACGGTCTGGCGATAACGCGACCGGTTTCTTGTTCCAACTGCTGATCGCAATCGTCCCGACGCTGCTGATCGTATGGCTGCTGTGGCGCATGATGCGCAGCGTCCGCACCGGGCAGGATCAGGCGCTCAGTTTTGGGCGCAGCCGAGCGCGCGTGGTGCGCGATATGGAACGTCCGCAGGTCACCTTTGCCGATGTGGCAGGCGCGGAAGAAGCCAAACAGGAATTGGCGGAAGTTGTCGAATTTCTGAAAGAACCGGAAAAATTCATCCGGCTCGGCGCGCGCATTCCCAAGGGCGTGCTGATGGTCGGTCCGCCCGGCACGGGCAAAACGCTCATGGCGCGCGCGGTCGCGGGCGAAGCAGGCGTCCCCTTCTTCAGTATTTCCGGCTCGGAATTCGTCGAGATGTTCGTCGGCGTCGGCGCCAGCCGTGTGCGTGACCTGTTTGAACGCGCCAAAGCCGAAGCGCCCGCGATTGTCTTCGTCGATGAAATCGACGCGGTCGGTCGTCATCGCGGCGCAGGGCTGGGCGGCGGTCACGACGAGCGTGAGCAGACTCTCAATCAGATTCTCGTCGAAATGGATGGTTTCGAAACCGGTACGAACGTGATCATCATCGCGGCGACCAACCGCCCCGATATTCTCGACCCCGCGCTGCTGCGCCCCGGTCGTTTCGACCGTAAAGTCGTGATGGATACGCCCGATTTGCGCGGACGCAGCGAAATCCTTAAAGTCCATGCGCGCGGCAAACCGTTGGCGGCGGATGTCGAACTCGACATTATCGCCAAGATCACGCCCGGCTTTAGCGGCGCTGACCTGGAGAACCTGATCAACGAAGCGGCGATTTTGGCGGCACGCCGCAACAAGAAGTCGATCTCGATGAGCGACATGCAGGAAAGCATGGAGCGCGTCGTCATGGGACCGGAACGCAAGACGCGCGTGCTGAGCGAAAAAGAAAAGACGATCACCGCGTACCATGAAGGCGGACATGCGATTTTACGCAGCCTGCTCGAATATGCCACGCCCGCCCACAAAATCACCATCATCCCGCGTGGTCGTGCGCTCGGTTATGTCATGAGCCTGCCCGACGAAGATCGCTTCATGCGCAGCAGAGAAGAATTTGAAGACGAAATCTGCGTCGGGATGGGTGGGCGCGCAGCCGAAGAGATCGTGTTCAATCACTTCACCACTGGCGCGGCAAACGACTTGCAGCAGTGTACATCGATGGCACGCAACATGGTGACGCTGTACGGCATGAGCGAAGCGTTGGGTCCGCGCACGTTCGGCGGCGGCACTGGGTCGCTGTTTTTGGGGCGTGACCTGTACGAACAGCGCGATTACAGCGAACAAGCCGCCGAAGAAATCGACGTGGAAGTCAAACGAATCGTGCAGACGCAGTACACGCGCGCCAAACAGTTGATGGTCGAACACCGCGATAAGCTCGAACAGATCGCACAGATTCTCATGGAATACGAAACCATCGACCGCCCGATGTTTGAAGAAATCATGGGCGGCGCGAAACCCGCATCGCCGGTGATCCAGCCCGAACCCGCGTCGGGGGATTAGATTAGCCGGGCAGGGGCGGTTCGTGGCATGAGCCGCCCCTGTACTGTGTAAAAGCCGGATGTTCTCAGGGTGTCGTTCGACAATGATTTGCATGTACCTGTGTTCGTCGAATGCCATCATCGGGCGCTGCAATCTGCATCACGCTGTAACGGTTCACGCGACCTGCCGGTTGTCGATGGCGAATTTGTAGAAGGCACTACCGATGCACAACCTCCAGGCGGCGTTCGATCCCCAAACCCTGATTCGCACGCATCGCAAAATCACGGGTATCTCGGCAGTACTGCTGCCGTACACCGATGCGGGCGAAATCGACTGGCACGGGTTTGAACGTCACCTGGAACGCACCGCGTCAGCCGGCTTGATCGCGGCAGTCAATATGGACACGGGTTACGCCAACCTGATCGATGACGCGAACCGCCGCGACGTGCTGGCACGCACGCAGCGCGTGTTAGGCGGCATTCGCTTTGTGGCGGGCGCCTATATCGGCGATGCGCCCGGCGAACCATTCAACCTCACGCGCTATCAACAGCAGACCACGATGATTCAGGCGCACGCGGGTATCCCGGTCATCTTTCAATCGTATGGGCTGACACAGCAGCCCGACGATGACATCATCCTGTCGTACCAGCACATCGCTCGTGAGACCGATGAGTTCATCGGTTTTGAACTGGGAACGATGTTCGCCCCGTTCGGTAAAATCTACACGCTCGATGTGTACCGCGCTTTGATGTCGATCCCGCAGTGTACAGGCGCAAAGCATTCGTCGCTCGACCGCCGTCTGGAATGGGAACGACTGCTGCTGCGTGACCAATGGCGACCCGATTTCAAGGTGTATACCGGCAACGATCTGGCTATCGATATGGTCATGTATGGCAGCGATTATCTGCTGGGAATCAGCACGTTTGCGCCCGATGCGTTTGCCAGGCGCGATGCGCTGTGGCAGCAGCACGATCCCGACTTTTATCCACTGAACGACCTGCTGCAATATCTCGGTTTTGTCGCGTTTCGCAGTCCGGTACCTGCTTACAAACACAGCGCAGCACAGTTTCTCAAGCTGCGTGGGTGGATTGCGACCGACCATACGCATCCTGACAGCCCGAAACGACCGGACAGCGACCGCGCCATCCTGCAAGAGATCAGGGATCGCCTGGAGATGTTTTCGTGACCTACACGCGGATTGCCCAGCTCAAAACTGGCGATGATTTTCGCGCGCACCAGAACGCGCTGGGCGTAATGCTGCCTTTTGATGACGAAATCGATACCGACACGCTCGCTCGAACTCTGACGGTGCATGAACGTATCATCGGCAACCGCTTTTGCATCCTGCCGATGGAAGGATGGGACGGCGAAACCGATGGGCGTCCCTCTGAACTGGTGCGGCGGCGCTGGCAGCGTTTTGGCACATCCGGCGCAAAACTGATCTGGGGCGGCGAAGCCGTCGCCGTGCGGCATGATGGACGTGCCAACCCGCGCCAACTGATCCTGACGGATCGAACCGTCGATGACCTGCGCGATCTGCGATCAGGCTTGGTCAGCGCGCATGAAGCGCAGTTCCACCAAACCGACGACTTGCTCGTCGGCGTACAACTGACTCATTCCGGTCGCTGGTCGCGCCCGGATGATCAGAAAACGCCGGCACCGCGCATCGCGTATCGTCACGCCTATCTGGACAGGCGGGTCGGCATCGACGATGACAGCCGTGTGCTATCCGACGACGACCTGTACAGCCTGATCGAAGATTTTGCACACGCGGCGGTTTTGGCTCAGGCAGCAGGGTTCGATTTCGTCGATATCAAGCATTGTCATGGGTATCTGGGGCATGAACTACTGACCGCGCATCAGCGTCCGGGTGAATTCGGCGGCAGCTTTCACAACCGCACCCGTTTTTTGCGTGAAATCACCGCCAGAATCCGCGCCAACGCGCCCGGTCTGCATATCGGGGTACGTTTGAGCGCGTTCGATTGGATGCCGTTTCAACGTGGCGACGACCGCGTCGGGTTTCCCGAACCGATGCGCGATGCGCATTACCCGTATGCTTTCGGCGGCGACACGACCGGTACCGGCATCGATTTAAGCGAACCGCGCCAGTTTCTCAGCCTGTGCGAATCGCTCGGTATTCGCCTGATTTGTCTCACGGCGGGCAGCCCGTATTACAATCCGCACATTCAGCGCCCGGCGTTGTTTCCACCCTCCGACGGTTATCAACCGCCGGAAGACCCCCTGATCGGCGTGGCACGGCAGATCAACACGGCGGCGGCACTCAAACAGGATTTCCCCAGCCTGGTGCTGGTCGGAACGGGCTATTCATATTTGCAGGAATGGCTGCCGCATGTCGCGTCTTACACCGTCCGCACTGGCATGATCGACTCGGTCGGTTTAGGGCGCATGGTGCTGTCGTATCCCGATTTGCCCGCCGATGTGCTGGCGGGCGCCCCGCTCAAACGTAAACAGTTTTGCCGCACCTTCAGCGATTGCACGACCGCGCCGCGAAACGGCATGGTCTCCGGCTGTTATCCGCTCGATCCGTTCTACAAAGCGCGCGACGAATACCACACGCTGGTCAGCGTGAAAGCGGACGCACGTTAATCGACTTTCACATCGCCCGCGCTGCAATACAGCCCTTGCGTATGCACCGTATGCACCACGCGCAGATCTTCGTCGCGCTCTTCGCTCACCGCCGGGCGCAGCGCATCGTCGATATGCCAATCGAACGAGTCGCGTTCAGGAAATGCCGACTGATACGCCTGCAACCCCCATGGAATCAGCTTCAACCGCCGATCTACCCATTCCCGATCCCACGGGCCCTCGCTCAAAATCTGCTCCGCCGCCCGAAACTCATAATAGATCGTCCGGCGGCGCGTTTTACCTTCGACTTCCGGCGACCCATGCGCGACCATCACATCGTGCAGCAGCACATCGCCGGGCTGCATTTCCGCCACGACCACGTTCGGCGGCGTCCACCCATAATCGCGCGCCAGTTGACAAAAATCCTGCCTGCCATGCTGCGTTTTCGCCAGCACGCGCAGCGCGCCATTTTCCGCCGTCGATGCGTCCAGATACAGGTCGAAATTGAAAATACGATAATGGCGTGGATGCACTGCGTCCTGATGCCAGATGATCGGCGCGCCGTCTTTTTCTTCTTTGAATACCATCGACTCATAGGTCGGCACGAAATTACGCCCGCACAAACTTTCTGCCACCGCCAGCACCTGCGGGCTGCCAAGCAGTTCCAGCGATGCGCTCTGCCCTTTGTTATGGACATAATTCACGCGAAACATCACCCGCCCACTTGGGCGTTCCGCAAAGTGAAAATCGACTTTATCCGGGTCGCTGTCTTCCGGGCTGCGTTCTGCCGCCCATCCCTGCTCAATCCAGGCATCTCCCGCGTCTTGCAGCCGCTTGAGCAGTTCCGCCGGAATCCAGTCCCGGAGGATCAGATAGCCATTGGTGTCGAAAAAAGCGATCTGTTCCGCCGTCAGATGATACCGGGTGCGTTCCTGGGCATAAGAAACATTGTCGTATCGAAACGTATCCATGTGTATTTCCAGGTGAAATTCAAGACACAAAACGTTCAGTTCAGTGTAGCGCCAGTTTCGTACCAAATCATTTGACATGGTTCAGCTTGGACATATCCGCTTCGCGCCGAAAATCGCGTCATCGTGCGGTTGTGATCGCGCGTGGTTTCGTGGTATCGTGTCGGCATGACTGACCGTGAATGAACGCGCACCATCCTGTCTGTACGACCGTGAAAGGACACCCGGAATTTCCCCTCTGCGCCGGATGGAACATGACATCGTTGGATATTGAAGACAGCGCACAGTTACGTGCATACCTGACCGACCAGCAGCATATCGAACGCGGCGAAGCGGTTGAAATTCGCCCGCTTGCCGGCGGAGTGTCCAATCGCACCATGTGGCTGCGCCGCGCCAATGGCGATGAATGGGTCATCAAGCAGGCATTGGCGAAACTGCGCGTCCAGGTCGATTGGTTCAGCGACCCGCAGCGCATCCACCGCGAAGCTGTAGGTTTGAAATGGCTGCCGCGCTTCATCCCACCCGAACACGTCCCGGCGCTCATCTTCGAGGACATCCCGCGCTACATCCTGGCGATGCGCGCGGTGCCGCAGCCGCATCACAACTGGAAAAGCCTGCTGCTCGCGGGCGAACTCGATTTCGAGCATGTCCGCCAGTTCGCGTCACTGCTGGCACAGATTCACCGCGGCTCTGCCGCACATCCCGACGAGCTAATCCCGCTTTTTGGCGATCAAACGTTTTTTCATACGCTGCGTATCGAAGCGTATTATCGCTTCACCGCGTCGCGCCATCCCTCTGCCGCGCCTTTCTACGATGCGCTCATCACGGAGTCGTCATCTTGTCGCGCTGCGCTGGTGCATGGCGATTACAGCCCCAAAAATGTGCTGGTCTATCAGTATCGCCTGATTCTGCTCGATCATGAAGTCATGCACTGGGGCGACCCGGCGTTCGATATCGGCTTTTCCATGACGCACCTGCTCAGCAAAGCGCATCATCTCGCGCCGATGCGTCAGGCGTTCGCTCAGGCGGCGCAGCACGCCTGGCATATCTACAATCAGACGTTGGGCGATGTGGCATGGCGCGACGGGTACGCTGCGCGCCATGCCA
>Ga0224723_1002558_pt1 | contig 9984 bp, 15 predicted proteins | sample Balambano_FR2_Me_FD_161647 | JGI IMG/M metagenome (GOLD analysis project Ga0224723, IMG submission 161647) | Freshwater sediment microbial communities from Lake Towuti, South Sulawesi, Indonesia - Balambano_FR2_MetaG | ecosystem: Environmental > Aquatic > Freshwater > Lake > Sediment | place... | reverse complement strand
AATATATGTTTTTTGCCCCGAAGTACGGTAGGCACGGTGAGCTAAATGCTGATAGCGTGTTTTTGGTCAACACAGAAAATTAAAACGCCCAGCCGTCGGGGTTGGAGCTAATTGTCAGATTCACTAACTGCTGTTTATGACATCTGTTACCCACCCCTTTCTAAAGCACTCCGAGCGTAAACGCCTTCGGGAATTGAGCCGGGAACTGTTTCAGGGTGCATCGTTCGTTGTTCGGGAGTCTGTAGACATGGAATGTCCTAAGCGATCAGCCATGTGGTCGGAGTATGATGCTCTGTTGTCTAAAAAACAGCGGATGCGTTTTTTGATCTCAAATCTTATCTCCGTTAACTACCCCGACAGCAATGTCATAGAAAATTAGGCAGTATTTGAGCGCTTTAATTTAAACCATTTATAAGTGTATGGAAACAACAGGAAAAAGAAAAATTTTTGTCGACTACATCGACTACAAAACTACCATCTGGCAACGTATCAAGGTGGAAGCTGAACTGAGTGAAGAAGAATTACAAGAATTAAAAGGATTAATGGGCCAACAACCCGCGCCATCGGAGGCGTTTGAGTTCTTAGATAAAATCAGCCCTACCGTGGAAAACGAAGTGCTGTACGGCACTGATTCACCAGTTTGCCCGAATCAAGACGGTAATGATGAAACAGTTATCTTTTATTGTGCGGATCATAAGGTGATTTGGGACAATTCTACTGCCGGGGGGCAGTAGAATCCATCGAATGCGATAAAATCCCCTGCCTGGCATCGGTTGAAAAGTCAGCCACCCGCATTGTTATCCACCTTTCTTCATGGGCCGATCGCACAAAGCATCCAAATAGCACAGGCCTGATGGGACAGTATCGCTTAAAAACCGCCTAACCCATTTGGAAGAATTGAACAGAGCTTTCAACAAGCAATAGGTCTTGAATCCCTCAAACCGGCAAAAGAAATATTTCGAATTGGAAGTGTCCGAAAGCGAATTTTTTAACCCTGACAAAAAAAACGCGCGCGCGAAGCGCGAAAATACAGGCCGTCGCAGAATCAGTTTCCCCGACTTTTACTATTACTAACCTTACACATCTAATCGTCATACTTTATGAATGTTGTCAAACGCGATGGTTCCCGTTCAACGGTAAGTTTTGATACAATCACCCGCCGTATTGCTGACTTGTGCGATGGACTGGATATGAACTTCATCCATCCCGATGAAATCGCACTCAAAGTTATCAACGGCCTCTACGATGGTGTGAGCACTCAAGAGCTTGACAACCTAACTGCCGAGACGTGCGCTGCCATGGGGACTCGTCACCCTCATTTCTCTCTACTGGCCAGCAGGATCGCCATCTCCAATTTGCACAAGACTACACCTGCGTCTTTTTACAACGCCATGAAGGCCCTTTATGAGAATACCTCGCCATCAACAGGTGAGCCGGCTCCCCTTCTAGCACGAGACACCTTCCGCGTCATCCAGCAACACGCGGCCACCTTTGATCAGGCTATTCGTCACGAACGTGACTTCGACTTCGATTACTTCGGTTTCAAAACGCTTGAGCGCTCCTACCTGATGAAAGTCCACGGTCGTATCATGGAACGGCCGCAGTTCATGTTCATGCGCGTGGCTGTAGGCATCCATGGTGAAGACGTGGCGGCCGCCCTCCAAACCTATGAATTCCTCAGTGACCGTTGGTTCACTCATGCCACCCCTACCCTGTTCAATGCCGGCACTCCTAAACCGCAGATGAGTTCCTGTTTTCTTCTCACTATGAAGGATGACTCCATCGACGGTATTTACGACACCCTCAAGCAGTGCGCGAAAATTTCCCAGTCAGCCGGAGGTGTCGGCCTGGCTATTCATAACATCCGTTCGAAAGGCTCTTATATCCGTGGAACCGGAGGTAAGAGTAATGGCATTGTGCCCATGCTTCGCAACTTCGATATGACCGCCCGCTATGTAGACCAGGGCGGAGGCAAGCGCAAAGGTTCTATCGCCATCTACCTGGAACCCTGGCATGCTGATATCTTCGAGTTCCTCGACCTGAAAAAGAACCACGGCAAGGAGGAAATGCGCGCCCGCGACCTGTTCTATGCCCTTTGGATTTCTGACCTGTTTATGAAGCGCGTAGAGCGCAATGAGATGTGGTCACTGATGTCCCCGGACCAATGCCCAGGACTGTCAGACGCCTACGGTGAAGCGTTCGAGCGCCTGTACTGCCAATACGAGCAGCAGGGCAAGTTCATCCGCCAAGTCAAGGCACAAGACCTTTGGTTCGAAATCCTCACCTCCCAGATCGAGACCGGCACCCCCTACATGCTTTTCAAAGATGCCGCCAACCGGAAGTCCAATCAGCAGAACCTGGGCACGATCAAGTCCAGCAACCTCTGCACAGAGATCATGGAGTACACTTCGCCGGATGAAGTGGCTGTATGCAACCTGGCCAGCCTGGCCCTGCCGCGCTTTGTGGTTAGCCAACCTGACGGAACCCGCACCTTCGACCATGCAAAGTTGTACGAAGTCACCAAGGTTGTTACCCGCAACCTGAACAAAGTCATCGACCGCAACTTTTACCCACTGGAGGAAGCCCGCCGCAGCAACCTCCGCCACCGACCGGTTGGCTTGGGTGTCCAGGGTCTTGCAGATGTGTTCCTTGAGCTGCGTATGCCGTTCGATTCACCGGAAGCGCGCGGCCTTAACCGTGACATTTTCGAAACTATCTACTTCGGTGCAATGGAAGCTTCCATGGAGCTGGCCCGCCAACACGGCCCATACGAGACGTACCACGGTTCGCCCGTGAGCAAAGGCATCTTTCAATTTGATATGTGGGGTGTTACTCCGGGGGCTCGATGGAACTGGGAAGCACTCAAAGAACAGGTGCGCACGCATGGGGTACGCAACTCTCTCCTGGTAGCGCCTATGCCCACCGCGTCCACCTCACAGATACTGGGTAATAACGAGTGCTTTGAGCCCTACACCTCCAATATCTACACGCGCCGCACAATCAGCGGTGAATTCATCATGGTGAACAAGCACCTGATCAAAGACCTGATCGACATCGGCTTTTGGAGCGAGGAGACGCGCCAGCGGCTAATCGCGGCCAACGGCAGCGTGCAGAATATGGCCGGTATCCCTCAGTCTATCAAAGACCTGTATAAAACGGTTTGGGAAATCCCTCAAAAGGCCATCATCGACATGAGTGCAGACCGAGGAGCTTTCATCTGCCAGAGCCAGTCGCTCAACATCCACCTGACCAACGTGAATACAGGTAAACTCACCTCCATGCACTTCTATGCATGGAAGAAGGGTTTAAAGACGGGCATGTACTACCTGCGCACCCAGGCGGCTGCGGATGCAATCAAGTTCACTATCAACAAGGCTACCGTGCAGGGTGCGCCCATGCAATCCGACAAAGATTACAGCGCCCGAGAGGCGATGGCCTGCAGTCTTGATAACCCGGAATCCTGTGAAGCTTGCGGGAGCTGACCACCAAAACCTTTTTGCCTATGACTACCGAAAAACGATCACTGAGCCTTACGGAGTTCATCTACGAAGCTAAAAAGCGCCTGCCTCCCGATGCCACCATTGCCGACCTCGAAGCTGTTGGGCAGTTAGTCGGCGTGAACCTCGATAAACTGCCACCCTCGGTACTCAACCACCTGCTGGCCCTGGCGCGTCAGCGGAACACCAAGCGAAGACACTAAGTTGTTAAGGTCGCGGTATTCTACTCCCTGACGGGAGCGGCCACTGCCGTCAGGGAGTATTGTTCCCTTGGGCTTGCCCTCTTTGTCACACAGCCGCTTAATGCACGATAGACTCTTAATTACGTTACTATGCAAACCGCTTTAGACCTCCACCGTAATTTTTGCCAAGAAAAAGCCCGTGAAGATGGCAGCACGCAACTGTGGCCCTTTTATTCTGCCATGTTTGATTTTTTCTATACCACCAAACGAGGTTTCGATTACTATCGAATCATTCAAACTGCGACCCTGTTCAAACGATCACCCAACGGCTGTTATACCTACTTTGCATAGCTCAAGCGGCCCGCGAATAACTATTACCTCCGCGTGATGGATAACCATACAGGACAGGTTAACCTGCTCATGTATGTAGATAACAAGAAATCCGCACGGGACGCGCTTCGCGCTATGGCCCCTTATTTCGATAACCCCGCTGACGTGAAGGCTAAGTTTTACAACGGCTCCGGTAAGTCTGTATTGGTTTGGCATTAGGCCGTTGAGTAATTTGCTATGCCCCGACCCATTTATTCATTTTAACGTTCCATGAACCGCGCCTTTCACCGATTCGTGTTCAGAAATAGAAATTGCGCGTGTGCTTAGAAACGTTAGTTACGGAGCGTGCCAGCTTAAATTTTTTAATTGCGTTCATGCGCTTATCTGCCACGCATAGGTGCCACGCGATTTCATTTTTTATAATACTTTGTTAATGGCTGTAAGTCGTTTTACCCACACATCCAAGGTTTCCGAAGTGCCATCAAGATTTACCGTAATGGGTACAAACGATTTGCTTGGGTTACTGGCATGAGGCCCTTGAACTTTATAATTCGGATTGCCATAGTTGTACAGTTCATCTAACGTAAGCTTATAAAACTTCGCTAGTTGCACTACTTGTTCAAACTTAATCTGGCTTTCGCGTTTTTCATATCGCCCATACGTGGTGGTGTCGATACCCAGCTCCTCGGCTATGTTTTCTTGGCTAAGCTTTTTATCAAGTCTAATTTTTCTCAATATCTCTGGCAATTCTTGCATTTTTTCTGTAAAAATATCAGTTTGATCTTTTTTGCCAAGCCTTTTGCGAACCAGTTTTTCAAGGCCAATATCCCAGGCGTAAAAAACAATGTACCACGGCTTTGTAAGGCTGTCAATAAGCCGGGCTTTGCGATACCGAAAGCCCCGCTGATTTTTAAGCACTTTGCGGGGAACAAATTTACTGCTTCTGCCTTCTGCCCAACTATGGGTGGTCAGATGGGGGTTGCTGGACACTGGCCAGTGCAATCCTGGCTTGGCAATCCTGGCGTGGGCGAATAACCACAAGTCGCTTCGTTTGACCGGTGTATGGCGCGATTCCGCTTGCTGCAGGAATCGCGCCATACTTGACCATGTAGTCGTGGAGGTGCCCGCTGCCGGACTGTATTTGGACGCAGATGGTCTTCAAACCTGGAGACAGTTGATGCAATCCGTGTATTATACGCCTACACCGGCCGGCAGCTACACCCAGCCCCTCCCCGACCACGGGCATGAATATCTTCGGACTGCATTCGGTATTGAACTGTTACCAGCAGCCGCGGACACGCTCGGTAATCGCCTCGAACAGCGCTTCGGACCATTCCACGATTGGCTTACTTCTGCGTTACTATCCATCCGCGAGCATAAAGCCTGATTCGTTGATTTGTCATCGTGGCAGCCAACTATCCGTGCGCCCTGGCGGTGTAAATTTCCGGAGGCCGTCGGGGGGTGGTTATCGTTCGCTTGTTGGTGGGGTGTAGATATGCAAACTACACTATTCCCCGCTAAGAGCTTCTGTAAACCCAACAAGATTGTTTTTCAATCCCATGTTGGTGAGGTGACCAGCACGTACAAACCAACCCGCGACCTTTCCTCGCTTGTTAAAGTTACCACGTCAAGAGATTTTCACAAATTCATCCGTGCCAAGTGGAACCCTGACCTCCTGAACTATGTAGAACAAATGGCCGTCATCTTTGTCAACCGGAGGCATCGAATCATCGGCTGGGCGATCGTATCCACCGGTGGGTCGTCCGGAACGGTCTGCGATCCCAAGATTGTGTTCCAAAAAGCGTTGCTTTTGCATGCCGAAGGGTTCTGCCTTGTACATAACCACCCGAGCGGTGAATGTACCCCCAGCCAAGCGGACATTTCGTTAACCAAAAAAATGAGAGATGGGGCCAAATTGCTGGAAATGAACTTACTGGACCATATCATTATCGGCGGTAGCGACAGCTACTATAGCATGGCGGATAAGGGGTTAATTTAACCCCTCCCCAGCCCGAATCTAACACCTTTAGCAAACGCGAGGAGTTCAACGGCTGGCTCTTTGAAACTTACGGAGACGACCTCGCCTACATCTTTAATGTTTGTGCTGAGCGACCCGGTTGCGTTTGGACAATGATCGATGGCGACGGTGGACTAACGATCACCAACGGCCTGCACGTTGTCAACCGGTTTGGATACTTTGTTACCTCCGTGCCATTCACCGGCGAGTTCCTCGAAGTCAAAGCCGATTGAGTCCACTTCACCAGCACAACCACCCCATGCCAATGAACACACACGAAACGGAGATCAGGAAGCGCCTGCCGTCGTCCTCGGCAGAAGCAAAGAAACGCATCACGCCCGCTATGCTCGAAAGCGCTCAGGCATACCTGTCAGCGCGTTTACATTTTCGCAACGTGCGAAATGTGGTGGAGGGCTACCAACGGGCGATACTGTCGACCGGTAGCTTCCTCCGCGCTGAAACCGGTGAACCGGTACTAATCCCGGCCCAGGGGCTAGCTGCACTGATATTGGTGCGTTGTCGACAGAGCCAACTGAATGAGGTAAGCCCCTCACCTATCGGTCTGAATTTTTGAAAAAACGTGGCCGTCGTGAGGGTATTCCTTTCCGGTTTTCTCCCTTTTGAATTTGTCAACCAATTAACCAACTAACCAATCCAGTTATGTCAGGAGTAAACAAAGTAATCCTCGTAGGCCGCCTCGGTCAAGATCCCCAGATCAAATCATTCGACGGTGGTAAAAGTGTAGCCAGTTTCTCGCTGGCCACCAGTGAGTCGTATAAGGACAACAGTGGCGGCCGTAAAGAGGTCACCGAATGGCACAACATTACCGCTTGGAACGGATTGGCGAATATCTCGGCCAAGTATCTACACAAGGGTGACCTTGTGTACATCGAAGGGAAGTTGCGTAACCGCTCGTATGACGACAAGAACGGGGTGAAGCGTTACGTGACTGAAGTAGTAGCCGAGACGCTCAATATGCTCGGCTCCAAGCCGGCCTCCAATGGCACAAGCGCCGCCGGTGACCAGCCGGCGGAAGCCGAACCGGCTTGGGCGAATGCCTAACGCCTTGACCATGTTGCGGAGGGTTGAGTTACCTCCGCAACATGGTATTCGTTTTTATGGATTTTCGCTTTCCCGTCGGAAGGGTGTTTCTGCATAAAACTATTCCTTATCTCCAAAGACACTAACCTTCAAAATATGAACCTCGCGTTCGCCCCCTTCTTCTCAAGCATCTTCGATCTGGAGAGCTACATTCTCGCCATACAACATGGGTACGAACTAAAAGACCTTGGGATCTGGATGATCCGCGAGGCAAAAAGCGGACACCCAATAAGTGATGCAGAAAAAGAGTGGATGCGCGAACTCATGCGGGAAAGCGATCTCAAAATCAGGCACATGATATTGAACCGCTTATACGCCTGCATCCCTGATCGCATCATAAACTCCAATCTCTGGAAATTATTCATAACCACTGGTTAACCCGTGATTATTTGTTGTGGGAGGTTAATACCGATTTTACACCCCCCAGCCAGTTGTGACAATTTGTAACAAAAAGACATATTTTATATGTTTGCTTTTACGAAGTGAAGACAACTATTAATTTAAGCGAAAAAGACCTTTCTATCCTGGCTCAAATTGAGTCGGAGCGATGCTTTAAAACACGTACCAAGGCGTTGCGTTGGGCACTTCGAAAGGCAGTAGCGGGAACCCGCACAGACCTTAATCAGCCTGAAATTGCGGCTGCTGAAGAGAAGGAAATGGAGGTGATGGTGCGTATTCCTGCGGCTGCGGCTGCGGGGTTTCGTAAACGTGCGCAGGCGGCCGGACTCTCCCCTTCCGACTTCCTCTGCTATTATGCAGCTAAGGGTAAGAACCCGGTCAGCATACCGCTTGATCAGGTTCGCATCGCGCTCAACCAGGTAATGCAACTACTGGCGACAGCCTCCCCGGATGAGCTGGATATGGTTCGCACGATCGTTTCTGATTGCCAGGTCATTGTTTTTAAAGCCACCCGGTAAGCACCCCGTCTGATGCGTATTTTTCACAACAAGTCAGCTAAGGGTAAAGGATTCCTGCATTACAATGAATCTAAAGTGGCTCGCGTTGGCGTGGATGGTAGCGTTGTGGCTCGACGTCTGCTGTCGTCGGAACGCCTGGATCTCACGGCAGCTCAGTACGAGCGCATTGTGCTGGGGCGCGAAGCGAAAAGCAAAAGGGCGAAGCATAAGGTTCTGCATTTTAAAATCGCTGTTCATCCCGACGACAAAATCACAGAGGTTCAGTTTAAAAGGGCCATCTTCGAAACGCTCCGCGAGTTTGATCTTAATTACAATCCCTATGTCGCCTATCAGCATTTTGATACACGGCATCCGCACGTTCACATCGTTGTCTCTCGCGTGCAGGCCAACGGGAACCTGGCCAAATTGAATTTCAGTGCCCTGCGGCAGCGAGAACTCTCACGAACCCTGGAAGCTCGTTTTGATCTTATCCGCGCTGAACGACAAAATGCCACCACCGGTATTCGCACTGAGCGGATCATGGAGTTGAAGAAACAACGCTCTACCGGATACCTTTCTTCTAAAAACTACATCCGGGCGGCTGTGGAGCAGGCTGATCAACACGGGGTACCTGGGGATATTCTCGTTCGACGGTTAGCGCGCAGAAACGTATCGCTGGCATTGACTCAGTTCGCTACAAAAGCAGGTAAAGTTAAATTAGGGGTCAGCTACGGCGTGATTGCAGGTGATCCATTGGTTCGTTTCGATGCTCCCTATTGGCATGATGGTGCCGGAACTGGTTACACCCTGAGCCCTTCCAATATCGCCATCCCTTCCCGTGATGGGCTCAGGATGAATGAGCGGTTCGAGTCCTTTTATGTGCGAGGGTCCCGTTTGGGTCATCGGTTCATGGCCCCACATCTCATGCGTAACATCGATTTAGATGATCCAATCTGGCAAGACTTGATTCACGGAAAACCCTCACCGAAGTTGAAACGCGACTATACGTTGAGTACGGACTTGCTAAAAGGGGAGCCTGCGGCGGTTTCCAAACTGATTACGGCTATGGAGTTGGGACATGCTGCCGGGATTGAAGAAGCACTGGAACAAGGGGCAAGGCTGGATTATATCGATCGCCGTGAATACAGCTACCTACCGAAAGCGTCGAAGGATATGGCGGAACGCGCGGAGCAGCGCCACGTGGCCAATCATACCCAGGACAAGACTTGGGTTCCGTCTGAGCCGGTTTATCGTAGCGCCCTTCAGTTGGTGCGCGAGCGCGAGGATTTGATTAGCAAGTACAAGGCTACCTATGGAAACGAAGCAAGCCCCCGAACACTGTCTTTGTTGGATGCTTACCTGGCAAACGATTTTCACCGGATGGCGGCCATGCTTCCCGGCGATGGGGTAACTCCATTGAACTACCGGTCGGTGGCTGACTTGCGCATCCTCGGTACGCTCAAAAAGAAACACACCCCAGTGGTCTTACACGATGGCATTCGGCAAGCAGCAGCCTACTGGAAAGAGGTGGAGGATACCTTCCCAAGAACTCGACCTATCGAGTCGCAGCGGCAGCGTTTCACAGAAGAACTTGTGAGTGCGATCAGGCTGGGTGATGTAAGCACAGTCGTCCACACGATGTCGGAGACATACATCGACTGGAAGCAAGTCGAGCGGGTGGACTTAGGTAAACTTCCCCAAGAATACCAGGCTGCGTTAGCGTTGCGCTTAGAACGAGCAGGCCTTAAATCAAAGGCTGTTCTTAGCCGCGGCACAGGTGATACACAAACAGCCATAACAACTGGTTTAGGGTCTGAAAATGCCACCCGCACGCCCGAAGAATTAATTGCAATGGCAGATGCCTTACGAGCCCAAAAGCAGCGTCAGCGCGAAGAAGAGGAGAAGCAAAAACAGGCTTCCGGTTTGAAGCTAAAGCCTGATGAAAAGACAGAGTAGTGGGT
>Ga0224723_1002556_pt1 | contig 9985 bp, 10 predicted proteins | sample Balambano_FR2_Me_FD_161647 | JGI IMG/M metagenome (GOLD analysis project Ga0224723, IMG submission 161647) | Freshwater sediment microbial communities from Lake Towuti, South Sulawesi, Indonesia - Balambano_FR2_MetaG | ecosystem: Environmental > Aquatic > Freshwater > Lake > Sediment | place... | reverse complement strand
GTGGCAAGGGAAGGTGGTTTGGGGGAGGAAAATTTAATGACTCAAGCACAAGAATTTGTCATTTTTGCCATTGGGCCGGTGCAATCGTACATTGCCACGGCCCGGCGTACCGAAGATCTGTGGGCCGGAAGCCGATTGTTGTCTGCGCTCATGGAAGCGGGATTGCGGGAAGTTTCGACTACTGCGGCAAAGTATCTTTTCCCACTACCCAATCAGGATGGTTCCTGGGCAGAAAATTTACCCAATCGGGCAGTACTACTGGCAACACCGGGGCAAGGAAAGACCGTCACCCAAGCCATGGAAACGGCCGTGCGCCAAAAGTGGCAGACTATTGCCGATGAAGTAAAAGAGTACCTCAAAACTGAGGTCATTGGCACACCTGTCATTACCGGGTGGGAAGAAATTTGGGATAGGCAGGTTCCCGATTGGCTAGAAGTTTATTGGGTTATTTGCCCCTGGCAGGAAGATAAAGAAAGCTATGGTGATGCTTACGGCCGTGCCAGTGAATGGCTGGACGCGCGTAAACAGTTGCGCCACTTTCCACCACATGCGGAGTACGATGTCAAATCCACGTTAGGAGGCATCCGCCAGGCTTTACGTGGTGACAACGACAAGTGGATTGCCCGACGCTTTTGGGAGACGCTAACACGAAAAACCAAATTGGGTAATGTGCGGCGGGGTGAACGGCTGGATGCTATTGGTGCTGTTAAGCGTTTTGCTCAGGAAGCAGGGCAAATTACCCATCCAGATTACCGTTTCCCTTCCACCAGCAGTATTGCCAGCGCCGACTTCCGCTACGCCTTGATTGCTCCAGAAGCAAAAGATGATGTTCAGAAAGCGGTAAAGGAGTTTGTATCAGCTTTAGATAAGTTGGTGGAATCTTTTAGCAGCCGTGAACAGAAACGTTTGCGTTTCCGCGAAAACTCCGAACCGATTACCCGGTTATACAACGCCGCACATAATAATCTGGTTGCCCAACGTCTGCTACGGTATGATGGTGATTACTTTTATCCTGACTTTTATACAACTAACCGTTTATCAGAAGTGATTGGCAGGGAGAAGGATAGTACCTTAAGTGATAGTCAACTGACGCTTATGCGTAACGCAGTCCAGTCCTTGCGCCGGTTATATGGGGTATGCCAGGAAGCAGAAATACCGTTACCATCATCTTATTTTGCGGTGCTGGCCATGGACGGAGATAGGATGGGATACCATCTGTCACAGTCGCACATGACCCAAGAAAAACATAATCGCTTCAGCCAACGCCTGACTGATTTTGCCCAAAAGCGAGTGCCCGACATCGTGGAGGAGAAGTTTCCGGGGGCGGTTGTGTATGCAGGTGGTGACGATGTATTGGCTTTGTTGCCCATTTCTTGTGTATTAGAAGTGGCCGAAGAGTTACGTTTGTCTTTTGAAAAAGAAATGGCTCAGGTGGGCCTGCCAGAGCAGGTGACAGCCAGCGCTGGCATTGCTCTGGTACACCAGCAAAACCCTTTACAAACAGCCATTGAACTGGCTCAGGCGGCAGAAGCGGAAGCAAAAGATGTTTATGGTCGGCAGGCACTGGCCGTGCGGCAGATAGTACGTTCTGGCCCACCCCGACACACCGGCAGCAAGTGGCAGTCGGAAGAGTCAGGCAGCCAGTTTGTTTCGACCGTTACCAACATACAGCAGGAATTTCATACTGGTGCCCTCTCCAGTAAGTTTGCTTACGAACTGCTGACCGAAGCCTCGGCTTTGGCTAACGTATCAGAAGCGCATGAAGCGGAAATTGGGCGTTTGCTCAAGCGGCATGGTTTAAAATCCCCTGATTCCCTGGCCAAAAAGCTGGCGACAGTAGCACAAGGCGAATTAGATCAGCTAGAAGGGCGTTCAGGGCTGGAACGGCTGGCAGATTGGGTGCTGGTAGCCCGTTTTCTAGGGCAAGGAGGGCGAAAAGCATGACCTGGCTTTTTATAGAACCAGCTGATGTATGGTTTTTTCGGGATGGACGGCCGTTTGTAGCCGGTGAGGGACATACGGCCCAGACCACTTTCCCACCCTCACCGCTGACGGTGCAAGGGGCATTGCGTTCCCTTATTTTAAGTAACGAAAATGTGGATTGGGAAGATTTCTGGAACCAGCGCGGCAAAGCAGCCCAAGAGATGGGCAAACGCATCGGCTATCCGCTGGAGAAAGGTGTGCGCCCGGCAAGTTTGGGACAGTTTAAGATGCAAGGGCCATTTGTCGGCCGTTGGGTAGAAAGCGGTAAGGGCTATCGGGCAGAACTGCTTACTCCCTTACCCTTAGACACTTTTTATCGCCAGGCAGATGAAAAGTGGCAGGCATTACAGCCAAAACGGCAGACGAATAATCCATTAGATCAGCAATGGACAAATTGGTCTTCGCACCTGCACCAATTATCGCCACCAGATAAAAAACATAGCTCGCCGCCGAAAGAACGTGGGTTCTTGAACTCAGACGGACTGGATGCCTATCTGCAAGGAGAACCGTTTGTGTTAATGAAAGGTAAGGGGAAAGAGGTATTACGGCCGTTTGTTTCTGAACCGCGCCTGGGTATCGCCATCAATTATGATTACCGCCATGCCGCCGACCAAATGCTTTACCAGTCAGAGTTTACCCGGCCCCAATCCGCTGCTTTCACCAAAAAAAGTTCGCCAGAGAGCTATGGCTTATTAGTGAAGTTAGATGAAGCTGTTACTTTACCTGCGTCAGAAGGGGTGATGGGCATTGGTGGTGAAGCTCGTGCGGCTCACTATCGTCTTCTGTCATCGGCTGAATCACCCCAAGGGTTACCTTCCGTAAACACCAGCCAGCAGTTCAAGCTAGTTTTACAAACCCCCGCCTGGTTTACAGAGGGATGGCAGCCAACAAATGGACAATGGTCTGAAGTATTTAAGGGTACTGAAGACGCGAACGTGCAATGTGTAGCTGTGGCTGTAGGCAGGCCTTTATTTATTGGCGGTTGGGATGTGGCCAATAACGGACACAAAGCGATGAGAAGCTTTGTTCCGGCGGGAAGCGTGTATTATTTTACGGCCGATCAACCCATTCCATTGCCGGAAGCTTTTACGCAAACACCAAACAGTGATTTGCCTTTAGATAAACAGGGTTTTGGCGCTTTTGCCAGTGGTGCCTGGGATTGGCTGGATTAACTTTGAAATAAGGAGAGAGACAATGTATCTGGAATCACAATTGTTGTTCATTTATGTAGAAACCCCGCTTCATACCGGGGCAGGGGCAGGGGTGGAAGCGATTGATCTGCCCATTCAACGAGAGCGTACCACCGGCTACCCAATGGCCCAGGCTCCAGGCATTAAAGGAGCTTTACGGAGTGAGGTACTGGGAAACAAGAAAGGAGAGGTAGCTGTGGTTTTTGGGCCAGATACGGCCGGGGCTAATGACAATTCGCTTCATGCAGGTGCTTTTTCGCCGGGAGACGGCCGTATTCTGCTTTTTCCAGTGCGGTCGCTCATAGGTGTTTTTGCCTGGACAACCAGTCTGGATGTACTGCAACGCTGGCAGCGTGAAGCGGTAGCGGCCGGTTTTACTAATTTGCCGCCCCTACCTGATAGTGAACCGGAGACCAAAAATGAGGCTACCTCTTGTTATGCAGCTGGTAACGGCACAATGGTGGATGGCAGTGTGGTGTTGGAAGAGTTTGCTTATCAAGTCAACAAAGAGGTTGATGTCAAAAAATTGGCCCAATGGCTGGCGAAATATGCTTTACCTGATGACCCTGCTTACAAGTGGTGGAAGGAACAGTTGCCGGAAAAATTGGTTATCTTGCCGAATGACGATTTTCGCGATTTCACCCAATACGCTACCGAAGTGTTGACTCGCATTCGTTTGGATCCAGACACCAAAACAGTGCAAAACGGCTTCCTCTGGACGGAAGAACATTTACCGCCAGATACCCTGCTCTTTGCCCCAGTGCGGGCCACCCGCTTCCGAGTAACAGCTAAAGAGCTAAAAAAACTTGCCGTGCCGCAGAAGTGGAAAGAATTACTGGAAAAACAGGAGGCCCAGCTACAGGCGCGAGCGATATTAGAATGGGTTTCGGACAAGAAAAACATTCCCCATCGCCTGCAATTAGGTGGCGATGAAACGGTGGGGCGGGGAATTATTTCTTTGCGTTGGTTAAAGGCAAGCGAGGTAAAGAACAATGGCAACCAGACAAACAACTGAGCAGGAACGGGCAAAAAGTGCCTGGGGAAATATTGAAAAAGTACCAGCCTCTATTCAGAAAGAGTATGGTTCCTTAGCGCGAGGTTTACCGGCTCTGATTCAGACTAATGGGCTAGGACAGGCTTTAGCCTTTTTGTGTGCCAAAGGTAAAAATGACCCGGCAAAACAACACTCAGTTATTTATAGACACCTTTCAGATTGGGTATGTAGCCGTATGCCACAAGAGAAGAAGTCTAATAATTTGTTGGAGTGGATCATTACTCAGGATTCAGGCATGTACCGCCGGGCCACGCGGGAAGCATTGGCCTATACTCTTTGGCTGCGTCGTTTTGCTGAAGCCAAAGGGTGGGGTGGTGAGGAGGGTATAGGGCATGAGTAGGCAACGGCCGTTACCCAAAGACACCCATGTGTTGGTAAACCGTCATCTGGCGGCGTGTGAAAACCTGGGTCTGGTTCTAGACAAGTTTCAACCCTGGGATCGCACTGATAGGGGAAGGGGTTGGGACTTAGTCATGCCGATCACAGAACGACGTGGTGACAGAGATGCAAAAAGTGGTGAAGCGACCGGATTATGGTTCAAAGGTGAACAGTTAGAAGATTTGCCAGAACAAGAAAGACAACGCCGGGCACAGTTACGAGATAACCCTTTGCGAGCAAACAGCCGTTTAGGAAAATCGCGTTTAGAAAAATCGGACATCCTTGCACAAGCCAGGGCACGATGGCAGCTTGTTACACAAGATGCAGCGCAGTTACCAACTATGTGGACAACCAGCCCATTAGTTGTTGGGTTGGGGCAATCTACTACGCTGGAAACGGCCGTTACTCTCCATCCCCTCTATGGCTTTCCCTACATCCCTGGCAGTAGCGTCAAAGGGGTGGCCCGTGCGGCTGCTTTCTATGCTATCGCCGAACAACTGGGTGTTCCAGGTTTGGATAATGAAACTTACCAGAGTTACAAGGACAACGGCCGTTCCACCCCCTTCAAACTACTTCAAGATGTTTTGGAAGCTGACGACAAAGAGAAGTGGCCCAACGTTCCAGCCCTGGCAGCGTTGCAAAAGGATAAGCACGTTGATAGCAAAAACCTTACCAACCACCTCACCCAACTACCTGAGGTAAAGTTGTTCAGACAAATTTTTGGCTGGTTGGGTCAGGCAGGGCAAATCATTTTTTACGACGCTATTCCTGCCGAAATACCTCGCCTGACAACCGAAGTAATGACACCCCACTTCCCAAAGTATTATAGCAAGGGAGAAAACCCAACCGATGCTGATTCACCGAATCCAGTCACATTTTTGACTGTTGCGTCTGGTACACCATTCTTGTTTGCTGTAGGCTGGCGGTACCTAGACAGTACAGTGGAAACGCCCGTACGCCAAGCTGCAAAATGGCTTATAAATGGGTTGCAAACGCTGGGCATAGGTGGGAAAACAAGTAGCGGCTATGGTTTCTTTATCCGTACCGAACAGCCATCTACTCGGGAACGGCCGTCGGGTAGTCAAGAACTTCGCTTTTACTATAGCAACAAAGATAAATAGGGAGATATGGGCGTTTACCATTTTGCTGGTTTGGGTAAATCTATCGGGGCTGTAACGGCCGCTTTCTCCTATCTCGCCGCCCGTAAACAGATGCCAGACGCAGAGAGCGATCCGCTATTTGCCTTGTCTGGCGAGGCGGGGGATGTTGATCACACACGCGGCTCTGTGGAGGCATTGGTCTTATTTACTACGGCAGAAATCATTGCCGATAAGGAACGCTGCGATACATATCTAGACAACAGAGCAGGGTCTACTAGAGGGAATGATTGTAGCAATAGGCGTTTTCACTATAGCCTGAAAACGATTCTCAAAGAGGAGTTACGGCCGTTAGCTCGCCGCGAAAAAAATAAAAATGACTCTGAAAACGAACGAACCGGCCCTATCAAACCCCTTGAACTTTACTGGTGTGAGTACGAACGAACAGACCCAGTGCAGACGTTTGAACGGGTGGCACAAGTGATACGTGCTACTAAAGCACCCGGCAAAGTAGGCAAAGAGATATGGGTTAATTTAACGGGCGGCAGTAACATTATCAATGGCGCATTACAATTAGCTGCGTCACTAACCGGTACTCCGGCCCAATTGTATTATCTGCTTTCTGATGATCCACGCTGTATTCGTCATACTGTGCCCATAAACAATTTGCGAACGGAACAGGATCATTTCTGGGTAAACTTACCGATGGTATACCTGGACTTTAATCAGACTCAAAAACTGATTTTGCAATTGTTAGCAGATATGGGATCGCTTACCTTTTATGAATTGCACGGCTATGTACAGTCTGAAGGTTTGGTGGGAGAAGATCAGCAGGTGTTTATTCATGGACATCTACGGCCGTTGATAAATCAAAGGCTCATTGTGCATGAACAGGATGTACATGGAGGGAATGTCTACTGCATTGGTCCAGGATGGCAACAGGCGAGACGTTATTTAGATTCGTTACCATCAGAGGCTCATACTATGCCTCAATCACTCACAGAATTAGTTCAAAAGGTCAACTGGTTTTTACACGAAGCAATACCATTAGAGTAACCTTCCTTCGTTCCTCACAAACTAACGAATCCACCGCATCACCAACACACCTAAGGAATAGATCATGACCAGCCTCCCTATTACAAACACCCAACAGGTAGCTCAAGAAGGCATAGACCTGCTTCATCACTCTGGTTTCTGCCTGTTTAGCAACGTTACCCTGCGCCAAGACCTGGTAGGCGACACGGCCGTCGTCCGCCCCCTCTACATCGGCCAGATGCTCGTCTCTTACTTGATTGGTGAACGAGTCAGAGGTATTGTATACACCATCGAACCTGACGGTGATGTCTATTTGAAGCCAGATGATCCAGCCTATCAGGATTGGTTGTTACGGATCACACGTGGCAGACAAGAAGGTATCAACTACCAAGTTGGTCACAAAGAAATGGTATTGTTTTAGAGTTGTTGCCAGATGGCGATATTGTCGAGTGCAAACCAGCGCCGAAACAGACGCGGTAGAAGGGTAGGAGATAGGAGTGAAGGGGAATAACGGCCGTCTCCCGCCCCACCCACTCCTACCTAAAACTAACAATATCATCATCTGCAAGAGGTAAAAACATGACCAGAAAAAAACAAGCCAAAGGCACCTGCGCTTTTTGTGGCCGCGAGATGTCACGCGGCGGCCTGGGTAAACATCTGCAAAGCTGTGACCAGCGCCAGGCAGCCATCGCCACAGCCGATCATGCTAAAGCTGACAGCCCACAATCCCTCTATCACCTGCTGGTAAGCGATGCTTACAATTCAGATTTTTGGCTCCATTTGGAAATGAACGGGCGTGCCACCCTCAAACATCTCGACCAATACCTACGCGCCATCTGGCTGGAATGTTGTGGTCACCTCAGCCGATTTTCTGTTGGCGGTTGGAGCGATAAGGAGATTGCCATGAGTCGCAAGATTGAAAGCGTTTTGGCTCCTGATATGACCCTAACGCACATCTACGACTTTGGCACATCGTCAGAAACATTGATTAAATCCCTGTCTGTGCGTGAGGGCACGCCTTTGACCAAACACCCCATTTATCTCCTGGCTCGCAACAAAATGCCAGAGGCGGTGTGCAACGAATGTGGTGCCGAAGCGGGTTGGTACTGTGTGGATTGTTTGGTTGAACAAGGTGAATGGATAAACCTGTGCGCCAGGCATCTGGTCAATCACAAACATGATGATTATGGTGGCCCTTCACCATTGATCAATTCACCACGCCTGGGCATGTGTGGTTATGATGGCCCGGCTGACCCGCCTTACTAAAACGGCCGTGATTTAGACATGAAACGGAGCGGTCGTTAAAGATATGGCAAACCGCAACTTTTTCCTGGAAGCGCTTGAACTGTTTAAGAATATGGAGACAGCAGCAACGGCCGTTCCCCTTCACCACCGCCTCATCACCTCAAATCACCGAGGGTCCACCAACAGCCAGGGAGAATACCTAAACAACAGGGCCGTTCCCACAAAGCCACTCTAGCATCCTCTTTGACAAACAGCCGTTCCTGCCTCACAATCTTCAAAAACATGGAGCGTAATGGATGGCAGTAAAAACAGATGTGACCCACTCTCCTTTTCCTGGTATGGATCCCTATACGGAAGCTCGCTCACTCTGGAAGGGTATCCATACCCAATTGATTGGCGAACTCAGCACTCACCAATTACCCCCCTTGCTGGCCCCCGCCTATTTTGTAGACGCGGAACCGAGCCTGCAAATACGTAGTGAGCGGGACATCTATCCCGACATCCAAATCATAACCACCCCACAACCCTTACCCTCACGTCCCGCTGGTTTAGGTCTGGCGGTTGCTGAACCCACCGCCACTATTGTTACTATCCCAGATAGTGAGGAGGATGGAGAGGAAGAAAGTGCCATTTTCATCCGTGAAGCAAGTTCAGAACGATTAGTCACCGTTATTGAAATCATTTCCTACAGTAACAAAGCGGCCGGATCCGAAAAAAGGGGCCGCTACCTGCTCAAACGCCGGGAGTTGTTAGCCAGCGGGGTTCATTTAGTGGAAGTAGATTTGTTACGATGGGGTAGACGGCTAGTGTCTACCTTACCTGGCCAGCCGTATCATATTTTGATCAGTCGAGCTGATGAGCAACCCCATAGCAAAGTGTGGTCATTTGGTCTGGCCGATGCCATTCCCAATACCCCCCTACCCCTCATTGCCCCGGATGAGCAAGTTCCGTTACCCATGCAATCGGCCTATACCACCATTTACCAGGCACGAGGTTTTCGTTTACGCCTCAATTACCAGGTAGACCCTGAACCACCACTCGTAGAAGCCCAACGTACCTTTATCCAAACACGACTGGTGACGGCCGGTATTCGCACGTAAGCATAGAGGTTTTTTAGCAACGGCCGTTGCCTCTGTCCATCTGTGGTAACTGTTTAATAACAGGAGGTTTCGTTAGTGGAACCCTTAAACTTCATCATTCAGACCTTACTTGGTGAACTGATTGTTGTCATTGTCGGTGTGCTGATTGCCCATTTTATTCTGGGCTGGGTGGAGAAGTGGCGCTTCGGTGGCTGGCAGGTGGTGGTTAGCCGGGCAAAGCAGGAAGTGGTGCGCCGGGAAATCAGTGCGCGTAAGGCCAAAGAAATCCTGGAAGAACCGGCCGATCTGGTCGTTTTCCTCAAAGGCATTGTCAGTCCCTTTGAATGGATCGCCTGTGACCTGTACACAGAAGGTCAAGAGTTGGGCTTGCTGGAGATTGATGCCCTAAAACGTGTTTACTTGATCAACCTGGATAAAAATCCGCAAAAAAGTGAACTGCCCCATGTATCCTGACCAAGTGTAGCCGATACATTGGGCTTATTGGCTCTGGAAATGATGATCATCAACTTTTCTCATCCCTTAACCGGCGAACAGCAAAACCAAATAGAGGGATTAACCGGCCGTTCCATCACCGATATTCGCAATATACCCTGCCAATTTGACCATGAACGGCCGTTTGCCGAACAACTCACTGCCCTGGTAGAAACCGTCGGCTTAACTTCAGCCGAATGGCAAAGCGAACAAATCCTGGTGAACGCACCCTCTTTTGCCCCGGCCGTCGCCACGCTCATCGCCGAACTACACGGCCGTATGGGTTACTTCCCCGCCATCATCCGCCTCAAACCTGTACCCGGCAGCACCCCACCCCGCTTCGAGTTCGCCGAAATCATCAACCTGCAAGCCATCCGTGACCACGCCCGCACCCACCGCTAACCGGCTACTGTTCACTGCTCACTGTTCACT
>Ga0224723_1002555_pt1 | contig 9985 bp, 9 predicted proteins | sample Balambano_FR2_Me_FD_161647 | JGI IMG/M metagenome (GOLD analysis project Ga0224723, IMG submission 161647) | Freshwater sediment microbial communities from Lake Towuti, South Sulawesi, Indonesia - Balambano_FR2_MetaG | ecosystem: Environmental > Aquatic > Freshwater > Lake > Sediment | place... | reverse complement strand
GTGAATGGTGGAGCACGCCCCACGAGTACACGATATCGAAAGACGCGTCGGCAAATGGAAGGTTCTCGGCGTCGGCCACCTGCAGCTCCGAGAAAGACGCGCTCGAAGCGAGGCGTGCTCGCGTGAACTCTACGGCGCGCGGAGTGAGGTCAATGCCGGCTAGCCGCGCTGGACTCGAAGCTGCCCACCGCATGTGGTCGGCGCCCATTCCGACTCCGATCTCCAGCACGTGTTTGCCGGCGGCAGACCCAAATTCTGCAAACGACGGTATGAACGGCTCGAGTTCGTACCGCGTGCGTTCCTGTGCTGACAGACTCTCGGCCAGAGAAGAGCCCAGCGCGTACGCCTCCCCGCAGGACTGGCGATCCCAGAACTCGCGCACATCCTCCTTTGTAGCGTTGCCTTGAGCGGTCGTCATGCGGCAAGCGCTCCTTCGTTGGCTGCGTCGACGATCGTCTGCCATGTGCGACGCGCGGTATCGTCCCAATCGAAATCCCGGGAGCGGGATGCAGCTTTTCCGGCGAGGTGCTCGGCAAGGGACCTGTCGCCCAGCACCGTAGGAATCAGCTTCGCGAGTTGCCCTGGGTCGTCGGGCTCGAAATATAGCGCGGCATCGCCCGCAATTTCCGGCATCGGAGGGCGCATCGAGGCAATTATCGGGCGGCCGGCAGCCAGCATCTCGAGAAGTATGTTCGGGCAGTTCTCGCAGGTCGACGCGAAAATGTTGATTGCCGCGTGCCGATACGCACCCGCGAGCTCGACGTACGGCCGTGCGCCGGCGAACATCACGCGATCTTTCGCAACGAGAGTGTTAGCCCGTTTTAGCGCGAGGCGACCGTATGCGGTGCTGGTCCGGCCCACAAGCACGAGCGAGGGCGGTTCGGCGACCAAGCGGGCGAACCGTTCATACGCCTCGAGAACCTCGATCTGTCGTTTGTAGGGCTCGAAGATCGACACATAAAGAAGGTAGGGGCGGTCAGGCAACCACGCGGGTCTGCTATCTGCTGCCATGCCATTCGCGCGGAATCGGGCGTCAATCCCGTGAGGAATCGTTACGAGTTGCGGGCGCGACGATGGCAGCAACGGTTCAACAGTGTCGCGTGCATACCGCGAAAGCACTATCAGCTTGTCCGCCCGATACATCGACCTAAGCAAAGGCCTGCGCAGCAGCCGCAGCCGCATGCCTACCGGCGTGGTACCGAATCTTGCAATCTCGTCGGGCATGAATGGCAGCATGTTCCGGAACATCGTTACGACGGGTGTATCGGGAGGGATACGATTTGGAACGATACCGCCGGGGCAGAACAGAACCGTTGCGCCAGATCGCCGGAGAAGCCCCGGGAAACTGATGCGCTCCCATGCCACTCGCAACACCGGACTTTCGATGACCCGCGGCGCGGGGTGCGGTGTGATCGGAAGCTCTCGGAGCTGCGCGAGGATCGAATGAGGCGCCACGACCCGGACACGAATTGTATCAGCCGGCACTCGCCGCAGCAGTTGGGTTAGGTACGTCTGGCCGCCCCCCTCGCGTGCGGACGCCGCATAAACCAAGGCCGTGACGCCCTTTCCGCTCACGAGGGACGTTCCCGCGATACAAACTCAAGCAATACCAGGACGGCCCATATCAGAGGTGCAACGTTGCGCCGCCCACTCAAATGCAAATTGAACAGCCGTCGTACCGCATCGATGTCGAGCGGGACGCGTGCATAGAGTTCGCGGGCTTCGATGCGCTCCCGTGCCCAGTCTCGAAGCTCGTACCTGAACCATTGATCGAGTGGAACCCTGAAGCCGCGCTTGGGACCTTGCAGCAGGCCGCGCGGAACGAAGCGATACGCAAGCTTGCGCAGCAGGTATTTCAGCGTACCACCGCGCAGCTTCCACTCCGTCGGAAGGCGCATCGACCACTCGACCAATTCATGATCGAGCAGCGGCTCGCGCGCCTCGACAGAGAAGCTCATGCTCGCGACATCCACCTTCTGCAGGTAATCGTCCGGAAGAGTGATTCCGCAGTCGATGTACGACGCGCCGGCGACGGGATCCATGGGGCGCTCGCCACCAAGCCGATCGCGATACAGCTTTTCAATTCCGATTCCGGCGGCCTCCGCGTCAGGCAGCAACACGCTACCGAAGTCCTTGCGAATACTTCGCATGAACGCGAATCCCGCGATCCAGTCCGGTTGAGCAATGGCCGAACTCAGCAGCGCACTCGCATGTGATGGCAGTAGCCGTATCGCTGCGCCAGTTACTCGCCGTATCGGCTGCGGCACCGAGTAGGCCCGCTGGAGCCCGGCAAGTATCCGATAATAGTGATAGCCGCCGAAGAGCTCGTCGCCCCCGTCGCCGCTCAAAGCCACTTTGACTTCGCGTCGAGTAAGGCGCGCCAGAGCCAACATTGGAATCGCTGAACTGTCGGCGAAGGGTTCGTCGAAAGCCGCAACGAATGCAGGCACGAGCCCCAGCAGATCCTGCACGCTGAGTATGTCCTCGTGGTGCCGGGTCCCGAGATGCGATGCGACGGCTCTGGCCGCGGCGCTCTCGTCAAATTCCGGCTCGCGAAAGCCAATCGTGAAACTCCGGATCGGCCCACAGGCTGTGCGCGACATTACGGCCGCGACTACCGCGCTATCGATCCCGCCCGACAGAAAAACACCAACGGGCACGTCGCTGACCAGGCGTAACCGGACAGAATCTTCAATCCGCTGTTGCAGGAGATCGAGAAGATCAGCCTCGTCCAGTTCGCGTGTATCGACGTCGAAGTGGGGAACTTGCCAATAGCGACTCACTCGCAGCGTGCATTCGCTCCATTCGAGATAGTGCCCAGGCTGAAGTTTGGCCAGCCCAGTGCTATAGCTGAGTGGCGAAGGAATGAATCCGCAATCCAGGTAAAGCCGCAGCGCGGCCGGATCGAGCGGAAGCGATCGTTCAGTCTGCACGACAATCGCGCGAGGCCGCGATGCGAACAGTAAGCGGCCGCCAGCAGCGTAGTAGTAGAGCGGCTTTACGCCCAGCCGGTCGCGCGCAAGAAAAAGCTGTCGCGACTCGCGATCCCAGATCGCGAACGCAAACATGCCGCGTAAAAGCTGAAGGCATGCGGCACCCCAGGTCACATAAGCAGCGAGCACTGTCTCGGTATCGCCCTCGCTGCGCCATTGCCAGGGTCGAACGGCGGCGATCTGCTCGCGCAGTTCCCGGAAGTTGTAGACCTCGCCGTTATAGGTCATGACGAACCGACCGCAGGATGAATGCATCGGCTGTGCCGACGCGTCGGACGTATCGATGATCGCCAAACGCCGATGCGCCAGCCCCACGCCACGCTCAGTCCAGACTCCGCTGCCGTCCGGGCCCCGCGGCTCTAGGGCGTTGATTGCTGCAATCAACTGACCGCTATCGACGTACGCCCCACAAGCGTTGACTTGACCCGCAATGCCACACATTTGGCCTGGTCTCAGTGCGGTGCGCGGCCGCGTCCGACTACTTCATTGCCACCCGCTTCGAACTGCAACTCGCGAAGCCCCATCCACTCGAACCACTGCCGAAGCATGCACGCGCGTTGCAAACGAGTGCGAACCGCCGCCTGCCAACCAACCGCTTCTGGAATCGAACACCGCGCATCCGCGCAATGCGGAAGCCCCGATTTGCGGTACGCGACTGTGCGCAAGACTCTGAGCCGGATGGTAGACAGTCGACGCTGCATGCGCCCCAACAGCCCTACTAATCGCTGAACCGCGGCCCAAATTGATCGATGGAATCGGCTGTGATCCATGTGTGTCGTGACTGGCCGCGAGAGGCCCCCCAATTTTAGCTCCATTGGTAAGGTGGCAGAGTCCTGGATTCGAATTGCTATCGAGCCGACCTGAGTGCGCTCGCCAGACGTGCTGCGACCACGCTGGTCGAATAACTGGACTCGACTATTCTTCTTCCGGCTAGCCCTTGGTCCCGAGCGGCCTGCGGGCTGAGATAACAGGCTCTGAGTGCATCAACCCACTCGCCCTTGGACCTGGCACCGAACCCAATATTCCCCAACGCCAAGAGTTCAGCATTCATGCCCACTGGCGAAACAACTACCGGAACACCACACGCCATGTACTGCAGCATCTTGAAGCTGCACTTACCTCTTGCAAGATCTGAATCAATAAGCGGCATCAGTCCCACATCCATTCGCTGAAGGAGTTCTTGCTCCAGTTCCTCCTTCCACCTCACAAATCTAACTCGGTTGCGAGGAATCGCATTGAGATTCGGTGGACGCTCCGCGACTACAACGAAACTAGCTGTTGGCGTGATAGCCAAGAACTCACTCAACGCACTTTGAATCGATTCCAAGAAGACAAAGTTAGACGCCGTGCCTATCCATCCAATGACGAACTCCTCTCCACGACAACTCAGCGGCTGGCGAGGTTGGTAAACCGATGTATCAATTGCAGTGGGCACTATCCGAACATTCTCGCAATACGTGCTGCACCAGTCCGCAATGAACGAGTTACCGGCAATCGCAACCGCCGCGCGACTCACCAATCTGCCGATCATTGCGCGACCTCCGGGGTTGTACAGCCAGATCGCATCGTCAATGTCAAACGCCAATGGTCGACGCAGTACACACGCCAGATCATCGAACAAAGGGACAAAGTTTCGTTCGAGCCATGTCACATCGGCGGCGTGGCTGCCTATGACGCCCGGCAGGCGCGCAACCACTGAAATTGCAGATTCAACCGCAATGATCGGCGCTAGGTAGCGTCCCCGCATGCCTTTAAACACCCTTCGCCTGAAATGTTGCGGGACGACGCGCGGACAGTATTCGGTTGCATCGAGGCCAGCGTGACGCAAGTATGGAAGATACTGACGAACCCTAAACCTAGATGAGGGAATCGATCGGCCTGTGGTAAGCGCCGCAACTCGAAGGGGTTTGTCTGAGGTCAACTGAAGGTGTCCAAGTCACAGTATTTGCGCGCTGTTGACTACTCAGTTCGGCGCACTAGAGGCGCCGAAGCTCAAAGCGAATTTGATATGCAGGAAAAACATAGCACAGGTTCTCTTCGTGAAATTCCTTGGTCCATGCGCACAAGTTGAACACCGATCCAAGAATCTGTCGTATCCCTTTCCGAATTCGAAATGGAGAGCTGAACTGGAGGATCGCTCTTACCAATTCGAAGTCCGGCTCCAAGCCGTACATCGGTACGCACCGGCGGAATAGATTAGAGCGCGAAAGATAGCAAAACGTATACAGCCCGAAGGTCCGTACGTGTGTTGGGTCAGAGTGCTGATAGGGATTCGCAAAGTGCGGGACCTCAACAACAAGTGACCCTCCCGGCACCAGCACACGGCCCAGCTCGCGCACTAGGCGGTTCAGGTCCGGTACATGCTCAAGAAAATGGTAGGTATAAACAGTAGACACGCATGCACTCTGAAGCGCCCCAAGGACATCGAAAACGTCACCGACAATGTCTACGCCTGGGTAGTTCAGCTGATCGATACCGATGGCGTCTCGATGACGCTTCGCCGGCCCGCATCCAAGCTCAATCGTGATTCTATGTCCCGAATTCGCCAGGTCTATTGCTCCAACCCGATCTTGATAAGGTATTGACCGCAATTCACTTTGCAAGGCAGCCACGACAAACTCCAGCTCAAGTCAATGTCTTGAATGGTTGCTCGGCCGCACTTCGCAAAGCCGGGCCTGCAATGTACACGGTTCTGCTCGCGATTTTGGAACCATCGCCACTCTTGTCGACGGAAAGAACTGCGTATGCAATTCCGTACACGACAAACTGGAATTCCAAGAACTGAAAGAAATCGTACGTAAGGTACATCGCGGCAATTGGGAGAATGCAAAGCCTCACCAGCGTTTGATCCAGGGAATGTGTCCTTGGACTCCTAGCGGCGCCCAATGGCCAAAGCACGAACAAAAAGTATGCCGCTGCACCCAGGAGGCCGAACTTGCCAAGTACGGACAAGTACATTGAATGCGCAGTTGAAATCCCCGTCTCGGGATCGATTAGGGCATTCGTACCAGAGCCCAAAATTGGAGAGTTGGCGAACCCGGTTAGCCCACGTGACATGAGGTGAAGTCGCTCCGCCGCACTCTGCCCACTCAGGAGGCGCTCGAGAAGCGGCGACTCCGAAAACAAAAAACCGTAGTATGAAAACACCAAGAGCCCAAGTATCCCCGTGACAAGAACGAGTTTCCTAGCTCTTCCTTCAAGAAAGAGAACTGCAGCGATAACGAATAAACCAACCATTGCCGTGCGCGAAACGCTGACAAAGACCAGAAGTACGGAAAGCGGTATCGCAGCCTTGATGTAGAGAGAGCGATATCCGTTAAGGAGAAGCCAGCTTGCGAGTGCAACTACCGTAACGAGATAGATGCCGTAAAAGTTCGGATCAAAGAAGGTCCCGTTCAGACGCCTCAGACCATCACCTTCATTTATCAGGTTTAGATCCGAGTAGTAGACGGTACCACGCTCTTGAATCGTAGCCGCGAAAAGCAGGTCTCCCGTGGTAAACGCATAGACCGCTATCGCCGCCTCGACGAATGACATCGCTACGTACGCCTTTAGGACCCGAATCAACGCCGCTCGAGACGCGACGTAACCTATTACCAGAAGAAACACAATCAGATTGACCGTTTGGGCTGAGACATCGGTAACGTACCCCTCGGGCACGGATCGATACGCGTACTCGCCAATGGCCACAACCGTGACGGCTGCGCTCAGCATTGCCGGAACAAGCAGTCTTCCGATCAGCCAAGCGGCATCCGCGCGCGAGACCGATAGGACCCGAAAGACGAAAGCCAAAGTGAGGAGGACTCCCGTAACGCGAAAAGGTGAGGCGTTGCCGACTAGCAATGGAAACCTATAGATGTATCCGATCGACCCGGCCGCAATAATGACTGGCAAGGCCCATGCCGCGGCTCTAAATGGTCGTTGCAAGCCTTCCGATTCCAATAACGTTACTCCGCCGTCGCCGACCACTCGGATTGTTCCCACATGCGCAAATAGAAGATCTCTCGCCCCAAGACTCGCAGAATCACGAACACAGATTCGATTCGTCGTTAGCGCAGCCGATTGCGCTGCACGACGATCATGGCTATAGCGTTGCCGATGGAATAGATCCCGGTAGCGAGCGCTATTCCGACTACGCCCAACAGAAAAAACCCAATGACTTTGATACCTATGCCAAGTGTGAATCCGATGGCTCCAATAACGGTAGGTGTTCGCGTATCGCCTGTCGCGTAAAACGCATTGGAGATAACCTGCCCCACGAGGCCTGCCATCCAGGCCATTCCAAGGGCCAACAGCATTAGCCAGAGTTGATCTGCGTCGTCAGCACCAAAATTCCCACCACCGAAGACGCTTCCCAGTATGGGCTTACCGAAAATGCATATCACGGCGTAAAAAACTGCCCCTATCAGGGACACGCGAATCATCACCACTCGCACAAACTTCCAGTACGTTTCCTTGCTTCCAAGCGCCAGACCTACAAACTTTGGCATAGCCGGATTGGCAATTGAGGCAACGACAATCTGGTTGGCCGCCCCATATAGTTGCTGGGCGAGGTGGAGAGTCGAGAGAGCGCCGGGCACCGCGAGCGAAGCCAGGAAGCGGTCTACAAGCTGATCCGTTTTGTAGTACGACGACCCCGCGGAAATTGGCCACAGTCGTCGCAGGCCGGCAAGAAAGTCGTGATGCGAAAAGTCTGGCCACTTCGGTGGTATTGCGATGGGAAACTGCAAGACCGTGAAAATAATCGGCCGCAACGTCATTGCCCACGCCGCGGCAAAAATACCGAAGCGCTCAAACGACAGTAGGAATCCGACCGCTGCGATAGCGGACGAAGCAAACGCACACCAAACTGGATAAACGAACTTCCGCCGAGAGTTGTACGCAGCGCTCAGCACGCTTGCGACTCCGGTGAACGCAATGCCAATGCACTGTATCGCAATCAGTGACGAGGCGACGACTTGGTTCTCTTGCGAGAACCCGGGGAATATCCATTCAACCCAAACTGGCGATGCGAGCCCGACGATCGCCGCTAATACTGCCAAACCTCCACTTACCGACAGGCAATATGTGGACACGAGTACAAAGAAGCTCGCGGGTGCGCTTTGCACGAGCAGGGGTACCAAGACGTACGGCAAGCTCGCGCAAATCACATTCACCATTAGCTGCGGGACGACGCTAGACGCAAACAGGGCATCTGACTCCCCGCCCATTCCAAGCTCGGTGACTACCAGCCAGGGAACAACGAAGCTTACGAGTGTATTGAGGGCGGACAATACCGCGATGGAAGCGCCGCCACTCGCCGCGATCTCACGATTCACGCACTACCGCCTTTACGACGCGGTACGCACCGCACTCAATCGTTGCGCAAGCGCGTCTGAGCGCCTCAGGCGTCGCGATTTCGTGTAAACAAGGCCGAAATGACGCAACGCGTAGCAACTCAACGTTCCGATTCTAGCTCGCTCGCTTGCCAGAGCCTCGTAGTCCGAGGACAAGCGCCAGCAATGCGCCTATCAGCATTCCTGCCAGGAATCCTAGAACTGCAAAAAGGGGCTTTCGCGGATAGATGCGGTCTTTCTTGTCTGGAACAGAAGCTGGATCTACCACGCGGAACGCGTACTCCGACCTAACTGTTGCAAACGTCTTCCGCTTTATCTGCGACTCCATCAGTCCGGATATCCCCTGCTGCAACGGCACAACAGAAGTGTTCGCCAGCCGATCCTTTAACTGTTCGATACTCGCGTCAGATTCGGTAATGGCTCGTGCTCTCATTAACTCATTTACGCGACTTACCAGATCAGTTGCCCAAGCGGCGGCAAGATTAGGTTCGTGCCAATCTATCGAAAGGGTCACAAGGCCAGACCTACGATCTTCTGACACCCTGCGAACCTTTTCGTTAAAGTACTCGTACGCGTCGCTCATTGTCGGAACTTTGTCGCCGCTTACCTTCCACGCCTTTCGGTCTGTATCCCATTCGTCTGGATACAAGAGCGGCATTAATTCCTTATCGCGAATAAACCCGACCGCAAGTTGTCGTGATTTAAGCAGGGCAACTGCCTCCACAGTCTGTTCCCCGTCCCCACCCAAACTGAGGCCGGCCAGCGACGCAAGACTTCCGAGTCCTCCAATGGAACGCAGGGCACTCGCCTCTGTATCCGATCGCGCAGGAATTAGAACAACGCTGGAGCGATAGAGCGGAGTTAGCAAGAATGCAACGCTGGTTGCGAGAATCGCCATCCCAATTGCGAACGCAAGCACAAGTCGTCGCCGATACCATACGTACTGCCACAGTTGCGCTTCCTTGGCGTCAACTGCGTTCTGCCGACTGTGCAAACTACTATCCATTCAATTGTCCAATTGGGGGCAAGTTTAGGTCACTCACTACCGTAAGGTGCCGCACCGTCCAATCGCGCTCTCGAATTCGTCTACAGCCAACAAGGGCCTAAATCATCGGCGATGATAATACGGGTGACGCCGTATAGCAGGCTATGCGCGCAATGGCGGCGCGGTGCAGAGTGTGGAACAGTAGGGTCGACTTTCATGCCTTGCTTGCAAAGTACCGACGCATGATCGATTCATATAGACCAATGACCATCGCATCATGCAGCGCTGGACGGGCAGCGCGATGACTTCCAGTTGATACGAGTTTCCTTTTCAACCGCGGCGGCAGACTTTATCTTGATACCCCGGCACGAGAGTTGTGCCCGCACTCGCATGCTCAGTCCAGTCGCGCATTCTACTTGCGCCGTCCTATGTGGAGAGCCGCGAAGCAATTGGTAAGGACCGGCCGCCCTCCCCCTAACAAGGGTATCTCGCGCCGCATTTGTAAGCGCCATTGAGCAGCGCTCCGTGGAACGGCCGAGACGGCTATCATCTCCGCGTAATTAGCTAAGGAAGGCCTGATTTACCGCGCATTCTGATGCAAGATCGAGTTCTGGTGTGGAGGTCTCGATGAAGCAGCAGACACTCGGCGGGTTTCAGAAGTTCGGCAAGAC
>Ga0224723_1002554_pt1 | contig 9986 bp, 3 predicted proteins | sample Balambano_FR2_Me_FD_161647 | JGI IMG/M metagenome (GOLD analysis project Ga0224723, IMG submission 161647) | Freshwater sediment microbial communities from Lake Towuti, South Sulawesi, Indonesia - Balambano_FR2_MetaG | ecosystem: Environmental > Aquatic > Freshwater > Lake > Sediment | place... | reverse complement strand
TCTTCAAGTTCAACGAAGACCCGATGAGCAACAACGTCATCAGCGTCGTCCCAATCTCGACGGCGAACGTGCTCGCCCAAACGCGCATCTCTTACTCAACCACCACGAACACGCTGATCTCCTTCACGCTGACCTATAACTCGGCCTACCAGTGGACCAACACCGGCGCGGCGGGCACCTTCGACATCGAAGGCGTCGGCGCGCACGAGCTCGGTCATGCCCTCGGCCTCGACCACCCCGCCGACGCGAGTTGCGCGGAACAGACCATGTGGTACGCAGCGTCATCCGGCGAGACCAAGAAACGGACCTTGGAGAACGGCGATAAGGAGGGAAGCGTCGTTCTATACCTGGCCGGAGGAGGCACCACCCCGCCACCGCCTCCTCCGCCCACTACCCTGACGCCGACCCTCACCTCTCTGCGTGCTTACCCGCGCCCCACCGTCAATCGTAGCTTCTACCTCCTCGCCTCCGGCTCGAACTTTAGCCCAACCTTGATTGAGTTCCTTATCAAGGGCGGGTCCTGTGGAAGCACGGGCTGCGTCATCCCGACTTCCAGCCTCAGTAACGTAACCACGACCCAAGCCGTCGCCACCTTCTTCACCCGCGTGGCGGGCGAATACACCCTCCAACTCCGCAACGGCGCGACCGGGCCGGTCTCCGCGGCCATCGCCCGCTTCACGGTGCGCTAACGCTGAATAAGGGCGCATTGCTCAACACACCCGCTAAACGCAATGTGATCGGATGATCGCCAGCCGCGACTGGCGGCACCTCGAAGTTCACTTGGCCAAGGCCGATGAAGCCCGGCGTCAGCCCGATGAAGAGCACGTTGGCGACCGCGTCCCCGACTCGCAACTCAGCCGGGCTTACAGCCCGCGCCAGTGGGCTCGACGGCGATAATGCGCCCGCCGCCACCGGGTTGTCCGTCGCTCCGATGCCAGTAACGTACAGTACGCCGTAAGTTCCTACAGCCGCCGGCACCCCTTCGGCATTGATCGCGCCATCCTGGTTCTGCGCCACCGCCCTGTTATTGCCATAGATGAAAATCCCGGGCGCCGCTGCTCCGATCTGCACATCGATCTCCGCGCTCAGCTTGCCATCCACTCGCGCCCGCAGCTTGGCGGGACCCAAAGGCGCCGTCGGCGGTATCTGGACATTCACCTGATTCGGACTCGCAAAGCCCACCGGGATCGGCTGACCGTTCAACAAAATCTCCGCGCCTCCGAGCGCCGTGGCTAGTGGCGCAAAGTTCGCCAGCCGCGTCTCGATCGCAAGGTTCGCGCCATACACCGTCGCGAGCATACCCGGCGTCAAGGCCGGCGTCGAAGACGCGCTGTTCACCGCCGAGCCCGGCTGCAAGATTGGCGTCTCGAAAGGCAATCGCGTCAAGCGGCTGAGCGTGCTGAACTCCATCACCAGAACGCCACCGTTTGGCTCCGCCGCCAAGCCGGCGATCGCTACGAACGCCGCGCTCAGCGCCGAACCACTCGCTGTCGTAACGGGCCCGCTTGGACCCGAGCCCGAAACGGTGAAGATCCGGCCATCCGGCCGGATTAACCGCAATCTGGAGTTGCCCGCGTCGTTGAAGATGATATTGCCTTCCGAGTCGATCGTGAGCTGTTGAGGCCGGCGTAGCAGGGCTTGCGTGGCGAGTCCGCCATCGCCTGAGAAGCCTTCCGCTCTCGTACCCGCGATTGCGATCAATCCAGCGGAGCTCCATCGGAAGATCCGGTGCGACAGCGGATCGCTCAGAATCCAAGAGCTATCCGACTCCGCCGCGAGATCGAATAGGGTCGCGCCCGCCGCCCTCGGGAAGTTACCGAATGCGGCGACAACTTCGGGTGTGCGTCCCGGCTCGAGCCGCACGATGCGCGAGGCGTCGCTCACGTAGACCGCACCGCTCGGGGAAACCGACATCCCGCGCGGGTTGGACAAGCGATATGCTGCCGGGCTCGTCGCATCCAGCACCACGCGGACAACGCCATCCTTAAGCGCGTACACTTTCGTGCCGATGCCTTCTCCGATGTAAATCGTCCCCTCGCGCGCTACCGCCAGAAAGTCCACGAACGCGAACTTCGCCTGAGCCGCGGGCGTGTTATCCGGAGTCTCGCCTTGCGTGCCATCGCCCGCCAGTGTTAGCATTCGCCCGTCGGGCGCGATGCGCCGCAAGCGCCGGTCCGTCATCACGTAGATGTTGCCCTGCGCGTCTCGCGCCACGGCTCGGCCGGAACTAATCGGCTGACTGGTTGCGAGCGCATTCTCGGCGAAGGCGCCCGGTGCGTTGCCCCCGGCAAGGCGCACGTAGTTGTAGCGCACGCCCGACACCGCGCGCGGCGTAACCGAAACTCGCAACGTGAGGAAGACCGGCGAGTTCAGCGCCGCGTCGCTCTCGATACGAACACGCGCGGTATAGACTCCCGGCGTCAACGCGAGCGCACTCGCCGTCAGCCGGATCTCCGTGTTACTCGCCAGGGTGTCCGTGGGGTTCACGACTTCGAGCCACGGCGCCGCCTCAGCAAGCGCCGCACGGTAGGTCGCCGCCGGGTTCACGGAACCCACGTCGGCGAATCCGATCCTCGTTCGCACTGTGCTCGACTCTCCCTCAGGAAGGGAAAAGCTAACCGGAGAGGGGGACCAAAGCGTCGGCCGAAAACTGGCAGGCGCTTCAACCCAACTGGCGCCGCCGTCGCGGCTCACCAGCTGAAAGCGCGAGCGAAACAGATCGCCGTTACGCGGGTTCATCGCGAACAGCGCGGGCGTCGTCGCTTGAATCGGATCGTCCTGGCACACGAAGTTGTCCCCGCGGTTCTGACTTCGGCAGAAGGCATTGCCGGTGAAGTTCGTGCGGATGTAAACATTCGAGCGCAGCGGATCGACCCAGACACGGGGGCTTGAGTTGCAGACCGGCGAGTCGTAGACGAGCGTATAAGTGCGCCCGCCGTCGGCCGACCGCCAAAGACCGGCTCCGGGCGCGGGGCAGCGCCCTTGCGAGTTGGAGAGCGCTTCGGTGCGCAGATAGACATAGTTCGGATCTTTCAAGTCGAAGGCAATGCCGAAGCCTTCGAGGTTCGCGGTCGATGGCGGTTTACCCTGCACGATCCAATTCGCGCCGCCATCGGTCGTCGCATAGTAGTTGCCCGGCAGGGCCAGGAGACCGCCGCGCTGCTGCCCGCGAGGATCGAACTCGAGGATCGTGGTGTTTGGAGGTAAGTTCGAAAGTTTGACCCAGGTCTTGTTGCCGGCATCCAAGCGATAGAGCTCGTCGCCGATGCGGGCGCGCCCTTCCTCGCCGGCGCCACGCAGGATCGCAACGTCGCGCAGTTCGCCGCTGGCTGGCAGCCCCGCGTTAATTGCCTCCCAAGTACGGCCGCTATCCTCGCTGCGATAGAAGCCACCGCGAGCCCGGCTGCGCACCGCATAGACGGTCGCAGGACGCTCGGGATGAACCGCGAAGTCGTCAATGAACTGGTAGTCGCCTTGCGGCGCCAGGTACAGCGAGACCCAGGTCCGGCCGCCGTCATCGCTCCGGTAGAGACTGCCGACCGCGGTCGAGACTCCGTCGATCGGGAAGGCCGCGCTCGCGCGGCCGTATACGACATTGCTCTCGATCATCGGGAACTTGAGTTCCGAGAGATCGGGACGGTACAGGGCTTGGCCGAGCAGGGCGCAAGCGCAGGAAACCAGCAACAGGGGGTATCGCCACATACCTAGGAAGCGTATCCCAGGTATCGAATGACTCAGAAGCCGACTTTGAGTCCAACCTGCAAGTTGCGGGAGCCCGAGTTCTCAACGGACTGCGTGCTCGTGATGCGGCCGAACTGAGGCACGCTGGTATTCGCGTTTGGGTTACCGAAGTTCGGTGTGTTTGTCAGGTTGGCGGCCGAGCCTTCGAGTTGGAAGAAGAAGCGCTCGGTGAAGCGGAAGGTCTTCTGCATCTTCATGCTGAGGCTGCGCGTCATCGGCCCGATCAGGCTGCCGGGCGCGGCGTTGCCGAAGCGACCGATGTTGCTCTGCGGGATCGAGAAGGCCGCGCGGTCCCAGAATGCATCGACGCTCCGCGCGCCCGACTCCTTGTTGCCGCGGGCGGTCCCGGCCACGTCGGGCCGGTTGTTGGCGCGCGTGTTCAGGCCGGTGCCCGACGGGTCCGTGATGTTGCCAGTCGTCGGGGTCAGGTAAGGCCCGCTTTGGACAAGCAGGATACCCGAGAGTTGCCAGCCGCCGGCGACGAGGTTGGCGGCTTTGTTCTTGCCAAGCCACTTGCCGAAGGGCAGCTCATAACTAAAAGTCGTCAGAAAGCGATGGCGGCGGGTGGCCGGAACGTTGCCGTAGTCCAGCCGCTGGTTGAAACGATCGGTCGGCACCGAACCGTTCTCGGCGGCAAAGCCGCTGCCGTCGGAGCCGGTCGCGTTGGAAAGGTTCTTCGCGTGCGTGTACGAGGTTTGGAAGAACAAGCCGTTCGACATGCGCTTGTTGGCCTCGAAGGCGAAGCTATTAAACCAGGCGCCGGTGTTGGGGTCGCGCACGTAGACGATGTTCCAGACCGGGTAGGGCCGGCTCAGGCGGGCCGTGGCGAAGCCTTGCGTATTGGCCGCGACTTGATTGAGGTCGGGGCTCGAAAAGAGCTTGATCGACCGGGAGCCGATGTAGCTGGCGCGGAAGCCGATCTGCCAGGGGAGTTCGCGTTCGACGGTGAGGTTCCACTGCTGCGTGTAGGGGTCGGCGCCGTCGAACTGCGTGCCGCGCCGGAAGTCCGGTACGCCGAGCGCGCCGAGACCTGTGCCGAAGGGGCGCGGGAACTGCAGTGCCGGGACGCCGTTCACCAATTGGTTTGGGAAGGTTCTCGCATCGGAGACGTGGATACCGGTGATCGTATAGAAGACGCTGCCGAGGATCGTCGCCGTAAAGATGCCGTAGCCGCCGCGGATAACGGTCTTGTTGTTGGTGAAGGGCCGGTAGGCGAAGCCGAAGCGCGGCATGAAGTTGTTGTAGTCGTTGTAGCGCAGCGTCTCGGGCAGGCCGACGTCTTTGGCGAGCACGACCGGCGTCGCGCCGATGGAGGCCAGGAAGGCGGGCGAGGAGAACTTGCGCGCCTCTTCGTTGGCCAGCACGATACGGGCCCCGGGGCCGGGAAAGGCTCGATCAAAGTTTGTCGTGGTGAGCGCGTTGTCATAGAACATCGGGTGCAGTTCGTAGCGCACGCCATAGTTAATGGTGAGCTTGCGGTTGACGCGCCAATCGTCTTGCGCGTATACGCCGGTGTGGTAGGTAACGCCATCGACGTCGGCGCCGGTGTTGGCGATGGTAGTCGTATTCGGAATGCCCAGGAGGAAGTCGGCGAGGCCGAAGCCCGTATACTGCCCGTTGAACTGGTAAGTGCCCATGTCATCGCCCGTGAAGAAGGAGGTGATGTCGGTTGTGTTCAAGCGGCGGATGTCGGCGCCGAACTTGAAGGTGTGGTTGCCGCGAATCCACGAGAAGTTGTCGGCGAACTGCCAGGTACGGCTGCGCGTCACGCTCTCGCGGCCATTGCCCGTGCCGCGGATGCCGTTGATCTGAATGTCTGGAACCTGACTGCCCTTCGGGGGGTCGCTGCGGATGCCTTGCATGCCGGCGGTCTTCAGCAAGCCGGGTCCGTCGAAGGTCTGGCCGCCGACGCCGAAGGTACTTAGCGACTCTTGGCGCGCCCAGCCGAAGCGGATTTCGTTGAGCTTGTTTGAGCTCACGATCCAGTTGTGAGCCAGAGCGAGATTGATGGGGTTCTGGCTCGAGACGCGGCTGCCGAGCTTCTCGAAGAGATCGAGCGGGATGGCCTGCGAGAGATCTTTCTGGCTGAGGCGGCCGAAGATACGATGCGCCGTCGAGAAGTTGTGGTCGATGCGGACATCGTATTGGTCGTTGTCGTTCTGTTGCCCTTCCTGGCGCTGATAGTTGGGCGAAGCGATCGTTTCGCCGGCGCGCGTCGCGGAAGGATAGAGAGCATTCATCAAGGCGGTCGAAACGGAGGAGATGCGGTTGGCGGGGATGATGTTGCCCGCGAAGGGAGCGTTCGAGTTCAAGGGGTCCCGCAGTTGGGTCGCGGGCAGGAGGGGAGCGAAGTTCCCGGCGCGGAAGCCGGCGGGCGGCACGGTGATGTTGATGACGCTTTGCGCGCGGTAGCGCAGACTTTCGAAAGCGCCGAAGAAGAAGGTCTTGTTCTTGAAGATGGGCCCGCCGGCGTAGGCGCCGAAGTCGTTGGAGACCTTGAAGGGGGTGCGGGCGGCGAAGAAGTTGCGGGCGTCGAAAGCGCCGTTCTGGTGGAACCAGTAAACGGCGCCGTGGAACTCATTGGTGCCAGACTTCGTGGTGACGGTGATATCGCCGGCTTGAGCGAACTCGGCATTATTGCTTGTTGAGGAGACACGCACCTCGTCGACAGTGTCGGCGGTCGGAAACATCTCGCGCAAGACGCCGTTGGAGCGGACGTTGATGTTCGAGACGCCATCGACCGAGGCCGTGGCCATGAAGGGCATCGTGCCGCCGATGGAGTAGTTGCCGCTCGAATCGGGCTGCACACCGGGGGCATTGGCGATGGCTTGATAGAAAGTATTCGAGGTGCCAGCGCGATAGTTGACGGGCAATTGATTGAGAGCGGCGCCGGACTTCGAGTCCATGAGCGTAGCGGATTCCAATTGAATGGCTTGCACGGCGTCGACGACTTTGACTTCGGTGGTGACTTGAGCGACTTCGAGAGTCGCGTCGACGCGGGCGATCTCGCGGGCGCGGAGGGCGACGTTCTTAGCGAGGGCGGCGCGGAAGCCGGTCTTCTCGACAAGCACTTCGTATTCGCCGGCGTCGAGGTTCGGCACGATGTAGTTACCCGCGCCGTCGGACTTGGCGTTGCGGAATTCGCCGGTCGAAGTGCGCGTTACCTTCACGGAAGCTTCGGCAATCATCGCCCCGGCGGGGTCTGAGATCTGGCCACGGATTTCGCCCAACGTGGACTGCGCGAAGGCGTAAGAAGTAATAAGCAACAACACGGCGATTGTTCGCATGGGCTAGAAGGTACCAAGCGGCGATGAACATCGAGTAACAGTCGCGTGTAGAGCTTGTGAATGTTAGTGGGCGGGATTAGGTCCAGGAAAGCCACGGCGTGGGCGAGGCCAAGATCCAACTGTGGGGCGGTCTGCGGGGAAGTAAACAGATAGCCGTCCAGTAACTCGGGCTTCTGACGGGTCCCAAGCGCCAGTCGCGCATGGCGCGAGCGGCGCAAGCCGTGGCGGCGATGGCGTGTCCGAGGCAGGCGTACTTTGGAGCGCGGAACTTAGATGGCGGCACGGTAGCCGCGGGCCGCCAGCCGTTCGGCGAGGGCCGCAAAGGCCGTAGGCTAGCCCGGTATCAGCACGAGCGGGGCTGAGTCCCCAGCCCGCCGATGAATCACTTCTATGCGGCGGGAGCCGCGCGCTTCAAGCTTCGGCTCAGGCGGGCTCGAGTCTTGGAAGACGAGTTTCTGGCTGGCGGACAGGGAAAGCGCTATGAGCAGAGTAAGCATCGGCCTGATCCCATGCCCATCCATTTGGCCGTTCCGCCGACTTTGTGACAACTAGGCTACGGGGCGGAAAAATGTTCAAAATAGAACTTGAATGCCTTCCTATGATCGTTTTAGGATGACAATGTTCGTAATAGCATGATCATGTCAGAGTCTGATCGAAATAGTAGACCGGTTGGGCAAGTCCGGCTTCGCCAAATCTTCGCACCGAAGACCTTCGAGCCTTTTGTGCGGAGCGAGATTATCTCTGGGTCCCGTCGCAGCATCCACTACCACGACCACTCGGTCGAATTATACCCCAAACATTACGACCCGGGCGAAAGCGTGCAGAGGAATCTGCGATTCTGCTTGCGGTATGAGGCTTGGGACCCTGGCATCATGGCCGCGGCGATGAAGGCCATCGATCCATTTGAAATTAAGGTCTGGATCCATACAGAGCGTGCAGGAGGATATAGCAGGCGGGCTTGGTTCTTGTATGAATGGTTCACGGGAAAACGATTGGACGTGCCGGACGTGACCGAGGGGCCCTACGTAGATGCGCTCGATTCGAAACTACACCTGGTCGCCAAAGGAAGGAAGAGCAAACGGCACCGAGTAAACAACAATCTATTGGGCGTGGAAGGACTTTGTCCTTTCGTACGGCGCACCAGGAAGTTGGACACATGGATACAGGCGGGATTGAAGGCAGAAGCGCAGACCTTTCTCGGAGCCTACGACGATGCGACCCTGGCGCGGGCGGTGAACTACCTCTATACGAAGGAGACGAAGTCTTCGTTCGCGATCGAAGGGGAGACGCCAAACGCGAGCCGAACGGAGCGATTCGTCCGCGCGTTGCGGGAAGCGGCACGCTTCGAGCCGAGCGAAAGGTCGCTGGTGGAGTTGCAAAACTCGATCGTGGATCCACGCTACGCGGCGAAAGGGTGGAGGCAGATCCAGAACTTTATCGGGGACAACGTCTTGGCAGGCCGGGGCAAGGTGCACTTTGTGTGCCCGAAGCCCGACGACGTAGCGGGGCTGATGCGGGACTGGGTGAGGCTGAGCGGGAAATTGGAGACGGCGGGGGTGGATCCGATCGTGGCGGCGGCGTTGACTTCGTTCGCATTTGTGTTCATCCATCCCTTTGAGGATGGCAACGGACGCATACACCGCTTCCTCATCCACCGGGCTCTGGCCAAGGGAGGGTTCGGTCCGGAGGGCTTGATCTTTCCGGTGTCGGCATCGATTCTGCGAGACGCTTCCGGGTACGACCGGGTACTCGAATCGTTTTCGCAGCCTCTGCTCGAGTTGACGGATTGGGAATGGACGGATGGCGACGAGATTGTCGTGTCGAACGATACGGCGGATTACTTCCGCTATTTCGACGCCACTCGATTCGTGGAGTATCTTTACGAGCGTGTGGCGGACACGATTCGCGTGGATCTCGTCGAAGAACTTCGATACCTGAAACTCTTCGAACGGGCGGCGAACGAGGTGCGGGAGATCGTCGATATGCCTGACAAGAAGCTGGCCTTGTTTGTGCGGCTGACGCTGCAGAACCAGGGGCGTTTGGCGAAGAATAAACGTCAGCATTTCGCCGAGATCACGGATGAGGAACTCGAGCGGATGGAAAGTGAAGTCGTGCGTGCGATCGAGGAGTCTAGTTCGTCGGCGGCGCCATCCTCGGGGGCGCGTTCTTGACGTGCTTGTCGAACCAGCTGATCATCTCGAACAGGACGTGCTCGACGCTCTCCTTGGCTGAATAGCCGTGGCTCTCGAAGGGGAGCGTGACGTAGCGGGCGGTGCCGCCGTTGCCGCGAATGGCTTGATACATGCGATCGCTTTGGATCGGGAAGGTGCCGAGGTTGTTGTCCGCTTCGCCGTGGATCAAGAGGATCGGCTCCTTGATCTTGTTGGCGACCATGAAGGGCGACATGCCCAGATAGACTTCTTTAGCGTCCCAGAAGGTGCGGCGTTCGCTTTGGAACCCAAAGGGGGTCAGCGTGCGGTTGTAGGCGCCGCTGCGGGCGATGCCGGCGCGGAAGAGGTCGGTGTGCGCCAGGAGGTTGGCTGTCATGAAGGCGCCGTAGCTGTGGCCACCGACGCCGACGCGCTCGGGGTCTGTGACGCCGAGTTCAACGCCCTTGTCGATGGCGGCTTTGGCCGAGGCCGTAAGCTGCTCGACGTACGTGTTGTTGGCTTCCTCGGGCGAACCAATGATCGGGATCGTCGCGCCGTCGAGGATCGCGTAGCCTTCGAGCAGGAAAAAGAGATGCGAATAGCCGCTCAACGTGGTGAAGCGCTTGGTGGAGCCAGAGATTTGTCCCGCGATGCTCGGGTCATTGAACTCAACCGGGTAGGCCCAAACGACCGTGGGGAGGCGCGTGCCTTCCTTGTAGTTCGGAGGCAAGTAGAGCGTGAAGCTGAGATCGACTCCATCGGCGCGCTTGTACTTCACGAGGCGCTTGGTGATGCCACGGATCTGGGG
>Ga0224723_1002552_pt1 | contig 9990 bp, 7 predicted proteins | sample Balambano_FR2_Me_FD_161647 | JGI IMG/M metagenome (GOLD analysis project Ga0224723, IMG submission 161647) | Freshwater sediment microbial communities from Lake Towuti, South Sulawesi, Indonesia - Balambano_FR2_MetaG | ecosystem: Environmental > Aquatic > Freshwater > Lake > Sediment | place... | reverse complement strand
CCACCTTCCCGCCCACCTCCTTCCCCACCTGCCGACTCAACAGCACCACCGGAATCATCCCCACCAGGACGATCGCCAGCGCGGGGGCTGCGGCTTCTGCCAGTCGTTCATCGGAGGCGAGCTTGTAGACTTCGACGGCGAGGGTATCGAAGTTAAAGGGACGGACAATCAGCGTGGCGGGGAGTTCTTTCATCACGTCCACAAAGACGAGCAAGGCTGCGGTGAGCAGTCCACTTCCCATCAGGGGGGCGTGAATTTTGAGCAGGGTTTGGGTGGGGCTGTAGCCGAGCGATCGACTGGCTTCATCGAGATTTGGCTTAATTCGTCCCAGGCTGGCTTCAGCGGAATTAAAGGCAACGGTGAGGAAGCGCACCAGGTAAGCAAACACCAGCGCGGCGATTGTGCCGCTCAGCAGCAGCCCGGTTGAGATGCCAAAGGTGGCTTTCATCCAGGCATCGAGCCGATTGTCAAACTGGCCGAGCGGAATCAGCACCCCGACTGCAATCACCGTTCCCGGAACCGCATAGCCGATCGCCGCCGTTCGCACTGCCAGATGCATTCCCGGACTGGGACGCAGCCGCAGCCCATACGCCAGAACCAGCGCCAGTGCGACTCCGATCGCCGCCGTAATCACCGAGGCAAGCAGACTGTGACTCGCAAGCTGCCAGAAGCGACTGCTAAAATTCTTTGTCACATTGCTGAATGACATTTGCAGCAGCAGGAACGCAGGCAGCGCAAAGCCCAGCAAAACCGGAAGCAAACAAACTGCCAGTGCCAGAGCCGATCGCCAACCCTGTAAAAGAAAGGGAGCCGATCGCTGATATGGACTAGGAGTCTGGTAGTAGCGAGTCTGACGGCGCGACAGTTGCTCCAGAAACAGCAGCAGCAGCACAACCCCCAGCAGCAGCGCAGAGAGCTGGGACGCCGCGATCCGTTCGCCCCTGCCAAACCAGGTGCGGTAAATCCCAACCGTGAAAGTATCGACCCCAAAGTACTGCACTGCGCCAAAGTCGCTCAGGGTTTCCATCAGCGCCAGAGCCAGACCCGCAACGATCGCCGGACGCGCCAGGGGCAGAGCCACTTTCCTAAAACTGCGCCAGGGAGAGCAACCCAGCGATCGACTGGCTTCCAGCGTGCATACCGACTGCTCCAGAAACGCCACCCGCGCCATCAAATAAACGTAGGGATACAGCACCAGGCTAAAAAGAACGATTGCCCCACCCACTGAGCGAATTGGCGGAAACCAGTAATCCCCTACTTCTGTCCAGCCAAAGATCCCGCGCAGGGTTGTCTGCACTGGACCGTAAAATTCCAGCAGCTCAGTATACACATATGCCATCAGATATGCCGGAACCGCCAGGGGCAACAGCAGCAGCCACTCCAGCGATCGACTTCCTGGAAAGCGGCACACTGTCACGCACCAGGCAGTGCTGACCCCGATCGCCAATACGCCTGCGCCCACCCCCAGCATCAGCCAGAGGGAATTTAGCAAATATCGCGCCAGAACGGTTTCCGCAAGGTGCTGCCAGATCTCGCTCGCATCGACAAACACACTGCTTAACACCACCAGAATCGGCGTCGCAATCAGCAGCGCAATCAGGCAAACTGCGATCGTCCAGCCGTTCCAGAACTGCACGAATCCCCGCAGGGGAAACCGGGAAAAGAAGGAAAACTCAGGGGAAACCGCCACAAAGTAGACTCTTAATGAGAATCAGTTGCATTGAACCTTTATAGTTTAAAGGCTAATGCCGTTTCAGCAAACTTGGATTCACGATTCGTCGCTTCTGGTTGCTTCGATCGGTTATTTCCTCTGTCGTTTCATCTATGGTTGCTTCTCCCGTTCTGCGACTCGATCGCGTAACCCGTCAATTTGCTTCTAATGTGCCGCCTGCGGTTGCGTCGGTGAGCTTGAGCCTTCCTGCTGGCGAGCTGCTGGCGCTGCTGGGTCCGTCGGGCTGCGGCAAAACAACTTTATTACGGCTGATTGCTGGGTTTGAAACGCCTCAGCAGGGGGCGATCGAGATTGCGGGACAAACGGTTTCAGGTTCCGGAAAGTGGCTGCCGCCAGAAAAGCGCAGCGTCGGCATGGTGTTTCAGGACTATGCGCTGTTTCCCCACTTGACCGTGCAGCGAAACGTTGCCTTCGGGCTGCAAAGCCACCCCAAACCCGCTAACCTGCAGCAGCAGCGCGTCAAAGAATCGATCGCCTTAGTCGGGCTAGAAGGCATGGAGCAGCGATATCCCCATCAGCTTTCGGGCGGGCAGCAGCAGCGGGTGGCATTGGCGCGGGCACTGGCTCCCTACCCGTCCCTGGTTTTGCTGGATGAACCGCTGAGCAATCTCGATATTCAGGTGCGGCTGCGGCTGCGGCAGGAACTCCGCGATATTTTGAAGGCGGCAGGCACAACTGCAATCTTTGTCACCCACGATCAGGAAGAAGCCCTCTCGATCGCCGATCGCGTTGCAGTGATGCAGCAGGGACACCTGGAGCAAATCAGCACGCCCGAAGACCTCTACCGCGAACCGACTTCTCGCTTTGTAGCGGAGTTTGTCACCCAGGCAAATTTTCTGACCGCCCAGCGACAGGGGAATGTGTGGCAGACGGCGATCGGTTCCATTCCTCTGAATCAAACCATTTCGGCAGATTCCAGCGATATTTCAAAGCTCGATCGGGCAGAGCTAATGATTCGTCAGGAAGAGGTGCAAATTCAGCCTCACCCTCAAGGAGACTGGGTGATCCGCGATCGGCAGTTCCTTGGTCGGGAGTATCGCTACTCGCTGCAGAAAGCAACCGGAGAGACGCTGATTGTTCGATCGGCTGCGGATGCGCGTCTATCCACTGGAACAGGGGTGAAAGCTGAAGTGGTGGCAGAGCTGCTGCGCGTTTTTGCGATCGATATGAAAGCCGCTCACAGCCGGAAAATTTTCTAGCCTCCCGGCGTTTCGGCAGCATTTTCAGACTGCAAATCGGCGAGCGTCATTGGCTTCTCCGCCAACACATAAACCGTTCGTCCCAGTTCCAGCACAGACAGCACCGTGAGATATTGGGTTTCTTCACCTTTAGAAACCTCATAGACCTTCCGCCCCGTATCGTCTTCTAGATCATCCCGCGGGCGCACGGTATAGCCCTTTGCCTCAAGCTGCTCCATCATTGTGCGTCCGACTTCCCGAAAACTGGCTTCGCCTTCGATCAGGTGGCAGGTTTCCGAGCCAAAGCAGCCTGCTTGGGCATTTTCAAAATGGGGAAAATCGGCGTTAAAGGGATCGGGACTCGGAGAAGGGCTGGGAGAAAGCTCCGGCGTGGGAGAAGGACTGGGCGAAAGTTCTGGCGTGGGGGAAGGGCTGCCCACCACAGGACTTGCAGCAGGACTCGGCACTGGAGAAGGCGCAGGCACACTTGCAGCAGGCGGAGGCGCAGGGCGAACAATTGCAGGCTGCACGGGTGTTGGCGTTGCTTGAGGGGTCGGTTGTGGCGTTGGAGAAGGCGTTAGAGCAATGGTTGGTTTCGGTGGGGCGATCGGTGAAGCAGGTCGAATTGCAACAGGTTCCAATGTTTCAGGCTGGGTTTGCTCAACCACGAAATCGCGCTCTGGCAGAGGTAAGACCAACAGCAACCCATGTAGCCCGATCGAGAGGGCAAGGGCGATCGTTCCGATTGGCGCAGGTTTCGGCAAATTTAAACGCACAGCTCTTTCGTGATGTCTCAACCGGGACAGCAAGGGAAAAACAGCAAGCTGGTCTAGACCGATTAAACCCTGCCAGACCTGCAATTGCAAATTATTCTTAACTGAGTCTAAACTCTTTCACTCTTTTTGAGGAAGGTAGTTTTTTGAGGAAAGCTGCACGACTCGTCACTTTTTCCCTACTCGCTTTAATTAACAGCAGAGCGGGGAAACGTTTAAAAATTATTTAACTTTACTGTACATTCAAGCGACAATGGTGCTAGGAAACCCAGCTTGTGGGTCAGTACATCGGTCAGTACAAGGATATCAGTGCTAGGATTTCCTCAAGAAGAAGAAATGAGGACACCAAGAAGGAAAAACGCTTCATGTTGCAAGAAGTAGATAAGTCGATATCCATCGATGGTAGGGATATTCGACTCAAAGTGGGTCTGCTAGCTCCGCAGGCAGGCGGTTCAGTTTTAATTCAGTTAGAAGACACAGCGGTTTTTGTCACAGCAACGCGGGCTGCGGCAAGAGAAGGAATCGATTTTTTGCCGTTGATTGTAGATTACGAAGAGCGGCTTTATGCAGCCGGACGAATTCCCGGCGGGTTTCTGCGGCGAGAGGGTCGTCCTCCAGAGCGAGCGACTTTGATTAGCCGTTTGATCGATCGCCCCATGCGTCCTTTGTTCCCTGGCTGGCTGCGCGATGATATTCAAATTGTCGCAACCACCTTGTCGCTGGATGAACGAGTGCCGCCCGATGTGCTGGCAGTCACCGGAGCCTCGATCGCCACGCTGCTGGCTGGCATTCCCTTTAATGGTCCAATGGCAGCAGTCCGGGTTGGCTTGGTCGGAGACGATTTCATTATTAACCCCACCTACGACGAGATCGAGCGCGGCGATCTGGATCTGGTGGTGGCAGGCTCTCCGGATGGCGTGATCATGGTGGAAGCCGGAGCCAATCAGCTTCCCGAACAGGATGTGATCGAGGCGATCGACTTCGGCTATGAGGTGATTCGTGACCTGATCCAGGCACAGCGCGATCTGATGGCAGAATTGGGCATTGAACCCGTTGTGGCAACCCCGCCCGAAATTGATACTACGCTGGAAAATTTCATCACCGAACGCGCAAAAGACCCGGTGAAGCAAATTCTCTCCCGGTTTGAGCTGACCAAAACCGATCGCGATACCGAACTGGATGCGGTGAAGGCGGCGATCGTGACTGAGATTGAAGCACTGCCCGAAGAAGATCCGGTGCGGGTTGCGGCAATGGCAGATGGGAAGGCGATTGGCAACACCTTTAAGGACATCACCAAAAAGCTGATGCGCCGCCAGATTGTGGAAGACAACGTGCGCGTAGACGGTCGCAAGCTCGACGAAGTGCGTCCGATTAGCTGTCGTACTGGATTACTGCCTGCTCGTGTACATGGCAGTGCCCTCTTCCAGCGCGGCTTAACGCAAGTGATGTCGGTGGTGACGCTGGGAACGCCGGGGGAAGAACAGGAGCTAGACGACCTGCACCCCGACGAAGAAAAGCGATACATGCACCACTACAACTTCCCGCCCTACTCGGTGGGCGAAACGAAGCCGATGCGCTCTCCCGGACGACGCGAGATCGGGCATGGCGCACTGGCAGAACGGGCGCTGGTTCCTGTCCTTCCGCCAAAGGAAAAGTTTCCTTATGTGATCCGGGTGGTGTCTGAGGTGCTGTCCTCGAACGGTTCGACTTCGATGGGGTCGGTCTGCGGCTCGACACTGGCACTGATGGAGGCGGGTGTACCCATTATTAAACCCGTGAGCGGTGCAGCAATGGGTCTGATTAAGGAAGGCGATGAAGTCCGCATCCTCACCGACATTCAGGGCATCGAAGACTTCCTCGGCGACATGGACTTCAAAGTTGCCGGAACCGATGACGGCATCACCGCCCTGCAAATGGATATGAAGATCACTGGACTGCCGCTCGATGTTGTGGCTCAGTCGATTGGTCAAGCTCGTGCGGCTCGTCTGCACATTTTAGACAAAATGCTGGAGGCGATCGCCCAACCTCGGAATGAGCTATCGCCCTATGCGCCGCGTCTGCTTACGATCAAGATTGACCCCGAATTTATCGGCATGATCATTGGTCCGGGCGGCAAGACGATCAAGGGCATCACCGAACAAACCGGAGCCAAGATTGACATCCAGGACGATGGCACTGTGACGATTTCTGCGGTCGATCGCGACAAGGCAAAACAGGCGCGTGCCATTATCGAAGGCATGACCCGCAAGCTGAGCGCAGGCGATGTCTATGTGGGCAGAGTCACGCGGATTATTCCGATCGGTGCGTTTGTCGAATTCCTCCCTGGCAAAGAGGGCATGATCCACATCTCCCAGCTTGCAGACTATCGCGTGGGCAAGGTCGAGGATGAAGTAGCAGTCGGCGATGAAGTGATTGTCAAAATTCGCGAAATTGACAACCGGGGACGGGTGAATCTGACTCGTCTGGGCATCCACCCCGATGAAGCCGCCGCCGCACGGGAAGCATCCGCAAAGTAGTTTACGCTAAGCAGCTCATTAAAGTTAGTTAGATTAGTTAGAAAGAAGGATGGGTCGATCGCCCGTCCTTTTTTGTTGCAAAAAGCTACCGTCATCAGCAGAATTGTATGTTGTGCTCGAAGGCCCTTCATAGATAAACGGAGAACGCAACCTCATCAATGTTGATCTTCAAATTACCCAGGACTGTTAACAGGTCAGCATTTTGCAGTTGTTAGCGAGTAGGTGCATTCGGTGCATCATAGTGGTGAAACAGCAACTGCCCAGAGCATTCGCTAAGAAAAAATTTAATAAGTCAACAACCTCCCGATCCACTCTCCCAATCAGGTTCAACCCTCCCAAAGAGAACAACAGTAACAGGTAAACGTACAGAGCGACTATTGCTAAACATCTGGGAACCTTTGGATGTTTTAGGACAAGGATTGATGGGGGATTTGTGGAGAACAGTCTATCTCTCAGTTCAAGACGCGATCGCACTCGGTACTCTGCTTCAGCTTCCCAGTTTAGTTGGACGTATCATCATTGGCAAAGACTTTGCCAGTTTTGATGTATGCCTACAGGAGAATCCTCTGGGTGTATCGCGCTATGCTTGTTTTATAGTTGTCATTTCTGACTTCTGCTTGTGGATTGTTTTGGCTGGTCGAGTTCTTGGACGTTTTTGGGTTGATCTGCGCGGCTTGAGGAGAGGTAATAGAAATGGTTCAGGTAAACCCTAAAGAGACTAGTCTCTTTGAAGAAGTAAAGAATGGTTTCACTTCCTTATTTCAGCAAGCAGCTACTGTGTTTGCAGGTCTTGCCGTCATGCTGCTAGTTACTGGAGGAAATCCTTCAAACCTGAGTCTTGTCTTAAGTTTTTGTCTGGGCACTGGGTTTGTAGCATGGAGTGAGCAGAAGCGAATTCAGCAACTAAGAAATACAGCTTCAGCTAGTCCTTCAAACAACTCATCTAACAATGCCTCCGAAAAACTGGTTCCGAAAATAACTGCTGTTTTAGACACGCAAGAAAACATAGATAATAATATTTACTTTTCCGGTCATGGGATTCACAAACCTAAGCAATCACGTTCTCTCATAGTTGCTGCAAGTGAAGTTCAAGAGCTACTAAAGCAACTTCAAGCGCTCGATTTAACGCCTTCTAAAAAAGTGAACTATATGTGTTCGTTGAACATTCTTGCTGAGCTTATCGAAAAACTAAAAGACCTTTATCCCAACGTATCAACAACGATAATACTTGTAATACATCGCTATGCTTTGCAGCTTCTCCACAGTGTATACGAATCGCCTAATGAGGAGACTAGGCTGACTCAACGGGAAAAATTGATTCGATTTCTTGAAGCTATATCAAACGACATCAACTCGATAGCTTTGGAGGGACAACATGAAAACTCTTCTGCATTACCACAAAGGACTCTGAGTTGCATCCCGTAAATAATAAGGACACAAATAGTATGACCAAGGGTGGATTCAGCGATCGCTCAAAACCCTCCTACCTCGTTTATTCATTGGATTAGCAATGAGTACTCGCATCGCATCCTGAGGTCGATACACTCATCCAGCAGAACCCTCATGCTAAGCCTCGATCGCCTTCCAAGCCGTTATGTCTAAAAGAACCCATCCACTACAATGAGGAATATCCTGGCTCAGGAGTCAATGCCCCATGTCACTCACCGCAAAACAACTGGCAGACTTGATGCCCGATGCCACGCAGTTAGAAAGTGATGAACCAGAAATGGAGAGTTCGCTGCACTATACTCAACTGGCACTGCTGGTTGCCTGCCTCGAATGGCTGTGGCGCGATCGATCGGACTTTTTTATTGGGGCAAACCTCACCATTTATTTCAGTCGAGAGCAGCTCAAAAACAAAGACTTTCGCGGGCCTGACTTCTTTTTGGTGAAGCAAACCGAGAAGCGATCGCGCCGATCGTGGGTCGTGTGGGAAGAGGGCGGCAAATATCCCGATTTGATCATCGAACTCCTGTCAGAATCGACCGCCCAGACTGACCGCAACCTGAAGAAAGAACTGTATCAGGATCGCTTTCGCACCCCGGAATATTTCTGGTTTTCACCGGAGACGATGGAGTTTGCGGGCTATCGTCTGGTTAATCAGCAGTATGACCTCATTCCCGCTAACGAATCAGGTTGGCTGTGGAGCCAGTCGCTCGGGTTATATTTAGGCGTTCGAGAAGGGGTTTTGCGCTACTTCACCGCAGCCGGATTGCTCGTGCCATCGCCCGAAGAAGCAGCGGAGCAGGCACAGCAACAAGCACAACAGGCTGAAGCACGGGCAGCACAGTTCGCGCAGCAGTTACGAGCACTGGGGATTGATCCGGATGCTGAATAATCGCTGAATAATTAATGCTTGACGAACCGATTCATTTAGAGAAACACAATCCTTTCTGGAGAGATTGGTTTATTCAGGAGCAAGAACGACTTTGCTCATTGCTTCACGTTGGATTCAATCCGATCGAGCACATTGGCAGCACTGCAATTCCTGGCATTGATGCAAAGCCAGTTATCGATATCATGATTGGAGTAGAAACATTTCCTCCAGCACAGTCTTTATCAGATACCCTGATCACTCCTGGCTACGAAGCAATGGGTGAAGCAGGTGTGCCAGAGCGTCTCTACTTCAGGTATCGTGGATTGCGATCGTTTAATGGGCAGCTTGTTCAACGAGAAGGGCACCATTGGAATATTGACACACTCCTCCGTTTCAAAACGGAGGATTCTAAGGACTCAAGCAGAGATCGCAGGCATCGCCTGTCTAACATCTCCTAATCCGAGCGTTGGGGCATCAACGCTTTGAATATTTTTAGCAGCGTTTTCATCCCGTCCGTTGATGGATTGACAGGAAGAACAACGCCATTCTCTGACTGATAGATCCAGCGATTCTAGAACGTGACCGCAGTGAGAGCAGGTCTTAGAACTTGGATACCACGGGTCAATGAAAACCACCTGCTTGTGCTTTGTCCGGGCAACCCATTCGAGGATTTGTAGAAACTCGCCAAAAGCGAGATCGGATACTTTGCGACCCCAGAGACGTTGCATTCCCTTTAAGTTCAGTGTCTCAAAGCACAGTACATCAAACCTATCCGTTAGTTCATGAGCAAGCTTCCAGAACCAATCTCGACGCTGGTTAGCGATCTTTTCGTACTGCCTGCACAGGTGTTTCCGGGCTTGCTCCCTGCGTTTTGACCCTCTTTGCTTGCGGGATAGCTGCTTGCAGGCTTTGCGAATAGCGGCTATCCCTTGCTTAAAGAATTGGGGCGATTCAATGCCAGAACCCTCTGAGCAAGTGAGGAACGTGCGAAGCCCGAAATCAAACCCAGCGATATTACCCGTCTCGACTTTGATTTCTGGTTCTGCACCGTCATCCACCACCACGATCATCAACAACTCGCCTAACGGATTGCGTTTAATCGTGAGGGTCTTGACGGTTCCTTCGATTTCTCTACTGTTCCAGTATTGAAAAACTCTGCTCCCAATCTTTACCTGATTACCTCCTAGAAATTTGTACCCCGCTTGCTTCAGGGTGAAAGACTTATATTTCTTGACCTGCTTAAATCCCGGTGGTTTTACCCCCTTTTTGTGGTGTTTGAAAAATAGCTGATATGCCTTTTCAATGCGCTGGCAAATGTCTTGCACCGCTTGAGAGCCAACCTGCTGCCAAAACGGGTTACGTTTTCTCAGTTTGGCAAGATGAGCCTGAAGTTTTGCACAGTTCAAGTGCTTGCTCCACATCCGGTAGTACCGACGATGTAGAGCGATAGCGTGATTATAGATAACTCCAGCAG
>Ga0224723_1002551_pt1 | contig 9990 bp, 8 predicted proteins | sample Balambano_FR2_Me_FD_161647 | JGI IMG/M metagenome (GOLD analysis project Ga0224723, IMG submission 161647) | Freshwater sediment microbial communities from Lake Towuti, South Sulawesi, Indonesia - Balambano_FR2_MetaG | ecosystem: Environmental > Aquatic > Freshwater > Lake > Sediment | place... | reverse complement strand
AATCCGTGATAAAGCAACTGTCGAGCAGAAGCTGTATTTCATTCTTGTCGGTTTTGGAAAGGTTCTTTTTGCCATACATTTCAAGCTCGGTAACAACGGATATCCAGCACTCTTTACCATCTAAGTGCTTCCCTGCTTGTTCATTTTCATTGAGCATGTATATAAGCGGATTAGTATCCGAAACAATCCTAATCCCACTCATTGCGCTTTTGTTTCTGGTAGTCGAGTGCGTCCTGGCCCCATTTTACCTTGCCCAGGTGTTTTTTGGCAGAGATTATTTTAACCGGTTTCCTGCGGAGAATTTTTTTCTCTACTTCTTCAGGTGTTACGCTGTTCTTCAAGATGATAATCATAAGCCAATGATATTGAGTTAATGCAAAAGATAACAACGATAATAAAGGTAATAAAAAGAAAATGTTCAACAGCGGCAACAGAATCAAGAAAAGAAAGCTGGTATTGGTTCTTGATACAAATGGCCAATTCAAAATCCTGGGAACGTATGCTGAACACGTCCATCATACAGCAAAGCATGCGAACATTTTGTTCGCAAACCTCTTTCGGTAGTTTTAATATTCGGGAACAAGCCAGATACGTTTCAATCACCACCTGTGAACTGGTGCGGGGCGTTGTATCTTTTAACAGAGCAATAGCTTTATCCTGTTTAGCGGGTTCAGCGCCATCAAACATATACACACAGATGTTCGAGTCGAAGAAAAAGCTACTCATACAACTCTTCTCTCGTCCACTTTTTCAATTGGCTGAAATCAACCGCATGGGTTTTATAAAATTTCTCAGCTTCTTCAAAAGGAATGGACTTCTTTTTTTGGGAGTTAGTCGTATCGCTTTCCTCTTTTTTAGAAAGCTCACCCACCGAAAAAGCAATGACTTCGGTTTCGGTGCTCAAAAATTCTTTGGTGTTTTTGGGTTAATAATAACTCTGTGGATTTTCATGGAATTAAAGATAATGAAAAAGATCACGGCACCCCTAAGCCAATGGCCCCGGAGCCAGTTGCGAGAGCGCTAATCCTTCTTTGTAGTCATCCTCGCTTATCCACTTTTTACGCTCTACCAAATCGCGGTGCATGTAACCCACCAATGCTACCGGTCCGCCAAACTATGAGGGCAATGACTCGTGCAAAACGCGTTTAGGATGACGCCTTTTTGCCGGGCGCTGACTGACCAGCAAAGATGTTTCGTGGATGTTGCGTTGTTTGTCCTTCTTATTGCGCCTTCCCCACCAAATCATAAAACCGGTTACAGGCAGCGAAGCAAGAAACAAGGCGGTGAGCGATGCAATAATTTTGGTAGGAAGCCCGAATATCGATCCAACATGGATGGCGTAGTTGGAGTTTCTCCACTTAGCGCCCAGGGTTTTGTTCTCCTGAAGTTTGGATGCCCAAAGCGCTCCTGTTTTGGGGTTATAAACATATTCGTCACTTTCATCCCACCCGCTGCCTGCCTCAAACCTAATGAATACGGAAATCTCTGATGCCTCATCCGTTGGCGAGGGTAAAGACATATACAGCCTCGTCCACGTAGGTCTTTTTTTCACTACGTCAGCCAATGCCAAATCAACTGCCTCCATCGTGGCCATGCCGCTAACTGGCAGTGGTTGATGCTGCTCCCAAATGTTTTCCGGGTCGTTGCCAAGTATTCGGTAAATGGCGTCCGTCCACCAGTCGAACGTCCATACCAAGCCGGTGATGGCGAAGATGGCGATAAACGACCAAGAGTAAAATCCGCCCACATTGTGGGTGTCATAGTTTATTCTGCGCCAGCGCGCGCGCCAATTAATGGTAAAGCGTTGTTTTAGCGCTGCTTTGGTTTTCGGGAGCCACAGCACAAGACCCGTAACGATCAGCAGAAATACAAAGAGTGTGCAAAAACCAACTATGTAGTGGCCAATGTTGTAACGCAACAGTAAATTTTGATGCAACCTGCGCGTGAGGTCTACCCAATTGGTGAGCATGTTTACCGTGCCCGTGATGTGACCCGTGTATTGATTTATATAAATGTTGTCCCAATACACGTAGTCATCCCAGTGTGTGATGCCCCGCGGGTTTTTATTGCGTTTATAGGTAGAAAACTCATACGCCCGGGCAGCATCGTTGGAGATGTCGACCCCCTCAATGACTCTGTCGGGCATAGCCTGTTGGGCTGTTAGCAACAGGGTTGACAAGGATTTTGTGCTGTCGGCTTTCTCTACAAAAACGAGGTCGCGGTACCACCAATCGGTCAGCTCTTGATCCCACACAAACACTGCTGCCGCCAGCATGCTCACCAACACTACTGTGCCCGAGATGAGGCCAATCCACAGGTGTATTTTTCCGATTATCTTTTTGAGTTTCATGGGTTGATATCAAGCACGTATACCACAAGCATTTAAATGATAGCTTTTATCTGTATGGGTCGTGACCATTTGTGATGCTAGGCTTATGAACCAAAATTATTCACACCGACAGACGGGCTCATGCTTTTAAAACTTGTATCCAACCGTTACCAAATAGTTACGCGGAGCTCCGGGAAAATTGCGTTCAAAATTATAGCCACCGGCAAACCATGTCTCATTGGTGATGTTGTTGACATTAAGCGCCAGCCGCACCCTATCAATTTCATAAAATGCCATAGCATTGAACACGACATACGATGGCAGTATCACGGCCACATACTGCGCATCGCGGAAGCCATTTCGGACAGAATTATGCGAATGGCCAATGGCAAAACCCAATCCCTTCAGCTTGCCCTGCATAGAATAGCGAATCCATGAGCTGCTGTTGTGCAGCGGAGCGTTCTCTTTAGTAAGGCCCACCAGGTTTTCGTCTGAATCTCTCGTTATCGTGGCATCATTGTAAGCATGTGCAAACATCACACTCAGGTTAGGAGTAATGTTGCCGGCTAACTCCAATTCCGCACCGCGCGCACGCTCCTGACCGCGTTGAACCAGTGCATCGGGGTTGCTGGGATCGTTAGCACTGGTGATGACGTTATTTTGGTCAAGATTATAGACAGACAAAGTGGCCAGCAGGCGTTTCTCCAACAGCTCAGACTTTACCCCGGCCTCGTATAGCACGCTGGTTAACGGCTTGGGCGCTCCGCCCACGATGAAGGGGACACTGTAGGGATCGGGTACCTGGAACCCCTGGTTGTAGGTAGCGTAGATATTGGTATTCTTGTTTACGCTGTACACAATGCCAACGCGCGGCAAGGTAGCTTGCGTGGGAATATCCTGGCCAAGCAGCGCATTAGAACTGGTTTTCGGAATGTTGTACCGCTCATGCCGCAGACTTAGCAATAGTTGCCATTGACTCAACCTGATTTGGTCTTGCAAGTAAAACCCTGAGGTACTGTATTGGTCATTATTTGCATCCAGTGGTTGAAACGTGTAGGTATACTTCGCCACATCGCGCGGGTGGTAGGTAGGGTTGCGCAGCGACATGTAAAATGCGGTGGCCGCGTTTTTTTCGGTAAAGTTGTAATCAAGGTTGGCAAAATCATAGCCGGCCAACAGGGTGTGCGTCAACATGGCGGTGTTGAGCTTGTAGGTGAGGTACACATTCACGTTGTCATTCACGTAGTTGACATGGCGGTCGATGTAACTGAGTCGTATGGAGTCTGGCGTTACATATGATCTGAACCGGTGCTCTTGCAACTGCTGGTCTTCGCGGAAGCGCATAAAGGCTGCATTAAGATTAAGCTGGTCGGTAATCTGCTGCGACCAGGAGAGCGTGGTGGAGAAAACTTTTGGTCGCAGGAAGTCGCCCGGCTGTGTCAGGTTAAAGCTGATGGGGGTGGCGGTAAGGTCTTGTTCACCCCGGAAAACGGTACGGCCGCGATCTAGCACGGTGTTGATGTCCTGATAGTTGAGGTCAAAGTTCAGGCGCGTTTTTTCGGTGGGCAAAAAGGAAATTGAAGGCGCGATGGCAAGGGTTTTGAAAAAGACGAAATCGCGGAATGAACCCGAGTTCTCGTAGCCAAGGTTTAAGCGATAGAGTAATTTCTTATCTTCTGTAAGTGCTCCCGTAAAGTCTGCTGTGGTGCGCGAGGTTTTGAAACTTCCCACGCTGGTTTGGATTCCCGCACGTGATTCTTCCAGGGGCTTTTTCGTCACCATGTTAATGGTACCGCCCGGGTTGGTATTGCCGAACATAGCCGAAGCAGGTCCTTTGATAATCTCCACCCGCTCAATGTTAACCAGCAGCGGGCTTGTCCAGAAATTACCTGAAAAGCGCAGCCCGTTCAACAGCCTGTTTTCCGAACTCCTGAACCCCCTGATCGTGATATCGTCATAGACCGAGAACTGGTTTGCCCCTGATACATTCTTTACAACATCCTGCAAACGATAGGACTGCTGGTCGGTAATTAACTCTTTTGTGATCGTGGAAATAGTTTGCGGTATGTCCTTTATGGGTGTAGCCGTTTTGGTGGCCGCAAAGCTGTAATCGCTCTTGTAGGAAGACTCTTTGCGACCGATGATTTCCACTTCCTGCAATTGGGTAATATCATCAGCAAGGGAAAAATCAACCACTGCCGTGATACCTGCCTTCACCTCGACCGAGTTGCTTTGTGCAATATAACCGATCGATGATACCTGCACGGTGTACCGGCCTGGCGCAAGGTTTTCGAACTTGAAGTAGCCCCGGGCATTTGTTGTGCTGCCACCGGTTGCGCCTTTGATAACAACATTGGCAAACTCCAGCGGAACGCCCGATTTACTAGTAACAGTTCCCTCAACAGACTGGGCGAGCAAGCCGGGGGACGCAACAGCAATGATGACCATATATAGAAGCCTTTTCATATTTAGATTAAGTTTAAATAATGCACAAGTATACACTAATTAGATTAATTCTAAATAACACAAACGTGAATTTTAAGCGATCTCTTTGGTTGACGGTGATAGAAATTTCTGATCCGGCTATTTCTGGCCGAGTTGGTAACCAGAAAACTTCAATTCAAAACCAGAAAGTACTTAACCAGCGGCGGTAAGGAATATGGCTCAGATGAAATTACCGGCAGATACTCTCCCTTTGCAAGCCGGTTTATGGAGTCGCTAAAATCCCTCGGAGGAAATGACGGCATCTTGATAAACCGGGAAGTGAGTTTGTTTTTGTGGTTAGGTAGGCGTTAACGCTCTTGCGAACATTTTGATAAGTAAACGTCATGCGGTAAGGTTTGTCACCCCTGCTCTCTCTTCACCCCGATATACAACATCTCGTTGGGTGCAATGCCAACGTGTTTCGGGTTGGGTAACGTAGCGGCAAATGCATCGGCTACAGCTGCAAGCCCTGCTTTCTCAATGCGGCTGGGGTAATCCTTTCCAAACTTGCGCACGTGATCGGCCTGGCCAAACAACTTTTCGCGCTGGCGCGGGTCAGTAACCGACAGATCTTCAACGGTAACCTCCGGCACCGGAAAAAAGAAAGGCACCTGTAGAATGGCCCATCCGCCCGGCTTCAGTACGCGCGCAATTTCGGCCATGGCCTGAATGTCGTTGTCTACATGTTCCAGCACATGGTTGCACAACACCACGTCAAATTGATTGTCAGCAAAAGGCATCTGGTGGATGTCCGTCTTTACTTTGGCCAGGGGCGATTCAATATCGGCCGTGATGTAACCATGGCCATGTATCTTTTCAAAACGCTCCATGAAGCATGCCTCCGGTGCCAAGTGCAATACCTGCCGGGGTTGAGCGAAAAAATCGGTGCGCTGCTGTAGGTATAACCAGATGAGGCGGTGGCGTTCCAGCGACAGGCAGTTGGGGCACAGGGCATTGGCTCGCGGGTTGATGCGGCCGTAAGGCAAAAACTCGCGGTATTGCGCCAGGCAGATGGGGCACTGTACCGCCTTGCCGCGATAAAACAGGCCAGTGAAGCGCAAAGCCACACTGCTAAGCCGCTGTAAATACTTTCGCGGCACATACCTCACCAGCAGGGAAATAATCGTTTTCAAGCGGCCAAAGATAATGTAAGTGCCCTATTACGGCTGTTGGCTCCTGCCTGAAACAAAAAAAAGCTGCTGATAAAACTTTTCAATCGAACAACTCATCTTTAGTACATAATCGCGATTTCTGAACCTCTCGTGGCAAAAAATGTACGCACCATGGCACTGATGCAGGCCGACTCACTGCTGGAGCGGGCCCGCGCTGGCGATGCCGCTGCCAAGGGCAAACTGGTATCCCTCTGGTACAAGCGCATCTACAACTTTAGTTACAAGTTTTTTTATGACCACGACCTGGCCAGCGAAGTGGCGCAGAAAACATTCATCAGCATGCACCACCACCTGGCTGCCTTGCAGGAAGTGGAAAAATTTAAAAGCTGGCTGTACACCATTGCCGTGAATTGCTGCCGCGAAGAACTGCGCAGGCGCAAAAGGCGCGGCACTGCTATTTCATTGACCGACCTGGGCACCGACCGTGAAGAAAGCCTGCGGTGGGAGGCTACCAGCGCCCGTTATGAAAACCCCGAACGGGCGTACCGCCAGGTTGAGTTGGGCGACCTTCTCCAACAATGCCTGATGGAGTTGAGCGATGAGCAGCGCGAGGTAGTGATCATGAAGGAATATGAAGGACTGAAGTTTCGCGAGATAGCCGAGGCGCTGCAAGTATCTGAAAACACGGTGAAGAGCCGCATGTACTACGGGCTGACGGCACTGAAGGAAATTTTAGAAAAGAGAAACATCACCAAAGAAACCATTGGGTATGACTAAAGCAGACGAGAGCAAATGGATGGATTACCTGGGAGGCGAAATGGATGCCCGCGCGCGGGCCGATTTTGAAGCATACCTCGCACAGCACCCCGAGGAGCGCCAACAGGTAAATGCGTTGCGCAATGTGCTGGGCCTGCTGGGCAGCCTGCACGACAAGGAAGTCATTGCTCCCCCGCTGCCGGTGGCACCGGCCCCGCGCGCCACTAATCGTTGGCTCTCCGGGCCGCTAAAGACCATGATGGGCATGGCGGCCTCGTTGCTGGTTCTGCTGGTGGCCGCGCATTTGCTGGGTATGCAAATAAACCATGCAGATGGTAGGTGGCAAATCACTTTCAGGCAACAACCCAAACAGCCGGCAACCGGCCAAAGCCTAACCAAAGACGAAGTAGCCAGCCTGGTAGCCCATGCGCTGGCGCAACAGCAAGTGGCGTTTGACAAACGCCTGCAGCAGCGCGACCGTGATTGGCAGCGCGAGCTTGAGAAGACCCTGGCAGCCTCGAATGCGAAAATTGACGGCCTGATAAAAAACAATACGGTGGGCACGCAACAACAAGTGCAGGCTTTTGTAGCCGGTCTGCAAGAGCAAAACCTGAAAACCATGCAACAGTACTTGCAGCTCTCGAATAAAGAGCAAAACAAGTATGTGGAGAATCTGCTGGTTGACTTCGCCAAATACCTTCAGGAGCAGCGCCATCAGGATTTGCAGTTTCTACAGGCCCGGGTGCAAACAGTAGAAAAAAATACAGACGAGCTTAAACAGGAAACCGAACAAATACTGGCCAGTATCATATCGGGAGGTGGAGTGGAAAAAAGTAACTAAAAAAACAAAAAGTGAATTGATTATGAAAAGGTTATGGATAGTTCTAATGCTGGCCATTTCCGGCACAGCTGCAGCTCAAAGCAAAGTAGATGATGAACGTATGACCCGCGACATTGAAGTGGCTGAAAATGTGCTGAGCACGGTCATCAAACAGCAATTCGACCGGAAGTCGTTTTTCCCTATGGATGTTGAGGGCAGCTACACGCCCGGCTACGGTGTCACATTCCGGATGCCCAACACCTTTGGTAACTCATTCTTTATGTTCGAAAACGCCATCGCGCCAGCGGTGGTGGGCCGGATCGAAAATGAGTTCCGGTTCGAACGACTGGATGACGAAGACCTGGAGCGTGAAATAGACCGCGAAGGGCAAAAGCGCAAAAACAAGGTGGTAACGGTGAACCGATACAACAACGACAGCGTACGCGCCATTTACAACCAACGCGTGATAAAAGCAGCCCAGGAGTTTATACTCGATTATGGCGACCTGCTGAGCCAGTTGCCCGCAGATGAGAAAATTATGATCACCAACCGGGGTGAAGGGCAAACGTATTACTTCAACCGAACGAATAACAAGCGCTACCTGCTAACCGTAGAAGGAACCAAAAGCGACCTCCAACAATATAAGCTGGGCAAACTCACGCGCGATCAGGCAATGGGCAAACTTAAAGTGGTTAACACCGAGGCCACCGAAGACATGCATCCTGACCTGGAGTTGCTTTCGAGCATCTTCAACCGCCTGTATCGGCCCGACCTTTCCAAAACATATTATACACAGGAGTCCATTCACTATGAACGATTAAAAGATTTTGGCGCCATCTACTACATGCGCGTGTACTCCAGCAGCGAGCAGGATAACCAACGCTGGCGTATGCCTACCCTGCAACTCGACAACCTTACACAAGACGAGCGCGACAAAAAGGTAAAGGAGTTGTATCCTCAATTTGAAAAAGAGTTGAAACAACATCTGCTGGAGTATGGACGCACCGTGAAAAGCCTGGGAGATGACGAAATGCTGGTGTTCAATGTGCGCCTTACCAAATGCGAAAAGTGCGGCATACCGGCATCGGTAGAGCTGGCGGTAAAAGGCGGTGTTTTGAAGGAGGTGGGCACGGGCAAGCTTTCGCAGGACGCGGCCCTGGCGCGGGTGAGTGTTAAAAAGAGCGGTGTGCAGTAAAGAAAAACGCGCGGGATTTGAACATTCAAGATTGCAATCCTGAATGTTCAATCTCCTCTCATATTAGCACAAACGATTTTCTATGGTTTGACGCACGGCCGACATTTTCGGCGTCAACTCAACGGCCTTTCATTCGTTTCTTGCGTTATGAAAATTCTGTTTACGTTCCTCTTCGCCACCGGCTCCCTCGTGGCGTGCGCCCAGGGCAAAGTATTCAAAACAAAAGAAGGCGCCATTAAGGGTTACGACCCCGTGGCGTACTTTACGGAAAGCAAGCCCACAAAAGGCAAACCTGAATTTACCACCACCTGGCAAGAGGCTACCTGGTATTTTGCATCGGCAAAAAACCGCGACCTGTTTAAGTCTGCGCCTGAAAAATATGCACCCCAGTACGGAGGTTTTTGTGCCTACGGTGTGTCCCGCAATTACAAAGTGAAAATTGAACCGGAAGCGTGGGCTATCGTGGATGGAAAACTATACCTCAACTACGACTTAGACGTGGCTAAGGAGTGGAACACCAACAGGGCCGGGTATATCAAAAAAGCTGATGCTAACTGGGTGGGACTGAAGGAAAAATAATCATCGTGCAGCTCAATAGATCTACCACAGCAGTTCCGATCGTTTAGAAACTTTACACTTCCCTTAATATTGAGCGGGAAACGGGCCTCGAACCCGCGACCTGCAGCTTGGGAAGCTGCCGCTCTACCAACTGAGCTACTCCCGCTTACTTACCAGTTTATCGCCACGTTGCCGTTGCGGAATCAAAAATAACGTTAATCGTTCATCAAATCCAACCACTACAACTGAATGTGTGCCCTTCGCTGAAAGTAAGGGCGAAGCACGGTGCGATCGAACAATACCAATGCGATACCGAGCGTCAACAGTATGAGGGTGTTGAAAATCCACTTCATGTTTATCGTAAGTTCGGGAAGGGTGTATTGTATTCTTTGCAGCGGCAATGCGTCCCACTGCAAAGGTGCATTCAGCATGTCAGTGGAAACTACTCCCAACAAGAGCATGCAGGCTACTACCATGCCACACAGCAGCCACAACCCTCGCCTGGGCGAGAGGCCTTGCGCATGGGGCCACCGGTGCAGCCTACCCATCACACGCTGGGTAAACATGGGTGACGGTTCTTCCATCTTTTGGGCCAGCAAATATTGATGAATCAGCCGCAGTTCGTCCAACCGTTGCGCCAGTTCGGGCGATTGTCGCATATCTGCAGCTAGTTGTTGCGCGGCAGCAGGCGGCAACGTGCCATCCAAAAACTCGAGCAACTCAATATCGCGAAGGG
>Ga0224723_1002550_pt1 | contig 9995 bp, 8 predicted proteins | sample Balambano_FR2_Me_FD_161647 | JGI IMG/M metagenome (GOLD analysis project Ga0224723, IMG submission 161647) | Freshwater sediment microbial communities from Lake Towuti, South Sulawesi, Indonesia - Balambano_FR2_MetaG | ecosystem: Environmental > Aquatic > Freshwater > Lake > Sediment | place... | reverse complement strand
ATGATCAACACCAGCCTGCCGCGCACCTTTATGACCGACGACGTGCAGCTGCTCGGGCTGCTCGGCACGCTGCTGGCCCAGACGCTCGAGCGCGAGCGGCTACACCAGGAGTCGCTGGCGCGCCAGAAGCTCGAACAAGAGCTGGATATCGCCCGCTCGATCCAGGCTAGCTTCCTGCCGGACTGCTGCCCGGACATGCCCGGCTACACGGTGAGCGCCTTCTACCGCGCCGCTCGCCAGGTTGGCGGAGATTTCTACGACTTCATCACGCTCAGCGCCGAGGCCAACCCGGCGGACGAGGCACTCGCTTTTGCCCAGGGCCATGCGCCGCGCCGCGATCAGTCGCTGGAGTTTTGGCGCACCGGGCGCGTTGCCCCACGCACCACTGGTCGCCGCCGTGGCCCGGAGCCACCCGCCGAGCCACCCGATCGCTTCGGCGTTGTGATCGCCGATGTGACCGACAAGGGCGTGCCGGCCTCGCTCTTCATGGTGCTGTCGCGCACGCTGATCCGCGCCACGGCGAGCGATGGCCGCGCGCCGGCCCACGTGCTCGAGCAGGCCAACCGGCTGATCCTGGACGACGCTCGCTCCGGGCTGTTTGTGACCACCTTCTACGGCATCCTTGATCTGGCACGCCACAGCTTCAGCTACGCCAACGGCGGGCACAACTACCCGCTGCTCTACCGCGCTGCCACCGGCGAAGTCGAGCAGCTTCACGCCCAGGGCATCGTGCTCGGCATCATCCCTGATGCGCGCTTCGAGCAGCGGGTAACCGAGCTGAACCGCGGCGATGTGCTCTGCCTCTACACCGACGGTGTGACCGAGGCGATGGACACCCGCCGCCGGCTGTTCGACGAAGAGCGGCTGATCGACGTGCTGCGCCGCTCACATACCCTCACGCCGGACGAGATTATCGGTCGCATCCTGGAGGCGGTCACGGCCTTTGCCGCCGGCGCGCCGCAGACCGACGACATCACGCTGGTGGTGCTCAAGCGCGAAGCCTAAATCCATGGATTGCGCGGATTACGCAGATAATTCGGAAACATATCCGCGTAATCCGTGCAATCCGCAGACAACTACCGCCTTTCAATGCAAGGATGCGCGATGTCCATTCGGATTTTGCTCGTTGACGACCACAGTGTTGTTCGGCAAGGGCTGCGGATGTTTCTCGGGCTTGACCCGGAGCTTGAAGTGATCGGCGAAGCCGGAGACGGTGCTGAGGCGCTGCAAAAGGCGCACGTGCTTCAACCGGACGTCGTCCTGATGGATGTGCTGATGCCGGTGATGGACGGCATCACGGCGATTGGCGTGATCCGCCGCGAGCTGCCAGACGTCGAGGTGATTGCGCTGACGAGCGTTTTGGACGATACCTCGGTGATTGGTGCAATTCGAGCCGGGGCAATCGGCTATTTACTCAAAGACACCAACGCCGATGAGCTGTGCCGGGCGATCAAAGCCGCCGCGCAGGGTCAGGTGCAGCTTTCGCCCCAGGCCGCCGCACGGCTGATGCGTGAGGTGCGCGCGCCTGAAAGCCTCGAGGCGCTCACCGAGCGCGAGACCGAGGTGCTCAAGCTGCTGGCGCAGGGCAAAGCGAACAAGGAGATCGCTGCCGCGCTCCAGATCGGCGAGAAAACCGTCAAGACACATGTGAGCAACATTCTCGCCAAGCTGAACGTCCAGAGCCGCACCCAGGCGGCGCTCTACGCGGTGCGAATCGGTCTTGTTGCGCCAGACCAACTCACCGAGACAACCTGATGAACCGTGACGGAATCATCCCTCCCCCAGCGAGCGAGCCGCTTAGCCTCGCCGATCTTGGCGTCGCGGCGCTCGCCGCCATTATCGGCACCTCTGCCGAGGGCGTGCTGGTGCTCGACGCCCAACAGCGCATTCGGTTTGCCAGTCCGGCCGCTTGTGACATCCTTGGCGAGACAGATCTCTCCGCAGTCGATCTCATCGCTCGCGCCCCCGAACGTGAGCGCGACGAGCTACGTTCCTCGTTGACGCTGCGCTCCGCACGCCCGGTGCGCCGCTCCACAACGCTCCTCCGCCCCAACGGCGACCGTCGCGAGGTCGAGTACGTCGTCGTGCCATGTGTTGCTGCCGAACCACTCATCCTGCTATCGATTCGCGATGTGAGCGAGATTCGCCAGATGATGCGCTGGGCTGCGGCACTGGCGCGGATTGCGTCGAGCGCAGCTTACGCCGGCACGTTGGAGATGACGCTCACCATCCTGGCGCGCACGCTCGTCCGCGTGACTGGACTGGCAGCGTGTACGGTCGTGCTGATCGACGACACCGATCACACAGCCTGGCGTGCCGCCGCAAGCTACGGCCTCCCCGAGGGCTACACCGAGGCGCTCGAGGCAGCCTGGCACGCCGGCGTCCCACTGCCGTCGGTTCGCGCCTATGAGCAGCGCCAGCCGATCCTGGCGCGCGATGTACGCCGGCGTGTGCTGGATGATCCACGTGCCGCGCCACTCCACCCGCTGATCGACAAGGTCACGTGGGATGTCACAGTGGCTGTGCCACTCGTCGTTCGCGGTCGCTCGATTGGCGCGCTGGTTGGATACTACACCCCGGAGCAACCACCAAGCGAGGCCGAGATCGCGTTTTTGAGCAGCATTGCCGATCAGGCCGCCGTGGCAGTTGAGAACGCGCGGCTGTTCGTGGAAGCGCAGGGCAAGGCGGCCCTGGAGGAACGGCAGAAGCTGGCGCGCGAACTGCACGACTCGGTTTCGCAGGCGCTCTACGGCATCTCGCTCGGCGCGCGCACCGCTCGCGAACTGCTGGAGCGCGATCCGTCGCAGGTCGCCGGGCCGCTCGAATACGTCGCCTCGCTCGCCGATGCCGGCCTGGCCGAGATGCGCGCGCTGATCTTCGAGCTGCGCCCCGAGTCGCTCGCCAGCGAGGGCGTCGTCGCGGCACTCGTCAAGCAGGCCGCTTCGCTGCGCGCTCGCCACGGGCTGGTGGTTGAAACCAGTCTCGGCGATGAACCGGACGTTGCGCTGCACGTCAAAGAAGCGATCTACCGCATCGCCCAGGAGGCGCTTCACAACATCGTGCGCCACGCCCACGCCAGCAACGTCCACCTGAGCTTGGAAGCCACCCCTGACGCGATTGTGCTGCGCGTGCGCGACGATGGGCAGGGCTTCGACCCAAGCCGCGCGTTTCCCGGCCACCTCGGCCTGCGCTCGATGCACGAGCGTGCAGAAAGCCTCGGTGGGCACGTGGAGCTTGTCAGCACGCCAGATACTGGCACCTGCGTCACCGCCTGCTTTCCCCACGGGCGCACAAAACCCCGCACTGTCTGACCCATTCGGCACGTTCCACCCGAACACACCTTGCGCTTTACGAAAGGACTCGTGGGGCCTGGTTGTCGTCGTCAGGTGCGGCTACACTGATCTGGCCAAAGCCGACTCGCGCCGCGGCTGTGATCAGGAGCAGACCATGACGTCATCGATTCCCGCCGCTCATCGCAACAACCAGGTGCTCGCCGTTGGCGCGCTCGACCTTCAGATCCAGCGGGGTCGCCAGCAGACACGGATCAACTCGCGCAACGCCCTGCGCGGTCACGAGGAGCAGATCGCGCTCCAGGTGCGCTCGCCCTTCGGCCAGGTCTACGCTCTGCCTGTTCAGCTCGATACCACCACCGAAGGCGCAGAACTCCTGGCACATCAGCCGGTTGGCGCGCCACTCGCGATCAGCGGGAGCCTGAAGTGGTCACGTCGCGCCGACATGCGCTACGCCGTTGCTCCCGGCGAGCGCGGGCGACAGGTGAATGAGCTGGTCTTTCGCGCCCTTGCCGTGCGTGCCGCAACAGCCGAAGACGAGCCGGGGTGCGATGTGTGGGTTTCGGGCATCGTCCAGTCGCCGCCAAAGGTGGTTCGCCATCCGCACAAGCCCTCGGTGCTGCTCGCGCAAACCGCGCTGAAGGTCAGTGTCGAACAGCGGCGAAACAACAGCCGCGCCACGCTCGTTGAGACCGAGCGGGTGCCATTGGTCGTGCCGCTCGACCACCCCGACGCGCCGAAGCTGCTGCGTCCGGGCAATCAGGTGGTGGTCGAGGGCATGCTGGAGCGTGTGGCGCTGACGCTGCGCGGGCCAGATGTCGACCGCGCGGTGGCAGCGGCAGAGGCGGAGTGGCAGGCGCGGCGCCCGGCGCTCGAAAGCCATCCGGATGCCCTGCGTGCGGCGGAGCGGCAGCACGCTCGGCACCTGCAAGGGCTTGGCGAGGCGGTTCGTAATCGCGTGGTTGCTGGTTATGTTGAGCTTATCACAGGCACGCCGATGTCGCTGCGCGAGGCACAGGAGCTGCGCCAGGAGCAGGTGCGCGCTCAGCAGGCGCGCATTGAGCAGAAGACCGGATCGGCGTAGAGCCTAGCTGTATTGCTTCACGACGCTGGTGCATCGCCTACACCCCCTGCTGCGGCGGCTCCCGCTCCTTTGTGAGGGAGCGGGGAAGCGGTGAGGGCAACCCCGCCCGAAGCGTGTGAAGCAGTGTGCCTATCAGTTGACGTGATTCATTCAACCACATATAGCACAGCGGGAATATCCGCTGTGCTATATGTGGTTTCACTATGTAATGAATAAATCTTGATTTTGCTTTCGTAGATGATGTGTTTTTGTTTTTTATCTATACACTCTGGTAATAGTTTGGTTCGTTTAGCTTGATACAGTATGCGTGGCGGTCGGGACATCCGGGCCGCCGGCGCCAGACCCGGTGGAGCAACTCCTCAAACACCCGACGAGCGGCTACGCCCGGTCTCGCACCACCGGCCCTGATGGGCCGGGCGGCGAAACATCGTTTCGCTGCTCTGCACACTCACACTGCCCATACCCCACGTTCGCCTCGTCTGGAGCAGGTGCTCTGCCACCACGCACCCGACGGGGATCACCTTTGGTGCATTCGCGCCGCCTCGTCCGATCATTGCTTGCTTGTTATTCGCCCGCCGGGCCGATCACGTATGTGTTCGCCCGTTAGGCAACACCGTGATCGGCTCCGCTCATCGCGCTTTGTGCGCACCGAAAGGAGCCTGACCGAACGATTCTTTGACACGCCTGTGACAAGCCTCCCAGCCTTGTGCTGCGAATGGCCCAACCGGTCGCACCAGTTCATACCTTGCCGCACCCATGCGGCACCGCTCACCGGCGACTCACCAGGAGCTTTGTGCTTCCCCTGAGCCGCCGTTTTGTTCGACCTTCGTTCTGCACCGCAATCAACCACGCCCAGGCAGGGACACCAGCAACACTGGCTGTCCCGCTCGGGGCGTGCGGTGATGGTGTTCATGCCTGGGCTTCACTGGAGAAGCACACCATGGACACCCCGACATTTTGCTCCACGCTCCGCATCTTCGGCGAGATCGACACGGCAATCAGCATCGCGCTCCAGCAGATCGACGCCAAGAAGCTTGGCGAACGATTTGGCATCTCGGATGCGCTTGTGGTGGTGAGCCACGGCTCGAAGAACGGCCCAAGCCCGTTGATCAACGGCCAGCCGATGCTGGTCACGATTGAAAAGCTCGCACGATTTATCTCCGCCCAGCCCGATTTCGTCAGCCAGCCAGTGGTGCTGCTGATGTGCTGGGCCGGTACCGGCGTACACTCCCATGCACAGCAGCTTGCAAATCGCTTGGGCGTGCCAGTCATCGCCTGCACCACGATGGTCTGTGCGCGCACGGCCAATGCGTTTGTGCGGGACGCAGCCATATCGGAGATGGTTCCTGGCGGGACATGGCTGATCTGCTGGCCACAGTAATTGCGATATCAGCCAATCACAGGTCTGGCCGTGGTAAGACGGCCAGACCTGTGGCAATTGGGGAGGGCGACGGAGTGTGGGGGGGGTGCCTCGCGCATGCAATCAGAACAGGAGATACCAGCCCATGAACTCCAAGAAAGCTAAACAACCCAAGCCGGTGCAAGCGTTCAGGCTGCATATGCCGGCAGCGCAGCCGAAGACGCACGCTGCGGCACCCGGCATGCAGCCTTCAGTGGTGATGAACATGGTGACGCTGCTCACGCCCGAGCAGCAACTCAGCGCCAACATCACTCCCCATCAGCTCGGGTCATATATTGAGCTTATCTCGGTACGCGTCCAAACCATCTTCGCCGACTCGCCAACGGCGTGCGGGCTTCTGCTCGATGTGACGCTGCGCGCTGAGGCGAAGCCGAGCCTGATGATCCGCCACCAAGGGGAAGCCGACCAGGCACGTCTTCAGGCGCTGCATGAAGCTTTTCAGCTTCTGGTGCCAACACACACCCGCCGTGATCGGGTCGTATTTCGGATTCACTTCGTCGTCACCCCGCAGGGCGGGCAAACTTGATGAGCACGTTTTCCGTGGCACGCCCAGTGGCTTAGAGACCTGCAACGCTGAGGTGTTCGCGCGCCCGTTCCGCCTGCCCTTGTGCGACGAGCAGCGCACACAGCAACGCCCGCAGCCGCTGCCGATGGTGTGGGGCGCAGCGCGGCAGCGCTGCTTCCACTCCTGAGGTTGCCAGGCGCGCCTCAGCATGACGATCCTGGCCGATCAGATGCCACGCCAGCGCGCAACGGATCGTCGCCTCGGTCTCAGCATTTGGCGCGGCGCGCAGCCCAGCGCGGAGCCGATCTTCCACAACGGAGGGGGAGGCGCCAGTGCGATGCTCGGCCTGCGCGAGATGGAGCAGGGCCGCAGCGCATGTGGCATCGTGCGCTAGCGCCTGCCGCGCCGCCGCCGCCGCCTCTATCACCCGATCAAGATGCAACAGTGCGCCGCTTCGCGCTGCCGCAACCGCCGCGCGCCCTCCGATCAGCGCCTCCGAGCGGCCAAGCAGCCGCTCGGCGCGCTCGGCGTCTCCTGCAAGCAGTGCAGCAGCACCGCTGATTGCCAGCGCATCGGCAGACCAGGGGTGCAGCGCCAGCGCCACCTGGCTCAGGGCCTGGGCATCGCGCTCAAACCCGGCGGCGAGCGCCTGGCGCGCCAGAAACAGTGCTGTGGCGCGAACGCCAAAGCAGAGCGCCACGAGCGCCGCCAACCCTCCAACGAGCGGTGCGCGGCCAACGCCCAGGTAGATCCCAAGCAAAAGCGCCAGCAGTGGTGCCTCAGGCGTCAGAAGCGTGAGTCGCCGGAGATCGCCCATCAGGCGCGGTTCGTGTGCCAGCGACCGGATCTCCGTGCTTTTGTGAAGCATCGCTGCGGTTCCTTTCGAGAATCTGAAGGATGGCCGCAGCATAGCAGAGGCGTGTGACAGGGAGTGTCACACGCCTCAATTTCACATCGTTGGAACCACAGCGGGTGATCTGTGGTTGAGCATGTTCTACTTCTCGTAGGGCTTGCCAACTGCGGCTGGGGGGCGGGCGCGGCCGATCACACCGGCGAGAACAACAATGGTGATCAGGTAGGGGAGCATCTGGAGAAACTGAGCGGGAAGCGCGAAGTCAAAGCCCTGAATTTTGATCTGGAGCGCGTCGGCCGAGCTGAAGATCAGCGCCCCGCCAAGCGCGCCAAAGGGCGTCCACTTGCCGAAGATCATGGCCGCCAGGGCGATAAAGCCGCGCCCGTTGGTCATCAGATCATCGAAGTTGAAGGTCGCTTCAAGCGAAAACCACGCGCCGGCGAGGCCGGCCATCAGCCCGGAGTAGAAAACGTTCATGTAGCGCATACGGTTGACATTGATCCCCATGGTGTCGGCGGCGCGCGGGTGCTCGCCAATCGCGCGCGTTCGCAGGCCCCATGGCGTGCGAAACAGCAGCACGCTCACCACCGGCACCAGAATCAGCATCAGGTAGGTGATCGGCCGGTGGTCAAAGAAGATCGGGCCGATCACCGGAATGTCCGCCAGCAGCGGGATGGGAATTGGCTGAAGCGCCGCGCCGTTCGCGCTTCCGGCAGCCTCAAGCGGCAGGATCAGATTCGCACGCAGAAAGCCCGTCACACCCACTGCCAGAATGTTGATCACCGTGCCACTGATGATCTGGTCGATCTTGAAGCGGATCGACAGCAGCGCATGCAGCATGACCGTGACGCCGCCGGCCACAATCGCAGCGAGCAATCCAATCCACGTATTCCCGATGGTCAGGGCGATGATAAAGCCGATGCAGGCGGCGGTCAGCATCAGCCCTTCGATCGCAATATTCACGACGCCCGACCGCTCGCACAAGATGCCGGCCAGCGCACCAAGCGCGATCGGCGTCGCGAGACGTACCATGCGCGCCAGCATATCCACGATGTCGGTGCGGCTGCCGTTGATTGCCCACAGCAGAATGATAAAAATCACAGCGAAGATCAGCGTGCCAACGTACACTGGCACGCTTGAGGAGGGCTGGCGAACGATCATATAGGCCGCGCCGGCCACCAGCAGCGCACAGATCACCCCGACAGTCGCAACCGTCGGCAGCGGAATATCTGCAAGCGGCGGGTCGATCGGCCGCGCGCCGGGGAAGGTGATTCGCAGCGTCGAGATCGCCTCTGTGGCAACATGAAGGCTGACGATTGCGAACATCAGCGCCGCCACAATGATCCCAACGATCCCGACGCCGATCTGGCGTGTGAAGCGGAAGCCCTCGCCCCGCACGGCGGGAACTGTTGTGACTTGCTGGCTCATGGCCGTTTCTCATTCTGTGATTATCTGATTGTCTGATTACGTGATTGCTGCTTTGCAATCACGTAATCAGACAATCAGATAATCACGCAATCTGCCTACCTGCCCCAGCCGCGCGTGAACACCACCTGCTTGCTGTCGCCAGAGCGGATGCCGAAGAGCCAGCGTACGATCTGCGGCGCGGCGATAAAGACAATCACGAGCGCCTGAATAATGTTGATCAGGTTGATCGAGATGCCGCTCTGGAGCTGCATCAGCCCGGCGCCGTTTCGCAGCGCGCCCCAGAAGATCGCCGCTGGGATGATGCCGATCGGGTTCGAGCCGGCCAGCAGCGCAATCGCGATGCTGTCGAAGCCATAGCCGCCGGTGAAGGCCGCCTTGTAGTTATGTTCTAGCCCAAGCACCGTGGATGCGCCGGCAAGTCCCGCCAGCGCACCGCACAGCGCAAACGTAAAGATAAAGGTGCGCGAGACACTCATCCCGGCGTATTGCGCCGCATCCGGGTTTGCACCAACGGTCTGGATCTCAAACCCAATCGTGGTGCGGTTCAGCAGCCACCAGATAAAGACGGCGGCGGCGAGCGCAATCACGAACCCGGCGTGCAGACGGTACTCCTCGCCGAACAGGTACGGCAGCCGGGCCGCCTCGGCCACGAATGGCGTGCGCGGTGCGCTCGAAGTGGGGTCGCGGAACGGATTTTTGATCAGGTAGTCGGCCAGGCGGATGGCGATGTAGTTGAGCATGATCGTTGTGATCACCTCGTGGGCACCAGTGCGGGCGCGCAGAAAGCCGGGGATGGCCCCCCACAGTGCCCCGCCAAGCGCCCCAGCCAGCAGTGCCAGCGGCAGATGAACGAGCAGCGGCAGCCCGGTGATCGCATAGCCTGCAACGGCAGCGGCGAGCGACCCCATGATGATCTGGCCCTCGGCACCAATGTTGAACAGCCCGCACTTGAAGCCGAGCGCCACCGACAGCCCCGCCAGAATGTAGGGCGTCGCCTCGACCAGCGTGTTGGCAAGCGCCTGTGGCGAGCCAAGCGCCCCGGCGAACAGCCCACTATAGGCTGCCACAACGCTCGCCCCGGTGGCGAAGATAATCACCGCCCCGATCACCAGCGCCGTCAGGATCGCCAGCAGCGGCACCAGCACATCGGTGAAGACGCGCCGCCAGTCAATGCCGGGGCGCACAGACTCGGTTTTTATTGCCACGGCGGCTCCTTCTCATTGATCGCGTGCCGCTGGTGCTCGCCGCACGGCGAACGCCAGCGGCACGCTGGAAAGGGGGTTGCAGGGGAACTGCAACCCTCCGCACCTCCCTGCTATGGCACCATCTGATCTGGATCCACGCCAAGCGCCCGCAGCCGCTCGGCCAGCAGGTTCGCCCGCGCCGCCTCGGCCTCCGCCCGCGCCGCCTCGGCC
>Ga0224723_1002549_pt1 | contig 9998 bp, 6 predicted proteins | sample Balambano_FR2_Me_FD_161647 | JGI IMG/M metagenome (GOLD analysis project Ga0224723, IMG submission 161647) | Freshwater sediment microbial communities from Lake Towuti, South Sulawesi, Indonesia - Balambano_FR2_MetaG | ecosystem: Environmental > Aquatic > Freshwater > Lake > Sediment | place... | reverse complement strand
ACGGCGCGCGCGGTCCCTCGATGCGGCTGGCGTCGGCCTTGATGCCGGTCTGCACCATGACGTTCTGCAGCCACAGATTACCCATCTCCGGCGTCGTGAACGCATCCAGGAAGGCGCGCGCCGTATCGGGGTGGCGGGTGCGCGCGTTCACCACATAGCTGCCGCCGACCGCGATCGTGCGGCAGCGCGGGCAGGCGGCGTTGTCGGGCGCCGGCATGCGCATGACGCCGAGCGGGAAATCGGCCGGCTGGCCGCCCTGGTCCGGCGGATTGAAGGCGCGCGAGGTGTACCACGAGCCCATCGGGAAAAAGACCGCGCCCGGATTGGTGTGGAAGTAGGTGTGGCTCTGCCCCAGCTGCAGGGTCGCCACGCCCGGCGGGAAGGCGCGCGCATCGACCAGCGCGCGCACGAAGCGGAGGCTTTCGACGACGCGCGGATCATCCCAGCGGATCTCGCCGGCCAGCAGCCTTCCATAGTCGGCAAGGCCAAGCCGCATCAGCAGCGTCTCGTGCGTCAGGAAGGCGCCGGGGAAAGGCCGGTCGCCGACCCCCGCCGCGACCGGCACGATGTTGCGCGCGCGCGCCCGGCGCACGAGGTCAAGGAATTCCGCCTGGCTGAACTGCAAGGAGGCCGGCACGGCGCCGCCGATCTCGCCCAAGAGCCGCGTGTTGACGTAGAGCTCGACGGTCCAGGCTTCCAGCGGCAGGCCATAGGCGCGGCCCTGGTGGGTCCAGATCTGCCGTGCCCAGGGCTCGACATTGGCCCAGTTGATGCCCTCGCTCAGATCGAGCAGGAAGCCGTTCTGCACATACTCGACCTGGTCGGGCTCGGCGTAGAAGATGTCGGGGCCCTGGCCAGCGCGCAGCGCCGTGCGCAGTGCGGCATACAGCGCGTTCTTCTCGTACCAGGTGGTGCGCACCGTCACGCCGGGATTGGCGGCCTGGAAGCGGCGGATCGCTTCCTCGACGAACTGGCGCTTGGGCTGCTCGGCCGCCCAGTGGGACCACAGGGTCACCTCGCGCGGCTGTGCGGCGGCAGGCAAGGCGATCGTCGCGGCCGCCATGGCCATGGCGGCGCCGAACATGCGCCGGCGGAGCGGTGTCATTGACAATTCCTCCCTGGCTGCGCGGGCCACGCCGCGCGGTGAAGGCAGGGTCGGCGGCAGCATCAGGATTGTCAATAATATTTACGATAAAACTTGGCGCCGCGAATTCCATCGCGGGCCTGCCGCTTCATCCGCGCGGCGGCGGCGCCCTGCCCCCGGCGCGCCTTGCTACAGCACGACCTGCGCAAGTTGGCGCAGGTCATGCTGTAGGGGTCTTTATTTGGCCGCGATTTCCGAGCCGGCAGGTGCGTCAACCTGCCTCGAAATCGCTCTATCGCCCCGCCTGTCGTGTCCGGCGGGGCCGCACGGCATCGGGCCATGACGGCACGGCGCAGCAGATGCCGTGCAGCCGTGCAGCCTCCTGCAGCGCCGCGTCGATCGGCAGCACCAGGATGGTGGGCGGCGCAGGCCGCCGCGACGCCGCGCCGCCCGATCCGGCGGCGTAGCGCAGCGTGTGCAGCTGGTTGGCGTCCGGATTGACGGCCGCGGTGACAATGCCGACCAGCGCGCCATCGGCGCCGTGCACGGCCGCGCCGGACGAGCCGAAACTTACCGGCAGCCGCGCGAACAGCGCCGGCCCCCAGCTTGCGCTCCAGGGGAAGGCGATCACGGTGCCGCTGACTGTCTCGCCTTGCGGTATCCGAACGCTCACCGTGGTGTCGATGGCGAGCTGCTCGCGTCGCGCGGCGGGCACCGGCCCAAGCGGCTCGGCCGCGACCAGCAACGCAAGATCGAGCCGCTCGCTCGTGGCGGCGACGCGCACCGGTATGCGCGCCCCATTCAGCACGACGGCAAGGCTGATGCCGTTCCGCGATGCGGGATCGACCACGTGCCGGTTGGTCAAAACCCGGTCGCCGCCGATCGGGGTGGCCGAACCCAGCAGCCGGCCCGACGCCGCATCGATCAGCGTGGCCCCGCGCGCGTCTGCGGCGACCAGCATCGCAGCCACAACCAGCCCCGCACCGATGCGCAGCCAATGCATGCCCGCACCCTGCGGGCAGAGCACTTAACGGCGGATGAGGAACGCCCCGATATGCGGGCGCGGTCACACCCAAAGCCAGCGGCGCACGGCCAGCACGGCGTCGCGGAAAATCCAGTTCAGCCAGGTGGTCTCGCCCACCGTCACGCGCGCGACGCCTTCGGCGCCGGGCCGCAGCATGTCCGGCCGGTCGGATGCGAAGACGGCGATGGCACGGAAGACGTTGCGGCCTTGCGCGATCTCGGCCATCGGGCGGACGCGCTCGATGGTGATCGCGGAGCGGGCGGAGGGGTCGGCCGCAGGGGCAAGAAGGCCCGGCTGGCCAAGCCGCACCAGGTGCGCGCGGGTTTCGGGCAGCAGGATTTCGGCATGCAGGCCGGCGCCCGGCTCGATCTCGAACAAGGTCTGACCGCGCGACAGCGCCTGGCCCAGGCTGCGGCGCAGATCGCCGGCCAGCACGGTGCCGGCGGCCGGGGCGCGGATCTCGGCAAGGCCGATGCGGTATTCCAGCAGCGCCAGCTGCGCCTCGGCCCGGCGGGCGGAAAGCTCGGCGATCAGCTCCTGCGCGGGCTGGCCGTTGGCGCGCGCGATCGCCGCCTCGCGACGGTCGTTCGCCGCGCGGGCGCGCACCGCCGCGACCTCCAGCGCCAGTTCCCGCGTCGCCAGCCGCGCCAGCACCTGCCCCTCGCTTACGGTGTCGCCGGGGCGGATGTCGCTGACCTCCAGCAGCCCGTCGAACGGCGCGGTCACGCTGTGCACCCGGGCGGGCTGCACGACGAAACTGGCCACCACCTCGTCATCGCGCGGCAGCAGGCCCGCGGCGCCGACCAGCGCGGCGATGGCGGCGACGAACGCCAGCCGGCCGGCGGCGCGCCGGCGACGCTCCGGGCGTGGCCGCGCCGCGCCCAGGCGCCCGAGCAGATCGAGCCCGGGCGCAAGAAGCCCCGCGACCTGATCCGGCGCGCGTGGCGGTTGGTCGTGCCACAGCACCACTGCCGCCGCCCCGCCGGATGCGGCGGGAACCGCCAGCAGCGCCTGGCCTGCCAGCGCCTCGGGCCAGGCGCGCCCCGCGGCACTCACCTGGTCGGCAGCCGGGAGCGCGATGGGCGCCCCTCGGTCGAGCGCCTCCTCCATCAGCAGCGCCAGCGCGCGCGACAGCGGCGTTGCGACGACCAAAGGCTGGTCGGCGAAGGCGATCGGCGCAACGCGGCCGCCGCGCGTAAGCCCCAACGCCAGCTGCGTGCCCGCCGGCAGCAGCGGGGCAAGACGGGCGGCAGCGTCGCGCAGGCCCGCGGCGCGGTCGGGCGCGGCCAGAAGGGCGGCGAGCGCATCTGCGCCGGCGGCGGCGGGGGCCAGTTTCAGCAGGCCGGACGTCGCCGCCGCGCTGTCGGCAAGCGCCGCCAGCATGGCCAGCCGCTCGCGCGTCAGCGCCCGATCGACCGGGCCGGCGGCAGGCACCTGCACGGCCAGCACGTGCACCGTATCGACCGGTACCGCCATCAGCCAGCGCCCGGGGCCGGCCTCCTGCGCGGCCACGCCGCAGGCCGCCCGCGCGGCCATGGCGACGCGCGCCCAATCCTGCGGCACTTCCGGCCCGGCGGCCGGCGCCACCGACTGCCAGGTGCCGTCGGACTCCGCCAGCACAGCGCCGGCCTCGGCCAGCGTCAGGTCGCGCGCGAGTTCGAGCAGGCGTGCGTGAAAGTCGGGCAGCGTCCTGCCGCGCCGCAGGTCGGCAAGGCGCGCCGCCAGCGGATCGGGCGCGGCCTGCGGCGCGTTCATCGGCTGAGGCTCATTGGCCAGGCACCTGCGCCAGATCGAGCGCCGCTTCCAGCCCGGCAGGCAGCGACAGGTCGGCGTTGGCGATGGTGAAGACAGCGCGGAAGCGGCCCGAGGCCGCATCGATCAACGGATCGACCGCGCGCAGCACGCCCGGCACCAGGCGCGCCGCCGGCGGCGCGATCTCCAGCCGATAGGTGGCGCCCGGGCGCAGCCGCGGCCAGGCGTGCGCGGGCAGGTACAGCACGGCCTCCAGCACCGACAGGTCGGCTACCGTCACCGGCCGGTCGGCACGGCTGAGCGTCGCCCCCGCCACGACCTCGACACGCGTCACCACGCCATCGAACGGCGCGCGGATCAGTTGCAGTTCGGCCGCGGCCTTCTCCAGGTCGAGTTTGCGCGCCTCGATCCGGCGCTTCTCCTCAGCACTTTCCACGCCGGCGCGGGCGAGTTCGACGCGGGCGCGCGCCTGGCGCACTTCCCAGTCGCCAACCGCACCGCGCCCGGCGGCGGTCTGGGTGCGGTCCAGGATCCCCTGCGCCTCGGCCAGCTGGATGCGGGCCTGGCGCAGTTCGGCCTCGGCGGCAGCCGAGACCTGCGCCAGCGCGATGCGCGCCTGCTGAAGGTCGTCCTGCAACTCCAGCAGCACGTCGCCCTTCGCCACGCGATCGCCCTCGGCCACCGCCACCCGGCGCACGACGCCATCGGCCTGGGGAGCCAGCGCGGCCATGGCCTGCGGCCGGGTCGGGCCGCGCGCGATCTCCTGCGCCACTGCCTGCTGCGCCAATGCTTGCTGGACGGCCGCGGCAAGCGGCAGCAGCACCAGCAGGGCAGCAAGCCGGCCCATCAGGCGCCCAGGCGCTGCTGGAACAATCGGCGGGCACCCTGCCACGCCTGCGCCGCAAGCGGCATCGGCGGCAGATCGAACCGCACCTCAACCCGCTGGCCGTGATGCAGGGCAAGCGCGGCATCGCGATCGGTCGGTTGCAGGCGCAGTTCGAACACGCGCTCCAGCGTGCGCGGCGCATCGGCGCGCAGGGCGAACGGGCCGCCATTGGCCAGCGCCAGCGCGGGCGAGGGCAGTTCATCGCGCGCGTCCGGCCGCGCCTGCACGGCGCGGGCGTGCAGCAGCGTGGCGGCATCGCCAAGCCGGCGCACGGGCAGCGCGCGGTCGGGTGCGGCGGCAAGCACCGCCAGGGCTTCCGGTCCATCGGCCTGATCGAGCACCAGGCGCACCAGCATCGGGCCTTCGCCGACCAGCGCGCCAAGGGGGCGGGCATCGTCGCGCCGCACCCAGGCGGCCTGAAGCATCTCGGCCCGCAGCGGCTCCCACCAGGCGCCGGCGGGGGCGGTGACGGTCCAGCCGGCCATCTCCTCGGCCAGTGCGCGATCCTGCGCCGCCACGGCCCGCAGGCGCTCGGCGATCGCATCGATCCGCTGCGGCGCGTCGGCAGCTGCGCGGCGGGCCTCGATGGTGAGGCTTTCGGCTTCCAGCGCCAGTTGCTGGCGCAGCCGCAGGGTCTCGGGGTTGGCGAGCCGCAGCACGGGCGCGTTGGCGTGCAGGCCGGCCGGCGCCGCTGCCTCCACGCGGCCATCGGCGCCGGCGAACACCATGGCGAGCGAATCGTTCCAGGCCACGCCGTGCGCCACCATCCGGCGCGGCGCGGGCACCAGCATGAAGGCGGCAAGCAGCAGCGCGGCCGCCGATGTCGCCGCCAGCGCGCGGAAGGGGCGGGCGCGCACGGCGCGCGCCAGGGCGAACAGGCCGGTCATGCCAGGCAGCACCAGATAGACCATCGCCACCACACAAGCCACGCCGGCAGCCAGAGTCCAGTGCACGCCGCCGGCAAGCCAGAAGACCGAGGCAAAGATGACAAAACGATAAAGCAGCGAGGCGATGCCGTACAGCGCGAACGCAGCATCCCCGGCGACCGGGCGGGTCGCGCCGAACGGCAGGCCGACAAGGCGCGTCATGGCGCCATGGGCGCGGGCCTGAAGGTTGGCGATCTGGAGCAGGTCCGACAGCACGTAGTAGCCATCAAGCCGCACCAGCGGGTTGGCATTGAACAGCAGCGACGTCAGGCCCGCGATCATCACCAGGTCGCACAGCCGGTCGCGCAGCGGCCCCGCGGCGATCAGGGCGGCGACGCAGGCCGCGACGGCGGCAAGGCACAGATCCATCCAGATTCCGGCAAGGCCGACGATCGCGCGCCGCCGGGCCGAGGCGATGAACCATGTTGCGCTGACATCGACATAGGGCGCCGGTAGCAGGAACATGAAGGTGACGCCGAAGGGAAAACCATCGATACGCTGGCCTTCCTGGGCCGCCATGCGGCGTGCCGCGACCGCGTGGCCGCATTCGTGCAGGAGTTTCGACCCGACGAACAGCAGATACCAGACGGCAAGATCGGCGAGCGCCGGGTCGCTGATGCGCCGGACCTGATCGGCCAGCACCTCCGGCCGCCCCACCCACAGCAGCACGGCGAGCAGCATCGACAGCACGACCAGCACCGCGCCGACGCGGGTGAAGGGCAGCCCCAGAAGCCCGCCGGCCACCCGCAGCACGGGCATCAGGTCGCCGCACGGCACGCGGGTAATCAGCGCGCCGCGCAGCATCCGCACCGGCAGCGCGGGCCGTGGCGGCTGCGGCGCGCGGCCACCTGGGAAGAAGACCACGCCGGCCGCGGCAAGCCCGCCCATCGCCCTCAGCAACGCCTCGTCATCCGGGTCGGAGTCGGCCGGCGGCGACAGGCCGGCGAGCGCATCGGCGAGGCTCCGCCGCCCGTCGAGGCGGGAAAGCAGCTGCCAGCTGCGCGGCGGCAGGCGGAGGTAACGCCCGGTTGCCGGATTGTGCAGCACGTAGAATGCGCGCCCGCGCAGCACGATCCGCCGCACCACGATGCCCGGCGAGAGCACCGGGCGGCCTGCCAACAATGCCGCCCGCGCGTCACGCGGGGGCGGCGTGGTCAGAAGCGGAACTCCACCGTCCGGCCGGCATCGCCGTCGCAGCGGCCGGTGCCGCCACCATCCACGCCGCGCGCGGGGTTCAGCAGGCGGAAGCGGCAGTTCATGGCGCGCGCGCCATCGGTGATGTCGCCAAGCAGCTCGGTTTCGCCGCCGATCGGCGTGGTGCCGCCGGCGGCCAGCGGGACCAGCACGGGCCGTTCCTCGCGCGCCAGACGGCCGCTGAACAGCGCGCCGTCAGTGCCGACGAGTTCCATGCGCTGGCCGCCGCGGTCGGGCGTGAAGCGTGCGGTGGCGACGCGGGGCGGCTGGTTCGGCGCCAGCACCTCGGCCCCTTCCAGCATGATGGGCCGGTCGGCCGGTCCGGCGCAGGCCGCCAGCATGGCGGCGGCAAGGATGGGCAGGCAGCGATGGGTGATCATTGTGTCCGTCCGTTGGGTCTTGGCTGTTGCACGGATCGGCCTTCTGCCGCGCCATCACGCCGGATCACGTAGGTCGGGCCACGGGCCGCGTCCTCGATACGGCGGACATCCAGGCTTTCCAGGCTGCTGAAGGTGCCCTGCACCCGCGACAAAGCCAGGAAGGAAAGGGTGAAAGCGACCTGCGCCGTGGCCAGCCGCTCCTCGGCATCGGCCACGCGCTCCTGCGCGCCGAGCAGCAGGTCGAGCGTGCTGGCCGCCGTGGCGCCGGACGTGCCCACGCCCTGCCGCCAGCGCTCGCCCTGGATGTTCAGTTCGGTCTGCGCGGCGCGCAGCGCCAGGGCGCGTGCCGCGACCTCGCGGAAGGCGACGTTGTATTCGTTCAGCGTCACTTCCGATTCGGCGACGATGGTGGCGAGCGTCGCGCGCCCCTGGCTTTCCACCTGCCGCGTTTCCAGCCGGCGCCGGTCGCGCCGCGCCGCCAAATCGTCGGTCTGCAACGGCACTTCCAGCCGGAAGCCCAGCAGGCCGCCGGGGCGGGAGAAATCGTTATAGTCGCGCAGTGAATCGCGATACTGGTTGGTCGAAAGTCCTCGCCCGCCCAAATTGCCTTCCAGCACCATGTCGAAGCGCGGCAGCGCCTCGACCTGCGCCTGGCCTTCGCGCAGCACCGAGGCGCGGTGCTGGAGGTAGATCTGCTGCACCTCCGGGCGGAAGGCGATGGCGCGCTCCAGCACGGTGGAAAGCGTGATCGGCTCGTAGCGATCCAGCGGCGTGTCCGACGGCATCAGCTCGCCGATGCCCTGCTGCGAAAAGCGCGGGTCGTTGACCAGGCCGCGCAGCCGCGCCTCGGCGTTGCGGATGGCGGCGCGCGCGCGCAGCTGGTCGGCCTCCCGCGTGGCAAGCGCGGCGCGCGAGCGGTTCACCAGCACGGCATCGGCATCGATGCCGGTACGCGCCTCCAGCTGGCCGGAGATCGGCCGCACCGCGGTGACCAGGCGTTCGCGCTGAAGATAGGTCACGCGCGCCAGCTGCAGCGTCCAGTAGGCGCGGGCGACCTCCAGCAGGTGGTTCTCGGCCTGGCGGCGGAACTCGCTTTGCGCCACGCGCGCATCCACCCGCGCCACCTCGTGGATGCTGCGCACATAGGCGGTGCCGGAATCCCGCAGCAGCGGCTGCACCAGCGTAACGAAAGTGCGCGCGCGGGTCTGGTTCTGCGGGTCATAGTCGGTGCTGTTGGTCGAGAAGTTGGAGAAGCGCTGGCCCACCGTCACCTCGCCGCCGGTGATGATGCGCTGGCGCACGCCGGCCTCGATGGCGCGTTCGCGCGTCAGCAGCCGGGTCGAGCCGCGCGTGTTGGCAAGGCTGCGGGTGGGGTCGTTGATGTCCTCGACGCGGCCTTCCACGAAGCCGCGCGGCACGAAGCGGCCGGCGACCTCGGGCTCGGCCGTATCGCGGATGGCCGGCAGGTCGCCGAACACGCGCATCTGGGCGGAGTTGATGATCGCACTGTCGTACATGAAGGCAAGGCTGACCGGCACGGCGCGGCTGCCCTGCTCGATCGGGCGCGCCTGCTGGCCCTGCCACCAGGGCCGCACGCCGCGCACCGCCGCCTGCTCGGCGGCACTTGGCGCCGGCAGGGGGGCGGGGCGAAGCCCGGCGCGGTCCATCTCCTGCCGCAGCTCGTTGCGGAAGCGCGCGGTGATGGCGTCGGCGTTGCCGATGGCGTTGCTGGTCCGGTCGCTGATCCAGCCCTGGGCCAAGGCGGGCGCGGGGAAAATCAACGCCATCAGCATCAGGGCGGCGGGACGAGGCATCGGGCGTTTCCGAATCGGTCAAGCGGTTGCATTTGTATGTATCAGTTCAAACGCCCGCCCGGCACCGTTGATCCCGCAAGGAAATCCAGCGCGAACTTGTTCAGCGCCAATCCGAAGGGCCGTGTCGCCGCTGCAACATCCGGCTGGAGCGCCGCCACCCCCCCTACCCTGCCGCCGGTCAGCGTGGCGGCGGGCGAGGAGTCGAAGCCGAACGGGCTGGCCGGGCCTGCGAAATAGACCCTGGTGCTGTCTGCCGGCTGGTCAGGGGGCGCGAACAGCGCCGCCGTCTGCGACGGCGTCACCGTCATGCCGCCGCCGGCCGCGGTGTTCGGCACCTCGGCGCGGGAAACCTGGATGCCGTTGTTCAACCCCAGGTCACGCTCGGCGAACAGGCGAGAGGCTGCCTGAAGCGTTCCCGTGTTCTCGGCGCGCGGCGCCTCGGCGGCCATGCCGGGCAGCGACACCAGCCAGTTGCCGCCCACGTCGGCCACCCGCGTTTCCTGGCCCACGATCGCGCCGCTGGCATCGCGGACCGCCAGCGTGATCTGGGTGCCGGGGGCCGCGGTGCCGGAATAGACCGGCGGAAGGCTGAAGGGCGCGGCGCTGAGCGGACGTTCGCGCGCCAGGAAGTCCTCGATCTCGCCCAGCAGGCCGCCGGCGGTGCCGAACGTGGCCGGGCCGGCAAGCCGGACGAAGGCGGTGTCGCTGCCGGCGAAGGGCCGCACGAAGCCCGGTGGGCCGCCGGGGGCGGAGCTGGCGCCGAAACTGCCGGTGTTCGGGGCCACGCCGTCCGGCGCGGGGATGGCGACGGCGGCGGCGCGGGAGGTGATTACCACGGTCTGGCCGACTGCCAGCTCGGCGATGTTCACCTGCACCGTGCTGTCGGCGCCGCCATTCCCGGCAACAACGGTGCCCAGGCTGGTGGTGACGCTGCCCGC
>Ga0224723_1002546_pt1 | contig 10012 bp, 8 predicted proteins | sample Balambano_FR2_Me_FD_161647 | JGI IMG/M metagenome (GOLD analysis project Ga0224723, IMG submission 161647) | Freshwater sediment microbial communities from Lake Towuti, South Sulawesi, Indonesia - Balambano_FR2_MetaG | ecosystem: Environmental > Aquatic > Freshwater > Lake > Sediment | place... | reverse complement strand
CACTGGAAGCGACCAACCCCGCCGCTGCCCAAGCGCTGCGCAACGCGGCAGACGCCATCCGCAGCGGCGATATGCAAACGGCGCAGCAGCAGCTTCAGGAAGCGCAGGAGCAGATCGAACAACAGCAACAGCAAAACCAGAACAGTCAGGAAAGTGGTGAGTCGATCAACCAGGGCGCACAGCAGATCGGGCAGGCGGGCGCGCAGGTCAGCCAGCAGTCCGGTCAGCAGGGCGGCAGTCAGCAGTCGGGACAGCAAGGCTCTGGCAATCAACAATCCGGTCAGCAAGGCGGGCAGCCGGGTCAGCAGGGTGGGCAATCTGGTCAGCAAGATCAGCAAGGCAGCGCAGGACAATCAGGACAGGGGCAGCAAGGCAGCGAGGGGCAGTCCGGCGCGGGTGAAGGTGAGGGTCAATCGGGTGCGGGCGAAGGTGGCGAAGGCGAGTCCGGCAGTTCGCAATCCGGCTCTTCGACCAGTCAGCAGGGCAGCAGCGGCGGCGCTGGCAGTGGCGCGGGCGATGCGCCGGGCGGCGATAGTCAGCCAGACGGCTCGCAGTCCAGCGGGGGACAGCAGCCGCCACAGACTAACAATCCCGATGGCACAGGCACACGCGCTTACGAGCCGGTCTACGTGCCGCCGTCGCGCCTGAACCCGACGGGCGAAGAAACCGAGATCACGCTCGAACCGGATGCCAGCGACGTGCCGGTGCAGGAGGGCGAGTTCGCGCAGAACCCCAGCGGACAATCGCTTGTGCCATACAGCCAGGTCTTTGGCAGCTACCAGCAATCGGCGAACGACGCGCTGGAAAACAGCTATGTGCCAATGGGCATGGAAGATGTGGTGCGCGATTACTTCACGTCGATAGAGCCGGGAAACTAAGGATAATTGCCGATGTGCCACTGCCAGTCTTTGTCGGCGGTGGCGATGAAGTCTGCGAACGGTGCGGGTCCTTTTTGCACATATTCGCGCCAGTGGGCGATCACTCCGTCACGCAGTTCGACGATGATCGTGCCGTGATCAGCGATGGGTTTGCCCGCCACGCCAAACGAGAACTCAGCACAGCCCGTTTGTTTCGCTTCGTCAAACCACAGATTATGAAAATTGAGATACGTGCTGGATGTGAGCGCGCCAAAGTAGGCGCGCAGTTGGTCGTGTCCACTATAGAACTGCACATTCGGCGGCTGCATGTAGACGGCATCGGGTGTAAAGCAGGCGACGGCGGCGTCCGCATCGAGCGCTGCCCACGCGCGGGCAACCTGCTGCATGAGTGCGACGAATTGGGGTGTGGTGGTGTGGGACATTGTGTATCCCTCATTAAAAAATGGAGTAGAGCTATATCTGCCGCAGAGCCCATACAACCATGAATATGCCAACAAATCCCATGAGCACGTAAAGAACCAGCAGCAGCGTATTTGCGGTGGATAGCTCATTGATGAAGCCGGGAATGAACGCGCCAATGAAGGTACTGCCAATGATAATCTGAAACTCGCGGGAACGGCTGCGTTGCCCACGCTGCTGAATAACTTCCTGCGCTTCGTTTACATCGGTGCTTTGCACTTCGTCATGTCCGCGACGAAACGCGAGCAGTTTGGATTGTAAAAGCAAGTCAGCGGCATAGGTTTCGACAAGTTCGCGAAAAAGCTTCTCGGCGGCAGCGTGCAAACTTTTGCCAACAACTTCATCCTGCTTTTGGCTCATGTTGACCCTCGTGCAGCAGTGAATCGACAATCTGGGTGGCAATGGCAAGACGGGGTGCATCTGCTGTGCGTAGTTGGTCACGTAAGGCGTGCTCTTCGCGATTGCGTGCCCGCAGATGACGATAGCTCATGACAGCAAGAACAAAAACAGTTATGGTAATCCAACTTATTCCGGTGGCAAACATGAGCGCAGAGGTGTCTTCTTCAGGTAGGGCAAATATCTCCACCAAAGCACTCGAACTAGCGACAACGGCTCCAATCACTGTGAAAATTCCTGAGAATACAAGGACCTCCAATACACTGCGTTCTTGAGAAGTTTGGGTCCGCAATTCAGATTTCGGTGGAAAGTTGCGATTTACTTTAGATGTAGACGCCATCAGATGTGCCTGTTTGTGCTATCACACTCACCAAATTATAGCAGATTATCACGTCCCCGGTATCACCAACACCTGCCCGACATAGATTCGCGTGGGGTCGCTCAGGTTGTTGGCGGCGGCGAGCGCGGCAACCGTCGTGCCGTAGCGCAGTGCGATACGATACAGGTTTTCGCCGCGCCCAACTGTATGCGTCTGCGTGCCAGCGATGGCGGGCGCAACCTGCGTCGGGGCGGGCGTGGGCGCGGCGACCGTCGGGATCAGCGTCGCCTCTGGCACGGCGGGCGTGACTAGGATCAGCAGTGGGTCGCCCGGCATCAGGCGGTTCGGGTTGGCGATGCGGTTCGCTCGCGCGATGATCTCGACCGTCGTCCCGAAGCGGTTGGCAATATCGATCATGCGGTCGCCGCGCTGCACAATGTACGTGATGACCAGCGTGCCATCGGGCAGCTGCGTGCTGGACTGCCCATCAGCGGGCGCGGTTGTCACACTATCCACAGGCACAGGCAGCGCCAGCAGTGCGGGCGCGCTAATTGGCACAGCCGGACCGACGCCGAACATCATCACGTAGCCTTTGCGATAGCCATTGGTCGCCACCGCAATGCCGACATCGTTGTACCACTCGTTCGTCAGGTTGCCGTAGTGCGGCGGGCTGTTATAAAAGAAGTTCCACACCAGTTCCGGCGTGGCGTCAATGCTCATATAATAGTTCTCGCCACAGCAGCGAATCGCCCCTACATAGCCCGCCGCCGCCGCGCGGTCGGCAGGCAGGCTGCCATCCGGGCGCTGCTGCCCCCACCAGGTATGGATGACCTGATAGCTGGCGTGTTCGTAGGCTGCCGCTGCCAGCAGCGCGTTAAAGCGCAGCGGCTGCACGCTGACTTGCGTGCGCAGCGTGTTCAGGCGCGTGTAGACATCCTGCACCAGCGCGGCATCGCCCGGCTCCACCTGTGCCAGCGCTGCCTGCTGCGCCTGCCCGAAGACAACCATCCCCATCCCCAACAGCACCACCAGCGAGACCATGATGAGCGCAGTTTGTTTCACGTTCGACTTCCCCTGTGAACCTCACCCCGCACAAAAACCACATGAGGCAATTCTGCACCCCTCTCCGTAAACGGAGAGGGGACGGGGGTGAAGTGTATTCTGAATGACTCCATGATACTCAAAAACAGCCACAGGATTACAAAACGGTTTGATTTGAAGTTTATAACGAACGCTTGTTTCACAAAACGCTTGCCCGTAACATAGAGAAAAGCCGAAACACTATCTTTCAAAGGAAGAGCCAATGCCACAGGAATTTATTGAGATTCGCGGCGCGCGCGAAAACAATCTCAAGAACGTTTCGCTGCGCATCCCCAAGCGCAAGATCACCATCTTCACGGGGGTGTCCGGTTCCGGCAAATCGTCCATCGTCTTCGACACCATCGCCACCGAAGCACAGCGCCTGCTGAACGAGAACTTCAGCATGTTCGTGCGCAACTTCCTGCCGCGCTTTTCGCAGCCAGACGCGGACTCGATTGAGAACCTGAGCATGGCGGTGGTGGTCGATCAAAAGCGGCTCGGCGGCGGCTCGCATTCAACGATGGGGACAATCACCGATATTTCGCCCGTGCTGCGGCTGCTGTTTTCGCGCGTCGGGCAGCCACATGTCGGCTTCTCCAACGCCTTCTCGTTCAATGATCCGGCAGGCATGTGTACGGAATGCAACGGCATCGGGCAGGCGCGCGGTGTCATCGCCGACAGCTTTCTGGATATGTCGAAATCGCTCAACGAAGGCGCGGTGCAGGTGCCAGTGTTTGCGGCGTGGGAGCGCGACGCCTACATGCTGTCCGGCTTCTTCGATAACGACAAGAAACTCAAGGACTACAACGAAGAAGAAATGGAACTGCTGCTGCACGGCAAGGGGCTTAAGTTCAAGGCGCAGTTCGGCAACAACACCATGAACCTGACCTATCAGGGCGTGATCGAGAAATTCACCAGTTCGTACATCCGCCGCGACCTGAAGACGCTGTCCGAACGCACGCAGAAATCCGTCGCTCCGTACATCACGATGCAGACTTGCCCTGTCTGTCATGGCGCGCGGCTCAATCAGGCGGCGCTCAGCTGCAAGATCAACGGGCGCAATATCGCGGAATTTTCATCCGTAGAGGTCGAACAGCTGATCGGGTGGGTTCAGGAAATCAGCGATCCCGTCGCCGCGCCGATGGTCGCGACGCTGACCGAGCGGCTGCAACACCTGATCGGCATCGGGCTGGGCTACCTGACGCTCGACCGCCCGACGGATACGCTCTCTGGCGGCGAATCGCAGCGCGTCAAGATCGTCAAGCATCTCAGCGGCAGTCTGGTCGATGTCATGTACATCTTTGATGAGCCGAGCATTGGGCTGCACCCGCGCGATGTCCACCGCATGAACGACCTGCTGCAAAAACTGCGCGACAAAGGCAACACAGTGCTGGTCGTCGAACATGACCCCGACGTGATCAAGACCGCCGATCACATTGTCGATGTCGGTCCGCGCGCGGGCAGCGGCGGCGGCAGGGTCGTTTACGAAGGCAGTTACGATGGACTGCTCCAGACCGATACGCTGACCGGGCAGCATTTGCTGCACACGCTGCCGATCAAAGACCAGTTTCGCACGGCGAAAGGCGCGCTGCCTGTCGTCAACGCCAACGTCAACAACTTGCGGAATGTCAGCGTCGATATTTCGGTTGGCGTGCTGACCGTCGTCACGGGCGTGGCGGGGTCTGGCAAAAGCTCGCTCATCCATCAGGTGTTCCTGAAGCAGCACCCGGACGCGATTGTCATCGATCAGGCGGCGGTCGGCACGTCCACCCGCTCCAACCCTGCCACCTATACAGGCATCATGGACGACGTGCGCAAAGCATTCGCCAAAGCCAACAAGGTCAATGCCTCATTGTTCAGCTTCAATTCCGAAGGTGCGTGCGCCAACTGCCAGGGAGCGGGCGTGATCTACAACGATCTCGGCTTTATGGATGGCGTCAAGACGCGCTGTGAAATCTGCGAAGGCAGGCGCTTTAAAGAAGAGGTGCTGGCGTACACGCTCAACGGCAAGAACATCAGCGACGTTCTGGACCTAACCGTTGACCAGGCGCTTGAGTACTTCAGCCTCAAGGAGGTCGTGCGCAGACTCAACGCCATGCGCGATGTCGGGCTGGACTATCTCAAGCTCGGTCAGCCGTTGAGTACGCTCTCCGGCGGCGAATGTCAACGCATCAAGCTCGCCAGCGAACTGCACAAGAAGGGCAGCATCTACGTGCTGGACGAGCCGACGACCGGGCTGCATATGTCGGACATCACGCACCTGCTGGGGATCATGAACCGGCTGGTGGACGGCGGCAACACGGTCATCGTCATCGAACACAACCTGAACATCATCCGCAATGCCGACTGGATCATCGACATGGGTCCCGAAGGCGGGAGCAAGGGCGGAAGGGTGATGTTTGAAGGCACGCCGCGCCAACTGCTGGACGCGCCCCATTCGCTGACCAGCCAGTATCTGTTGCGCTGAATTTCTTTACAGGATTCAGACAGCAACTACGAGCTTTTGCTTTTGAAACCTGCTATACTGAAACAAACGTGCCATCAGAGTAAATCCAGACTGCGGGTGTGCGTCGGAAATGAGGGTCCCCAATGACGCTGGCTGACAAGCGCAAGACTGCGACATCGGAGACGGGACAAATTCCCCGTCATATCATGGAAATGTATCAGGACGCGGCGGACCAGCTGCGTGAGTCGTCGGAAGCTGCGGACAGCTTGAGCATTACGGGCGCTTTCAAGATGCGCAAGAACACCGAAGGCGCGGACATGGCGAAGGATACCGACGCCCCAACCGCAGGCAGCGCCGCCGAAACCGCCAAGCAGTAGGCATAAGATAGCGCCCTGTAAGAGGGCGAAAAAAGCTTATCCAAGAGGGTAGCGGCAAAGAGGCTGGAGAGGTTAATGCTATTCTTGGCGTGCTTTGCGTCTTGGCGGCAAATAAAATCTGATTTGAACCGCCAAGACGCAAAGCACGCCAGGATAAGACAAATCCTCTAACCTCTTCCCCTCCAGCCTCTTGGATAAGCTTTTTTGATCTGGCTATATGGCGAGTAGGCGTGCCACCGCCGCCTGATGACTGGCGGCGGCGTCCCAGACATCGCGCAAGCCCACTGCATACAGTGCGTCGGTAACGTGTTTCGGCGGGTCGTCACCCCCGTACACTGCCAGCAACACATCCCCAAGCACCATGCGCGCGATGTCGTGCCTGCCCAGAATTCGTACCGACGGCGAGACGCGGCTGTGACTGGCGTCGCGTTCCAGCGATGGCTCGCCATAGGAGAGTGTTGCCGGGTCCAGCACGAACATGAAGTCGGACAGGCGGTGCATTTGTTTACCGTTTTCGATCTCATCGAGCAACTGCTGCGTGCGCCGCGTGATCACGTCCTGCCGCTGCGCATCCGTCAGCAGCAGTGCCGTGCCGCGCTGGATAACGCCCAGTGGCAGCATGTACGCCATCTCGAATGCCACCACCTCCGTCCATTCCAGCCGATCCAGCACGATGTAGCCTGCCCGTCCCAACGCGCTCAGGAACAGCCCCGCCAGCTCGGCATACGACAGCCGTTCGACCGCGCGTTCGACTGCCGTCTTCAGCCCCGTCATCCCCGTCGCCAGATCGCCAGGGATTTGGCGCGGCACATCGCGCAGAAATGCCTGCACGAAGCGTCCAATCGGGTCTGCGTCGTCATGCCACTCGTGCAGCGTGTAGGCATCCAGGTCGGGTTCGCTCAACGTCCGCTGGATGTGCAGCCAGTCGGGGGCGTGTTCGGCAAGCCGATCCAGAATTTCGTTCAAGACCTGTTCCGGTGTGCCGTTGGCGTCAACTTCGATGACTATTTCACCGCGCGCCCGCAAATAAGCGATTGCCTCGTGGTACTTGTCGCGCGTGCGGTCAAGTCGATTCTCAAATAATTCCTTGTCTTCAGGGCGCTTGCGCATCCGTTCGTAGCAGGTCTGTGTGCTGGCGTTCAGGAAGAAGATCAGGTCGGGGCGGATGGCGTGCGCGTTGAGCATCATGATGTCGTCCATCGTCAGCGGCTCAACCGATTGATAGACCAGCGACGACAGGTAGTAGCGGTCACAAAGCATGATGCTGTGGGCGGGATGTTCGAGGTACGGGCGGATGACGCGGGCGCAGTGGTCGGCACGGTTGAGCGCAAACGCCAGCGCCAGGCTGCGCGCGTCCACCTTGATGCGCTTCGTCAGTGCGTTACGGATGTACAACCCGGCAGCGGATGGATCGTAAGGTTCAAACGTCAGCGCGACGCGCGACTGCGTCTGGCTGAGGATGCGTTGCAAACGGCGCGATGCCTGTGTCTTGCCAGAGCCATCCAAACCTTCAATGACGATGAATACACTGTGCTGCATCCGTCCCCCTGCATCTCTATCGACAAAAAACAGTATCCAGCCGCATAATCAAAGCAAAGACATGTGCTGCACAACCCAATCTGTGGAGGTCTGAGCTTGATTACTCAGTATATCAACCAACTGAAGAGTGGCGACGCCGTGCGTCGCCGTGAGGCAATCATCGCGCTTGGCAAATCGGGCGATGCCGCCGCGCTCAAACCGCTGGCAGAAGTCTATCGCAATGATCCAGAGCCAGCGCTGCGCGAACTGGCGCTGAAAGCGGGCAAGTATCTGCGTCAGCAAACGGGGGATGCTGCTCCGGCTGCGTCGCCCCCCCCGCCTGCACGCCGCTCAGTCAATAGCATCCAGGATGAGATCGACGAGTACGAGGCGGAAGAAAACCCCACCCAACCACAAATCAAAGTCCAGCGCCGCGAAGTGCGCCCAGAAAACGCCAAACGCGCTAGAGAGTATACCAATGAAGCGCTGACACAGAACATCAATGGCGATAATGCCAAAGCGATCAAGGCGCTGCGCAACGCCATCAAGATCGATCCGAACATTATTGACGATGCTTTCTTCGCAAGCGTCGCCGGAACGGTCACGGGCGAGGCGGGCGAAGACGCTATCGCGCTGATTCTGGATGACGGACAGGCGAAGAACATCGCCCGCGAAAGCAACAAGCAAAAACGGCAAAAGCGCATTGACACGCAAATGGAACAGGCACGCGAATCGACCTGGGGCGGTGTCGGGCTGGAAGCCGCGATCTACTTCGCCATCAATGTCATCGGCGTGCTGGTGCTAGGGCTGGTCTTGATTGAACTGCTCAAGAATGCGTTCAACAACCCGGAAACGCTCGCCGCACTGGAACTCGACCGCACTACGCGCGATTCGCTGGAGGCATTCACAGCGATTGGTGGCGCGTTTGTGTTCATCGGTGCGCTGGTTTACGCGGTGTTCCAACTGGTCTACATCTTTGTCTATGGCGGGTTGGTACATGTCGTCGCGCGCTATCTCTTCCAGGGGACAGGCACGGTCGTCCACTTTCTGGACAAGTTCATCGGCTTTTATAACAAACGCCTTCCGATCTATTTCGGGCTGACGCTGGTTGCCAATCTGTTTACATTCGGCGCGGGCTCACCCATCCTCGGCGCGTGTCTCAGCGTTGTTCTGGGCATCTTCACGCTCTGGTTCCTGTTTGAACACATCGGCGTCACGGCGAAGGCATACGATTTCAGCACAGCGGGCGGCTGCCTGTCGCATCTGGTGGTCGGTATCGCGGTCTCGGTCATTTTTGGCGTGATTGGCTTCGCCTTCAGCACGGCGATTGGTGCTGCGCTGAGTAACGCGCTGGCGACGGCTAGCTAGATTTTTCTCTCAGATTCACCGAACAAGGGGCTTCAGCCCCTTGCAAGCTGCATGTGGCAAGGGGCTGAAGCCCCTTGTTCGCGAATAGCTGTCGGGTGCGGTTCGGGGGTTTAAAAAAGTAACGCCGCTTGCCTGAGTGATGGGGTAGGTGGGGAAGAACCAGGCAGCGGCTTTACTATCTATCATGCTATCGCAATACTCCGTAATCCAACATAAAGAAAGTTTTGAATTTCGTAAATAATTTATGGGATACGTGAACAGTACTTTTGTACGGATCGGCGCACAAACAACCCGATTCTATCCCTACGGCAACAACCTGTTAGTTCTGCGCAAGCGGAACACGCTATAATACAGACATCATTCCGTCAACCTTAAGCAGCGCATCGCCCTTCGGGACACACTGCACTTCGGTTCACGTCTGTCGATGCGTCAAGTAAAGGGCGATCTTTATGCGCAGGTCTGCTGCTTCCTCTCCGGCGTTCTGGTTCGCATTGGCGCTGCTTGCTGTCCTGTTCGCCATCGTTCCAGCGCTGGTCAGTACTCGCGTTGAGGCACAACCCCCACAGACGGGACCGATCTTCACCGTCAACTCGCTGGCACACCCCGGCGATGGCATTTGTACGACTGATAACTGTACGCTGCACGAGGCGATCAGTGCGGCGAACGCGCGTCCTGGCGCTGATGCGATCAACTTCGACATCACCAACTGCATTGGCGGTATCTGCCGCATTGTCATCGGCACACCGCTGCCAGACATCACCGACGATGTGACCATCGACGGTCTGACGCAGCCAGGCTTGGGCGGTGTCTGCCCGCTGCCGACGCTGGGCAGGCTAACAATTGAACTGGACGGGCGCACGACTTCCGGTTTCGCAGGCGACGCACACGGCTTGAATGTGACGGGCGTCAACCTGTTCGGCAATGTAACCATTCGTGGTCTCGCCATCTACGGTTTCAAGAATGCGGGTATCCGCAGCGCCATTGACGGCGCAATCATGGAATGTAACGCTATCGGCACAGACGGTACGGGCGTGAACGTCGTGCAGGGCAACGGCGCGACGGGCATCACCATCATCGGTGGTACAAGCAACCGTATCGGCGGCAGCACGGCTGTGGGTCAGCGGAACGTCATCGCGGGCAACACAGGCGCGGGCATCCTGATGGCGGATGA
>Ga0224723_1002545_pt1 | contig 10017 bp, 14 predicted proteins | sample Balambano_FR2_Me_FD_161647 | JGI IMG/M metagenome (GOLD analysis project Ga0224723, IMG submission 161647) | Freshwater sediment microbial communities from Lake Towuti, South Sulawesi, Indonesia - Balambano_FR2_MetaG | ecosystem: Environmental > Aquatic > Freshwater > Lake > Sediment | place... | reverse complement strand
GCGGGGAACAGGATCTGGGAGAACTGGGAGCTACGGTCTCTCTGGCACCCTATTGCTGCAAGTCGCTGGTACCCTATTGCTGCAAGCTCTTGGTACAGTATAGGGCGCAAACTGACAGCTATCGTTGTGAGCGTGCGTACGCGCGATGTTGCGGGCCTGCAATCCTACGTCGGCATATTCGCAGCGATACGCGCTTCAACCTGGTCACGGCGCTCGACGCATAAGGTTGGGTGCTCGCGCTTGGCGAGGCGCTCTTGCTGTTGGCGCCGGTGCATGCGACTCAGCGCAAGAGCGCAATTGCGCTCTTGCTCAGCACCCTGCTGGCGCAGCCTCGGCGGCTAGGAGCCGCATCCGCAGCGAGTACAGCTCCGCTGAACTACAGCTTTTGTTTTATCCTGCCGATCCTCCGTGTCTCCGTGGTCCAACACCGCTGGCGCACTGCGGCCAAGCTGGGCTAGTGCAATTCCATACGCGCTAGCTGCGATGCTGTATCATGTTGCGCTCGACAGCATACGAGATGGCGTGTCAACAGACATAGCATTCCCTTTTCTCCCGATTGCTACGACACAAGTAGAAGCAAACTGTAAATTAAAAGCTGGTTGACGTGAGCCCTGAGGCTCGCTACCATTTATTGCACAGGCAGGGCTGGCGAGCGGAAAGGTGAACGTGCCGCCAGCGCGCAATAGCTAGAATGAGGAACAACATGAGCCACGAGACCCACGCCGATCACAAGCACGTCCATAGCGCCTACTGCGGGCATACCCGCATCCAGCACGGAGACCACGTTGACTTCCTGCACGACGGGCATCTGCACGCCGAGCACGCCGGGCACTACGACGAGCACGTGATCGCGGTTGGCGCCGAGAACCCGGCCGACTGCGCGCCACTTGCCTGCCAGTGTGGCCACCAGGGCTGCGGGCACGAGCAGGTGCCCCACGGCGACCATCTCGACTACCTTGTGGACGGGCGCCTGCACCATCCCCACGGCGACCATTGCGATGACCACGGCCCCGTGACGGTGCTCTAGCCACAGGTACGATGACTGGCTGACTGGCTGACTGGGTGACTGGATGATCTTCTTCATCCCTTCACCCCTTCACCCCTTCACTCCTTCACTCCTTCACTCGCTCACCCCTGCACTCCCTCACCCCCGCACTTCTTTAGCCCCGCATTCCTCCAAAACGGCTTGTATTATTATTAATACAATGTATCATATAAGCAGCGCACAGGATCTGTGACGCTTCAGGCAAGGGCGGGCAGCCATGACGTGCTTTGTGATGCTTAGCGCCGTGATCACGGCGGTTCTTGCGTATCTCGGGCCAGCGTTGTTTGTTGTGCTGCTGTGGGCCGCGCTAACCGGCGCGCTGATCTGGCTGAATAGGCAGCCGCCGTGCTATTCCTGGCTGGTGCTAGCCTCGGGCCTGCTCGTAATCGCCACGCTAAGCGGCCTGCTCGACCAGCTCGGCGCGCATTCGAGCAGGCTCGCGCCCTACCTGGGCTTCGCGGCCGGCATGCTGATCTATAGCTGGCACGAGCTGGCCTTTTTTGCCGGCCTGCTGACGGGGCCGCGCCCTGGTGCTTTACCGGCCCAGGCCACCGGCTGGTGGCGGCTGTGGTATGCCTGCCTGACCCACCTGTATCACGATCTGGCCCTGGCCCTGAGCGCCCTCAGCCTCTGGCTGGTGCGGCACGACGAGGCTAGCCACCTGGCGCTCCTGACCTTGCTGCTGCTGTGGGCCATGCAGCACAGCGCCAAGCTGAATATCCTGCTCGGCGTGCCTAATATGCAGGTCGGCTGGCTGCCGCCCCGCCTGCGCTACCTGGCTAGCTACTGGCGGCGACGGCCCAGCAACCCCTTTTTTGTGCCCTCCCTGATCGCGGGCCTGCTCCTGACCGCCCTCTGCTGGCAACGCGCGGCTGTCCTCGGGCCGGGTGCCCCCTCGGTCGGCTTGCTCCTGCTCGGCTGGCTCAGCGCACTCGCCGTGCTCGAACATTGTTTGCTCGTCATCCCCTGGCCATCCACTCTACTTGTCCCGGCTTTGCCCGACGCCGACTAAGCCCGCAACAGTCCCCTGCCCTCTCCCCAATCGTCGATCTCCCGTGTATCTATATGATGCAAAATATCATTATTGACAAACAAAGCCTTCAGGATTATACTTTTACTGATACTTAGTACATATAAGAAACGGAGACTAGCCATGGGTCCCTATAGTGATCAGGACGATCTGGTACCGCCAAAATGGCGCAGCCTGTTCAATAACCAGGACTGGCTGATCCACGATATTGTGGTCAAGAGCACCTACGGCTTTGGCGTCATCGCCATCATCGCGCATATGCTGGTGCTGGCCTGGCGCCCCTGGCTCAACTTCTAAAGGAGGAGCACGATGGGACCTGCACGTAGCCCGGTTCGCATCAACGCGATTATCTGGAGCATTCTGGGGCTGGTGGTCGCGCTGCTGATCCACTTTATCGTGCTCAGCTCCGACCGCTACAACTGGATTCGGGAGCGTGACGACCGGCAGGATGCGGGGGCGCGCATCGAGTTGATCGTGGCCGCACCCCTGGCCTGAGCGACGCGCCTGCGCCACTCGCCTGGCGCCGCTGGAAAGGATCGGCTGATGGCTGTTGGAACGTTTGACTCGGCGCGACCCGAGGGCCGCCCGCTTGAGGAGATCGAGGCTAGCTACCGCGTGCCAGGGCGCTCCACGCTCGCGGCGCTGGTGGGCGTCGATCCCTTCGACGTCTGGATCGGCCCGTTCTACCTGGGCTTCTGGGGCGTTGTGAGCGGGATAGGCATCGTCTTTGGCTCGCTCTTTTACCTCTACTACACCGTGTTTCTGGGCCCCTTCGCGCTCTACCCGGCCAACTTTTTTGCCGGCCGGCTGGCCCCACCGCCCCTCTCGGTCGGCCTGGGCCTGGCGCCCCCTGGCAGCGAAGGCTTCTTCTGGCAGCTTACGGTCTTTTTTGCCACGCTGGCCTTTCTGGGCTGGATGCTGCGCCAGGTTGATATTTCACGTAAGCTCGGCATGAGCTACGAGATCCCGATCTCCTACGGCGCGGTCTTTTCGTCCTGGCTGACCTTGCAGGTCTTCCGGCCCATCCTGATGGGATCCTGGGGCGAAGGCTTCACGCTTGGCATCATGCCGCACCTCGACTGGGTCAGCAACTTTGGCTACCGCTACGGCAACTTTTTCTACAACCCCTTCCACGCCATCGCGATCTCGCTGTTTTTCGCCAGCACGCTGGTGCTCTGCCTGCACGGCGCGACGATCTTGAGCGCCGCGCTCAAGCCCGACGCGGGCATCGATAATATCACGCAGTTCTGGTGGGACGTGCTTGGATCGGGCGCGAGCGAGATCGGCGTGCATCGCCTGGGCTTCTGGCTGGCGATCGCCGCGGTGCAGTTCGCCAACTTGTGCATCCTTACCTCCGGGCCGCTGGTCGGCGACTGGGTCCGGTTCTGGGATTGGTGGCCGAATCTGCCGTTCTGGGCGGGCTCTTGAGCAAAGGACGACAAGCATGCAACAGGAGATCAATCCGTCCAAGAGCAGCATCGACACCGGCGTCGGCTTGCGCATCGGGCCGACGCTGGATCTGCCCTGGCTGAAAGGCCTGGCCGAAACCCGCGTGCGCCCGCTGTTCCTGGGCTTCTGGGCCATCCTCTCGATTATCACCGGTGGCCTGTTCACCTTTATCTGGCTGGCCGAGATGCTGCGCCTGGCCGACTTCAACATCGTGCGCTACCTGCGCACCTTCTTTGTGCTCCAGGTTGATCCGCCCCCGGCCGACGCGGGCCTGAGCCTGCTTGTGCCGCTCGAACAAGGCGGCTGGTGGCTGATGGCAACCTTCTTCCTGACGATCTGCATCCTGGCCTGGGATCTACACCTCTGGGAGCGCGCGCGCGCCAACAACTTGCGCCCCACGGTCGCGATTGGCTATCTGGGCGCAATTGTGCTCTATCTGGTGATCTATCTCATCCGCCCGGTGGTCATGGGCAGTTGGGCCGAGGCGCCGAGCCACGGGCTGAAGGCGATCCTGGACTGGACAAACAACGTCAGCGTGCGCTACGGCAATTTCTACTACAACCCCTTCCACATGCTGTCGATCTTTTTCCTGCTCGGCTCGACGCTGCTGCTTTCGATGCACGGCGCGACCATCCTGGCCACCGAAAAGTACGGCTCGGAGTACGAGCTTGACGAGGCTGAGCGCGTCGGGCCGGGCACCGAGCGCGCGCAGCTTTTCTGGCGCTGGACGATGGGCTTCAACGCCAACGCCTACAGCATCCACCTGTGGGCCTTTTACTTCGCCATCCTGTGCGGCGTCACAGGCGCGATCGGCGTGCTGCTTTCGGGCGACCAGCCCTGGCAGGTGAACGACTGGTTCCAATGGGGCGTGCGGGCCGGCATCGTATTCCCCGACCCGGGCGGGCCGCAGACCGGGCCCGAGTTTCCGATACGCTAGGAGGAATGTCGATGGTGCTGCTGTGGAAGCTTGGGCGCGCGAGCTCGCTGCGCATCTGGCTGCTAGCAGGCGGGCTGACGCTGGCCACGCTGCTGCTCGGCCTGTTGCTGTGACGCGGCCACATGCTCAATTGTTTAGAGCAAGGCCCGAAACGGTGTACCACGGAGCGCACGGCGCAGCATACGCACAACCTCCGTGTCTCCGTGTGCGCCTTCGTACTCGCGTATAGGCTCGCGCCGTGTTCTCCGTGGCGAAGGCATACTAGGTGCTGGCCGAAAGCAGCGCCACGCGATAGATTCGCAACCCATCGTGATGGTCGACGGCCACGAGCGCTTCCTGCTGGGGGTCGTAGGCTTGAACAAGCCCGACCACGCCGCGCGAGGCCCAGGCATCACCCTGCGCGGCGTTGGATTGCTCGCCCAGGTAGTCGGCGTGTAGGGCGACCGTTCCCAGAGCTGCCGCGTTCAGCGCCTCGGCGCGCAGGCACACAAAGCCGCGGCCCCAGCGCCGGTAGCCAGCGCGCGCGAAAGCGGCTAGCGAGGGCTGCACCTGACGCAGGCAGGCCTGGTCCTCCGCCGCCACAGGATCGGCGAACTGCCCGCGCCGCTGGCCTGGCTTGTGCCTTTGACGTGCGCTCATCACTCTCCCTCCGCTCCCGCACGACGTAAACGTTCAGCGCTCAGCTTTCAGCACCTGCTGCCAGCCGTCGGCCAGCGCAAAGTGGGCATCGAGCGTGGCGTTGTGGGCGTGCAGGGCGCCAAACAAGCGGCAGACCGCGTCCGTGTCGGCCTTCTGGGCCGGGCGCACCACGAGCGTCGGCGTCAGCGTCATCGGGGCGCACCTGCAACTGGCTGGCAGTGGGCGCAGGTGCCGTAGAGTTCGAGCCGGTGGCCCTCGATAGTAAAGCCGGAGCCGGCCAGGATCGGCGCCAGCACGGCATCGAGGTCGCAGCCGCCGAGAATAAGCGTCGCGCCACACAGTGTGCAGACGACCGAGTGGTGGTGGCCGGGCATCAGGCGCGTATAAGCGTGTTGCTCGCCGTCGCCTTGCACGCGCGTGATCCAGCCCGCGTCGCGCAGCCAGTCGAGCGTGCGGTAGACCGTCGCGCGGCCACTGCGCTGCTGGCGCTCGGCCAATTCGGCCACCAGCTCCTCGGCCGTGAAAGGCCGCTCCAGGGCAGCAATATAGTCCACCACCAGCGCTCGCGCCGGAGTGGCACGCTGCTGGCGTTGCTGAACGGCCGCGAGCGCACCGTAGCGCCAGTCGGCGGCTGGCGGCAAGGCGTGGTAGTGTGGCTCGTGCGGGCAGCTCGTTGGCATAGCCATTCCCCTTGGATGTTGGGTGCTATTTATTGATATACAGTATCATAAAAATCAGAGACAATCTATCAGATGCCGAAGAATCTGTCAAGTTCGCAAGGGGATTTTTGGAAGAATGGGTCGGGAAAGAGAGCAGCTCGCACAGCAAATGATATAGAGTATCGTTTTCTGCGGCTTCAGACGCACCGCCTGCGATAGGCGAACAAGCGCCGCTATGATATACTTTCTCAATCGCTCTTGAGGCGCCGTGGAGCCTGGCAAGGAGTGTCCCGAATGACCGCGCCGTGTGACGATCCGCAACCCCACCATCACCGCATGCCGGTTGGTGAGGAATGGCTCAGCACCGTGGTGCAGGCGCTCCGCGCGGACGGGCAGCGCCAGACCGTGCCGCGGCACGCGATTCTGGCCTGGATTGCCGACGCCCAGGCGCCTTTTAGCGCCGAGGTGCTGGTGCGAGAACTCGAGGCCCGCAAAGGCATCAGCAGCCGCGCCACGGTGTATCGGCTACTCGACTGGTTGCGGGCCCACGGCTGGATCGAGCGCATCTACAGCGACGGCGAGCAGACGACCTTTGCACGCCTGCTGCCCGGCCATCATCACCACGTCGTCTGCACCCAGTGCGGCACCACGCTGGTCGTGGGCGGCTGCGATGTCGAGCATATCTTCGCCCCGATCCTCGACCGGCTCGACTTCGCGATCCACAGCCACACGCTGACCCTGCACGGGCTATGCGCGCGCTGCCGCAGCATGGGTGCGCCCTGAAGCCAGGGCTGCCAGGAGGCCTGTATGCCGGTTGTACGAGATGCGAGCGCGGCTGATTTGCCCGCGCTGGCACAGTTTATCGCGGCCCGCAATCGCCACTCCGCGCAGCACTGCCTGCACTGTGGCGAGCAGGCCAGTCTCGTCGCGGGCGAGATCGCCCAGCTTCGCTGGGGCGAGGCGCGGGCCGGCGCCGCCTGCTTTCTGATTGCCGAAGACGCAACCTTCCCCGGAACCTACGCCGACGGGGCGGCAATCCTGGCCGCGCTCGACGAACAGCATCAGCTCTTGGTGTGCGCGGCGGGCCACACGGTGCAGGGCTATGTGTATATCACGGTCGACGCCGACCCGCACGAGGCCTACATCCGCTTTGTCGGCGTAAGCCCCGACGCGCGGGGCCAGGGGCTCGGCCGCCGGCTGCTGGGCGCGGCGCTGCACTGGGCCTTTGCCCAGCCTGGCCTGGACCAGGTAGCGCTGACCGTCTCTGAGGAGCGCAACATTGCGCGCCGGCTCTACGAGTCGGCCGGCTTTCAGCACCGTTTTGCCGGCGTCAACCACCGCTGGCTGAGCGCCAAACCTCGGTAGCAGCACGCAGGTCCGACTGGAGTGCGCCCGAATTGATGGCCGCAAGACAACGAGGGAGGCCAAGTGTGGAGAGCGAAGCGGAGCTGCGTGTGCTGTCGGTGAATGTGGGGGCAGCGCGAAAGGTGGCGTGGAAAGGGCGCATGGTCAGCACCGGTATCTTCAAAGAACCTGTCGCGCAGCGGGTTGGCCTGCGACGGCTTAACCTTGATGGCGACCAGCAGGCCGATCTGAGCGTGCATGGCGGCGCCGAGAAGGCCGTCTATGCCTATCCGGCGGAGCACTATGGCTTCTGGGCTGCCGAGTTCCCCGACATGCAGTTGCCCTGGGGCATGTTCGGCGAAAACTTGACGACGCTGGGCCTCGACGAGCAGAGCGTCAAGATCGGCGATCGCTTGCGCATCGGCTCGGCCGAACTGATCGTGACGCAGCCCCGCATGCCCTGCTACAAGCTGGGCCTGCGCTTCGGCCGCGACGACATCGTCAAGCGCTTTTTGCAGAGCCAGCGCAGCGGCTTCTACCTGGCCGTTTTGCGCGAGGGCGAGGTAGGCGCGGGAGATGCGATCGCCTGGATCGAGCGCGATCCGCAGCAGCTTAGCGTGACCGATATTGTGCGCCTGTACGTTACAGAAAAGACCAATGTGGCTTTGTTGCAGCGCGCAATTGCGCTCGAGGCCTTGCCCGAGAACTGGCGCGCCTTCTTTCGGGAGCGGCTCGAAGCTCTGGGCTAAGACCATGCGAGGTTGCTGGCCTGGGCGTATTTTTTGATACGCGCCGCGCTCTGTTTGCTAGAATAGGCCATGTTCACGAGCCTGCCAAGCCAGTGCCGACGCAGGCTTTCGCCACAGCACGGCATCGACATTGGAATGCGGAGGAAACGCGATGGCACAGACGCAGCCTCTGGCAGCAGGCGTGTCGGCAAGCCAGACCCGCCCGGCCTTGCATACGCGCTGGCTGGCCTATCTCACGACACCCGTCGACGGCGCCTCGCTGGCGCTGTTCCGCATCGGCTTTGGCCTGATTATGGCCTGGGAAGTCTGGCGTTACTTCAGCAAAGGCTGGATCGCGCGCTACTATATCGAGCCGACCTTCTTTTTTAGCTACCTGCCTTTTATTCGCCCCTGGCCAGGCAACGGCATGTACTGGCATTTCTGGCTGCTGGGCTTTCTGGCGCTGCTGATCGCGCTGGGCCTGTACTACCGGCTGGCGGCGAGCCTGTTCTTTTTGAGCTTCAGCTTCGTCTTTCTGCTCGACAAGACGCAGTACCTGAACCACTTCTACCTGATCTGCCTGGTCAGCTTGCTGATGAGCAGCGTGCCGGCGCAGCGTTGCTGGTCGCTCGACGCCGCAGGCAACGGGGGTGATGGCCGCGTGCCGCGCTGGAGCCTGCACGCGCTGCGGGCGCAGATCGTGATCGTCTACGTTTTCGGCGGCATCGCCAAGCTTAACGCCGACTGGCTGCGCGGTGAGCCGATCGGCAGTTGGCTGCAAAGCCGTGCCGACATTCCGCTGCTGGGTGAGCTGTTTCTGCTGCCCTTCGCCGGGCTGCTCTTCGCCTACGGCGGGCTGCTGATCGACCTGTCGGCCGGCTTTTTGTTGCTGTGGCGGCGCACCTTCTGGTTGGGTGTGCTGATCGCGCTGGTGTTCAATTTGCTAAATGCGACGATCTTCCAGATCGGGATCTTCCCCTTTTTTATGCTGGCGGCGCTCGCGCTTTTCCCCCGCCCCGACTGGCCGCGCCTTCTGTACGCCCGCATCCCCCGGCTCGGCCCACCTTTAAGCCCTGCGGCCAGCATCACGCGCGGCAGCCTGCTGCTGATCGGGCTGCTGCACGTCTACTTCGCCGCGCAACTGCTGCTGCCGCTACGCCACTGGCTCTACCCCGGCGACGTGAACTGGACCGAGGAAGGCCACCGCTTTTCCTGGCGTATGATGCTGCGCGATAAAGACGTCGACTTCCAGATGTTCGCGCGCAACCCGGCCACAGGCGAGCAGTGGGAGGTGTATCCCGAGGCCTGGCTCAGCCCGCGCCAGGCCAGCAAGATGGTTTCGCGCCCCGATATGATCCACCAGTTCGCCCACTACGTGGCCGATACCTACCAGCGCGAGACGGGGGTGCGGCCCGTGATTACCGTGCAAACGAGCGCCGTCCTGAACGACCGCCCGGCGCGCCCGCTGATCGACCCCGAGGCTGATCTGGCCGCGCAACCCTGGACGCTCGGCCCCGCGAGCTGGATCGTGCGCGCGGCAGCCGAGTAGGCTGTGGCTACACGCTAACCGGTGGTAGGCACGCTGCTGCGACTCAGCGTAGCCAGGGCGCCCATTGCCGGCAAGGGGCCAGCGTGCGGCACGCGGGAGGACAATCGGGGCGAGGCGCTGCTGCGGTAGGCGCCATCGTAGGTCGAGGCGTTTGCGCAGTAGCGGGCGACCAGTGGCGGCGCCCGACGCGGCACTCGGCGAGTTCGAAGCTTGTATTGACGACGCCGGCCTTTTGGCGCATACTGCCGCCATAGGCAACTACCCCGATGCAGCCTCTGAAAGCTTCGGAACTTTGTCAGCAGGAGGGCTACATGAGCGGCACACCCCGGCCTCACCACCTGAACCTGGCCAGCGCCGACGTCGCGCGCACAGCGGCGTTCTACCAGGACTTGCTCGGTCTGACGCCACTTGAGCTTCCGCGCAACACAGAGGCCTACGGCGCGGCGATCGCCCTGCTGGAGGACGAGCGCGGCTACCAGTACCACGTCATCCCGCCCGAACCCGTTTTTGCCCAGCAGCGCGGGCTGCCGGTGAACCCGCTGGCCGACGGGCACCTGGCCTTTCGCGTGGACGACATCGCAGCGGTGCGCGCGCGACTCGACGCAGCGGGCGTGCCCTACGCCGATATGGGCGGCGT
>Ga0224723_1002544_pt1 | contig 10017 bp, 11 predicted proteins | sample Balambano_FR2_Me_FD_161647 | JGI IMG/M metagenome (GOLD analysis project Ga0224723, IMG submission 161647) | Freshwater sediment microbial communities from Lake Towuti, South Sulawesi, Indonesia - Balambano_FR2_MetaG | ecosystem: Environmental > Aquatic > Freshwater > Lake > Sediment | place... | reverse complement strand
GATTGAAGCGGCGGGAGGGCGTGTAGTCTATCTACCTCCTTATTCACCGGATTTCAATCGGATTGAGAAGTGTTGGGCATGGCTCAAAAGCCGGATTCGCAAACTGCTGCCCAAATGAAAATACCTCAATTGAGACGCTTACACAGCTAACCGGACTAAGTCCCTATTACTTAATTCGCAGTTTTCGCCAACAGGTCGGCTTACCACCACACAGCTATCAGCGACACTGGCAACTCGTACACGCAAAGCGATCGCTGCAAATCTCCAAACCTCTAGCCGAAATTGCAGTAGAACATGGATTCTACGACCAGAGCCATCTAAACCGCGTCTTCAAACGCACTTTCGGAATCACACCAGGTCAATACCAGAAGGGCAATTCTGTCCAATACGGATGAGTTTGAGGGTTTGTATTGTTTGGGGTAATGGTCATTGGTCATTGGTTATCAGTCATTGGTTGCTTACAAATGACGAATGACAAGTGACAGATGACTACTTCCCCCTTTAACAATGCCTACTCTACTCAAAGACTTCTCAATTTCTGCGGCGATCGCAGGTTTCGTTACAGTGCTAGTTGGGTTTACTAGCTCCGCTGTGATTGTATTTCAGGCAGCTCAGGCGCTTGGGGCTTCTCCGGCTGAAATTGGCTCTTGGATGGGCGCACTGGGGTTAGGAATGGGACTGACGTGCATTGTGCTGTCTCTGCGCTATCGGGTTCCGATCGTTACGGCCTGGTCTACCCCAGGGGCTGCCATGCTGATTACTACAGCGGCTGGAGTGCCAATGGAAGAGGCGATCGGCGCATTTCTAATCTCCGCAGTGCTAATCACATTCTGCGGATTTAGCGGCTGGTTTGAGCGGATGATTAACCGCATTCCCATGTCAATTGCTGCGGGAATGCTGGCTGGCGTACTGTTGCGCTTTGGGCTGGATGTCTTCGTCTCGATGCAAACGCAATTTGCAATGACCTTTTCAATGTTCTGCGTTTACCTGATCATGCGCCGCCTGTCGCCTCGCTATGCAGTCGTGGCTGCATTAATCTTAGGTATTCTTGTTGCCGGACTTCAAGGACTCTTGCAAATTGAAACCTTGCACCTGCAATTGACACAACCTATCCTGACGCTGCCCCGGTTCTCACTCAGCGCTTTCATTGGCGTAGCATTGCCCCTGTTTGTGGTGACAATGGCTTCGCAAAACGTACCTGGAGTTGCCGTGATTCGAGCTTCTGGCTACACCGTGCCCATTTCTCCTTTAATTGGTTGGACGGGGGCTGCCACATTAGTTTTGGCACCCTTTGGAGCGTTCGCGCTGAATCTTGCCGCCATCACTGCCGCCATTTGCATGGGACGAGAAGCCCATGAAGATCCGGCAAAGCGGTATGTCGCAGCCGTTTCAGCCGGGATCTTTTACCTGATTATTGGATTATTTGGCGGCACCGTTAGCTCAGTGTTTGCAGCCTTTCCCCAAGAACTGGTGCTGGCGATCGCCGGACTCGCTCTATTAGGCACCATTGGCAACGGACTAATAACCGCCCTAACTCAAGAAAAAGAACGTGAACCCGCACTGATCACATTTCTTGTCACGGCATCTGGAGTTACTCTGCTTGGTGTAGGTTCAGCCTTTTGGGGATTGGTTGCAGGTGGACTGGCGATCGCCATCTCACAAATGAAAAGAGCAACAGTCATTAGTCATTAGTCATGGGTTGCCCGTTTATGGCGCTACGTGCCTTGATCAAGATGTTTTGTGTGGAAGCGCCCCTGCTGCGCGGAGATTTCCACACAAAAACGGGTTCTAAGGTATGTGCGTAGTGCTGTAACCAGTAACAAAATTGTTTATGTTACTCATTCATGAGTTAATCTAGTCACAATAGAAAGTCATTTAAGCGCTTTTCTTTGCCATCATCTGATGACTTTCTGTTAGAGTTCTTGTTTTGCCGCTCTGCAATTTTAACCAGATCTGCTGCAACAGGGACTTACTGCTTCAGAATTGACCCTAAACTCACCTTATTTAAGGACTATTCCTATGAGCAATCCTCAGAAAACCGACTCAACCACCGATCCCACTCTCGTGAAACTGCTTGAGGCCGAATCAGATCTGGCAGCACAAGCCGTCGCCCTGACCAGCCAAATGGAAGCCTTGAAAGAAAAGCGTCGAAGTCTTCAAACTGTGATCGGTCTATTTAGCTCGACGGGCACTGCCATAGACTTGTTAGAAAATTCCGAGACTAACAGCGAAGTTGAATCTACTGCATCGGTTGAAGACTCTTCGTTTGAGCCTGAAGAACCTCTGGACGAGCCTGACGTTGAATCGCCCTCAGAATCAAAGTCTGGCAGATCTGCGGGTAGAGGTCGCAAGTCTCCAAAAGCAGCGCAAACAGAAAAATCGACTGGACGAGACACGGCATGGCGGCGCTATATGCGTAAAGAGTTTGCCAAAACCTCTTTACCTGAAGCTGTTGCCCACATTTTGCACCAACAGCCCAATAAAGTGTTTGAAGTTCCAACTATTGTCGATGCTCTGTTCATCGAAGCAACTCCCAAAGATGCCCGCAATGATGCCCGCAATCGTGTCTCCAATGTGCTTTCAATTGGCTTAAAGAACAATAAATGGTATCGGGGCAAGAAGGGGCAGTACAGTCTTTCTCAGGCGGCTGTCAAGGCGAGTCTGGCATCGTAAATTGGGCTAAGCGTTGGCTTGCTAGCAAAGTTTCATTAAGCTCGACCCAATAGAAGGAAACATTATTTAACATATAGTTCTGGGAACGGCTGATTAGCGCGGTCACCAGCATTTAATGCTGTTTTGAGATAAGTGTTATTCAGTTCTAATGTTGTGCTGCAAAATTTTGAGCTTCCATAGTCAGCAAATGGATGCAATCACTGGTAAAGCGCATTCTAACTTTGTTTGTAAACCAGGTACGACTAACTTCAAATCCAGGGTAACAGATAGGGGTTGTTTTCCCTGGCGATCGCATACAATGAGGAGTCAGCTAATTAAAATGTGAGTTTTGCCAGCGTCGCTCCGCGCTTAGCACACTAGAGTAACGACCTATGACCGCAGATGAATTAACTCAGTGCCTTAATATGGCCAGAATGCTCAACCTGGTTACAGCCACTCGTCGCATCAATGGCGTGCTGTATGTTTACCGTCTTAATGGGCAGTACACAACCTGGGAAAGCTTTGTTTCAGAATATCCCCTGGAACGACTACAGGCCATGATCACCAGAAGCAGGTAGCGTTAAGTCACTTCCTGACTTTCTCCACTCACCCCAAAATCAGCGCTAGCGCCACTCTTGCAAGAATTTTATGGGGCTGCTTTCAGTCTTCGGGTTATTCCTGATCTATGTCCTTGTTCCTGGTGTAGCAAGTAGTTTTGCTGTTGGACTACTTGCAGGTGTGCTTGTTGCTCTCTTTCGCAGGTCTTCTGCGGTTTTTTTGCCAACGTTTGCTCGAACGTTGATTGGAGGCACGTTAACCTCTGCGATCGCTGGGATAGGAGGAATGGTGTTTGTTTTCTTCAATGCCTATATCCTCAACAATGCTGCTTTTCAAGGGCAGGGAATGGGATATGCGCTGCTGCTGGTGCCTGTTTTATCAGTAGTTGGGGCTGTTTTGGGGGGAATAGGGGCGATCGCACTATCCAAACGACTTTTTGATTAAAGCTAGGAAATTCCTGCTCCTTCATTCAAAAGAAATCGGTACAAAAAATAGGAGGATTTTACTCCTCCCATTCTTATGGATTAAATGATCAGCGCTACAGCGGCTGACTTATGAATGTGGGCAGAATGCCCGCGCTTACGCAAAAACCGAGTTAGTCTCTAGACTTTAGTACCTGCTAGAGGAAAAGCTGCCGCGATTGCCGTCACCAAACGAACCTTTGTTGCTTTCGCGGGGTTTAGCTTTGTTAACTTTGATGTCACGCCCCATCCACTCGGCTCCATCAAGCGCATCAATGGCGGCTTGCTCTTCATCATCGGTACCCATTTCAATGAAGCCAAAACCGCGCATTCGACCGGTTTCGCGGTCAGTGGGAAGCTGAACTCGCTTGACCGAACCATATTCTGCAAACACAGAAGTCATGTCTGCCTCGGTGACATCGTAAGACAGATTGCCTACATAAATCGACATAAATTTTCTCCAAAATCAGAGGTGTGTAGAGATTGAGATTTCGGAGAGAAGCCTGTCAAAACCAAACGTGAAATCGTCAAGACTAAAAACAAACGCTGCAACCGATACTTAATTCTCGATTATTAATCTAACACAAGGATTATCTGTTTTGTGCAGCATCTCCTCGATTTCGGGCAGATTTGTCAAAAATTTGTCTGCTCAAACGTAATTCTGACTCAAACGCTTCAGAAGTCACGCTGTAGTAAACGACTGCTGTCGCTCCATACTCAATATTCTGCTCATACTTCATGCCTAGTTTTTGCATGACTCGACGAGAAGCAATATTTTTTGGTCCTGTGACGGCAACAATTTGCTTTGGCTTAAGAGTGTCAAACCCCCACTGCAAAACGGCTCTAGCTGCCTCGGTGGCCAATCCTTGCCCCCAATAAAATGGATTGATCGCATACGTTAGCTCGACTTCCGACGTGTCACCTAAATAGTGCAGACCACAGTGCCCCATTAACTGCTGGTTTTGCTTGTGAACGAGTGCCCACACGCCAAATCTATGTTTTTGCCAATGGTTCAACCGTCTGTGTAAGATCTGGGCCGTCTGTTCAAAGGTGAGCGAACCTGTTGGAGATAAAGCTTGAGCAACTAGGGGATGGCTGTAGATTTCCTGATAAAGCTGATTTAAGTCAGCAGGGAAAAAATGCCTGAAAATAAGACGAGGAGTTTTGAGCATGGGTGACAAGCCGGAAGTAAACAAATTAGGAGATTTTCCCGTTAAGGGTTTAATAGGACGGTAGAAGAGGAATGGCGATCGCCCTCATCTCACCCCAGCATCTAGATAACAACAAGACTATGGCTTCAAAGTTTCGCTGGTCAAATTTCAGTTTACTGCCCGCTATTGTACTAGCTGCAAGTATCATTGCTGCGCCCGCAGAAGCGGCTGTGCTTCAGTTTTGGCGATTTGACACAAACGCAAATCGTCTGGTGTTTCTAACAGATATTGGCGTTCAGCCCAGGGTGCAACTACTCGACAACCCAACCCGACTCGTCGTGGATCTACCGGGTATCATCTTTGCGCGTCCCACCGTGAGACAGCCTGCTCGAAATCCTGTTCAGGAAGTCAGGGTCGGACGATTTGAAGAGCAAACCACCCGCATTGTGATTGAGCTTAGTCCTGGATACACGATTGACCCAGACGAGGTGAGGGTCAGGGGAGCTACAGCCGCCCAGTGGAGCATCGACTTACCAACACCTCAGCGATTTTGAATTAGGTACAAAGGTTTCCATTCTGACAAATTCAATGCGATAGGTCATAGCCCGACTTCTGCCTTTAAATCGTCCCAGGCTATCGTATAGCGGTAGCCATATTGATTAGGACATTTTGGTGGCGCGGCGGAGCCGCGCCACCAAAATGTCCATGTTCTAACCTAGCTGACTACAGCTATACCTTCAGTTTTGGCAGTTGCTAGAGTTACACGGGCATCCTGTCCATCCCTACCACTCCTATCTACAGCACTGCATTCAATATGCCGCGAGCTTTTTCTTCTAACGATCGAATTTTTTGTTTAATCTCCTTAGAATCAGGCAAGCCCCGCCGCCGATCGCTGATTAGAAAGCCACTGGTAAGCCGCTGTAAAGTCATCGGTCGTAATTTGAATGGAGCCAGGATCGGTGCGTTTTTGAACACGATAGCGGCGGATGGCTTCTAGAGCAGCCTGATTGCCCAGAAGCGATAGGTCAGCCCCATTCCAGCCTTCGGTTTGGGTTGCCCAGTGGGTCAGATCGACATCTGCTAAAGGTCGTTTGCGGTTGTGAACCTGGAGAATCGCCAGACGGCTTGCCTCGTCGGGCAGGTCTACTTTTAGCTGCACATCCAGTCTGCCAGCCCGCAAGAGCGCAGGGTCAAGGGTTTCAGGGCGATTGGTGGCACCAATTAACAGCACATCGGCGCAGTCCTGTAGACCGTCGAGTTCGGTGAGTAGCTGCCCGACAACGCGATCGCTCACTCCTGAGTCGCCCGAAAAGTTGCCCCGTGCAGGTGCCAGCGTATCAATTTCATCTACAAATACCACACAGGGAGATGCCTGACGCGCTTTGGTGAACACTTCTCGTACAGCTTGCTCAGATGCACCGACCCATTTGCTCAACAGTTCGGGGCCGTTTACCGCAATAAAGTTTGCTCTAGCTTGGGAGGCAACTGCTTTCGCTAGCAGGGTTTTACCCGTACCGGGAGGCCCCCAGAGGAGGATGCCACGCGGCGTTTTGGCTCCCGTTTGTTGATACAGTTCGGGGTAAAGCAAGGCTCCTTCGACCGACTCCTGAAGAATCTGCTTGACGCTCTTTAAGCCACCAATGCTATTCCAGGAAACTTGAGGCGACTCGATTTCGACCGATCGCAACACCGCAGGCTTGATTTCTTTAATTGCCTGGAGGAAATCTGCCTGAGTAATCATCATCGTGCGGGGAACGGGCGCTTTGAGCGAAGGCACGAGTCGCCGCAGGGCAGTATAGGCCGCTTTTTGACACAGGGCTTTCAAGTCTGCGCCGACCATACCCACTGAGAGGTCGGCGATCGCCCTCAAATCAACCGATTGCTCTAATGGCATTGCTTCTGTAAGAATGGCAAGGATTTCTAGCCGTCCATCCCGATCGGGAATGCGGAACTGTACTTCCCGGTCAAATCGTCCGGGACGACGCAATGCCGGATCGAGATGGTCAGGACGATTGGTAGCTGCCAGAACGATCACGCCTTTAGTTCTAACAAAGCCATCCATCAGACTCAGCAGTTGAGCGACCACTCGCTTTTCAACGTCGCCCTCAACTTTGGAGCGATCGGGCGCAATGCTGTCAATCTCATCAATGAATACAATGCACGGGGCAGAACGGGCTGCCTTCTCAAATAGCTGCCGCAGACGGGCTTCGGCTTCTCCATAGTATTTGCCCATCACCTCTGGCCCGACAATGGCAATGTAGTTAACCTCCAGTTCCTCAGCCAGGGCACGGGCAGAGAGAGTTTTTCCTGTGCCAGGTGGCCCAACCAAGAGAACTCCTCGCGTCGGTTCCAGTCCCAGCATAGATAGCAGTTCGGAACGCTTGAGCGGAATTTCGACCAGTTCTCTCAGTTCTCTGAAAACCTCTGATAGCCCACCTACACCTTGTAGAGAACAGTCGGCAGCAGGTGGGGTGACGATAATCCGGTCAGTAGTGGCACTGGCGGCAGAACTGGTGGTTCGAGAAGGCGATCGCCCGGATGGGTTCGTTTGAGGGCGATCGCTCTCCACTGTACGACTGGCACGACGAGAAGCACTCGAAGGATTATTGCGACGAGATACCTCTGCTTGAAATCCTTCGTTGCTCGTTCTTCCCTCAATCTCCCGTACAAAGTAGAGCAGATCTTCAAACCCCTGATCGATCAGGTCTTCAAATTCCTTAAACAAATCGCTCATTGCCGTCACCACCATCCGTGTTTTCAGTATAGTCACCCACTTTAGAAGTGTGGGCTTTGCTTAAGGAGGAGATATGTTTGAAGACGAGAGGATTCCAATTTAAAGGGAAGCAGAAAACTCACCTATTCAGCGGGTTCCTGAATCTCTGTAGAGGGATCGATCAAGTCAAAACGGTCGAGCAGTAAGACCACACCGACTGATACTAACGCTCCTAGACCAATGCCAACTGCTAATAGAAAAAGGTAGAGCCGCTTCAGATCTCTGCGCGTAGCCGCAACATCTTCCCGTCGCCGCTGGGCTAGTTCCGGCTCTTGTCGATCTCTTTCCTGCGGTGAGAGAGGAATGTTTTTCCCCGGTACCCAATCTGTTTGTATCGGCTCCCTCTCCTGCGGCACAAGCTCTGGCGAATGCCTCCCATTCTCGGCATGGGAGGTGTGATCAGACTTTGAGGGGTCAAACGGATGGTCATTCATATTTATAATTTTGCTCAACCTTTCGATCGGTAGCATCAACCTATAGGCTAAGACAAAAATAAGCCCCAGCGAGTCCGAAGACTGCTGGGGAAACCATCAGGGTGCATCTATTGATTTCAGTATACCCACATGAGGGGTGAAACCCCTCACTCTGTGAAAAAATATTTTGATCGTTGTGGGTCATGGACGAATATCTAAAACTTTCGTGCCCATTCCTGAAACCACCGCTCAATTACGACTTTAGTTTGAGTAAAGAATTCAACGGCGTGATGGCCCTGCCCGTGCAGGTCGCCGAAGAAGCTTTCCTTCCAACCGCTAAAGGGGAAGAAGGCCATGGGAGCCGCCACGCCGATATTAATGCCGATGTTTCCGGCTTCTACTTCATAGCGGAATTTGCGGGCGGCGGCACCGCTGCTGGTAAACAGACAGGCCATGTTGCCATATTGTCCTTGATTGACCAGGGCGATCGCCTCCTCAATCGTATCCAGGTGAATCAAGCCCAGCACGGGGCCAAAAATTTCTGTTTGGGCAATTTCTCCAGTCGGCGGCACGTTTTGCAAAATTGTAGGTCGGACGAAATGCCCCTGTTCATACCCTGGAATGCGAGGATTGCGCCCATCCACTAAAACTTTTGCACCTTCTTCTGCACCCCGTTGAATCAGTCCTTCAATTCGGGCTTTGCTTTCAGCCGAAATTACCGTGCCCATTTCAACCCCTGGATCGAGTCCGTAGCCAACCACGCGGGATTCAGCAGCAGTGGCGATCGCCTCGGTAAAGCTATCTCGCGCTTCTCCAACAGTAATAGCCACTGAGGCCGCAAGGCAGCGCTGTCCGGCACAGCCAAAGGCGCTATCTGCCATGATGCGAGTGGTGGTGTCTAGATTAGCATCGGGCAACACAATTACCGGATTTTTTGCGCCGCCCTGACACTGAGCGCGTTTGCCGTTAGCAGCAGCACGACTGTAAACATAGCGGGCAACGGGACTTGATCCGACAAAACTCACCGATCGAATCTGAGGATGCTCCAAAATTGCATCAACTACATCCTTTGCTCCATTCACCAAATTCAATACACCGGGGGGCAATTCTAACTGATCAATCAGTTCAAATATCTTTCGCATCGTTAAAGGTACTTTCTCAGAAGGCTTGACGATGCAGGTGTTGCCACAGGCGATCGCATAGGGCATAAACCAGAAAGGAATCATGCCCGGAAAGTTAAACGGACAAATAATTGCCGTCACGCCCAGCGGCTGGCGAATCATGATTTCATCTACGCCTCTGGCAATGTCTTCTGAGTTGTAGCCCTGCATTAAAATTGGAATGCCGCAGGCCACCTCAACATTCTCAACCGCTCGCCGCATTTCGCCGCGAGACTCTACCAGCGTTTTACCGCATTCTTGAGTAATGGTTTGAGCCAGGTCATCAAACTGTTGTTCCAAAAGTTCTCGGAGCCGAAACAAATGTCGTACCCGCTCATTAGCAGGCACCCGTCGCCACCCTACGAATGCAGCGGATGCAGCTTCAACGGCTCGGTCAACTTCTCCAGACGCAGATAAAGGAACTCTGGCAAGTTGCTCAAGTGTTGCAGGATTGATTACTTCTAGAGTATCGGTGGCATCTGGAGTAACCCATTCACCGCTAATATAATTTGCCAGGTCGTTTATACTCATGCAGCAGCTTTCCTCAAGCGTCTAGTAATGCACGATACTGGCTCAGATGACGCTGCTCTAAACCACTGATTTAGATATTATCGTCATTAGTCCTCAATCGTTAGACATTAATGATTTGTAGGGGCGAACAGTCGTTTGCCCCCGATCCGTGCCTCGCTAGATATGAGGGAATTTCTTCCGAGAAACCAGAGTTATAGCTGTATTCATCGGAGTTAGGACGCTGCTTGTTTGAGAACGGATTCCATCGCATCACGTAAGCTGGGGGATTTGGGCAGCAGTTTGCGAATCCGGCTTTTGAGCCATGCCCAACACTTCTCA
>Ga0224723_1002543_pt1 | contig 10018 bp, 12 predicted proteins | sample Balambano_FR2_Me_FD_161647 | JGI IMG/M metagenome (GOLD analysis project Ga0224723, IMG submission 161647) | Freshwater sediment microbial communities from Lake Towuti, South Sulawesi, Indonesia - Balambano_FR2_MetaG | ecosystem: Environmental > Aquatic > Freshwater > Lake > Sediment | place... | reverse complement strand
CGAGCCGCACCGGCACCGCGAGCGGCCAGCCGGCGATGGCGCGGATATGCTGCTCGAATTGCGAGACCGAGCAGCCGTCGATGGTCCAGTGCCCCGAATTGTGGACGCGCGGCGCAATCTCGTTGAACAAGAGCCGCTCGCCAACCTGGAATAGCTCGATCGCCAACACGCCGACGTAGTCGAAGGTCGCCAGCAACTCGTGCGCGAGATTGTCGGCCTGCGCCTGCAGCGCGGGTGTCACGCCGGACGCGGGCGCGACCGAGCGGCGCAGAATGCCGCCGCGATGCACATTTTCGACCAGCGGATAGCAGCGCGTGGGGCCGCGCCGCCCGCGCACCGCAATCAGCGACAGCTCGCGCTCGAAAGGAACGTATTCTTCTACCAGCAGGGTCGGGCCGCCGAGTTGTTGCCAGGCTGCTTCGACGTCGGCGGGGCTGCGCAACAGGGCCTGACCCTTGCCGTCGTAGCCAAACTGGTTGGTTTTCAGCACGGCCGGCAGGCCGATCCGCACGAGCGCCGCGTCAAGCTCCGCGCGCGAGCGCACCAAAGCGTAGCCCGGCACCTCGAAGCCCAACAATTCGACCTGGCTTTTTTCACCGTGGCGTAGCTGTGCCGCGCTCAGCGCCTGGGGCGGTGGGTAGACCGGGACGCACCGCGCGAGCTGCTCGACGGTTGCGAGCGGCACGTTCTCGAACTCGTAGGTCACGACGTCAAGCCCGTGAACGAAGCGCGCGAGCGCCTCTTGGTCGTCGTAGCCGGCCACGATCTGCGGGGCAAGCTGTGAGGCAGGCGAGCCGGGGCCTGGGTCAAGAAAGCGGCAGCGCATCCCCAGCGAGTAGCCCGCCAGCGCCAGCATGCGCCCGAGCTGCCCCGCGCCCAGAATGCCGATCGTCGTGTCGCTCATATCGCCTGCCACATTCCTTATTCGCCGCGCGGATCGGGGTTCTCCAAGACCGCGCGCGCCTGCTGCTCGCGGTAGCGCCGCAGCGCCTCGCGGAAGGGTGGGTGCTTCAAGCCCAGGATCGAGGCCGCCAGCAGCGCGGCGTTGACCGCGCCCGCCCGACCGATAGCCAGCGTTGCGACTGGCACACCGGCGGGCATCTGCACGATCGAAAGCAGCGAGTCCAGGCCGTTCAGCGCCCTGGATTGGACCGGCACGCCCAGCACCGGCAAGACCGTCTTGGCGGCCGCCATGCCCGGCAGATGCGCAGCACCTCCGGCCCCGGCGATCAGCAGTTCTAGCCCGCGTGCTTCAGCCTCGCCGACATAGCTGAATAGCAGGTCGGGCGTGCGGTGCGCCGAGACCACGCGTGTTTCGTACGGGATGCCGAGCGCGTCGAGCGTCTGCGCACAGTGTGCCATTGTCTCCCAATCTGAGCGCGAACCCATGATAAGGCCAATCAGCGCCTGCATCGATCCTTCTCCAGCTTCTCGAACACCTGTCGTAGCCGATTGTGCGCGGCAAAATATGGTACACTATGCAATATTGACTCATGAATCGCGCAACATATGTAGCGCAACGGACGGCGACTATGACTGCCTGGACTTTTCTGACCAATCATGCGCAGGTGCTGTTGTGTATCGCGCGCAACAGCCGTCTGACGGCCCGCGAGATTGCGGGAACGGTCGGCATCACCGAGCGCGCCGTGCAGCGTATTCTCGACGATCTCGAGCAGGCCGGCTACATCAGCCGCTCGCGCGACGGGCGCAAAAATCGCTATGCCGTCCACGACGAGCTGCCGATGCGGCATCCGGCGCAGCAGGGCCACGCTGTTCGCGAGTTGCTCGACCTGCTGGTGGAACAGCCCGACGTCGCCAACGCCGAACGCTAGCCTACAGATACTTCTCGCCGCGCACCGTCTCGACCACCGAAACATAGGCGATCACGGCGTAGTCGTGGAAGTAGTGCGCGACCAGATGGTCCAGAATACGCTCGGCCGTCTCTGGGCTGACGAGCGTTTCGATCTTGACCTGCGCCCCTTCCCAGAAGCTTTCGGAAATGCCGCGCGTGCCGTGGCCGTGAACCGCGCTACAGGTATAGCCCCGCGCCCCTAGCTTCTGGATCTCCTGCAGGAGCCGATCCTCTAGCAAGCCCTCGGCGATCATTGTCACGAGCCGAACCGGTGTTGTACGCATGGTTGTTCTCCCCGTGCTTACGCACACAAGCGCAGTATCGCCCTGTCTCACTCTTGCCCGGTGTTCGTTGCCCGCTGCCCGCCCTCTGTCGCCTCTATATAGCATACCACCAGCGGTAGAGCTGCTGGGAATAGAGGTAGAAGAGTGGCAGCCCGACGATTAAATTGAAGGGCAGGGTAATGCCGAGCGACGAGGTCAGATAGATGCTCGGGTTGGCCTGCGGCAAGGTTGCGCGCACGGCGGCCGGCGCGTCGATATACGAGGAGCTGGCTGCGATGGCGCCGAGCACAAAACTGCCGCCAACTGAAAGCCCGGCAAGGTGCCCCAGTGTCACGCCGATGATCCCGTGCAAGAGCGGCATAATGATCCCGAAGCCGACCATGAAGGCACCAACTTTGGCGAAGCCGCGCAGCTGACGGGCTGCTACCATCCCCATTTCGAGCAGAAACAACACTAGCACGCCGCGAAACAGGTCGCCAAACACTGGCTCGATGCGCTCGTAGCCCGCCTCGCCGATGATCACGCCGATCAGCAGGCCGCCCATTAACAACACGACGCTGCGGCCTGTGAGCGTGTCACGGATGACTTCGCCCAGACTGGTGTCGCCCTGCCGCAAATTAAAGCGCCCGATAAACAGCGCGACAATAATTCCCCACTCCATAAGTGCCGAAAGTGCTGGAATAAAGCCCTCGACAGCCTGGCCCGCGCTTTCCATCAGCGATATGGCGGCGATGAACGTTACCGACGAGACCGAGCCGTAGTGCGCAGCAATACCAGCTGCGTTTGCGACGTCGAAGCGACCGACGCGGCGCAACACCAGGTACGACCAGGTCGGCGTTGCGACTGCCAGAAAGATCGCGGCCGCCGCTGGCCAGATAAACTCGGCAAAGGTTGTGCCCGCAAGATCCACGCCGCCGTTGATGCCGATCGCCAGCAGCAGATAGATGCCCATAAACTTGTAGATCGGCTCGGGAAACTCGACGTCGCTTTTGACCAGCGTCGCAATCATACCCAGAACAAATGCTAAAACTAGTGGGGAAAGCAAATTGGCGCGCAGAATCTCGAGCGTGTCCACGGTGTTACTCCTCCACATCGCTCCTGGCGGTCGCACACGTTGTGCTGTGGAAGTAGATTAGCACGAAAAGTTTATCGTGAATTAATATTCGCTGGTAGGCTTTTGCTACCCGTTCAGGTAGGGCAGCGGTGTTGGTGCTGTGGTTCAAGCCGTGCGTGGTACAATGCAGCGGATGCGGAAGCGCAGCGAATGCGTGCAAGTGAAAGCGGCGATAAGCAGGACGATGCTAGAAGAGCTATTTTTAGTGCGCCACGGCGCGCCCGACCGCAGCCTGAACACGCCCTACCAGATCATGCCGGGGCCGCCCTTGAGCGAGCGTGGCGAAGAAGAGGCCGTCGAGGCGGCGGCCTGGCTGCGCGACCGTGGCGTTGAGCGTGTGTTCTGCTCGCCCTTTGCTCGCGCGGCGCGCACCGCCGAGTTGATCGCCACGACACTGGGGCTGGAGCTTTCATCCTGCGAGGCGCTGCGTGAGATGGCGCCCGGCGAGGCCTTCGAGCTGACGCGCGCGCGTGTCGTCGAGATCCTGCCCCAGCTCGACGATGGGACGCTGCGCCGGGTGGCGCTCGTCAGCCACGGTGCTTGCATCAAAGCCCTGCTGCTGCACACCACGGCGGACCGCATCGACCTGCGCCCGCACAGCTACGAGGGTGGCAACCATGCGCCGCCAGCCGGTATCTGGCACGGTGTGCGCTATGGCGATCTGCTCTGGCGCTGGGAGCTAGCCTTTCGGCCCGTCCTCGAGCCTGCCGTGCGTGTCTGATCCAACCTCTTCGAGCTTCTCGCTGGCTTCGGCGTCGGCCTCGGCTGGCATAACTGGCGGCGCGTCCTCGATCTCCCGCGCGCCCCGCCGGCCGGCGGCGAGCTGTTCCTCCACAAGGCGGCGCATACGCTCCTGGGCCGTGCGCGCAAAGCGCCGCTGCAAGCTACGCCCGAACAGGCGAAAGCCGAGCTTGTAGAACGGGTTGGCTATCTCGGCCATCTGTGAGACGGCGTGGATGCGAAACAGCACCTGCCCGCTCTCGACCAGCTTGGCCACGCTAAAGTCGGCCTGGCCGCGCTCGAAATGGCCCTCCAGCGTCTGGTAGCTGAAGCCCCAGACACGCTCCAAAGTGTGCTCGCCCTGACGCGTTGTGTCGATCACCGCGCCAACCCGCACGCCAAAGTAAAAGGTGAAGCCCAGAAAGCGGCCGCGCAACAGCATTACGCGCTGCTCGATGGGCTGATCGGGAATAAAAATGCCGGTGATCAGGCTCGGGTCGGGGAACTTGTAGTCGCGCAATATCGCGCGCGCCACCTCCCAGGAGCCGCCCGCGATCGGCTCGCCAGGCGGTTCGGGCGGCAGCTCGGTCTGGTAGTCGTCGACGTGCCAGCCGCTCTCGGTGGTATATTCCTGCATGCGATCAAGGTCGAAGTTGGCCCGCGCTGCGGCCAATGCCTCGATGCGCTGACGGTACTGCTCGTACAAGGGTCGCTCCGTCGCCATCGCCTCACCTGTCGCCTGTTGCCTGTTGCCGTGCTGCCCGTCGCCTGTTGCCTCTTGCCTTGCTACCTGCTGCCTTTAAACCACCCGCACAACCTCGCCCTCGATTGGCAGCTCCTCGATACACACGCCAACCTCGCCGAGCATGCGTCCGCCCGATGCCTCGGCCACTCGGTAGCAGAAGTTGATCCAGACCTGGCGCTGCACCAGCTTGCCGATCTGGCCCAGATTGTAGCCCAGGTAGACCATCGCGTCGCGGCTGCGCGCCCAGGAATAGATCTCGAAGCGCAGCCCGCCCGCCATACCCGGCAAGCTACTGGCCATAAAGCGGATCTGGCCCGCCTCCGGGTGCCCGCGCAGCGTGACAAAGGTAAACGAGTTGCGGCTGACTTCGCTTACCCGCACATCGCCATTCCAGGGGCCAAGAATCTCGATATGGTACTCGTCGCCTACGGCCATGCGCCAGCCCCAGCCCTTAGTTTTGCGAAAGCGTGCCAGCAAGCGCGGCGAGAAGGCCGCCACGTCGCGCTTGATGTGGCCAATCAGCGCAACAGGTGAGACGCGTGTGTCGGCAAGATCGACCCAGTAGCGGCGGTGGATCAGCTCGCCGACGCCGTCGCCCGTGAGCTGAAGCGGCTCGCCTTGCTGGTCGATCTGCTGGGGAACCGGGCGCGGCGCGTGCCGGCCTGGCGGGCGTACCGGCGAGCGCTGGGCCTTTCTAAACGCCAGAAATGCCATTCCCAGGCCTGTTGCTGCTGCGAGTATGCCGACCATTCCCCGTCTGCGATCCATGCCATCCTCCACACTCGTCTGGCTGCTGCCTGGCGCAGGTGCAAGGGTTGTGCCACGGGAAGGACACGGCTGCCAGGCCTGCCCCGCGTAGCGGCACAGAGCTTGCAATAGCGCCGACTGCCAAAAGCTGCTGGGCTTCTGCCCCTGAAGGGAAGCAATTGTGACGACACAATCGGTCGCGTTCGCACACGAGGTTGGGCGAGGGCTGGCGCCGCACGCGCTGCCGGCTTACGCCGAGATGCTGCTGGCTTTTCACCGTGCGCACGCCCCCGAGCTGCGCGCAATGATCGACGATCTGCCGCTGCGGGTGGGGGATCGGGTGCTCGACATGGCCTGTGGCGACGGCGTTTATAGCTGCTGGTTGGCCGAGCATGTCGCGCCACACGGCCAGGTCGTCGGCGTGGATATTGCGCCTGCCTTTCTGGAGCTCGCGCGCCAGATCGCTGCGCACAGCCTGCAGGCCGAACTGATTGCCTTTCAGCAGGGCGACATCGCGGCGCTGCCTTTCGACGACGGCGCTTTCGACCTGGTCTGGTGCGCCCAGAGTATGTATAGCCTGCCTGACCCGCTTGCGGCCCTGCGCGAGCTGAAGCGTGTGACGCGACCGGGCGGCACGCTGGCGGTGTTCGAGAACGATACCCTGCACCAGATGGTGCTGCCCTGGCCGCCCGAGCTCGAGCTGGCAGTGCGCCAGGCTCAACTCGCGGCGCTGGCTGAGGAAAAAAGCGCCAAGTTTTTTATCGGGCGCGACCTGTGTGCGGCCTTCAACGACGCCGGGATCGACTCGTGTCGCATTACGTCGTACACCACGGTGCGCCACGCTCCGCTCGACGACGACGAGCGCTGCTACCTGACGGGCTACCTGCGCGATCTGGGCGAGCGCGCCCGACCCTACCTCGACCCCGCAACCCGCCGCGCCTTCGACAACCTCGTCAGCCCTGGCTCGCCCGCCTATCTGCTCGACCGACCCGATTTTGTGGTGACCTATATCGACATCGTGGCCTGTGGTGTTGTGCCGGCATAACAAACGGGCTATGCCGGCTGATCTGTGGCCCTCAGTACAAGCTGCCACAATCCCGTTCCGCGTTTGCCACTCTGAGCGAAGCGAAGGGTCTCCCGTTTGCACAGGAGCGGCTTCGCTGCGCTCAGCATGACACAAGCCTTGCTTCATTTGGCGCAGTTCGGCCAAGCTGTGCTAGCGCTTCCCGCCACCTTGCACCTGGGGCGCCTCGGTGCCGTAGCCCGGGGTTGGCTCACCCATTTCGCGGTTTTGCCCGCCCCGCTCGGCCGAGCGCTTGCTGCGGTGGCTGAAGCTCTTGTCGACCTGGCTCTGCCCCTGCTCCTGGGCCTGCTCGTCTTCGGGCACGTACTCGCGCTCGATGCCCTCGACAACGGGCTTTTCGGCTTTGGCCTCGTGTTGTTTTTTTCTGGCTGCCATACGAACCTCCTGCTTGCCGCCTGCGGTGGCGGCTTCCCACCAGGCCAAGCAAGGCGCGTGCCGCCGGCCCCCGCACCTGCCAGTACCTGTCAGCATGGTACGAGGTTTGCTCCTCCAGGCGCGATTAGCCTGAAAGTGAGGACGAGCAATGGCGACCGATCTTCAGACCACACTCCAGCAGCTCACGACGCTGTCGAGTAGCGAGTTTCCGTTCCTGAGCATCTACGTCGACTGGACAACCGATAGTAGTGGGAAACGGCCCGCGCTGCGTGTTGTGGAAGAAGCGCTCGATGCCCTGGCAGCCTCGGTTGCCGGCGAGCCGGACAAGCGCGAAAGCTTCGCCATGGACCGTGAGCGCATCGCAACGTACCTGAACCAAGCAGCGCCCCGTGAGGCGCGTGGACTAGCCATTTTTGCCTGCGCAGGCGAAAATATCTGGCAAGCGCTGGCGCTCCAGATAGCCGTCGAGACGCAGACCTACGCTGATCGCTACCCGCACGTCTTCGAGCTAGCCCGCATCTGCGACGATTACGAGACCTACGCGGTGCTGCTGGCTGACGGCCAGCATTCCAATATCTTTGTGTTTGCCTTGCGCGAGGCCGAGCTAGCTGGCGAGACCGAGGCCAACGAGCAAATTAGCCGCCACGACCAGGGTGGCCAGGCGCAGATGCTGTTGCAGCGACGTACCGCCAACGTCATCCGGGCACACCACAAAGATACCGCCGCCGAGCTTGACCGGGTCATCGACGAATATAACATTCAGCATCTGATCGTCTCCACAAACGACTCGGTCAAAGGCTCGCTGATGGGCGAGCTGTCGCAGAAGGCGAAAGACCTGCTGGTGGACACGGTCAACTTCGACAAGGGCGCGGTGAATGAGGCGCAGATCCTCGCAGCGCTCGATCCGATCATGCACGAGGTCGAGCGACGCCAGGAAGCCGCGGCAATCGCCAGGCTCGAAGAACAGAACTACGCAGGTGGACTGGCTGTGGCAGGCGTCAACGCCACAGCCCAGGCGCTCGTCAAAGGCCAGGTGCATACGCTTATCATTAGTCAGGGCTTCCAGATGGCTGGTGGCGAGTGCCCGAACTGCGGCTTGCTGCGCGCGGGCAAGCGCCAGAAATGCCCGCTCGACGGCTCCGACATGCAGCCCGTCGAGCTGCGTGAGGCCTTCACCGCGCGCGCCATCCAAACAAGCGCCGACGTGCAGGTGATCGAGCAGAGCGATTACCTCGACCAGTACGAAGGCGTCGGGGCGCTGCTGCGCTACCTGGAGACCGAGCAGGCCGGCGGTTGGAAAACGGCTAGCGAGGGCTAAGGCGAGCAAGAGGCAGCCAGGCTGCCCGCTCAGGTCTCGTCGCGGCTAATCCACTTGACGAAAGCGGGGGGCGTGTAGGAGGCCATGCGGTCGAGCAGGCGGTCGGGGTCGTCGTCGACCAGCACGATGTCGGTGTGGCTCTGGCGCACGAAGCCCTCGGCGACGGCGCGCTCGACCATGGCCAGCAGTGGATCGTAGTAGCCGGCGACGTTGAGCAGGCCGCAGGGTTTGCGGTGGTAGCCGAGCTGCGCCCAGGTGACGATCTCGCAGAACTCATCCCAGGTTCCGAAGCCACCTGGCAAGGCCACAAAGCCGTCGGCGAGGTCGGCCATAAGGGCTTTGCGCTCGTGCATCGAGCCAACCACGCGCAAATCGGCCAGGCCGGCGTGCGCGATTTCTTTGGCCGCCAGGGCCTCGGGGATGACGCCTACCACCGGGCTACTGGCCGCGAGCGTCGCGTCGGCGAGCACGCCCATCAGGCCAACTTTCCCGCCGCCGTAGACCAGGCCCAGGCCGCGCCGGCCGAGTGCCGCTCCAAAAGCCCGCGCTGTGTCGGCGAACACAGCGCGCGCCCCAACGCTTGACCCGCAGAACACACAGATATGCCGCATGCAGCTCCTAGTATTGGCGGAGATCAACGCTTTCGCCCACGGTTATCGGCACCCGCAGACTGACACGAGTCCTACTTGGCGATAGTACATGCACCTAGGCCGCGTATGACCAACGATGGATATGCGAGCGATGCGATCATTGCTATGATAACAACAACTCCTTCTTCTCCTCTCACCCTCCTTCGCGAGAACGCCCGAGCCGAAAGGCAAGGGCGTTTTCGTTTTAGCCGCCGCGCTCGGCCTGGTGCTCGGCGATCACCTGGCCAGCGGCGAGCATGGCCTGCCAGGCAGCCGGAAAACCGGCGTAGATCATAAGCTGGATGATCGTCTCGGCGATTTCGTCGGGGCTGGCGCCGCTCTGCAGGGCGCCGCGTGTATGCAGCTTGACCTGCCCCTCGCGTTCGAGCGCCACGGCTGCGGCCAGGCAGACCAGGCTGCGTGTTTTGAGGTCGAGGCTTGGCCGCGCCCAGATCTCGCCGAGCGCAAAGCCGGTGATGTAGCGCTCGACGTCGGGGTGCGCTAAGCGCCAGAGCTCGCGCATCTGCGCGCCGGTGGCCTCGCCCCAGAGCCGGCCCATCAGTTCGACGCCGCGCTCGTAATCCCCCATGCCGCTCGCTTCGTCTGCCATCGCTTTCCTCCTCTGCCTGGCTTGCCCTGCGCGTGCAGGTTGCTCTACGCAGAGGGTAGCAGCAGGCCGCCAGCGTGTCAATCGGCGAGCGGCCCGTGGCTGTGCCGTATTGTTCTGCGTGCAGCGAGGGGGTGAGGGCCTAGAGCGTCGGGCGGATGGCGCCGTAGTAGTGCTCGATCCAGTACGGCTCGAACAGATTGGCGACGCCTACGCCGTAGCCGGGGGAGAGCGCCTGGACGATGGCGCCGTCGCCGATGTAGATGCCGACGTGCGTGATGCCGGGGCCGTAGGTGTTGGCGAAGAAGACCAGGTCGCCGGGGGCCAGGCTCTTGATGTCGTTGATGGCCACGCCGTAGGCGGTGTTGTACTGGGCTGCTGCGTTATGTGGCAGGTTCAGCCCATACTGGCGGTAGATGTAGCGCGTGAAGCCGCTACAGTCGAAGCCCACGTCGGGCGACTCGCCGCCCCACACGTAGGGGTAGCCCAGGTATTGGAGCGAGAAGTTGACCAGGTCGCCCGGCACGGGGGCTGGTGCTGGAG
>Ga0224723_1002542_pt1 | contig 10020 bp, 13 predicted proteins | sample Balambano_FR2_Me_FD_161647 | JGI IMG/M metagenome (GOLD analysis project Ga0224723, IMG submission 161647) | Freshwater sediment microbial communities from Lake Towuti, South Sulawesi, Indonesia - Balambano_FR2_MetaG | ecosystem: Environmental > Aquatic > Freshwater > Lake > Sediment | place... | reverse complement strand
CATCCATCCCACCACCAGCACGATCAATACTGCTATCACCATCCAACGTTTCATACGTTCTCTCCAATTCAGCAATTCGTTTGTTTAACATTTCCAGTTGCACCGGCAGCCCGGCTAACCGCTCCGCCCGTGTGATAGCGTCCTCCAGGCGCCGTTGCGTTTCTCGATGATTCGCAATCTCCGCCTGATAATCCGCCCGCAAATATTGCAAATCCAACTCTCGCTCATTCAGGTTTTTTTCAACCCGCTCCAATGCCTTTCCCTGCTCGTCCAACCGCGCTTTTACCGTTGCCAGTTCCACCAACTGCCCCTGCGCCGCCGCCAGTTCATTTGCTCTCGTCTCCAGCATTTCTACGAGTTTACTGTTCTGAATCAACGCATTTTCAGCGACTTTCACCAGCTCCTGGTTCGCCCGCCGCTGCTCGTTCACTTCCTCGCTAAAAACCCGCGACTCCGTTTCCGCTTCGTTTTTGCTTTGGGCCAGCGCCGCCTGCGTGTCCATCAATGCCGCGATCTGTTTATCACGCCGCTCCAGCACCTCTCGAGATCGCTGATTTTCTTCTTTAAACTCGATCAACAACTTCTGCACAATTTCGTGCTGCTGTAGATCAAGTCGCTGCTCCGTTGCCCGCAGTTCTACACTCGCCTTTGCCTCAGCTGCTTTTGTCTCCCTGGCGCTCCGCAGTGTGGCTACACCCAAAGTTAAGAGCGGTAAGAGCACCGATAAAAACAACGCTGCGACGATTTCGTACTGAAGTTGATCCATAATAACAGTTTATGCGCGCGCTTGCCCGATAACGCTCAATTCAGGCTAAGGTGTTCTCGGTGATGTCAGCGGCTCCGGCTGCTGCCCATACACCAGCGCCGGATAGAACGTCAGCGCTTCATACACCGTCCCCCACCGCAGTGCGCGGTAATTCGGCGCGAGATACTCCAGCCGCTCGCACCCGACCACGCACGTGATCGCGTAAAGGGACCCGTCGCGATAGGGCAGGAGCACCGTCGCGACGGTCGCGCCCCCGCTCGCTGACCAGTCCATCATTTGCGCCACCATCATCATCAGCGCCACAATCCATTCCATCGCTTTTCCCCCCTATGTCGGTATATTCGCCTGCACGCTGCCCAGCGCCACGAACTGCGCGATGATGACCCCGTGACTCGTCTCATCCGTGATCGTTCCAGCACCCGGATACCCCGCATTGCCAGACGCAGTCGTGCAAGTGAAAGTGATCGTATGCGTCTGCCGCAGCCCACCCGGTGCCGCCTGTAAAAATGCCGTTATATCTAAATCGTTGAGGGTCAAAGCCGCGTTCAAGGTGGGTTGAAAAGGCCCTCCTAACGCACTTGTTTGGTCAACCCCATTGATCGAGCAATAAATGCCGCGCGGATAGTCATCGTCTTTATAACACGTAAACTGCAACCCATCGTTTGGGCTGTAGAGTGGAATCGGAAATGGGCCTGGATAACTCGCGACTGGCAGGCGATACCGGCTGAACGTCGTCAGCGGCTCAGTGCGTATGTTCATCCATATGCTAGTGACGCCGGCGATCAGCGTATTGATCCGATACGTAAACACTGCCGCCGTGCCCGATGGGTTGTTTGTTCCCGGCGCTTCAATATATGCCCGCTCGCTCGATGGATACAACGCCGGGAAGGTAAGCCGCTGAAAATTCCGCACCTCAATCTCGTCCAGCGCGTTGATCACCACGTCCTCCGCCGTCTCAGGCGCTTTGTCAACGTTTGACACCGCCAGGCTGGTGCTCAGGTTGCCAGCGTCATCAACGGCCTCATCCACCCGCACCATGTAAAAATCGCCGTTAATGTCCTCCTCGGCGATCACGTGACCGTCGTCATTCACCACCTCGCCCATCCATACCAACCGCACCCGATCACCCGGTCGGATCGACCGGCGCACCTTCGCCAGCTCCAGCCTGTAAACACTCTGCGGCTGGGCGCTGCGGGTCAGCTCGGTTTTGGCCGCATAATACAACTGCACCGCCGCCTGCACCCGGCTGCTGTCCGTATTGAACACCGGGCTGATGTTTTTAATCGCCACCGCCCGCTGGATCAGGCCGTATGCGCTCACGCTGGCCGCATCCACCAGGCTGTACACATTCCGCCCGTCCGGGCCGCCTGTCACCACAATATCCGTAAACGTCGTCTCCAGCCCCTCCAGCGTGATGCGTGCCTCGCCCTCGCCCGCCGCCGTCGGGATGATCTCGTTGAACACGTCCCGGCTTTCCTGCTCAATGCCGATACTCGTGATAAACGCCAGATCATCGTTATCCAGCATCCCCGGCGTTATCGCGTCGGGCGCCACACACCGCAGCCCAATCGCCTCCCCAAACACCCCCACTTCCAGCACCGGAACGCCCACCGTCTGCCGAAAGTGCAGCCCACGCGTCTCGATCACGCTCATCAGCGCCTTGAAAACGTTTGTGCCGTCGAACCGCGCCTCGAACGGGTCGCTGGCAATCGTGCTGTCGATGTCTACCGTCCAGCCCGCCAGCCCGGCCAGGCTGCTCAGGATCGATTCCACCGTTGTTGTGGCTGCCGGATACACGCGGTTAAACAACGTCGATCTCACCACCATCTCATGAAGTCGATCAACCGCCGAATACTCCCGCGTCAGACCGCTCTCACTCGATGACCGGTTCACCCCCTGCACAATCCCGCTGGCGAATTCACGCACCACCCCGTCCTGGTCGTAGTAAATTTTGAACCGTCGATACGGCGTCAGCAGTTTGATCGCCGGCTCATACTGCCCCGGCGTCGTAAAATTGATCGTTCCCACGCCGTCCATCGGTCGCGACACTCGCGCCGACTGAAGCAGCACCGGCCCTTCCGCGTCGGTCAGTTTGTTCCAATTTGCGTCATACGCAATCAGCCACAACGCCGACATATTACGCCCTCTCATCCTGCTGAGCCGTCAGTAGCCCATCCAGATTCACGCGCCCTTTTTTCACCAGCCCGACCTTTAGCAGCATCAGCCCGATCAGCGCCGCCAGCTCTTCTGAGCTGAGTTCATCAAGCCGTTTCCCATGTGCGCTTGCCGCCGCCGCCAGCGCCTTCCGCTCTGCCCGTTTACATACGCCTACTGCAATTTTCATTGCACAACCTCAATTCTGAGCGCGTTCCCCGCATGACTGTACGGTTCAATCGTCACTGCTTCCACTTCCACCGCCGTAATTTCGATGACCGTTTGCCCCTCATCGTCCAACTGCACCAGGTGCAGCACATCATCCACCCAGAGGACCGCAGCATCCGGTCGCATCAGTCGAACCTGACTGTCATCGTTTAGCGCAGCACTCACCAGCGCGACCGTCACCCGGATCGTGTCCACGCCGTCGCCGAGCACGTGCGCCCGGTCACACGTTATCTGCAGCTGAGCCGGAATCTCGTCGATGATTTCTGCGTCGGTGAAGAGGCTATCCTCTATATCACGCACCACCTCTGTCGCGGCGTTTCCTGCCTCATCAACCCGCGTGATCGTTTTTGTGCCTCGGTCTATGCGCCGGATATATTTCATCACATCCTCACATCATCCCATACAGTGTATAATGCGAACCAATGGCGAAGTTGGTGCCCAGCCTCGGCAGCAGCGTGATACTGCTGATCACCGCGCTGGTGTTGTTCCACCAGCCGCCGCCGGCAAAATGGCCGGAGTTCGTCGTCGCTGTTCCTCCTCGGACAAACCCGTTATAATACATATGACGGATCAGGGTTGTGCTCAGCGCGTTTTCCACTGTCAATGTGAATGAAGCAAAGCTGTTCGCCGGGGCGCTGGCTGCCGCTGCGCCAAAATAAACGACATTCCCCGCCGCCACCGTCGTCAGCACTTCCTGATAAGCCGCGCCCGTGCTGAACGCAGCCCCCGTGCTGGCGTAGTTGGCCGCCGCCGCGTCGGCATTAAACCGTACCAGCACGTCATCGTTGACCGCCGCTCGATCCGTCCGCAAACCTGCCACCAGTACCAAATGTCGGTAAATACCTGTAAAGCTCAGTACAATCGACGACGCCGTGCTGCCCAGCTGCGTAAATGTGATAATTTTTTCCATTCCCACCGGACGGCCAATCTCCAACCACCGCCCCAGCGTGCTGTCATACACGTACATGCCTGTTTGATGCGTCGCGTCCAGCACATAATCCGCCTGGTTTGCCGCCAGGATGTTTCCCGTGCCGTCCTTCACCGTGATGATCCGTGCCGCGTTTGCCGGGCGGATTATCTGAATATCCCCGTCCGCCGGCGAATTCAGTGTGGTCAGGTCGTCGCTCGCCGCCGCCTCGCCATCCACCACCACAAATGGCGCCGTCGGCGTCAGCGCCCCGCCGCTGATCGTGCTGCTCGCTTTATTTAACTTCAGGCCAGCAAATCCCGTCGTGCCCGCCTGCGTCGCATCAATGTCGGCCTGCGCTGCGGTCGCCGCCGTCTGCGCCGCCACCACCTCCGTGTCGAGATAATTCAGCGCCGCGTTCAGCGCCACCGAAGTCAAGTTGTTACCAGGTGCAAAATTCGGTACCGGCACTGCCTCACCTCCATCCGTCGTTATAAAACATCTGCATTTGTAGGTCGCTCGCCCCGAATATCCCGCTGATTTTCAACGTGTTCACGCCGGGCTGTAATCTAAAAAATCCATCCCGGACCAGTTCGGTAAACACGCTGAAGCCGCTGCTGACCATCGTGACAACCCAGTACTGCACCGTCTGCCGCTCCCCGTCAATCACCAGCGTATCACCGACCGCAATTGTCCCGCTGTAAATAAATCCGTTAATAAATTTATTACTTTTGTTGAAGTGCCGTATTTGCAAATTGGTCACCGGATCCGCGCTGCCGCCAAAAACAAATGTGATCGGCGCCGGCACTTCATAGGGATGCGTCAACGTCACCACATCGCCTGTGTTAATAAATTCAATTGTTCGCGCCGCCGGCAGCGTAAGGCCTGTGTCAAGTCGCAGCCCGTCTTCCAGATACACCCCACTCGGATATGCCTCCCATCGCGGGTTTGCGCCTTGAAAGTTCGCCTGCACCTGCTGAAGCCGATGCGCCACGCGCCGGTTGTCGATGTTCATGCTGATGTTGTTCGTCCGCACCCGCATCCGCCGTATCTGGCCGCCAAAATCAGCCACCAGCGTTCCCGCCCCGGCGTCCACCATCCGCATCACCTCATCCCGCATCTCCTGCGTGGATTGCCCCGTGCGTGCCGTGTCCAGCCACCAGGTCGCCTGAACATCCCCTATCGCCAGCGGCGCCGGTCCGCTTCCCAGTTGATCGTAACCCCCGTCTATCCTCGGCAGTCGCGTCGTCTGCGCAACACTCCCCCCCTGATGCACATCAACCGAAACCTGTGAAGGGAACCGATATTCACCCCCCGCGTACACGAATTTAATCAAATTCACTGTCATCCGAAGCCACGCTCCCGTTTCCGCTGCATGATCCCCTGACCGAGATCAGCGCCATACTGCCGTGCATTTGGATACGCCCGCATCACATCCGCCGTCACGTTCACCGTGATGTTATCGCCGCCATAACTGCCAGCCGGGAAGAACTGCCCGGCGCTGCTCGGTACAAACAACTCCGGCTGCGCCCCCGTCCCGATCATGTACGGCTGCCCCGCCGCGCCCGGTCCGCCGCTGTCCCGGAACTCCGCCCGGATTGCCCCGCCAATCACCCCCAGCACGCCGCCCAACCCGCGCTGGCGTACCTGCTGTGGAAGCTGCCCGGCAATCTGCCCAGCCATGTTGGCGTTATTCTGCGCCGTACTGATAGCGCTTTGTGCCCCCCCGATGATTGTTTGCACCGCGCTCGCAACCCCCTGCGCGACCGCGACAACGTTTTGAATCGCTGCAACAAACGGATCGATGACGTTCGTTTTGATCCACCCAAACACCGTTTCAAACGCTGTCTGCACCGCGCCTAACCCGGTGCTGATCGCGCCGCCCAGCGCGTCAACAGCCCCAGCGAGGAACATAATGCCGGCATTGACCAGGTTTGTGGCCGCCTGGCTGGCCGCGTTCAGACCACCGACCAGCCCCACCAGGAGGATATTGGCGATATTTGTCGCCGCCTGGCTGGCTGCGTTCAGACCACCGACCAGCCCCACCAGGAGGATATTGGCGATATTTCGTGCCGTCACTGCTGCTGTCGAAAGTGCGCCAACCAGCCCGCCCTCTTGCCCTTCCAGCCAGACGACCAGCGCCGCAATCCCCGCCACCAGCGCCACAATCGGGTTAGCTGCCAGAAACGTCATCGCGCCGCCCAGCGCCGTGATCCCGCCGCCAATGATCGTAATTGCCGGTCCCAGCGTTACCAGCGCCGCGCCCACTAACCCGATAGTCGTCGCCAGTTCCGGGTTGGCGTTGATCCAGCCCAGCAGTTCCATAATGACCGGGCGCACTTTTGCCACAATGTCGTTCAGGATCGGCACCAAACCCTGGCCGATTTCAATGCCCAGCGTCTGCACCGACGACCGGAGCAAGTCAAGCTGCGCGGCTGGGCTGTCCATCTGGATCGCTGCCGCCGCCGCCGTTGCGCCGTCTATCCCGTTCACAAACGTTGTGCTGAACTCGCCAAACGCATCGCTGCTCAGCGCCGTTACCCCGCGTAAAGCTTCGACGCTCCCCACCAACGGAGCGATTGCATCCTGACCAAACGCATCCGTCAGCGCGTGATACGTCCCCACCAGGCCCAGCTGCTCTACCGCGGTTCGTCCGGTCGTGTAGCCCAATTCACTTAGGGCGGACTTCATGGACTCGTTTGGGTTTAGCAGTGCGCTCATCATAGCGCCCAGTTGGGTCGTCGCCGCACTGGCGCTGTTCCCCTGGGTCGTCAGGTACGCCGCCGCGGCCGCTAGGTCTTCCAGCCCGATGCCCATACTGTTTGCCAGCCCGGTCACCTGCGGCAGCGCGGAGGCAAACTGATCCATCGTTCCCACGCCCATGCCAACGGTACGAGTCAGCACGTCAGACGCAAACGCCGCCTCATCTGCACTCAGTCCGTAGCTGTTCATTACGCTAATGAGTGCGTTCGTCGTCCCGGTCAGGTCAGCACTGCCCGCCGTCGCCGTTATGATTGATGCTTCCAGTATTGCCATATGAGTCGTCGCGTCGGCCACCCCGCCCACGATGTCGTACATCGCCAGAGCCACCTGCTGCGGCCCAAAGCGGGTGTTCGCGCCCATCTCCAGCAGCGTCGCACCCATCGCGTCAATTTCCGCCCGCGTGCTGCCCATCACCGCCCCAATGTTGGTGATAGCGGAATCAAACTCGACCGCGCTGCGCACCGAGGCCGCCAGCGCTATGCCCACTGGCGCCAGCGCCGCCGTTGTCACCGCGCCAAACCGGGTGATGCTGCTGCCCACGCTGCTGACCTGCCGCCCGAAATCAGACACTGAAGTGCGCGCCGTCCGCAGCGCCGGTGTCATGTTGTCGCGCAGATCAAGCGTGCCGAAAAGGGATGCTACCTGTGTCGCCACTTTTTCACTGCTTCCAATTTTTCTGCTTCTTCGTTTGCAATAATCCCAGCCAGATCAACCAGATCAACCCAGGGCGCCGCGTCAATCTCGCTGGGTAGTTTTTTTAATTGCCACGCCAGCCACGCACGGTCGATCAGCCAGGTCTCAGCCTCCTCATAGATCACCTGCCGAGGGAAAAGCCGCCCCAGTTCCAGCGCGCTGCCTATTTTTTTTTGCGTTCCTGCTGCGCCTCACCCATTGCGATAATCAGATCCTCAGCGCGGTAGCCCAGCAGCCAGTTGAAACTATCCGGGTCGTCCCACCGTAAATTGTCCGGCGCATCGCTCACCAGCCAATCCTGCGGTACATATTCAATCACTTTTGCAAAATATGCTTCCATTTCGTCGAACCCCGCCTGGAGCATTTCCGGGTCGCCCGTCGCCGCCCCTTTGCTGATTTTTGCCCGCGCCAGGTCGAGCGCTTTGCCGTCCTTCCAACTCAGGCGGCTGAAATCGAACTGCGGCGACCCGTTATGCTCGTTTTTATTCGGCATCAGAACACCCCGCCGTTATAGAAATCCGTCACCGGAGCCGCCGCCCCGCTGAACTGCAATTCAAAAATCGTGAATCCTTTTTTGACATCAACCTTCGGTCCGCCGTTGCTCACCAGCAAAAAACTCTGCTCATGTTTGGGTTTGCCGCTCGTGTTGCCCTCCGGCCCAAATACCACCGTATACACCTGCCCAGGGCGCAGCGTGGCTACATACGTCGCCAATGCGGTATCGTCATACGCCAGCACCGCGCTGAGCTGCGTATCCCGCAGGCCGGCAGAGCGCTCCATGTGCGTTTTGCCGGTCCCGCTCGTGATGTCGATTTCCTCGCTGCTCGCCTGGAGGTTGATCTCGCCAGTGTGCGGCGACACATCCACCCCGTTCAGCGCCAGGTAGTAATTGTTTTGTGCCAGTCTCGCCATTATGTTTTCTCCATCACAACAATGTACTGATGCCCATCGTGATAAATCGGCTGTGCACCCTCAAAAGGCTCGATCACATGCACAACGCGATCTTGCGTTACCGTTAGCACCTGCCACCCGTCCACACCTGGCACGGGAGACGCCGCCCCATCCTGATAGCCCGCGTCGTTCAGCTTAGCCTCGATCTGCCCCGCCCCAGCCAAGCTCTGGCTCATTGTCAACGCCACACACTTCACTGTCACCACGAACTGGGCGTCTTGCCGCCGGCGGATTTCGTTGCTTTCTCCACCGCTCACAAAAAAATAAATCCAGTACGGTTTCGCCGCGCCGGCTGGCGCTTCGTCGGGATAAACACGGTCATCCACCAGCGGGTCACCGGGCAGATAAATCTGAAGCGCTTGGTACAGCGCGCCCAGAGCTGTCATAGCTTGGGGAACCTGCTCGCCAGTGTCCGCGAATGCGCGTCAAAAACTGGCCGGAAAAAGGGGCGCGCGCCATAACGCTGCGTGCCCTCTTCCAGCTGGATGCCATACTCCACGCCATCCAGCACTTCATAATGCAGGTGCCCGACCTTGTCCATCCTGATGCTTGCCCGCAGTGCCCCGGTGTCCACGTTCGGCGGATACCCGGCCTGGCTCGCCACATGCGTTTTGCTGCCACGCGGATAACTCCGCCCCGCCGGGCCAGTGTTGAACGACAGTTTGATGTCGTTCACAATCTCTTCCGCTTCGCCCGCCAGCCATTCGTCAATCTGGTCTGGCAGCACGGCGATCAACGCATCCAGCGCTCGTAAATCCATCTCGATCCGCATCAGCTCGCTCCCCGCGCCCGCACCATAATCGCCTGCGCGTCCACCGCATCCGTCCAGGCTGTGACCACATCAACGATCTGATACACCAGCCCGTTTACCGTCACGCGCTGGTCAATGTCCAGCGCCGTGCCTCTGGGGACGATCAACCGATACATCTCGCGGATCGTTTCCTGATTGCCAACCTGCTCAGATGCGCTGCTCGACCGGCTGCCCGACCGGATCACCCGGCACTTCACATTCTCCGCCACCAGTTCCCAGCTATCCGCCAGCGGCTCGCCGTAAACCCCCCGCCCCTTCACCATAACCTCGATTTTGCAGGTGTCCGTCAGCGACCGCTCAACCGCCCGCTGAATGACCGCCCGCGTCCGTTCGCTCATCATCACCACTCCGGCGCCTCCGTCTGGTCGCTGTCCCCCCGGTAAACAGGCTGGGCGCGTGACACAACCCCCGTTACACCCAGCTCCGCCTGTTTCTGAGCCAGCAGTACGCGATACCCCGCCAGCGCTTTTGACCGATCCACCCGCAGCCAGTCCGCCTGGAAGTCCACCTCGGCGCCGATTTTGGCGATAATCACCCGGATACAACTGATCACAGCCTGCTGCCAGTTACCTGCGTTTTCATTGATGATGAATGTGATTTCCTCATCAGTGAAGATCGCCGTCGCACTCTCGGTGTCCGCTAGGTGAAAGCGCACCCGCGTAATGTTGGTCGGCGTCGCCGGGGTATAAGTAAAAGTCACTCAAGTTTCTCCGTTCCCCCCCTATTGCGATAGGGAGGGGCTAGGGG
>Ga0224723_1002541_pt1 | contig 10021 bp, 8 predicted proteins | sample Balambano_FR2_Me_FD_161647 | JGI IMG/M metagenome (GOLD analysis project Ga0224723, IMG submission 161647) | Freshwater sediment microbial communities from Lake Towuti, South Sulawesi, Indonesia - Balambano_FR2_MetaG | ecosystem: Environmental > Aquatic > Freshwater > Lake > Sediment | place... | reverse complement strand
AAAATCCTATGTGGTGTAGGTAAATAATATTACAGTACTGTCAATGCGAGTCTTTTTTTACTCTACTTATAGAAAAAATAGTCCGTAAAAACCCTTTTATGAAACTTAGGGTGCGGAATGTGGGTTACAAGATAACTAACCACCGCATTTATAGAACAAAGAAAAATAGTCATATGCCGTGGCATACTGATAATAACTTACAATCTGGTAAGCAACTCAGTGCCAAGCATGATATGTCAGGATTGTTGTTTTTATTTTATCTATCAGATGTAACACAGAATGGATTCCAGATAGTTAAAGAATCTCATAATTGGTCTTGTAATTATTCCCATGAAATATATCTTAGTGATAGTTTTATTGAAAACTACCACACTCAAGATATATTAACTTTTCCAATGAAAAAGGGGAGTGTGGTAATATGTGATATCCATACATTACATAGAGCAGAACCTTTTCATGATAAAGATTACGCCAGATATACTTTACTTTTTCAAGTAGATCAAGTAGGAAGTGAATATGTTGGGCATGGTGAAAAAAATCTTGTAAATACAGAGTATCTTGACAATCTCACTCCAGAATTAATGGATTATCTTGGATTTGGGTTCAAGAGAGATTATCCAGCGTTTCCTAATTCCTCAATTTCAACCATGAAAATTTCAGATATATTAAGATTACAAAGGAGACTATGGTTTCAAACACTTAAAAGTCTATTGAAAAGATTAGCATTGGCCGTAATACCTGGAGCAATGGTTATTAATATTAAACGTTTTATGTGGGATCTAAAATCAAAAAGCTCAAAGAAAAAATAAATTAAAACAAACCATGAAAATTTTGTTAATTGGTAACTACCAATCTGATAAATTAAAAAGCATGGATCTTTTTGCTACCATGCTACAAACTCACCTACAGCAGCTTGGTCACGAAGTACGATTAATTCTACCGACACCATGGTTTGGCAAGCTAATATCACGCCCAAAGGTATTAAAGAAGTGGTTAGCTTACATAGATAAATTTATTCTATTTCCATTTACTTTTGGTGAAGCATTATCTTGGGCAGACGTAATTCATATCTGTGATCACGGTAATGCTCTATATACAAGATATTTACAAAATAAGCCTCATATTGTTACTTGCCATGATTTATCAGCAGTTCTGTCTGGTTTAAACGAATTTTCAGAACATAAAACAGGATGGACAGGGAGAATATTACAAAAAATGATTGTGAATGGATTGAATAAAGCCCAAAAAATTGCTTGTGATTCAGAAAAAACTAAAAATGATGTGATACGTCTTTGTTCTATTAATCAGGAAAATGTATCTGCGATTTATATAGGTTTGAATTATCCTTATTCTCCAATGGCAAATGCTGAAACTCAGCAACGTTTAATAGCTTTAGGTGTTCCTGAAGGTCGCTTTCTTCTTCATGTGGGAGCAAATCACTGGTACAAAAATCGACCAGGAGTTTTAGCAATTTTTTCTCAACTAATCCAGAAATTGAATGAATCAGAATTTTACTTAGTTATGGTGGGTGAAGCCATGACTGATGAAATGCGCTCTTTTATTCAAAGTAATAATCTTTCTGAGCGGGTTATAGAGTTAGTGGATATCGATAACGAGAATTTGCGATCGCTTTATTCTTCTGCAACTGCTTTATTATTTCCTTCTTTCCAAGAAGGTTTTGGTTGGCCGATTATCGAAGCTCAAGCTTGCGGCTGTCCTGTATTCACATCAAATCGTCCTCCAATGAATTATATAGGAGGAGACGCAGCCATATATATAGAACCAGATAATCATGAACAAGCAGCAGAAACAATTTTACATAGTCTACCCATTCTAGAAACACTTAAGTTAAAAGGCTTGACAAATTGTCAAAGATTTACATCTGAAAAAATGATTAACGAGTATATTGCACTTTATCAGCAAGCTATAGATGAGCGAACAAGCAATACTTACTCTTAAATTCCTAGTACAGGTCGCCGTAAATATTCCTACCATTTAAAACTTAAATTTAATCCTCTTTAAGAGGAATTCCGCTATTAGACAGCGATTTATAATTGCGCTCCGGGTTAGGTATTAAAAATAGTATTTTTCGTTGGGTAAGGTTCTAAATTTACTTTTATCTTTTTCTTACTTACTCTTCTATAATCCCTACTGCATGAGCCTTTTAAGCTAGAGTGTTACCCCCTCAGTTTTTTCTTATTTAACTATGAATAAAATTTCATCCTTCCCTTAGTTTAAATGTACTAATTGGCAGTATTTATAAACCTGTGATAGTTAGGGTGCGGAATGTAGGTTGGAACCGAAATATCTATCGCGCCGTGCCCCCAGCGAATTTAAAATTCACGTAAAAAAGAAAAATAAAAAGAGTCTTAATGTTTAATAATATACATCAGTGAAGTCTTATTACCTGTAGAATATTCAGACAGTTGTCCATAAAAGACAATATATTGAATCAATTTAAACGAGGATTTTTATATCCTCGTTGTGGGCAATTGCCTGTGGGACTATAGCTAGGAAGTTAACAACTATCCTACGGTAATTTTATAAACCACTTGTAGTTGTTGATTTTGTATAGCTTCTATTGTCAGTAAACCAAGGGTTCACAATAACTTACCGATGAAAAATCTTTCCAAACAAATTAATTCTGTCGCTATTGGTACTTTAATAACCTCAATTGCGATCGCCTTCTCTCCTTTTTTAAACCGTGCTAACGCGGCTGCTATTGATCTCTCAACTCCATACACACAAAATTTTGATACATTCGGTATAGGTCAGCCAGCAAATACTGCTACTCCTTGGAATAACGACAGCACTATTCCCGGCTGGTACTCGAACCAGAGTCAATATAGAGCAAGCATTGGGGATAGTGACGAAGGTTCATTGTATAGCTTCGGCAGCGCCGGTGCCAGTGATCGGGCTTTTGGCTCTATTACGTCAACTAACACAGGTACGATTTTCTTTGGCGCTCGTTTTGTTAATAACACCGCTAATCCAATTACTGGTCTTACCATCAGCTACACAACGGAACAATGGCGAAATGGAGGTAGTGGCGTGCCAGAAACTTTTGATTTTCAGTATAATATAGGCGCAAATGCTATTGACAACAGTTCAACTGGAAGTTGGACATCCAATAATGCTAATGGCTTAATCCTTACCAGTCCTGTTAACACTGCTACTGCTGGCGCCCTTGATGGTAATGCTGCGGCAAACAGGGTAGCAATCACAGGTACAATCGATCTATCCGCTACTCCACTTGCTGCAGGTCAGGAAATTTGGGTACGTTGGCAAGATCAGGGTACCACTCAAAATCAGAATGGGTTAGCTATAGATGACTTTAGTGCTACAAGTTCAGCAGTTGTACCTGAACCCTTGACTATTATTGGTTCAGGAACTGCTCTAGCATTTGGTGGTGTGCTGAAGCGAAAGTTTGGCTCAAAGAAAAAGTTGAGCGCGAAGCAAAGCTAACTGGTAAGATTTTGGATTATGTAGCTACTGTATAAAATAGTACATATACCTGAATTGAGTAGGGGCACTGCAACCGTAAAATTGTCGTAAAACTAAGAGATTTCTGATGCCGTGCCCCTACAACAAACCTGCGCTCGCCGAAGGCGGGTCTACGACCATCGCGCAAGCTAGACTAGTCAATTCGCGGCATAGTTATTTTGTGGGCGAAATATATTGTCGTAGGGGCACGGCAATCGTAAAATTAATTTTTACTTTTTCAAGTAGATCAGGTTGCAAGTGAGTATGTTGGACAATTGCACTTTGTCATCAAGCCATAAATGAGCGAACAAGCAATACTTACTCTTAAGTTGCTAGGCAATAGACACTGAATACAAATCTTCCTGTTCTCGATATTTAGCTTAAGTCAGTAAAATAAAATACGACTAAGCTTAGTTAAACTCTATTATTGCTAAACTATATTTAGTCGGTGTCAGGAATCCGCTCATGTACCAAACAGATCCTCCTCTACCTCCTAGAGAAACTCTTCCTACGATGTATGATCTTCCTAGTGAATATCCGGAGGATCCAGGTTTGCCTGACCAGTTTCATATTTGGCAACCCCGTTTATTAGAAGACACTTTTCGTCCCCCTACCTATCCAGCAGACCAAGTGTTTGTTGCCACTGATTTAAATCTTTACTATGATATAACTCATTCTTTGTGGTATAAGAGGCCTGATTGGTTCGCAGCAGTTGGTAACTCCAGACTTTATGAAGGAAAAGATTTACGTTTAAGTTACGTTGTTTGGCAAGAGCGTGTAAATCCTTTTGTTGTCGTCGAGTTACTTTCCCCAGGTACAGAAAAAGAAGACTTGGGTCAAACTTTACGCACAGTAGACCAACCACCAACAAAATGGCAGGTATACGAACAAATATTACGTATACCATATTACGTAGTATTTGACCGCTACACAGATACATTGCGAGCTTTTGTTCTTCAAGCGGATCGATATACTGAAATTAATTTAGACCAACCGCGTATTTGGATGCCAACTTTAGAGTTAGGGTTGGGATTATGGGATGGTAGCTATAAAGAAATGGAGCGGTTGTGGCTGCGTTGGTATGATAAAACCGGAAATTGGATTTCTACTCCAGAAGAACAGGAAATAAAGGAACGTGAAAAAGTAGGACAGGTAGAGCAGCAGCTAAATGAGGAACGTCAACGTGCAGAACAAGCAGAACAGCAACTAAATGAGGAACGTCAACGCGCAGAACGTTTGGCAGCAAAATTGCGTAAATTGAACATTGATCCAAATGAGTTGTAGGGGTGGGTTTAGCAGATGATCTTTGATAAAACGCAAAGACTCACAACAAAACCCACCCTCCTTTGGTTTAAGCGCGAAAATTCACTGTACACATATAGACGTAGACGTTTTTTCAGTAACCACAGTGAGCGATCGCGTCCCCCTACTGTATATGGGTGGTTATTCGCATTGGGCAGGTTTTGTTGTCAGTTTTGGTATTTAATTTAATCGACGCGGGGGGCGGGTTTTGTATATAGATTTCGCGTTGGAGTATTAATATTCGCGCTCTTCCCCGCCCCTACAGGATCATCCCATCACTCCGCACTCCTTTGCACTCCACCTCAGTGTAAGGAAACCACTACGCCTCACTGCCAGTTGATTTGTTAGAGTAAATACACCAGAACTCTCAGCAACCAAACTAGCAGACAAGGCACATGATCACAAGTACTCTACTTTCTCAACAACTGCCGAATTTACAATACTCATCCACACCAGAGCGATTTGATGAAACCTGGGAAGCTCCTTTGTCAACTCTTTTAGGCTTAGGACGGGCTGCTGGTGCTGATTTTGTTGAATTTTTTCTAGAACGTGTTAATTATATTAGCTGTCTTGCAGAAGAAGACACTATCACTAGTATCACACCTCGTCTTTCTACGGGTGCGGGAGTTAGAGTATTTCGTGGAAAAGCAGACTGTTACGTTTGTACTAATGACCTTTCATTTTCGGGTTTGAAAGCAGCTTTAGAAAAAGCTTTGGGTATTATGGGATTGCACTTACCTGCTCCCAATGCTTTTGTACCAGAAATTAATTTAGAAATTTTTAGAGATTACGCTATCAAAAGAGGTAAAGATAATTGGTTATCTTTATGTAGTTCCATCCGTGATATGGGAGAAATACTCCTGGATGGTACTGCTGAACTAGTTAAAAAAGCTAGCCATATCCAATCACGTCGTGCTTCTTATTTCCGAGATTGGCAAGAAGTTTTAGTCGCTGCTAGTGATGGTACTTTTGCTCGTGATATTCGTCTAACTCAATCTGTAGGATTTAACTTACTGTGCGCTGACGGAGCTAATCGCACATCCATAGGCGATCGCGCAGGTAATACTAGTGACGCTAATTTCCTGAGAACTTGGGATTACCAACAAGCAGCAGCACAAATTGCCGAATCTGCGGGTACAATGCTTTACGCTGACTACGTAGAATCTGGTACTTATCCGGTCATCATGGCTAACCACTTCGGTGGAGTGATTTTCCACGAAGCTTGTGGACACTTATTAGAAACTACCCAAATTGAACGTAACACAACACCTTTTGCAGATAAAAAAGGTGAGAAAATTGCCCACGAAAGCTTAACAGCCTGGGATGAAGGACGTTCTGACAATGCCTTTGGTACCATTGATATGGATGACGAAGGTATGCCAGCACAAAGAACTTTATTAATTGAAAAAGGGATTCTCAAGAACTTCCTAGCAGATAGAGCAGGTTCCATGCGTACCGGACATCCTAGAACAGGTAGTGGACGCCGCCAAAGTTATAATTATGCTGCTGCTAGCCGGATGCGAAATACTTACATTGGCACAGGCGATTATACCACAGAAGAATTATTTGCCTCTGTAGATAAAGGAATTTACTGCAAAAAAATGGGTGGTGGTAGCGTTGGTGCTACAGGACAATTTAATTTTGGTGTAGACGAAGCTTACTTAATTGAGAATGGCAAAATCACCAAACCACTCAAAGGAGCCATCCTCATTGGAGAAGCCAAGGAAATTATGAATAAAATTTCCATGTGTTCCCAAGACTTAGAACTTGCACCTGGTTTCTGCGGTTCCGTTAGCGGTAGTATCTACACCACCGTCGGACAACCCCACATCAAAGTCGATTCTATCACCGTCGGTGGTAGGTAAAAACAAATAACACCTCCCTACCTCTTACCTCTGTGCGGCAGGTGCTACAACGCGGGGAACCCGCGCAACGCACTGCCTTGTCTCTGCGGTTCAATAAAAAAGTATTAAACCGCAGAGAAAAAAGAATTTACAAGCCAATAACAAAATTATGCCTAACATTACAGACATCGCAACACACGCCAAAGAAAACGCAGAAAAACTTGGCATCAAAAAATTTGACATTTACGGTTCCGCAGTAGATTCTACCAGCGTCCAAGTAGATCAAGGTGAACCAAAACAAGTCAAAGCTTCCAATCTTTCCGGTGTCACTGTCCGTGTTTGGAATGAAGAAAATACAATGGGTGTCACCAGTACTACAGACATAGACCCAAAAGGACTAGAATTAGCGTTAAAAACTGCTTATGAAGCCAGCTTTTTTGGTGTCAAAGAAAATGTCCCAGATTTCAGTCCAGAAGCTACTATTCCTTTAGAAAATACCAAAAGCGAAAAACTTGCCCAAACAGCAGTTTCCCAACTGATAGATACCTTAATTTCAGCAGAAAAAGAATTACTCTCAGCCCATCCAGCCATAAAGGGAGTTCCCTATAATAACTTGTCACAAAGAGATATTGATAGATTCTATCTCAACAGTGATGGTGCAATCAGAACTGAATCTCATTCTTTAGCATCAATTTATCTTTACAGCAAAACTGAAGAAGAAGGTAAAAAGCCTCGCAGTGGTGATGCTTTTAGAATTAGCCACGGTATTGATAAATTAGATATTGATGGTTGTATCAAAGAAACCGCAGATAAAACTATCAGTCACTTGAATTATGAAAAAATCAAGTCTGGTAAGTATACCGTAGTTTTTTCACCTGATGCTTTTTTAAGTCTTTTAGGTGCTTTTTCTAATTTATTCAACGCTCAAAGCATCTTGGATAAACAAAGTTTATCTACTCCTGATGATATCGGTAAACAAATTGCTTCACCACTAATTTCTATTTGCGATGATGCTTTACACCCTGCAAATATTGGTGCTGAATCTTTTGATGGAGAAGGAACTCCCACGCGAAAGGTTTCACTAGTTGAAAATGGAGTTTTGACTAATTTTCTCCACAGCGCAGGTACTGCCAAAAGAATGAATACCCAACCTACAGGAAATGCAAGTATCGGTGCGAAAGTTAGCGTTAGTCCTAATTTTTACCACATTTTCGCCACTGGAACTCCTGAGCAAGAGTTAAGTTTAGAAACTGCTGAAAATGTCATTCTAATTGATAATTTAAAAGCTCTTCATGCAGGTGTTAAAGCTCTACAAGGTTCGTTTTCTCTACCTTTTGATGGTTGGGTAATTAATAAAGGTGAGAAAACAAGTATTGAGTCTGCAACTGTTGCTGGAGATTTCTTGGAAGTGTTGAAGACTATAGTTTATGTGGAGCGGGAACCAGAGTTGACTCCAGGTGGTGTTTGTCCAAGAATCTGGGTTGATGGATTATCGATCACAGGTGAGTGATACATCTGTTAAAGGCGTTCCAGTGGAACGTCTTTAAAAATTAATCGCTACCAACACTGATGTTTGTATTGAAGATATCCGCGCCGGTTAGGTTAACACCTATTAGAGTGGCGCCATTTACGTTGGTACTGTATAAATTGGCTTCGCTTAGATTTGCGTTTTTGAGGTTTGCTCTATCCAGGGTAGCACTATTAACAAAAGCTGTGGATAAATTGGCAGATTCTAAATTTGCGCCAGTTAAATCTGCACCTTCTAGATTAGCACCTTCTAAGTTAGCACCTTTAAGGTTAGCATTTCTTAAATCTACACCGATTAAATGGGCGCCTTTAAGGTTTACACCTTTTAGATCACATCCATAACATTCTTTTGTTTGTAGCAGACGACGAACGTTTACTGGATTTTCTGCTTTTACGGAAAGGGGAGCGGTTAGAGATGCTGTGCTTATTAAAGCTAGTGCAGCTAAGATTGTATTTCTCATATTCCTTTGCCTCTCACGTCATTACAAATTGTTTAATTAGCAGGTTTGATGTTTTTTATTACCTGCTATATTGCTTTCTACATACTTATTTTTCCAAATTCCTAATTTTTTTGCATCATACGTTTGTAGTATATTTCTTCGCAATTTTTCTAGGCATTTTTACCCCTTCTACACCCTAAAGGGTAAAATTGAGATAGAAGTATATAATTATATGTATTTTTTCTAGTAATTAAATTTAGATTTCTAATCATTTATTAAAAATATACCCTTTAGGGCATGGCGTCCACGGTTTTGTATGTTAATTAATAATATTACTGATGTTCCCTACGGTCAGTCTGGTGGCTATCCTGGGTATGATGGGCACGGCGTACATAATCCTATATTTTAGATAACAATCTTACTGATGTTCCCTACGGTCGGTCTAGTGGCTATCCTGGGTATGATGAGTACGGTGTCTAGGTTAAACCTGCTCTCAATCGTTCTTCTAAAGCAACTACATCTACACCCAGATTTTGCAGAATCCTAATTGCTGCTCCTCCTCCTGTTCCTCTGGCTCCTTCTTTAAGTAAACCTAGTAATAAATGCTCTGTACCGATGTACTTGACACCAAGCTGTCGAGATTCTTCTAAAGCTAGCTCTAGTGCTTGTTTTGCTCTAGGTGTGAAGGGTATGTTAATAGCTGTATATCCATTACCTCTACCAATAATTTTTTCTTCCTCTATCTTGGCATTCTCTAAATTTACTCCTACAGAAGTAAGAAATTGTGACGCGAAACCGCTTCCTTCACCAATTAACCCTATTAGTAGCTGCTCTGTACCAACAAAATTGTGTTTCAACCGCCGTGATTCACTTTGAGCTATCCTAATGGCTATTATCGATTTTTCCGTAAACCGCTCAAACCCGATTTTTCCGGACATAAACCCAAAGAAGTTTTCACTTATAGATTCAAAAAATTTTCCAAACATAAACTCATCCTTCCTAGATGTGTTAGTCACTGTTTGATTTGTTGGCTCGTCTTGCAAGCCAGAAGCTGTATCACCCCTAATTCCAAGTAGTTCGCTTTTAGTTCTTCCTGTTGATAAAAAAGTCAGCAAATCTTCCATAGTCTCAGCGTTTGCTGAGTACCACAAAAATTGTTTTTCTTTACGACTGTTAACCAAACCTTCAATCCGCAGTTTCTCTAGGTGATGCGATAGTGTGGAATTCGGAATTTTTAGTTTTTCCTGAATCTCACCTACAGTCATCCCTTCTGGGTACGCTGCAAATAGCGATCGCATAATTTCTAGTCGTGGTTCTGAACCCAATGCAGCAAAAATATCTGCATATCTAGCCGTTTCCTCATTAACCATATTTCTAGAATAATCGAAATAAATTTAGATGTCAATACTTTTGAAGGTATAAGGT
>Ga0224723_1002540_pt1 | contig 10021 bp, 2 predicted proteins | sample Balambano_FR2_Me_FD_161647 | JGI IMG/M metagenome (GOLD analysis project Ga0224723, IMG submission 161647) | Freshwater sediment microbial communities from Lake Towuti, South Sulawesi, Indonesia - Balambano_FR2_MetaG | ecosystem: Environmental > Aquatic > Freshwater > Lake > Sediment | place... | reverse complement strand
GGCAGCCGCACCGCCGCCAGCGCCGGCCTGTACCACTTCACGACCCGCCGCGACCAGGTCAAGGAGGCCGCCACCACCGTGGACATCGGCCACCATTACGCCGCCACCGCGCCGTCCGGGGCCGGCCTCGTCGGCTACTGGAGCCTGAACGACGGCACGGGCACGCAGGCCGCCGACGCCTCGACCAACGCGTTCCACGGCACGCTCGTCAACGGCCCCGCCTGGAGCACCGGGGCGCAGTTCGGCGCGCTCGCCTTCGACGGGGCCAACGACCAGGTGAGCGTGGCGGACCACGCGGCCCTCCGGCTCACCGCCGGCCTGACCATCGCCCTGTGGGTCTCCAAGAACTACGAGGCCACCAACTGGACCCGCTGGGTCGGCAAGGGCAACGCCACCACGCGCAACTACGGCCTGTGGGACGACTATGGCGCCTCGGGCCTTATCCTCTTCCAGTTCCGCGACACGGGCAACAACTGGCGGCAGGTCTGGAGCACGGGCGGCGTCCCGGTGGGCGGCTGGCACCATGTGGCCTGCACCTGGGACGGCACCAACGTGCAGTTCTACGTCAACGGCCAGCCGGCCGGCAGCGGCACCACCGCCGGCACCCCGGCCACGCCCTCCGATCCGCTCACCTTCGGTTACGCCGGCTTCGACGGCGCGCACGCCGGCGGCCTCGACGAGGTGGTGCTGTACAGCCGCGCGCTCGGCGCGGCCGAGGTCGCCGCGCTGATGACGCTCACCGCCCCGTCTGACCTGGACGGCGACGGAATCGGGGACTGCCTGGAGGACTTTGACGGCGACGGGGTCGCCGATCCGGGCGAGGGCCTCGTCGGCGGCGCCTTCGGGGTCACCATCACCCGTCCTAAGGGCGGCACCTACCAGCCGTGAGGCCTTTTTCCCCTCGAAGCATGAAGCCCCTGTTCGTCCTGACGCTCCTGGCGGCGGTCTTGTCCCTGGCCGTTCCGGCGTCCGCCGGTGCGGAAGCAAGGTCCACGGCGCTGGCCGCCGGCCTCGTCTCCCGCGTGATCTTCGCGGACCCGCTGCTGCCCGTGACCGCGGACCTGCCGGCGGACGAGGACACCCGGACGCTCGCGGACCTGGTCGCCCGGATGCCGGAGATGCCGGTTCCGGAGGACCAGCGGCAGGCGTTTGAGGCCTATCTCGCGGCCAGCCCCGGATCGCCCTGGGCACCGTCGGTCCGGTGTCAGCTGGCCCGATATTATCTCAGCATCGGCCGCTTCACCCCGGCCTTGGAGCACTACCGCACGGCCTGGACGGAGGCCCGCGGACAGGAAGCCGGCCACGGCCGAAGCGTGGCCGACCTGGCCCTTGCCGGACTGGCGGAACTGCTGGCCTCCCTGGGGCGGGACCAGGAGCTGGGCGGTGTTCTTGAGGAGACCCGCGGCCGCCTGCTCGGCGGCCATGCCGGCCAGGTGCGCTACGACCGCGCCGTCGAGGCTTACGGGCGCATGACGGCCCATCCGGCGGCCAGCTTCCGCTGCGGCCTCGCCGCCCTGGAGGCGCTCGGAAAGGAGCTCGGTGTCGAGGAGGGGCGGCTCGCCGTCCTCCGCGGCATGGAGGCCGCGCCCGCCGGCCTTTCCTTGGCCGACCTGAAGTCGCTCGCCGGAAGGCTGGGCCTCGAGATGCAGGCCGTGGCCCTCGGGCAGGCTGACGATGTTCCCGTGCCCTCGGTGGTTCATCTGCGGGCCGGGCACTTTGCCGCCGTGCTCCGCCGCCAGGAGGGGCGGGTGCTCGTGTCCGACCCCGTGTTCCGCCAGCCGCGCTGGCTGAGGCTGGCGGGCCTGAGGGAGGAGGCCGGCGGGGCCTGTCTCGTGACCGCGGACCGGGTGCCGGAGGGTGCCCGCGTGCTGCCGGATGCGGAGGCGGCCGGGATCGTGGGCCGGGGATTTCCGAACTCCATTCCTGACGAGAAGGACACCTACGTGCCGGGCACCGGGGCCTACGGCGTGGCGAACTGGCGGGTGTCGGAGCCGTTCATCAACCTCTGGCTGGAGGCCAACACGGTAAACTACCCGCTGCCCAACGGCCAGGCGCAGCGGCTGGACGTGGCGTACAAGCAGCGGAACTCGCGCTCCGACTCGGCGGGCTTCGGGGTCGGGCAGGGCTGGGAGTGCTCCTGGCTCTCGTATGTGGACTACATGAGCGAGTATGATGCGGAGCTTGGCTGGTTCCTGAGCGACCTGCAGGTCTATGTAGCCCTGGGAGGACTGCGCATCTACGACCACGAAGGCTCGACGGCGGAATACTCCTCCCAGTCCAAGCTGACCAAGTACGGCGGCGGGATGTCGCCCACGTTCTTCTTTGACATCACCTTCCCGAACGAATCGGTGGCGAGGTACGACTACCATCAAAACCTCGGGTTCGGCTTCCGGCGCGCCTATCTCAAGCGGTTCACCGACGCGCTCGACCGGAAGACCGTCTGGAGCTACGAGAACACCACCAACGGCCTCGTGCGGCTCACCTCCCTGGAGGACATCCAGGACCGGTTCAATATCGTCCAGTACGCGAGCCCGACCAATTCGTTGATCGCGCGGGTGATCGACCCCCACGGCCGCACCAATTCCTTCCAGTACGATTCCTCCGGGCGGCTCACGAACATCGTCAATCCCGCCGGCTTCGGCAGCGGCTTCCAGTACGATGGGGCGGGCGTCGTGACCAACCTCCTCACTTCGCTGGGCAGCACCGGCTTCAAGTACACGACGGACGGCAGCACGAACAACGCGGTCACCCGTTCCCTGACGGTCACCATGCCGACGGGCGGCAGGCACCTGTTCATGTACCGCGACCTGGCCGCGCAGCTCAGCGGAAGCAACACGAACGCGTTGCTGCCGTTCTCGTACCCGGCCGGCGAGGTGCCCGACACCGGCAGCCTGACCAACACCTTCGACAACACTTGGATGCAGGCCCGCAACACGTTCTACTGGCCGCCGCGGGTGTACGACCAGCTCTCGTCCGCGTTCCTGGTCTCGGGCAGCTTCAATGACCTCTCGACCAACGACTACCGGCTCGCCCACCTGAAGCACTGGCTGCGCAGCGGCTCGTTGGTGGACCGGACGCTGTCCCTGGAGCGCGGCCCCAGCACGGATGGAATCCGGGAGGGACAGAAGCTCTGGTATGACTACTTCGGCAAGGCGTCCACCGTCTCCACCAACCAGGGGCAGCCCGTCACAAACTACTACTCCATAGGCTCTAGCCCGCTCACGCGCTTTGTGGCCACGCGGCTGCCGGACGGCACGAGCAGCTTCACCTATCGCGAATACAACTCGGCCGGCGCATCCACCCGCGTCATCGAAACTTGGGGGCCGCCCGGTGCCGTGAGCACCCGCACCAACCTGTTTAACTACTGGCCGTCTCCGACATTGCTTTGGCGCGCCTATGACGCCCTCGACCGCCTGGTCGTGAGCAACCACTGGTCCAACAACCAGCTCGTGCTCAGCCACAACGCCCTCGGCGAGGCCACGCGTTACACCTACCAGACCAACGGCCTAAGGCTCCTGACCAGCGTCAAGGCGCCCAACGGACTGACGACGACCAACATCTATTACGCCGGCGGGCACACGAACTTCCTGGAGAAGACCGTCATCATCGAGCTGGGCGTCACCAACTCGTTCGCCTATACCAACGGCCTGCTGCTGACCGCCACCAGCGAGCGCGGCGCCACCGTCACCAACCGCTACGACATCCTGCAGCGCCTGACCAACACCGCGTCCGCCCTCGGTTCCGCCTCGTTCACGTACTCCAACCTGCTCCTGCTCCAGACGGTGGACGCCGCTGGCTACACCAACCGTTTCGGCTACGACGCCTACGGCCGGGCGGTCTGGGCCGCCGACCCGCTGAACCGCACCAACTGGACGGCCTACTGTTCCTGCGGCGCGGTGGATGCCGTGACCAACGCCCTCGGCCAGCGCACCGCCTTCACCTACGACAACCTGGGCCGCGTGACCGTCACGCTCTTCCATGACGGCCGCGGCGTCACCAACGAGTACGACGCGCTCGGGCGGCTGTTCCGCACCATCGATCCCGAGGGCCGGGCCGTCACCAACTTCTACACCAGCCACGGCCTGCTCCTCACCTCCAGCAACGCCCTCGGCCGCCTGGGCTACGCCCATTACGACGTCCTCGACCGCGCCACCAACGCCGTGGACGCCAGCGGCCTGGCGCTCGCCTCCACCTTCGACATCCTTGGCCGGCCCTTGTCAGTCACGCATCCAGACGGCGGCGTCGAGCAGTTCGGCTACGCGGCCGGCATCGCCGGCCCGGTCGCCTACACCAACCAGCTCTCCCACATCTGGCGCTACGCCTACGACCTGGCCGGCCGGAAGACCGCCGAGACCAACGCCAGCCTCGAGGTCACCCGCTGGGCCTACGGCGTGAGCGGCGAGCTGCTCAGCCTGACCGACACGCGCCAGAAGGTGACCGCCTGGGCCTACGACCAGTGGGGTCGCCTCACGGCCAAGACCAACGCGAGCAACACGGTCGTCTTCCGGTACGACTACGACCTGCGCGGCCTGATGACCAACCGCTGGAGCGCCGCCAAGGGGAATACCCGCTACGCGTACGACGCCGTCGGCAACCTCACCAATATCGATTACAACGCCGGCACGGACGTCGCCCTCCAGTACGACGCCCTGAACCGCATCACCAACCGCACCGACGCGGCAGGCACGACGAAATACGTCTTCAACGGCGTGGGCCGGCTCACCAGCGAGGACGGCCCGTGGGCCAGCGACACGCTCAGCTTCACCTACCGGACCAACGACCTCCCTGACACCGTCACCCTCCAGCAGCCGTCCGGCTCCTGGACCGCGGCCTATGGCTACGACACCGGCAACCGTCTCACGAGCATCACCACCACCGCCGGTACTTTCGGCTACGCCTACCACCCCGGCTTCGGCGCCGGCGGCGTGGCCGGCGGTCCGGTCCGCCAGATCAGCCTGCCGGGTGGCACCCGCATCACGAACTCGTTCGACGTGGCCGGCCGCCTCGCGGCCACGCGGCTGATGACCGGCCAGGGGTACGTGCTCAACCACCACCTCTACGGCTACAACCTCGCCGGCCAGGCGACCAACCATGTCCGCTGGGGCGACGCCAGCCTGGCCTACGCCTACGATCCCGCCGGCCGCCTTACCGCAGCCACCGGCCTCGACCCCAACGGCACGCTGCGCCAGCACGAGCAGTTCGGCTACGCCTATGACGCCGCCGGCAACCTGACCAACCGCGCCAACGGCGCCCTGGTGCTGGCCTACACCGTGGACGCCCTGAATCAGCTCTCGGCCGCCAGCCGTTCGGGCACGCTCACTGTGGCGGGCGAGACGACCGACACAGCCGCCGCGGTCACCGTCAACGGGCAGCCCGCCGAGCGCTACGCCGACCGGACCTTCGCCAGCGCCGGCCACGCCGTCAGCGCGGGCACTAACACCTTCACCGCCGTGGCCGAGGACCTGCTGGCCCGCCGCGCCACCAACACCGTCACCGCCGTCGTCCCGCCCGCCGCGGCGTCCTTCCAGTATGACCTTGTCGGAAATCTGCTGGCCGACGGGCAGTTTGGGTACGATTATGACGACGAGAACCAGCTCGTGCGCGTGACGGCCACCAACCAGTGGAAGAGCGAGTTCACCCACGACTCGCTGGGGCGGCGGCGCGTCCGGAAGGAGTTCACCTGGACGGGCAGCGCCTGGAGCCAGACCAACGAGGTGCGCTATGTCTGCGTCGGCGGCCTCGTCTGGCAGGAGCGCGACGCCTCCAACAATCCGCTGGCGAGTTACAGTAGGGGGTTGAGTATGGGCGGTGGCATCGGCGGCCTGCTGGCCCGCACGCTGCACAGCCTGCTGCCCTCGACCAACGCGCACCTCTATTACCACGCCGACGCCGGCGGCAACGTGACCGCGCTGGTGGACCAGGGCCAGGTGGTGCAGGGACGCTACGTGTACGACCCCTACGGCAACCTCACGGCGGTGACGGGGCCGAAGGCGGCCGAAAACCTTTACCGCTGGAGCAGCAAGGAGACCCACGAGCAGAGTGGCCTGGTGTACTACGGGTTCCGGTTCTACAGCCCCCAGCACCACCGCTGGCTCAACGCCGACCCCCTCGGCGAGCAGGGCGGCCTCAACCTGTTCGCCGCATTCGACAACAACCCGGTAGGGAATCTGGATGCTTTGGGACACATCACAATCACGCTCAATCCCTCAGTAGAACCCGATTTCACCGATGGACTTGTCCCACTTTGGGGGCCATTTCGTCAGGCGATGTATGAGTACTACAATGGGAACTACGCTATGGGAGCGCTGAATGCCGCCTTCATACTTACAGATGCATTAGGGGTTGGGTATGCTGCGCGCGCATTACGGTATGCGAAGTATGTAGACGGCAAAAACTGGAAAAGCTTGTCACGCGTGCTTCACAATGCCAATCTTCCTGAAGGTCCATTGGCACAGAAGGGCCAAGCGATTCATCACTGGCTAATCGAACAAAGGGGCAAACTCTCGAAGATGGTAAAGGAACTTGTCGGAGAGAAGTGGGGAAATCGTATCATCAATAATCCCTTAAACCTGTATCCGGTACCAGCTGTGAATGGCCTGCATTCCATGGCTGTGCATGGTATAATTCACCATGGAAGATATTCGGAGACAAGTATCTCCAAACTACGCCAATACGGCTGGAGGCTTTGGTACGGCAGTCCGGAGTGGGCAAAGGCCGCTGCCGTTTCGGTCGCCGGGAGATTCGTCCCCAGCAGCACCTTTCGCACACCTAACAGCGGAGGGGGATCCGGTCTCGCGGGGAGCCTGTTTGGCGGTGCTGGGCAGTCATGGTTTGCAAGCGATTCAAGATTGTCATTCGGCGGATTTGGCAGAATGGGCAGCCTCTCTGGAGAAAATGTGCCTGCGGTATCAAATGATGGCTTCGAAGACATCGGCCTTGTCATCGTTACCCCTGATGGACTCATATGGGAAACGCCATCACCATTTGTAGATACTCCTGTCGATTTTGGTAGCATCCCATGCCCTGATTGCCCAAAGCAAAACTAAGGTTTTCTTGTTGGCCTATGATAAAATTGACACAACCTAACACAGCACCAGGTCCAGCCATAGAGTTTCCGGTCCTTATATTCTATGATGGAAGCACTGGCCGAAGGGATAACTTGCGGCAGCTACTGCTGTCCAATTATGAAGGCGTGAAAGATTGGGAGAAGAACAATCGGTCGATGATTGTCATTGATTCGGCAGGATTGAAGCGTGTCATCCTCCGTAAGCTTCTATCGAAGCCAACATTTTGGGAGCGAGTGAAGCGGCTGTCTCTTTCGAACATCGGGTTGTCGGTAGCCGACGCTGTTTGGCATCACGAATATCAAATGCTGACCGTCAATGAAGTAACCAAACTGGTCTTCGGAAATAGGCGGGGGTGGCGTATTGCTGACCCATATTGTAGGCGGGAGGTGATGGAAAGAGTCCGAAGCGCGCGCACTATACGCGAGATCATCGAATCTTTCGAATCCGATTTTCTGGAAACATAATGCTTTCGCGCGAATGTCGTCGTTTAGCCACCCCAAGATTTTGAGGTATTGCAGAGAGTGAGACTTCTGCAAAGCTCACTGGAAGGCGGCGATAAGGGCCTAAAGCTATGCATAGGTCAGCCCGCGAGCATTTAGGAGGACTCGATCGCGTGCTCTACTAGCGATCCCAACAGGATGACTTTGCGATGCACTGAGAGCGTCGTCCACCGAATCTATGCGTAAGTCGAGGCCTAACCGGTAGTGTCCGTCAAGTTTCGCACATTTGTTGTGGCGCTGGAGGTTCGGGGGAAGGTTCTGGGTTTGGGTTGTCTTTGGCTTGACGCTGCCGTGGCCAACGGAGGTCGGCCGCAGGCCGGCCGGAGTTGGCCACGGACGGAACCGGGGAGTGTCATGCGGCCAGCGCCCCGGCCCGGGGCGTCTCCGGCGGCTGGCGCAGGCGCGGCATGTCCAGGCAGCGCCTGCGGCCCCGCGGCGTGCCCACGATGTGGCGCAGCCTTGCGCACACCAGGATCAGCGCGCCGTGGCCGTCGGGGAACGCTCCCACCGCTCGGGTGCGCCGCCGGATCTCGCGCATCAGGCGCTCCAGCGGGTTGTTGGTGCGCAGGCTGCGCTGGTGCTCGGCGGGGAAGGCGTAGTAGCTCAACGTCTCCTCGATGCGGCCCTCCACCAGCGAGGCGGCCGCACCCAGCTTCATCTCCTGCAGCTTGATGACGACCTGCGCGGCCTTCACGCGTGCGGCCTCCCGGTCCTCGCTGGCGTGGATGGCCTTGAGCATCGCGGCCACCGGACGCACCCGGCTCGCGGGCACCAGCGACCACACGTTTCGGTAGAAATGCACCACGCAGCGCTGGTAGGCCGCCGTGGGGTAAAAGTCCGCCAGGCTCTCCACCAGGCCCAGGCACTGGTCGCCCACGATGAGACGCACGCCCTTGAGCCCGCGCTGCTTCAACGAACGCAGGAAGCCCTGCCACGAGGCTTTGTCCTCTTTGGCGCCTTCGGCCACGCCGAGCACTTCGCGGCAGCCCTCCTGGTTGACCCCGAGGGCCACCAGGAGGCTCACATTCTTGACCTCCCCGCCCCACGTGCGCTTCAACCAGAGGCCGTCCAGGAACACATCGGCGTGCTCGCCCTCAATGGGCCGCTGCCGCCATTCCTCGATCTGGCCCGCGATCTTCTGGTTGAGTTCACTCACCGTCGAAGGACTCACCCGTGTGCCCCACAGGGCCTCGGTGATGTCCTCCACGCGGCGCACCGACACGCCCGCCAGATACATCTCCACCAGCGCCTCCTCCACGGAGCTCTCGCGCCGCCGGTCGCGCTCGATGATCGCCGTCTCGAAGGGCCGGCTGCGCAGCGTGGGCATCTTCAAGCTCACCTCGCCCGCCTTGGTGTGCAGCTGCCGCCCGTAGTGCCCGGCACGCGTGTCCACGCGCGCGGGGCTGTGCTCGTAGCGCTTCGCGCCGCACAACACGTCGGCCTCGGCCTGCAGCAGGGCGTTGAGGGTCTCCTCCACGGTGCGCACCACCACGCGGTCCAGATGCTCACGCACCACGCCTTCATCAATGCGGATCACCTTGCCGGACCACTCCGGCTGGCTTCCCGCGACGCTCGCGGCAGCTCCGCTGCCGCCGCCCTCGTGTTCGGTCTGGTTCTGCTCCGCTTGCTTCATGGGTCCGGCCTTCCACCCTGCCCCTCCCTCACCAGCAACTGTGCGCATCATCCCGGACGTTATCGCCTAACTGTTGATCCTCGACAGGTTGTCCGCGGTTTGGGGGAGTCTTGAGGCCGGGGCTTTGATGGAGCAAGGCGGAGTGGGGACGGTGGAAGTTGTAGTCGTGGAGATAGAGTGGGAGGAACGAAGCGCGGTGGTCACTGGGGTCGTAGGGCCGGGCATAGGCCCACTCGCGGGTGAGGGTCTGGATGAAGCGTTCGGCCTTGCCGTTGGTCTGGGGGCGGTAGGGTTGGGTGAAGCGATGCTGGAGGCCGAGCTGGTGACAGGCCTGGGCAAAAAGCTTGGAGCGATAGGTGCAGCCGCGGTCGGTGAGGACGCGCTGGATGGGGATGCCGTGGGCGGAGTAAAAGGCGAGTGCCTGACGGAGGGCCTCCAGGACGCTGGGCGCCTTTTCATTGGGGAGCAGGCAGGCGAAGCCGAGGCGGGAATGGTCGTCGATGGCGACGTGGAGGGATTCGGTGCCGGCGCCGGGGTTGCGGTGGGAGCGGTCGCCGGTGGCGCGGACGCCGGGCTGGTGGAAGCGGCCAAGCTTCTTGATATCAAGATGCAAGAGTTCGCCTGGCGAGGCGCGTTCGCAGCGCACGACCGGAGGCTTGGGTGGTTCGAGGGAACGGAGGCGGTGGAGGCCGTGGCGGCGCAGGACACGGGAGAGCGTGGCCTTGGAGACGGGCAGGACCAGGAGGATCTGGGCGTAGGAACGGCGCTGTTTGCGGAGGGCGAGGATTTGGGCTTCGAGTTGAGGGGGGGGTCTTGCGTGG
>Ga0224723_1002539_pt1 | contig 10024 bp, 7 predicted proteins | sample Balambano_FR2_Me_FD_161647 | JGI IMG/M metagenome (GOLD analysis project Ga0224723, IMG submission 161647) | Freshwater sediment microbial communities from Lake Towuti, South Sulawesi, Indonesia - Balambano_FR2_MetaG | ecosystem: Environmental > Aquatic > Freshwater > Lake > Sediment | place... | reverse complement strand
GATGGGGACACCGTAGTTTGCTCAAGCCTGGGAGAAGGGGTGGGGGGATGAGGGCGGATTAATGAGTTCCGTAAAAGGTTTGGCAGCCAACGGCTACAAGGATTCCCCATTCCTTTAATATATGTAAAGAGAACCTTAGGGAAGGGATCGAATGCGAGTTGCGATCGTTGGTGCAGGTTTGGCAGGTCTGGCGGCGGCGGTAGAGCTAGTCGACGCAGGGCACGAAGTTGAGATCTTTGAAGCGCGATCGTTTGTCGGCGGCAAGGTTGGAAGCTGGGTTGATGCAGACGGCAACCATGTGGAGATGGGACTGCACGTCTTTTTCAACAACTACTACAACCTGTTTGCTCTGCTGAAGCACGTGGGCGCATTCGAGAATTTGTTGCCCAAAGAGCACGTCCACAACTTTATTAACCGTGGCGGAGAGATCGGCAAGCTTGATTTTCGATTCTTCCTCGGTGCGCCCTTTCATGGACTGAAGGCGTTTTTCACCACCGAGCAACTCTCGCTGATCGACAAGCTGCAAAATGCGATCGCTCTGGGCACAAGTCCCGTTGTTCCGGGTTTGGTGAGCTATGACCTGGCGATGAAGTGGATTCGATCGCTCGATAACATTAGCTTTGCAGACTGGTTTCGCCGTCATGGCGGTTCCGAAAATAGCCTGAAGCGGATGTGGAACCCGATCGCCCTTGCTCTGGGCTTTATCGACACCGAGGAAATTTCGGCACGCTGTATGCTGACCATCTTCCTCATGTTTGCGGTCAAAACCGAAGCCTCGCGGCTGAATCTGCTGACAGGCTCGCCCGATGAATATTTGCACAAGCCGATCGTCCAATACCTGGAAGACCGGGGCGCAAAACTCCACACTCGTCGGCAAACGCGCCGCATTTTGTTTGAAGAGCGCGACGGACAGACGGTGGTAACAGGTTTAGCGATTGCCCAAGGCGACACCGAAGAAACCATTACCGCCGATGTCTATCTTGCCGCCTGCGATGTACCTGGCATTCAAAGACTATTGCCGCAGGAATGGCGCAAATGGAAAGAATTCGACAATATTTACAAGTTGGAGGCGGTTCCGGTTGTCACAGTGCAAATGCGTTTTGATGGCTGGGTGACAGAAATAAATGATTCGGCTCTCAGAAAGCAGGTCGATCGCGCCGCAGGCATGGACAATTTGCTCTATAGCGCCGATGCCGATTTCTCTTGCTTTGCAGATCTGGCACTCACCAGCCCCAAAGACTACTACCGGGAAGGGCAGGGTTCGCTGATGCAGGTGGTTTTGACTCCGGGCGATCCGTTTATCAAGATGAGCAATGAGGAAATTGCCCAGCACGCCCTGAAGCAAATTCACGATCTGTTCCCCTCCTCGCGCGAACTCAATATGACCTGGTTTGGTGTGGTGAAGCTGGCGCAGTCGCTCTACCGCGAACAGCCCGGTATGGAACCTTATCGCCCGCCTCAAAAAACCCCGATCGCCAACTTCTTCTTAGCAGGCAGCTACACCGCTCAGGACTACATCGACAGCATGGAAGGTGCAACCATCTCCGGTAAACAGGCAGCTGCCCGGATCCTGGAACCCACCGGATACAGAGTGACTGGAACCGGGCTGTTCAAGTACTAGCGGTTTAACTGCTAGTGATCGCCCAACCGCAAGCCCGCCTCACCCTAACCCCTCTCCCGCAAAATTTAATTCGGGACGACGCCCCCTCAATCCCCCACTTATAAGATTTACAGTGAAACTAAGATTTACAGTGAAACCTCCATCTGCACCTACCACCGCTGCCGTCAGCAGAACATAAAAATATCGCTTTCGCAGCTCACAATACACACTAAATTGAAAGAGTTGTAGTAGACTTCTGCTAAATGATCCTGTCATTGGTATCAATAACCTTCTAGTATGTAAGGGTGACTGATTTGCACCGTCCCCTACGTTCACTCAAGCAAGGAAGCTGGTTTAAACTAATCTGCGGAGCCAGCTATCAGCATCTTCCTGCTGTTCGGACATTAGCTATTGCCTATGCGCTCGCTGGAGCCGACTGTATCGATGTCGCCGCTGACCCAGCCGTGGTTCGAGCCGCTCAATCTGCCCTACGATCGGCGATGAGCCTGCAAAAATCCGCTCAACAGCGAGGCTTCCAGGTAGAAGGCATGCCGTGGCTGATGGTGAGCCTTAACGACGGCGAAGACCCTCACTTCCGTAAAGCTGAGTTTGATCCGGTCTACTGCCCGCCTGATTGCACCCGCCCTTGTGAAAAGGTATGTCCAGCACAGGCGATCGTGTTTAGTCGAGGAAGCGATCGAGAAATTCCTCAAGGCTGCCAGCAGGAATTCGCTCACAGGCTGGATCGTAAAAGCAATTTTTCGGGTGTGATTGACGAGCAGTGCTATGGCTGTGGTCGCTGTGTGCCGATTTGCCCGTTTGACCGAATTTCGACTCGCTCCTCTGTTTTTTCTCCGGCAGCCGTTGCCCCTCTGGTTTTGTCGGGTGTCGATGCGGTTGAAATTCACACGCAAATTGGGCGCTGGTCAGACTTCAAGCGACTCTGGCAGGCGATCGAACCCTATCTGCCGACGCTAAAGCTGATTGCGATTAGCTGCCCCGATGGCGAAGACTTTGTCGATTACCTGTGGTCACTGTACGATGTCATTTCTCCGCTGCCCTGTGCTTTGATTTGGCAGACCGATGGCAGACCGATGAGTGGAGATATTGGCAATGGGGCGACCCTGGCGGCAATCAAGCTGGGGCAAAAGGCGCTGGCGGCAAATCTGCCCGGATATATTCAGTTAGCTGGAGGCACAAACGACTACACCGTGAGTAAACTCAAGTCACTCGGATTGCTCTCGTCAAGTAAAACCTCTGATGCTGTTGCAAATACCGCTGCAAATGCTGTTTTAACCTGTGGGGCTGCCTCGATCGCCGGAATTGCTTACGGCAGCTATGCTCGAACCCTGCTCGCTCCAATTCTTGAGCAGCTTGAACAAGCGTCCCTTGATGCTTCTGTAGTTGAAGCTTCTGCAATGCCTGACTTTGTTCCTTTTCACGCTTTACAACCCGAACAAAGCCTGGATTGGCAGCCCGCAATTCGGCTAGAGAGTTCTGACCTTTTGTGGCAAGCTGTTCGCACCGCCCACACGCTTGTTTCTCAAATCAAGCAGCCTATGACCGCGCTCGCTCCGTCTGGTTAGCCTCTGGCAGCACTCATCTCCTCAAGTTTGGTGACTTTCAATTAGGTGAATATCAATCAGTCCATGATATCCAACGATAATCATTTTTCTGATCACGCTCAGCATTCTGCGATCGAAGTTGGACGGGCGAATCAGGCACAGCCCGCCTTTCAAATCACCGATGATCTGAATCAACTGCTCGAAATCTTGCCGACCGACATTCAGGCAAAGCTAGAATCCCATCCTCGACGCGACCAGCTTGTTGAGGTTGTGCTAGACCTCGGACGTAAGCCAGAAGCTCGCTTCCCGGGGGCTTCAGAGTATTTATCAGACACCCCGGTTTCCAGAGCTGATCTGGACTATTGCGTCGATCGCGTTGGTATGTTTAGCGGTGATAATCGAGCAGGCATCGAGCAGACGCTGCACCGCATCAGCGCCATTCGCAACCGGGCAGGCGCAGTCATTGGTTTAACCTGCCGCGTGGGTCGAGCTGTTTTTGGCACGATCGGCATGATACGCGATCTGGTGGAAACGGGCAAGTCGATTTTGATGCTGGGTCGTCCGGGTGTGGGCAAAACGACGGCGCTGCGAGAAATTGCGCGGGTGCTGGCAGATGATCTGAATCAGCGAGTCGTCATCATCGACACTTCCAATGAGATTGCGGGCGATGGTGATATTCCCCATCCGGCAATCGGGCGTGCGAGAAGAATGCAGGTTTCTCGCCCTGAGCTTCAGCATCAGGTGATGATCGAGGCAGTCGAAAACCACATGCCCGAAGTGATTGTGATTGACGAAATTGGCACAGAGCTGGAGGCGCTTGCAGCCCGGACGATCGCAGAACGCGGTGTGCAGCTCGTGGGCACGGCTCACGGAAACGAAATTGAAAACCTGATCAAAAACCCGACGCTCTCTGATTTGGTCGGCGGCATTCAGTCTGTCACGCTCAGCGATGAAGAGGCGCGTCGGCGGGGCAGCCAGAAGAGTGTTCTGGAACGCAAAGCTCCGCCCACATTCGATATTGCGATCGAAATTCTGGAGCGACACAAGTGGGTTGTGCATGAAAATGTATCAGAAACGGTCGATTTGCTCCTGCGCGGCAGACAGCCATCGCCCCAGCTCCGCACCACAGACGAAAACGGCAAAGTGATTGTGGCGCGAGAAACCCCAGCACCCGCCGCCGGACAAGCCACATTTCGATCGGCTCCTCTGGGCGGAAATGGGACGCTGCGATCGGTGGGTTCGGGCAACTGGCGCACCTCTGGACAAATGGTTCCGATCGGGCTAAAGCGGCAGGACATTGGTGATCTGGGCATTGCGTTTGACGAAACGACTTCCAGTCCTTTGTCTGAACGGCAACAATCTGAGCGGCAACAGTTCGATCGATTGCTGAACGAGTCGCTGGAAAGCCTTCCCCTCACTGCGCTAGAGCCTATACGCGACTACTCCGAAGGGGGAACGGCTTCACATCGGCAAGTGCCGGGTCCAAACGGCGAAGATTTGCCCCTGCACGTCTATCCCTACGCCATCAGCCGTCATCAGCTTGAGCAGGTGATTCGAACCCTTAATTTACCGATCGTCCTGACAAAAGATATTGACGACGCAGATGCCGTTCTCGCCCTTCGATCGCATCTGAAAAACCACTCCAAGCTGCGCAGCATCGCCAAGCATCGCCATGTGCCAATTCATGCGGTGAAGGCAAACAGCGTTCCTCAAATGATTCGGGCACTTCAGCGAATGCTGCATATGGAAGAGGCTGGCGTTGAGGAACCGATCGATCTGCGGCTGTTCTCGAACGAGGGCGGCGAAGACGAACTGGAGGCACTGGAAGAAGCTCGCCTGGCAGTCGAACAAATTGTGATTCCCAAGGGGCAGCCTGTGGAACTCCTGCCGCGATCGGCAAAGGTTCGCAAGATGCAGCATGAGCTTGTGGAACACTATCGGCTCAAGTCTTCTAGTTTTGGAGACGAGCCAAATCGACGCCTGCGAATTTATCCTGCCTAGGCTGTGTTTTAAAACCTCAGGTCGCTGATGGGTTACGTCATGCATTGCCCCCCAAATCCCCCAACTTTGGGGGACTTTGAACTGGGTTCTCATTCTTGCTCGCCTTCGCTCAAGCCTGGGAGAAGGGGCGGGGGGATGAGGGCGGATTGGCGATTCCGGCAAGCGGTCTACTGAATTACCTCGCCTTCCCAGTACAGCCAGTCCTGCGGCTTGAGGAAGATTTCGTAGAGTTGTGCCTCGCGGGTTCCGGGTTCGGGCTGATAGCTATATTCCCAGCGCACCAGCGGCGGCAGCGACATCAAGATCGACTCAGTGCGTCCGTTGGTTTGTAGCCCGAAAATTGTGCCGCGATCGTAGACCAGGTTAAATTCCACATAGCGACCGCGCCGATAAAGCTGGAAATCGCGCTCTCGATCGCCGTATTCAGTGTCTTTGCGACGTTCTGCGATCGGCACATAGGCAGGCAGGAAGGCATTGCCACAGTCCTGCACAAAGGCAAAGATGTCTTCCCAGCTGCGCTGATTAATGTCGCCGATCGATTCACTATACTGAGCGGCAAGACCCTTCTTATCGGGCCCGTGATACAGCGTGCCGTGAGCATCCTGGTAGTCAAAGAAAATTCCGCCCACGCCGCGCGTTTCTCCACGATGCTTCAAGAAGAAATATTCATCGCACCACCGCTTGAAGGTTGGATAGTATTCGGCATGATGGCGATCGCACGCATCTTTGAGCGTCTGGTGAAAATGCTTTACGTCTTCCACAAAAGGATAGTAGGGCGTGAGGTCAATGCCGCCACCAAACCACCAGACCGGGCCTGCCTCAAAGTAGCGATAGTTGAGATGCACCGTTGGCACATAAGGGTTACGGGGATGCAGCACCATTGAAGTGCCCGTTGCATAAAAACCGTGTCCGGCTGCTTCAGGACGCTGCACCAGAATCGAGGGCGGCAGATCTTTGCCCCAAACTTCCGAGAAGTTGACACCACCCTGCTCAAACAGTCCCCCGTTTTTGAGTACTCGCGATCGACCCCCGCCGCCTTCCTCGCGTTCCCAGCTATCTTGCTGAAATTGCGCTTGCCCGTCGAGTTCTTGAAGTCGCTGACAAATTTGATCCTGAATCTGCTTCATGAAAGCGCTAACTCGCTCTTTTGAGTCAGCCGGAGGCACAGAATTTCCAGCGTTTGTCACCGAAGTTGGGGGTACAGAAGATTTCACCATAGCTCTTAAAACGCTTCAATCTCATCTTGGTCAAATGCATCTCTTGTACTTTAGGCGAAGGGGAACAGCCGAATCCAGTAGGAGTGACAAATCTTTATGTCTATTTGGTTATGAAGTAGAAGAAGCGATTGATTGAACAAATTGAACAAAAGGGATGAAAGCGATCGACTGTCTTCCGCTCACTCTCGGTATTGATGACTGTTGAGATTGATGACAGTGATATCGATGACTGGTTTCTTTACCCTGGTTCCAATTTACTTAGTCCGCAAAATTTTCGGATCAAGGCTTTCCCGGAGGGCTGAGCAATCAAACAAACTGGCAAAACACTCTTTTAGCAGCGATCGATTGAGGGTGTGAAACTTGGTTTGCCCTTCCTTGCGGGTTTGCAGCAGCCCTGCTTCGCCCAATGTCCTGGAATGGTGACAAAACAGCGCAAGGCTAATCTCAAGCTGAGTCGCAATTTCTGAGCCGCTCAGTTCTCCTTCGGTCATTGTCAGCCGCTCCACAATTCGCAGCCGGGTTGGGTCGCCCAAAGCCGCGAATATTTTTGCCCGTTGTTCAGTGTCCATTGAGGTTTTTACCTTTACTCCAGAGGAATTGCCACAGAATTGCTACAGATTCGATCGATTCGATTTTTCGATCGCCTAAAAGATGCGAGAAAAAAACTGTGCAAGCATCTGTGCTGATCTGTCCTTCGCTTCTATTCGTTCCCGCTTTTTTCGTTCCCGCTTTTACAGATCGAGAGTCTGCTGTGTGTTTCTCATCACTTCCATTCTATGCGGTTCTCCCAGTAATCAAATAATCAAGTGATTACTTGACTACGCTGGATGACAACGCTACGATGAACTTAAATTGTTGTTTAACTACTTTTACTGCTTTGCAAACCCTGCAAACAAGCGTTTCTGCTTGAATGTCCCTTCGGGGGAGAGATGCAGCCCCGCTCTGCCTCTCCGTGATTATCTTGACTTGATGTCTCGGCATTGCTGAATCGGAATATGTATGGTGCAAAGTGCCATCCTGCATCGCCCCCTCAATTCCCCATCTGTTATTTGCTGCTCTAAAGGAGCGAGGGGGACTTTGAGCGGTTGGAAGTTCCCCCTCGCGCTTTGAGCGCGGCAGCTCATAAGTCGGGGGGTTGGGGGGCGGCAAGGCTTTTAAAACACACCCTAGAGGGGCGAATCATACCTCGATTCAGCAACGCCGATGTCTGGACTTAATTGTGATTACCCAACCTTTTGTCTTTTCCTATGGCAACTCTTAAACTTCTGACTCCTGTTACGATCGGACGCTACGAACTGCCAAATCGTCTGGTGATGGCTCCGCTGACGCGCAATCGTGCCAGTGAGGGCAACGTGCCAACCGAGCTGAATGCCACCTACTATGCACAGCGTGCCTCGGCTGGGCTGATTGTTACCGAAGCCTCGCAAATTTCGCCCCAGGGAATCGGCTACCCTGCCACACCGGGAATTCATTCTGCTGAGCAGGTCGAGGGCTGGAAAAAGGTGGCTCAGGCAGTGCATGACAAAGGCGGACGCATCTTTCTTCAGCTCTGGCACGTGGGGCGCATTTCTCACCCGTCGCTTCAGCCCAATGGCGAACTCCCTGTGGCTCCTAGCGCGATCGCCCCTCAAGGCATGGCATCCACCTACACCGGAGAACAGCCCTTTGTCACGCCTCGCGCTCTGGAATTGTCTGAAATTCCCGGAATTGTGGAGGACTATCGCAATGGGGCTGAAAATGCCCTGACCGCAGGATTTGATGGCGTGGAAGTTCACGGGGCGAACGGCTATTTGATTGATCAGTTTCTGCAGGACGGCAGCAATCAGCGCACTGATGAATACGGCGGATCGATCGAAAATCGTGCCCGGTTGCTGATGGAAGTGCTGGAAGCGGTTATCGGTGTTTGGGGCAGCGATCGCGTGGGTCTGCGCCTGTCGCCCACCGGAACCTTCAACGATATGCACGACTCAGATCCGGCTGCACTCTTTAGCTACGTGGTGAAGGAGCTGAATCAGTTCAATTTAGCCTACCTGCACCTGATCGAGCCGCGCTGGGAAAATCCTGAAGTGCGCGATAAATCAAAAGACCTGGGCGCTCATTTCTTCCGTTCGATCTATGAAGGCAAGATCGTCAGCGCCGGGGGCTATACGCGGGAAACGGGAAATGCAGTGCTGGAAGCAGGGGACGCGGATTTGATTGCCTACGGCAGATGGTTTATCTCCAATCCAGACCTGCCCAAACGATTTGAATTGAACGCAGACCTGAACCCCTACGATCGCAATACGTTTTACGGGGGAGACGGCAAAGGCTATACAGACTATCCCGTCCTAGAGCGGCGAACGGCATAGTTCACATACGGCATAGTTCACATAAAGTTCTGGCAGAGACAAAAAATCCCCAGCCAAAGCCAGGGACCTTAATCAGGGTGCATCTACCACTACACTCTTCCGGTATCTCGCAATACATCCGGAAGTTTTTTATATGTTGAGAATCATCTCTCGACGTAAAGAATCGTTACCAGTGCGAACGGCTGAACGTTAATCGGGGCAGGGTTCATGGCAATTTATAGACAGTCCTTATAGACATTCCCTTCTGGTCTGTCCCGCAGTTCAGGAAACTCATGACAATAAAGCTCGTTAAATCCTTTCCTTCTCCAGTTGACCCTTCGCAAGCTGACCCCTCCCAAACGGATATTGGGCAGAAAAAGCTGTGGATGGCTGCGATTAAGCCGCCGATGTATAGCGTGGCAATTATGCCGATCGCCCTGGGAAGTGCCATCGCCTATTCAGAAAGCCGGATTTTCAATCTCCCTGTTTTTCTCACATTCGTGATTTCTGCCGTCCTCATTCTTGCCTGGGAAAACGTCAGCAACGATGTTTTTGATGCCGAAACCGGAATCGATTGCAACAAGCATCACTCGCTGGTGAACCTGACCGGGAACAAGCCGCTGGTTTTCTGGACTGGCAATTTGCTGCTGGCGCTTGGCATTGCGGGCATTCTGTCGATCGCCTGGGCACAGCACGATTTCACGATCCTAGGCATTATTTTGCTGTGCTGCGGGCTGGGCTATGCCTATCAAGGCCCGCCCTTTCGTCTGGGCTATCAGGGACTGGGGGAAATCCTTTGCTTCTTTGCCTTTGGTCCGCTTGCCGTCGCCGCTGCCTACTACAGCCAAACCCAGACCTGGTCTGCCACAAGTCTCACAGCATCCGTGATCCTCGGCATTAGCACCAGCCTGATTCTGTTTTGCTCCCACTTTCACCAAATCAAAGACGACATCGCCGCCGGAAAACGATCGCCCATCGTGCGCCTGGGAACCCAGCGATCGGCTCAACTACTCCCCTGGGCTTGCGGTAGCCTGTTTGCACTCACCCTGCTGTTTGCTGGACTGGGCATATTTCCCCTCTGGACGATCGCCATCTTCGCCAGCCTGCCGATCGCCGATCGCCTCTGCAACCACGTCAGAGAAAACCACGACAAGCCCAATCGCGTCAACAACTGCAAATTTATTGCCGTCTCGCTGCACTTCTGGAGCGGTGTCTTGCTGTGTCTGGGTTTTGCGATCGGATAAAAACCCCTGGGCTTTGCATCAACGATCGACTAAATCGCCTTCCGCTAAACCACCCACCTTCCCACCCCCA
>Ga0224723_1002538_pt1 | contig 10026 bp, 10 predicted proteins | sample Balambano_FR2_Me_FD_161647 | JGI IMG/M metagenome (GOLD analysis project Ga0224723, IMG submission 161647) | Freshwater sediment microbial communities from Lake Towuti, South Sulawesi, Indonesia - Balambano_FR2_MetaG | ecosystem: Environmental > Aquatic > Freshwater > Lake > Sediment | place... | reverse complement strand
GCCGTTTGGCCCCACAATCCCGAGCCGATCGCCAGGCTCGCAGGTATACGAGAAGCCGCGCAGCAGTTGGCGCTCGCCAAATGCCTTGGAAACGCCTTCGAGCTTCAGGACGCGTGTGCCGAGCCGGTGCCCCGCCGCCGTGATGATGTCAGGCTCTGGCTGGCGTGCCGGCCCCTGCTGGTTCATCAGGGCTTCGACGCGCTCGACATGCGCCTTCTGCTTGGTCGAGCGCGCACGGGCGCCGCGCCGTAGCCAGGCCAACTCGCGGCGCAACAGGTTCTGCCGCGCCGTCTCGCTTGCGGCGGCCCGCACTGCTTGCTCGGCCTTCTGCTCGAGATAGCTGCCGTAGCCGCCGCTGAAGAACGACGTTCGCCCGTCGTCGATCTCGATCATGCGCGTCACGACCCGGTCGAGGAAATAGCGGTCGTGCGTAACAAGCAGCAGCGCGCCCTGCCAACGGGCCAGTTCGGCCTCCAGCCAGGCGATCGTCTCGGTGTCGATATGGTTGGTCGGCTCGTCGAGCAGCAGCAGGTCGGGTGCGTCGATCAGCACCTGCGCCATGGCCACGCGTTTGCGCTGCCCGCCCGAAAGCACGCCGATCAGCGTGTCGAGCAGATCGCCGATCCCCAGGCGGCTCAGAATGGCCCGCGCCCGCGCCTCGGCGTCCCAGGCGCCGGCTGCATCCATCTCGGGCAGTAGCTCGGCCAGCCGCGCTTGCAGCGCCGGGTCGTCGGGATGCTGCTCGAGACGGGCACTGGCCTGCTCATAGTCGCGTACGAGCCTGGTCACGCCCGCTTCGCCGCTGAAAAGCTGCTCAAGCACCGTGCGTGCGGCCTCGAGCTCGGGGTTCTGCGGCAAATATGCCACGCGCGCGCTGTTTGTGATTGTGACCCGCCCGGCGTCGGGTGTTTCGAGGCCCGCGACGATGCGCAGCAGCGTGCTCTTGCCGCTGCCGTTGCGCCCGATAATGCCGGCCCGCTCGCGGCTGTCTAGGCCAAAGCTGACCTCGGCAAATAGCCGCCGCTCGCTAAACTGCTTGGCGATCTGGTCGACGTTCAAAATGTTCATGGTGTAGAATTATAGCCGAAGGGCCTGGCTGCTCAAACGAGCCTCGGTCGTTTGACAGACCCGTACCACCGTGTTACAATACCCAACCGTTGCACCGCAGTTGTGCGACGGGGTTTCCCTGCCCTGTGCGTTAAACCCGGAGCTAAGGCGTAGTCCAGCTACGACCAGCAAGGGGTCAAGTTTTTTTTGCATAATCTAGACTGATCTGGCTGAGGAAGAGAAAGGCTGGATACATGCCGACGATCAACCAGCTTGTGCGAAAGCCACGCAAGCCGACCAAAAAGAAAACCAAGGCTCCCGCCCTGCGCTTCACCTACAACTCGCTCAAGGGCAAGCTGACGCGCGGCAAGGGTTCGCCCTTCAAGCGTGGTGTCTGCACGCAGGTTCGCACCATGACGCCCAAAAAGCCCAACTCGGCGCTGCGCAAGATCGCGCGCGTGCGACTGAGCAACCAGATGGAGGTCACGGCCTACATTCCGGGCGAGGGCCACAACCTGCAGGAGCACTCGGTTGTGCTGATTCGCGGCGGGCGCGTGAAGGACCTGCCGGGCGTGCGCTACCATATTGTGCGCGGCGTGCTGGACGCACAGGGCGTGGCGAACCGCAAGCAGGGTCGGTCGAAATACGGCACGAAGAAGGGCGGCGCTACCCCGGCGCGGCGCAAGTAAGGCGGAGGATCGCAATGCCTCGACGAGGAACGATTACGCGGCGGATTCCTCCGCCCGACGCGCGCTACAGCAGCGTGCAGGTGCAGCAGCTTATCAACAAGGTCATGCAGCGCGGCAAAAAGAGTGTTGCCGAGCGCATTGTCTATATGGCCATGGATCAGGCCGCCGGCCGCCTGAACCGTGAGCCGCTCGAAGTGCTCGAGCAGGCCCTGCGCAACGCTAGCCCGGCCATCGAGGTCAAGCCCAAGCGCATCGGCGGCGCGACCTACCAGGTGCCGGTCGAGGTCAAGAGCGACCGCCGCACCGCCCTGGCGATGCGCTGGCTGCTGATCTCGGCCCGCAGCCGCGCGGGCCGCCCCATGCACGACCGCCTGGCCGCCGAGATCGTCGACGCATACAACAATACCGGCACGACGATCAAGCGCAAGGAAGATGTTCATCGTATGGCCGAGGCCAACCGCGCCTTCGCGCACTATGGCCGCTTCTAAACTGTTTTTGTTCTGGGTCAGCGCCGACCGCGGGACGCCTGTTGTGCTGTTTATCAGCTACTCGTAGGAGCAAAGAGGTTTATGCCCCGCGAAGTACCGCTAGAGCGCATTCGAAATATCGGTATCATTGCGCACATCGACGCCGGCAAGACGACGACGACCGAGCGCATTCTGTTCTACACCGGCATGACCTACAAGATCGGCGAGGTCCACGAGGGTACGGCCGTCATGGACCACATGGAGCAGGAGCGTGAGCGTGGCATCACAATCACGGCCGCTGCCACCACCGCACAATGGATCTTGGAGGGCAGGCCCTACCGCGTCAATATCATCGATACACCCGGCCACGTCGACTTTACCGTCGAGGTCGAGCGCAGCTTGCGCGTGCTCGACGGCGGCGTCGTGGTCTTCGACGCGGTTGCGGGCGTCGAGCCGCAGTCGGAGACGGTCTGGCGCCAGGCCGACAAGTACAAGGTGCCGCGGATCTGCTTTGTCAACAAGATGGACCGCATCGGCGCGAACTTCGAGCGCACGATCCAGATGATCAAGGATCGCCTGGGCGCCAAGCCGCTGCCCATCCAGCTTCCGATCGGGTCGGAAGATAACTTCAAGGGAATCATCGACCTGATGGAGAACAAGGCCATCCTGTACAAGGATGACCTTGGCAAAGATATCGAGATTACCGACATCCCGGCCGATTATGCCGAGCGCGCCGCAGCCGCGCGCGCTGAGCTTGTCGAGCTGATTGCCGAAACCGACGACGAGCTGACGCTCTTGTACCTCGAAGGCGAGGAACTGGTCCTCGACGAGTTGCGCCGCGCCCTGCGCACCGCCACGATCGATGGCAAGCTCGTGCCGGTGCTGTGCGGCGCCGCCCTCAAGAACAAGGGTGTGCAGCCCATGCTCGACTCGGTCGTGCGCTACCTGCCGTCGCCGCTCGACATTCCGCCCGTCACGGGCACCCGCCCCGGCGACGAGGGCGAAGATGCCGAGCGCCTGGCGCGCCCGGCCTCCGACAGCACGCCATTTACCGGCCTGGTCTTCAAGATTGTTGCCGACCAGTTCGTGGGCAAGCTGGCCTACTTCCGAGTCTACTCGGGCGCCGTCTCGACGGGTTCCTACATCCTGAACTCGACGCGCGGGCAGCGCGAGCGCGTCGGGCGCATCTACCAGATGCACTCGAACAACCGCAAGGAGATTAGCGAGGTCTACGCCGGCGACATCGCGGCACTCGTCGGGCCGAAGCAGACCTTCACCGGCGATACAATCTGTGACCCAGACAAGCCGGTGGTGCTCGAAAAGATTACCTTTCCCGAGCCGGTCATTAATCTGGCTGTCGAGCCAAAAACCAAGGCCGACCAGGATAAAATGGGCCTGGCGCTGTCGCGCCTGAGCGAAGAAGACCCGACCTTCCGCGTTTTTACCGACCAGGAAACGGGGCAGACCAACATTGCCGGCATGGGCGAGCTGCACCTTGAAGTGATCGTCGACCGCATGCGCCGTGAATACAAGGTCGAGGCCAACACGGGCAAGCCCCAGGTCTCGTACCGCGAGGCCATCACCCAGAAGGTCGACGCCGAAGAAAAGTTTGTGCGCCAGTCTGGCGGCAAGGGTCAGTATGGTCACGTCAAGCTGACGCTCGAGCCGCAGGAGCCGGGCGCCGGCTTCGAGTTCGTCAACGGCATCGTTGGCGGCGTGATACCAAAAGAATACATCCCGGCCGTCCAGCAGGGTATCGTCGAGGCCATGCAGGGTGGCGTCGTCGCGGGTTATCCCGTCGTCGATCTCAAGGCAACCCTCTACGACGGCTCCTACCACGAGGTGGACTCGAGCGAAATGGCCTTCAAGATCGCGGCCTCGATGGCGCTCAAGGCCGGCGTGCGTAAAGCTCGCCCCCAGATCCTCGAGCCAATTATGAAGGTAGAAGTGACCGCGCCCGAGGAGTTTCTGGGCACCGTGCTGGGCGACCTGAACAGCCGCCGTGGCCGTGTCGAGGGCATGGACGCTCGTGGCAATGCCCAGGTTGTGCGCGCCATGGTTCCGCTGGCCTCGATGTTTGGCTACGCGACCGACCTGCGCTCGGCGACGCAGGGCCGCGCGACCTACTCGATGGAGTTTGATCACTACGAGGCGCTGCCGCAGCACCTCGCGGACGAAATTGTTGCCAAGAACCGGGGCTGATCAAAGACGGTCTGATGCTGTAGGGCGCGGCGCGGCACACTCGCGCGCCCTGCCGTCACGAACGTAGCTGTAGAAGGAGCAAGCACAAGTATGGCCAAGCAGAAGTTCGAGCGCACCAAGCCCCACGTGAACGTCGGCACGATCGGCCACGTGGACCACGGCAAGACGACGCTGACCGCCGCGATTACCAAAGTCATGGCCATGCGCGGCGCGGCCGAGTTCAAGGCCTACGACCAGATCGACAAGGCGCCCGAAGAGCGCGCCCGCGGCATCACCATCTCGATTGCCCACGTCGAGTACCAGACCGAGCAGCGCCACTATGCCCACGTCGACTGCCCGGGCCACGCCGACTATATCAAGAATATGATCACCGGCGCGGCCCAGATGGACGGCGCCATCCTGGTCGTCTCGGCCCCCGATGGCCCTATGCCCCAGACCCGCGAGCATATCCTGCTGGCCCGCCAGGTCGAGGTGCCGGCCATCGTGGTCTACCTTAACAAGACCGACCTGATGGACGACGAGGAGTTGCTCGAACTCGTTGAACTCGAACTGCGCGAACTGCTCGCCAAGTACGAGTTCCCGGGCGACGACATCCCGATCATCCGCGGCTCGGCGCGGGCGGCGCTGGAGAGCACGGCCACCAGCCTCGACGCCCCCGAGTATGCCAGCATCCTGGCCTTGATGGCGGCGGTCGATAGCTACATTCCCACGCCCACGCGCGAGGTGGACAAGCCCTTCTTGATGCCGATCGAAGACGTGTTTTCGATCAAGGGGCGCGGCACGGTCGTCACGGGGCGCATCGAGCGCGGCAAAGTCAAGGTGGGCGACACGATCGAGATCATCGGCATGAGCGACGAGGCGCCCAAGCGCACCACGGTCACGGGCGTGGAGATGTTCCAGAAGACCCTGGACGAGGGCATCGCGGGCGACAACGTGGGGGTCTTGATCCGGGGGGTGGAGCGCAGCGAGGTGGAGCGCGGGCAGGTGCTGGCGATTCCGGGGTCGATCAAGCCGCACAGCCGGTTCAAGGCCGAGGTGTACGTGCTGAAGAAGGAAGAGGGCGGGCGGCACACGCCGTTCTTTCCGGGCTACCGGCCGCAGTTCTACATCCGCACGACGGACGTGACGGGGGCGATCACGATTCCGGAGGGGATGGAGATGGTGATGCCGGGGGACAACGTGCAGATGGGGATCGAGCTAATCGTGCCGGTGGCGATGGAGGAGGGCCTGCGCTTCGCCATTCGCGAGGGCGGGCGCACCGTCGGCGCGGGCGTCGTTACCAAGATCGAAGCCTAGCCCTGCTGCGACCATGCCTACGACGGGGGTGCCGCTCACACATCCCCGTCGCTCCCTCGGGAGAGTACGCCCGCCGCGCGGCTGAATGAGGTCAGCGAAAAGAGTGATCCATGGCTGTTGCTAAAAATACCGAGCCTAAAGAGAACGCGATTGTCAAGCTGTTCCGCGAGACACGCTCGGAGCTGCGCAAGGTTGTCTGGCCAACCCGCGATGAAGTCGTGCGCCTGACGCTCGTCGTGCTGGCCGTGTCGATCGTGATCGGTATCTTTCTCGGCTTCGCCGATATTATCTTCAGCGCGCTGTATACACTGCTGCTCGAAGCCGTCTCGTAATTCGAGCAAGGCTGTGGCATTTTACCTACTGCTGCGAGGTTGTTGTGGCTGATCTGGAGCCGAATACCGAGACCGGCAGCCGGCCTCTGCCAGAGGACGTCCGCTGGTATGTGGTGCATACCTACTCGGGCTACGAGAACAAGGTCAAGCAGAATCTGGAACATCGCATCGAGTCGATGGAGATGCAAGACCAGATCTTTCGCGTGATCGTGCCGACCGAGGAAGAGATCGAGATCAAAAACAGCCAGCGGCGCACCGTCAACAAGAAAGTCTTTCCCGGCTACGTGCTGGTTCAGATGCGTATGACCGACGACTCCTGGTACGTCGTGCGCAATACACCTGGCGTGACGAGCTTTGTTGGCATGGGCAACAAACCGACCGCGCTTGAGGACGACGAGGTCAAGCAGATTCTCAAGCAGATGGAGGAAGAGGCGCCCAAGGTGCGCGTGAGCTACACCGTTGGCCAGGCCGTCAAGATTACCGATGGCCCCTTCACCGACTTCGAGGGTGTGGTCGACGGCATCGATCACGAGCGTGGCAAGGTGCGCGTGCTGGTGTCGTTTTTTGGGCGTGAAACCCCGGTCGAGCTCGACTTCTTGCAGGTCGCGCGGCTGGTTGAATAAGATTTACATAAGGAGTTCGTCGTGGCGAAAAAAGTTATCGCCGTGGTCGGCCTGCAAATCCAGGCCGGCAAGGCCAACCCGGCGCCGCCAATCGGCCCGGCGCTTGGCCCACACGGCATTAACATTATGGCCTTCTGCAAAGAGTATAACGAGCGCACCGCCGGCAACGCCGGAATGGTCATCCCGGCCGAGATTTCGATCTATAACGACCGCTCGTTTACTTTCATTCTCAAGACACCGCCAGCGGCCGACCTGATCAAAAAGGCCGCCGGCATCGACAAAGGCTCGGGCACACCCGGCAAAGGCAGCAAGGGCACGCTTAGCCAGGCCCAACTGCGCCAGATCGCCGAGCAGAAGATGGCCGACCTCAACGCGATCGACCTCGACGGCGCGATGAACATTATTGCCGGCACCGCCCGTAGTATGGGCATTACCGTAAGCGAGAGCTAGGCACTAGGCAACAAGCACACAATGTGGGAGGGCTACTTAGCCCGCTTGTACCACCAGGAGCAACACCATGCGTGACCGTGGCAAAAAATACCAGGCGGCGGCGGCCAAGGTCGACCGTGACCAACTCTACACACCCGAAGACGCTATCAAGCTTGTCAAAGAAACCAGCTATACCACCTTCGACGGCTCGGTTGAGGTTCACCTTAAGCTCGGCATCGACCCGCGCCAGGCCGATCAGCAGATCCGCACGACCGTGACTCTACCACACGGCACCGGCAAGCAGGTGCGGGTGCTGGTGTTTGCCCAGGGCGACGCGGCGCGCGAGGCCGAGGCGGCTGGCGCCGACTTTGTGGGCGCCGACGATCTGATCGCCCGCATCGACAAAGAAAACTTCTTCGACTTCGACGTCGCGATTGCGACCACCGATATGATGGGCAAGGTCGGGCGCATCGGCCGCAAGCTCGGCCCCCGCGGCCTGATGCCTAGCCCCAAGAGCGGCACCGTCGTGCCGGCCGAAGATCTGGCCGCAACGATCCGGGCCGTGCGTGGTGGGCGCGTCGAGTTTCGCAACGACAAAACTGGCCTGCTGCATGTAGCAGTTGGCAAGGTTAGCTTCAGCGAACAGCAGATCTACGAGAACGTGGCCGCGCTGATGGAGATGGTCAAGTCCGTCAAACCTTCGAGTTCGAAAGGCGTCTACATCAAGAGCGTGACACTCACAAGCACGATGGGGCCTGGCATCCGGCTCGATACGTCGGCGGCCCAAAACATGACGCCGGCCACGGCCTAGGGTATAATGCGTCCGAACAAGTAGATAGTCTTGCCCAAGACTGCTGGTGCTCTGTGAGCATAATGGCCCGCCGGCCGCCCGCATAGGCAGAAAGCACTTCCGTAAGCCGTAGGCTTGCCGTGGGCTGCTGCCGCTCTTGGGCAGCAGCTCTTTTTGTTAACACACTCTGGGAAAGGAGGTGAATAGCGTGCCGACACAACGCAAGATCGACAGCGTCGAGGAGCTGAGCGATAAACTCACGCGCCAGCAGGTGACGGTGGTGACCGACTACCGTGGCCTGACCGTTGCAGAGATGACGGCCCTGCGCACGAAGCTGCGCGAGGCGGGCGCCGAGTTTGTGGTGGCCAAGAATACGCTGATCAAGATCGCCGCGCGCAACACCGGCTGCGAGCAAATCGAAGACGTGCTCGCCGGCCCGACGGCCCTGACGCTGGGCTATGAGGACGCCGCGAAGACCGCCAAGGCGTTGCAAGATTTTATTCGCGACGTGCGCAAGCCTGTGCCGATCCGCGGTGGCTTGCTCGGCAAGGCAGCTTTTCCGGCCGATGGCCTCGAAGCGATTACCAAGCTGCCGACCCGTAGCGATCTGCTGGCTCAGATTGTTGGCGGCGTTAGCTCGCCGCTCAACGGGGTTGTGGGCATCCTGAGCGGCATTCTCAGCAATGTGGCCGCCGTGGTTCAGGCCAAAGTTGATCAGATGGGCGGCGAGCCGGAGGCGCAAGCCCCGGCAGCCTAGCGCGTGAGCGCGACCGACGGTACAGGCAGTTTTGTAGCAAGAACATAAGGAGTATATGCACGATGGCAAGCGAAAAGGTTGAGGCGATCATCACCTCGATGGAGGGGCTGAGCCTGCTGGAGCTCGTCGAGCTCAAGAAGACCATGGAAGATCGCTGGGGTGTCACAGCGGCCGCGCCGATGATGATGGGCGCCATGCCGGCCGTTGGGTCTGTGGCGGGCGGCGATGGCGGCGCGGCGGCGCCGGCCGTCGAGGAGAAGACCGAATTCGACGTGATCCTGACCGAAATTGGTGCCAACAAGATCCAGGTCATCAAGGTCGTTCGCGAGCTGACGGGCCTGGGCCTCAAAGAGGCCAAGGATCTTGTCGAGGGCGCGCCCAAGCCGGTCAAGGAGGCCGTCTCCAAGGAAGAGGCCGACCAGGTCAAGGCCAAGATCGAGGAGTCGGGCGCCAAGGCCGAGGTCAAGTAGGCCTTCGGTACACAGCGCTACTTGCTTGATGGCCGACGCTGCGGGAAGCACCGCACGTCGGCCGTCTTGTTTCTCCTAAAGCTTCCACGCTTGCACATAAACAGATTGTTATTTGATCTTGCGCACAGAACCTGTTACATAGCCTATGTCGCCGCAACAACGTCGTACGCACCCAGCACGCAGCGCTCAGCGCTCAGCAGGCCCTTCTCGGACAAGGCGTGTACGTCATACCTGCTGTCCGTGTTGCCATACAGCCACTCCTCGGCATGAGGCTCCCGGCTGACGGCTGAACGCATACCCACACAGGAGGTGCCGTGTTGCTTCGCATAAGCTTTCTGCTGGTGCTCCTGAGCCTGGGCCTGGCCCTGCTTGCGCCCAGCGCGCCTGAGCAGCCGGTCACGGCGGCCGAGGATATCGGGGCCTGGAGCTACCTCAACGAACTGCCCATCCCGGCCGGCGAAGTGGCCGTGACGGCGCTCGACGGTTACATTTATGTGATCGGCGGCAGCGTCGAGAACGCTCAAGGTAACGCAACCCCGATCCGGCGTGCCTGGCGCTACGAAGTCAGCAGCGATACCTGGCAAGAGATCGCCTCGTTCCCCGGCTACGACAAGGATCGGCCGGATCGCGGGCTTGACCATATCATGGCCGCCGCCTACAAAGGCCGGGTGTACATCTTCGGCGGGCTGAAAAACTGGCCCTACCAGGCCGTCGACACGGTCTACGTCTACGACCCGGCAAACCCCGGCGCGGGCTGGAGTCCGCAAGCCAAGCTTCCGGCCCCGCGCGGCGCGGGTGGCATCGCCGTGTTGGGCGACAAAATTTATATCGCTGGCGGCACGACAACTAATAATGGCGACGCGCTGAGCAGCCTGATCGCCTACTTGCCCGACACCAACACCTGGCAGACGAATCTGGCATCCA
>Ga0224723_1002537_pt1 | contig 10028 bp, 9 predicted proteins | sample Balambano_FR2_Me_FD_161647 | JGI IMG/M metagenome (GOLD analysis project Ga0224723, IMG submission 161647) | Freshwater sediment microbial communities from Lake Towuti, South Sulawesi, Indonesia - Balambano_FR2_MetaG | ecosystem: Environmental > Aquatic > Freshwater > Lake > Sediment | place... | reverse complement strand
GGGGTGATGGGGGAGAGGGGGAGCAGTAGAGCTATTAACTGGATCACATTGTACTCCGCACTCAGCACTCAGCACTCAGCACTCAGCACTCTTTCTTCCGCACCCAGCACTCAGCACTCTTTCTTCCGCACAAATAGAGAAATATACGCAATACTAGGACAAGAACTTTTACAGAGAATAAAAAAATGGAAGTTAGATCGGTTAGTCACTCATTACTAGAATGGACAGGAGATGCATTAGCAATTGGATTATTTGAAGATACTGTATCAGATATTACATCTACACCGGAAACTGAGATATTACCATTTAATGTTATTGAGTCAGCAAGATTTTTTCGTCCCAAATCCGATTCCACAAAACCCGCTTCAGAAGCTGTGACTGAAGTAGAGTTAACTGGTGAACTGGCGACTTTAGATGAAAAATATGCTGGTATTCTAAGAGAACTAATAATTGAAGAAGAATTTAAAGGTAAATTAGGTTCTACTATAGTTACACGCTTACCTGTTGGTAATGGAGTTCGTAAAATTATCTTAGTGGGTTTGGGTAAATCGGAAGCACTAAAATTGGAATCTTTGCGACGTGCTGCTGCTGCTGCTGCTCGTGTAGCTAAAAAGCAAAAATGCAAAACATTGGGTATTAGTTTACCTGTTTACCAAAATGAGCCAGCTACAACTACCCAAGCTTTGACTGAGGGGGTGATATTAGCTCTTTACCAGGATATTCGTTTCAAATCAGAAACTGAAGAAAAACCGACACAAGTACAAACAGTAGATTTACTAGGCTTACCTGGACAAGAAGCAGCTATTACCCGCGCTAATCAAATTTGTGAAGGAGTAATATTAGCTCGGGAATTGGTAGCAGCGCCAGCGAATGCAGTCACACCGATTACCATGGCAGAAACAGCCCAAGCGATCGCATCTGACTATGGTATGGAAATAGAAATCTTAGAACAAGCAGACTGCGAAAAGTTAGGTATGGGAGCTTTCTTAGCAGTAGCACAAGGTTCTGAGATTCCACCCAAATTTATTCATCTGACCTATAAACCAGAAGCTACACCCAGACGCAAAGTAGCAATTATTGGTAAAGGTTTAACTTTTGATTCCGGTGGATTAAACATTAAAGGTGCAGGTAGTGGGATTGAGTCAATGAAAATAGACATGGGTGGTGCAGCAGCAACTCTCGGTGCAGCTAAAGCGATCGCTCAACTCAAACCCGATGTGGAAGTACATTTTATCTCCGCAGTCACCGAAAACATGATTAGCGGTCGGGCGATGCATCCAGGTGATATCCTAACAGCTTCTAACGGAAAAACTATCGAAGTTAACAACACCGATGCTGAAGGAAGGCTAACTTTAGCAGATGCCCTAGTCTTTGCCGATAAACTGGGAGTAGAAGCGATCGTAGATTTAGCCACCCTCACAGGTGCTTGCGTAATTGCCCTTGGTGATGACATAGCTGGATTATTCACCCCCGATGATAATTTAGCCAAGCAATTAGAAACAGCTGCTGACATTGCAGGTGAAAAGATTTGGCGAATGCCAATGGAAGAAAAATATTTTGAAGGCTTAAAATCTAGTCTTGCTGACATGAAAAATACTGGTCCACGTCCTGGTGGTTCAATTACCGCTTCCTTATTCTTAAAACAATTTGTCAAAGATACACCCGCATGGGCACATCTTGATGTTGCAGGACCTGTATGGACTGATAAGGAAAACGGTTACAACAGTTCCGGAGCAACTGGTTACGGGGTTCGGACTTTGGTAAATTGGGTAACAAGCGTTGTATAAACCTCACGCACTTGTAGCATTAGACGTGGAGCGGCTTCCCGTAGGGTAGGCGCAAAGAAAACTTAACTACGAGTGCGCCTTGGAGTGAGAATTGTTATAGTTATGATTTAAAAGTGGTAACTGAACTGTAAAAGTTGCTCCTTGACCTTCTCCTGGACTTTCTGCTGTAACTTTACCATTATGTCTTCGGACAATATGTTCAACGATCGCTAAACCCAATCCCAATCCACCAAATTTACGAGTGATTGTGCTGTCTGCTTGACGAAAGCGTTCAAAAACATAAGGTAAAAAGTCAGCAGTAATTCCCACGCCTGTATCTTTAACTGTAATTTTAGCGTAAAGAGAGTTTCCCTCTTGTAAGCGTTGTAGTACTACCTCCACTCGTCCCCTTGAGGGTGTAAACTTGGCAGCGTTATCTAGGATATTGTATACAATTTGTTGAAGACGATTAGCATCACCTGAAATTAAAAATTTTGGACTTTGAATTTTTATATCTTCTTCCAAATCTAAAATCTCAAATTTAAAATCAATATACTTTTCCTCAAACACAGGACGTACAATGGCGATCGCTGCTTCAACTACGGTGACTAAATTAGTTGGAAAAATATTTAACCGCAATTTATCCTGTAAAATTCGAGATATATCTAGTAAGTCTTCAATCAGTTGTTTTTGCTTGTGAGCGTTACGGTCAATTGCTTCTATAGCAGTAGTTGTAGTCTTTTGATTTAACTTACCGCTTTTCAGCATTTGTGTCCAACCTAAGATAGAACTAAGAGGGGTACGTAGTTCGTGAGACAAAACTCCTAAAAATTCATCTTTGGCACGGTTGGCTATTTCTAGATTAGCCGTTTGTTGTCTAAGTTGATTTTCTAATTTTTTGCGATCGCTTAAATCAAGTATAAAGCAAACTGTATCTCCAGCAGCATCATCAAGTCTTGCTCCACCTGTTAATACAGAAATCCGCGTACCATCTTTACGAATGCATTCCTTTTCATATGGAGTAAAAATACCTGTCTGATTTATTTCTAGCTGAGCTTGTTCTACTAAGGAAGAATATTCTGGTGCTGTTATTTGATCTATCTTTAACTCACCTGCTTGCATATCTTCCTGGGTATAACCAATAATATTCAAATAAGCTTGATTTGCTTGTAAAATGTTTCCATCTGCTGTGCAAAATTTCATTCCAATCATGTTGGACTCAAAAATCCGCCGAAAACGCGCTTCAATTTGCTTTTGTTTTGTAATATCAGTTAACACACCTTCCCACAATACACTACCATCTCGTTGTTGGAGTGGACACGCTGTTCCTTGTAACCACTTAACTTGACCAGAAGGTGTAATAATTCGCCATTCATGATGCCACTGCTGATCCATTAATGTATGGTTATTAATAGATTCTTGCAAAGCAGCTAAATCATCTGGATGAACTAATTGCCATACTTGTTCAGGATTCTCCTGAAATCTTTTGGGGTCAATTTCTGATAAATTCAAACAACCATTACTAATATAAGGAAATTCTTCTTTGCCATCCGGATAACGACGATATTGATAAATTATACCTGGTATGTTGGCTGCCAAATTTTGGAGACGTTCTTCACTTTGTTGTAGTCTCTGTTGTGCTTCCTTTTGCTCAGTAATATCGTAAGTAATCCCTAAAACTTGGTAAACTTCTCCTTGCTGATTTAGTAATGGCACAAAAGTAAGAATCTTGGTATAAATTTTCCCTCCAAAAGTAAACCTAAAATTAACTTCTTGAGTTTGCGTTTGACAAGATTCTAGAGAAAGTTTCAGTAATGGTGAATATAAATTTACTACTTCCTTTGGCCAAAGCTCTTCGTCAGTTCTACCAATAAGTTGGTCTAAAGATTTTCCAGTAATTTTCAAACCAGTAGCATTTACAAACTGAAATCTTCCTTGGGCATCGTATAAAACAAATATATCTGGAATATGGTTTAAAACAATACGAAACCGCTCTTCACTCTGACGTAAAGATTCTTCCACTAACTTACGTTGAGTGATATCAGTCAACATTCCTAGAGAACCAATAAATTCACCCTGTTCATCTAAAATAGGATTAGTGGATACAGTAGCCCATAAATCTGAATTATCTTTACGGCGATAACAAAAATCAAATTTTTCTTTAATACCTTGTTGTCTTTGCTGAATATGGTCTTGAGCTTCTTCATGTAATGATTCATCAATAAAATCAAATAAAGGACGACCTAACATTTCTTCACGAGTATAACCAAGCATTTCAGCTAAGCGCTGATTAACATACTCAGTTTTTGTTTCAGCATTAATGATCCAAATTCCTTCACTTGCCGTATCTAGAATGCGGCGATATCGTTGTTCATTATCAGCAAGAGAACTTTTTAAATTAGCTAGTTCCCGTCTACGGGAATGTTCACATATAATACTTAGTATGACTGCTTGTGGTAAAAATAAACCTAAGCGAATAGTATGAGATAAATCAGAATTTAAAACAAAAAAATATCCACTGATAACACAGGATAGACAAGTCGCTAGTAATCCGGGTGTAATACCACCATACCAAGCGCTTGCCATAACTGCGGCAAAGAATAATACAAAAGGGGACTTGGTCATATCGAACCAAGGATCTAGCACCAGCATCACCGTTGACGCTAGGGCAACAGCCAAGATGGCAACCCCATAACGTTGTATCTGCGAGTGATTATGGTACATAATGCAGCAAATAAAACTAAGAAATTTTATTTTTATTAAATATTGTTTTACTTTTACTACAATTGATCCCAATCTCACATTTATCTAAAGAGCCAGTTTTGGCATCATTCTTTAGACTTACAAGGATTCTATACAGCTTTCTCTTTCCACGAGTTGCAAATAACTGTCTTTAGGTAGGTACATTTTGTATCTTTTTATGGCTAGATAGATAAAGCAATTTAGTAAATGCAAAACCATGAGAGTCAACGAACTTCTGGAGCAATACGAAGCAGGCAAAAGAGATTTCACTGCTGTGAATCTTAGTGAAGCGGAGTTGGAGGGAGCTAATCTCAGTGGTGCAGTTTTAGATCAAGCAATATTGGATGGTGCAAACTTAAGTCAGGCAAATTTGCGGGGAGCTAGTTTAATTCAAGCTGATTTGAATGGAGCAAACTTAACAAATACTGATCTCACTGAAGCAAATTTGAGTGAAGCAATTTTGGACGGTGCGATTTTAGAGGGAGCAATTTTAGAAAATGCTAATCTTTGCCAATCAGAATTAACTGTAGCGAAAATGATTGACGCTACTTTGAGTGAGGCAGATTTGAGTCAAGCTAATTTGAGTGCAGCTAACTTAGATAATGCGAACTTAAGTGGTGCTGATTTAGCTGTAGCTGATTTAAGTCAAGCTAATTTGAGTCAAGCAGACTTAAATCAGGCAAATTTAAACGGAGCCAACCTTGATGGGGCTAATTTAGAGGGGACGATATTAGAGGATTTGTGAAAAAATAATTCTCGCGGAGACGTTCCACCGGAACGTCTCTACGAACAATTAGGCTACTTTAAACTACGATAATGGACGATACACGCGATAGTTGATGCTAGGGAATATATTATCCATCAATTCAACTTTTTCTAACCAGCCGCTGTCGATTTTACCGATTTTCACATCTTCGTAGAGCTTATTAAAACGCATCAAGTGCGATCGCGTTCTCCTAACTGCATAAGGAACCATAGTACCTGTCCGCATAATAAAGGCCCAATCAGAAGACTGTGCTAATAATAACTCCCGAGCAGCTTGGTTTAATGCTTTCCATTCCAACTCATCTGTTGGCTCTTTATGAGCGATCTCAATCATTCGTTCCGTAGCTTTATGTAAATGTGGGTAAATCCACGCATTTGTCTCATTTAACCAATACTCGTGAAACCCCTTGTAACCCCAACTTGATTGGGAAGGACGACAGACTTGCTGTGTGGGATTTTCCCGCAAATAATCAGCTAAATGCGTCATTTGATACGTTCCTTGGTCATGCCAAGATTTGCGGAACAAATAATCAATAAACCAAGGGCCTTCATACCACCAATGTCCAAATAACTCCGCATCGTAAGGCGAAACAATAATTGGCGGCCGACCCATAATACCGTGTAAATGCTCAGATTGGCGTTCACGGTTATACATAAAATTAGCAGCGTGGTCTGCTGCCTTTTCCTTAGCCCAGTAAGGATCATAAAGGGCTTTATCAGCTAATCCTAAACCACGTCCAGTGATTTTATGATACTTAATACCAATATTTTTCCGCTGACCATTAGGCATAATATAAGGCTTAATATAATCATACTCAGCCTCCCAACCCAAATCTTTATAAAACTCCCGATATTCAGGGGCACCTGGATAACCTACTTCAGAAGACCAGACTTGCTGTGAAGATTCATGATCTCGTCCAAAAGCTGCGACACCAGTTTCAGTAAAGATTGGTGCATAACTACCAAAACGAGGACGAGGACGGGCGTAGAGAATACCATGTCCATCAGTGAGAAAATAGCGTAAGCCAGCATCTGCCAACATCCGCTCTACACCTTCATAGTAAGCGCATTCTGGCAACCAAATACCCCTAGCTGGTTGTCCAAAAATTTCTTCATAATGTTCGCAAGCTACTTGGATCTGGGCCCATACAGCTTGGGGGTACATCTTCATCAATGGTAGATAACCGTGTGTCGCACCACAAGTAATAATTTCTAAATTATTAGAATCTTGAAACTGCTTAAAAGCAGTTACTAAATCACCCTGATACCGCTCCCACATCTGACGTGCTTCATTAAACTCAGCAGCGTAATGCTCAGCTAAATACTTAATATGACCATTATGAGTATTATGCTCAGTTTCCAATTCTATGAGTTCTTCCAGCTTTGCCAAATGTTCGCTGTAGCGTTCTTGCAGTAAAGGATCCCGTAACATTGACACCAAAGGAGGTGTCATACTCATCGTGATTTTAAAGTCAATACCGTCTCGCTTTAAGCCTTCAAATACTTTCAGTAAAGGTATATAAGTTTCTGTAATTGCTTCATACAGCCATTCTTCCTCCAGCACATAATCACTTTCTGGGTGACGAACAAACGGCAAATGTGCATGAAGTACAAGCGCAACGTAGCCAATAGTCATAAGAATTCCGAGATGGTGCGTGTTTGGGGGTTATACAATTGTAAAAGGGAACGGGGAACAGGAAAGAAGTTTGCTGTGGTGTAACACCATAGCAATGGATACCACTGATTGCCATAGCACATACCAATCAATGTGGGACTCAGACCCCCTGTTCCCCGTTTCCTGTTCCCTATTGCCTTCTTTGTTAAGAATATTTTAAGACCTTCTTGGGATCGAAGTCTGATTTGGCTAACTCTTTATTATTTTTATCGCCACAGCAAAATAGTTCGTTTATCTTAATAATTATGAACTTTACTAGCCATAACAACACTTTTACCCGTGAAACAACGACTTACTTTGCTTTTGATTACTAGTACACTTGCAGTTACTCCTGCTTTTGCCCAAACATCAGCACCTTCACAACAAGTACCATTAAACCAACCTGCAAGTACATCACTTCCAGCACTGACAGTTGAAGATTTACCCTCTGGATATAAGGAAATTCCCCCTGAATTTAAAAAAATAATCGCTACTCAATTAGAACCCTTCTATCAAGTACTTACTAAAGAAAATATTCCTCTAAACAACTTCTTCGCTTTTGTAGAACCTGTGAAAATGGAGGTAGTTATGGGGGAGAACAATAACTACCAAATTGGTCTTCTCCGCCTATTGGTATAATTTTTATATGATTAGCTGTCAGTACTTTTGGTATAAACCCTTGAGAATTTCTACCATCTGTATTATCTTGATTAAATTGCTGCAATTGTTTGTGAAGTTCTGCTTTGGGATTGTTTGCTTTTTGTAAAAATGACTTGACTACATTTTGCTTTAATGAATCAATGCCAAAAATAGGTGTAGCTGCTTGGGTTGATAGTGAGGTGGATAGTACTAATACAGCAAAAGTAGTAAAAATAGACTTTAACATCTTGAAGTGGCTTTTACTAAAGTTCCCAGTGTTAATATAAGATACAGTTTCATGGGTATATGTCCGGAACTTTGTTCTAATATATGAAAGAAATGTCTGATCAAAAATCTCTGAGTATTTGGCAATATAAACCTTGGTGGTGTCAACCTTGGTCTATTTTATTAACAGGTGTAATAATTATTTCAGCTAGTTGGGTAATTTTTAACACCCTTTGGGTTACTCTTATCGTATCTTTACCTGTATTACTATGGATGATTTATTTTATAATAATTTATCCAAAATTACTCCCGGTTCGCTCATTTTTTGGGGAGTTAGATAAAAGGGAGACAGCCATTCCAAAATAGTATTTTGGTTTTACAAAGAACACAGCATACTTGTCAGACAGACATACTGATGCGCGGTGTCTAACTGGGCAGGCGCCCGTGTACTCTCTTTAGATGTAAAAAGAGTATGGAGATTTGGTGCGCGTACCGATAATGCCAAATTACTCGTTTTACCTAGCTGCTCATCCAAGTTAAGTAGGTGGGCAGAAAAATTTATAGGTATGTAACAAAAACTTAACCTGAGCTATTTTTGTGAAATTTTACACGCTGCGTACTGTAATCTCCTTTTTCAAAGAGATTATTAACAGATTTTGCTACTTGGTAATTACCAAATTACATTTACAGAGTACTTTGTAATTTTATTATCTACAGTCATGATTGGCATTTTCTCCACTTGGCTTTGGGCAATTAGTATCCGGTCAAAAGGGTCTTGATGCAAAGCTGGTAAATTTACCACTTGTAAAGCATGAGCCATTTGAATTGACAAACCCTCAAATCGATTCATTGTTAATCGACTCGGAATATACGTTTCTGGAGGTTCAGGTAAATTCAATATTAATATCATAAAAGAAAGTAATACTCCAATACCTACTTGCTATGAGTCAAACTTTGCAGGTTTGCGAGCAATCCAAGATTATCGTGTCATAAATCTTTGGGAAGTGGATGTAGAAATAGCCTTTCAACAACTACCATCTTTACTTCCCTTTACGCCAATACTTAAAGGAGGAAATAAAGAACCTGCGATACAGCAAGCACTACAAATGCTCCGTGCTGATGAGCAACTTAGTCAACTAGAAACAGTTCTAGCTTTTTTTGCTACTTTTGTAATAGATGCGGATATAGTACAACAAATCATGAGGTGGGATATGGAGGTTTTACGCGAGTCTCCTTGGTATCAACAAATTTTGACAGAAGGTGAACAACGAGGACGACAAGAAGGACGTTTAGAAGATAGACTTTCTAGTATTGAGATGGCTTTGGAGGTAAAGTTTAGTACAGAGGGATTGAGACTAATGTCAGAAATAGAAGAAATTTCTGATTTAGAACAGTTAAAGGTTATTCAACGTGGAATTATGACGCTAAGTACTTTGAATGAGGTGCGCGAACTGCTCCAAAGTCTCAAATCTAGCTCTAATTAGACTATTTGCACACCAATCCCATTTGGAGACGTTCCGGTGGAACGTCTCTATAATATATATATTTATAGAAAATTCTTCAATAACCAGTATTATTTTCACAGAGAATTAAATTTAACACATTTAATTCATGAGAATTTAAAAGATACTTGTCAGTAAAAATTTTATTCCTCATTTCATTAAGACTGTAACTTCTAAAAACGACGAAGGGGAAATCTTTGTATTTATGACCAATAGGAAGAACATTGTTCACAGGATAAATGGAACTAATATAACTACCTAAAATATCTCGGAAACGTTGGTCTTCTGGTTCGTCACAAATGTTAGTATGTTGACTGAGGGTTTCACTACTAATAAAAGTAAATAAGGGGATAGCATAGTATCTATCTAAATAATGGCTATTTTGTTCAAAATATTGAGTTTTATGAGGTTCCTCTCTTAATGTATTAATTAACTCGATAGCATCTTGCATTAAGTGACGTAATGTTTCTGGATAATGTGAACTATTTTTAATCACATACATTTTTTTTAATAATTTTCCATCCTCATAGTTAATAATCTCATCTCCCAGTTTGAGCTTATAAATTTCTTCTACTGTTGCATCTAAAATAGGAACAACTAATAAGCTACCACTAATATAAGCAGTTTGAATAGGAGCGAAATCTAATAGTCCAGCAAAGTTAATATTGATTAATTTTAAAAAGTCAGTCGTCAAGGATTTTCTTTTTTGAAGGTAGGAAGAATGAGCTTTAGTAC
>Ga0224723_1002536_pt1 | contig 10030 bp, 4 predicted proteins | sample Balambano_FR2_Me_FD_161647 | JGI IMG/M metagenome (GOLD analysis project Ga0224723, IMG submission 161647) | Freshwater sediment microbial communities from Lake Towuti, South Sulawesi, Indonesia - Balambano_FR2_MetaG | ecosystem: Environmental > Aquatic > Freshwater > Lake > Sediment | place... | reverse complement strand
CCGTGACCGCGCTTGGCCGCGCCACAGGATCGCCCCCGGCGACGCGCGGCCAAGCGCGGTCACGGCACGCCGGAGAAAACCGATCTCGGCCTGCCGGGCCTCCGGCAGAAGCCGGCGCGGACCAAGGGCGCGCGCCGCCGGATGGGCGGCCAAGAGCCGCCCCAGATCGTCATGCGCCCGCGCGCGTTCGGCGAGGCAGGTGACACAGGGCCGGGGACCGGAGGCGGGGAACAGCGGGCCGACGCTGATCCGCGCCGCACTGATCTCCACCGGCAGCCAGTCGCCCTCCGGCAGCGGCCGGCGGTCGAGGTCGGCGAGCGGCCCGGGGACCACCCACGCGCCTTCGCCTGCGCCGAACCGCGGTGCCCTGGGCCAGAGGCGCAGGCCGGCCGCCGCCAGCAGGTCGCGGGGCGCCGCCGGCGCCCGCGCCAGCCCGTCGCCGGGAACGACCAGCCCGCCGGCGCGCAGCCGGGCAAGCTCGCGATAGGCCCGGTCCGGCGCAAGTTCCGCGGACAGCCGGCCAAACAGGTCGGGGGCCGGCAGCGCGCCGGACTGCAATGCCAGCGCGGTCTGTTCCGCGACCGTGCCGGCAAAGCCGCGCACGCCGTCCGCGAACCTGCCGATCACGCCGGCGCCGGGCAGCAGCCACAGTTCCGCCTGCGGCGCGAGGGCGACCGCAGCCGCAGCCGTCTCAGCCGGCCGGGCGGCGATCAGCAGCAATACATGTGGTCGAAGGTGGTATCGCCGGCCAGCATGTCCTTCAGCGCCTGCTCGGTCACGCCATCCGGGGCCGGCGGGATGAAGTCGGCGGCAGCGTCGATGTCGAGGTCATCAGCATACCGGGCGATGGCCGCGCGCGGATCGGCCTCGAAGGCGGTCTTGAACTCCGGGTCAAGCCAGGCCTTCGCGAAGATGCGGCCCCAATCCGCTTTCGACAGGTCAGTCATTCCACCCCTCCACCGTCGTGACGCCAAGGACGCCTGCGCCCGGCACCGCCCCCACCCGTCACGGTTTTCGAAACAGTCCGTGTTGTCAAGAACAACACCGCGCCCGCCGGGCCGTCAGCCTGGCCGTCCCGGGCTGCGGCGGTCAGCGCGCCTCGCTCATCCGTCGCGCCGCGTTCTGGAACAGGCCGAGCGCTGCCTGATCGCCGGGGTTGTCGCGCAGCACCTGGCTCAGGTGCATGCAGGCGCCGACCCAGTCCGTCCGCTCATACAGCCGGAGCCCCTCCTCGAAGGCCGTCAGGCTGCCGAGCTTGGCGTCGCGCATCTGGCGCGATTCGGCGTCGATCAGTTCGTGCACGCGCAGGGTCGCCTGCCGCCCCTGCGTCTCGACCTCGCCCAGATAGCGGCTGCGGAAGGGCATCGTTGCCGGCGGGCGGATGTCGGCTAGCGCATCCTCGCTGACCAGCACCCGGGCGCCGAACCGCTTGGTCATGGCTTCCAGCCGGAACGTCACATTCACCGCGTCCGACAGCGCGTCGATCTGCATGCGGTTGGCATCGCCGACCACCCCGAACAGCACCTCGCCGCTGTGGATCGCGATCCCCGCGTTGACGGTGCCGACGCTGAGCGGATCCCAGGCGCGCTCGTCGAGCGTCGCGGTATAGGCGACGGCCGCTTGCATCGCGCTGAGCGGACCGTCCGGAAACACCGCCAGCACGCCGTCGCCGACATATTTCAGCACGAAGCCGCCATTGTCGCGCACCGCCTGCGAGAAGGCGGCGAGGTAGGTGTTGATCAGGGCGAAGGTCTGCCGCGGGCTCAGCCGTTCGGCGAGCGTGGTCGAACCGCGCAGGTCCGAGACCATCAGGCTCATCCGCCCGGCGCGCGCGTCGGACAGATGGACATCGACGATGCTGTCGCGCTCGAACAGCCGGGCGAGTTCCGCCGGCACGAAGCGGTCGGTCGCCGCCAGCAGCCGCGCCTGCCCGTCGTAGAGGATGGCATTGTCCCAAGAGATCGCCGCCTGCGCGCAGAGCGCGTTGATGACGTTGATCCGGTAGGCCGAGAAGGCGTCGGCCACCTCGCGGTTCTCGAGGTAGACAAGCCCCAGCAACCGCTCGCCGGCGATCAGCGGCACGATCGCCAGCGACACCGGCGCGCCCTTAGCGAAGAACGGATCGCCCGACAGCCGCGGGTCGGCGTTCACGTCGCTGGTGGACAGCGCCTGCCGCAGCCGCAGCACCATCCGGAGCGCCGACAGGGGGGCCGCATCGGGCGGGCAGAGACGGCTCTCGCCGCCGGCGTCGCGCTCGGCCACCACCGGTCCCTGGTGGCCCGCCCGCAGCTCGGCGATGACGCGGAAGTCGTTGCCGTCGGGGGCGACCACGATCGCCGAGGTAGCGCCGGCGGTTTCCACCACCCCGGACAGGAGCGCCGTCGTCAGGTCCGACACCCGCATCCCTTGCGAGATCGCGCGCGTCGCCTTCAGGAGCGCGCCGAGATCGAGCCGGTCCTCGCTGATCGACTGCGAGTCCGCCTCGCCGACCAGTTCGCCGCCGCCCGACAGGCCACCGAGTTCCGCGCGGTGGTCCTGCAGCAGGGCGGCAAGCTTGGCCTCGGCGCCGTAGTGGGTCCAGGCCCGCCAGGCATCGCGGATGAAGTGCGAGTAGCGCCGCTGCCGGTTCCGCTTGCGGCTGACCTCGGCGATCCGCTCCAGCACCAGCGCGGCGGCCGAGGTGAATCCCTGCCGGGTCGCGTGATCGGCCGCCGCTTCCATCTTCTCGAGCCAGCCGAACTCGTCGCCCGCGGCCAGCACCAGTTCGGCGCGCAGGACGAGGTCGTGGTGGCCGTAATTGTCCGGCGCCTGGCTTGCCCAGTAGGCGGCCAGCGCCGCACCGCGCTCCAGAATCCGCAGGTCGTCGGGCTCGATCGCCGCGCCCTCCTCGGCCGGCACCGCGACCATGGCGAAGACGGCGAAATAGGCCGGCACCGCCGGGGTGCTGGTGATCCCGTCGATCACCGGCGCGGCGCGGCGACCCTCGGCCAGAGCCGCCTCGCGCTGTCCGAACACATGCGCGAGCAGCATCTGCGCGATATGAAGCTGCACAAGCCCGTTCGGATCGCGCCGCTCGCGATAGGTCTCGAGCAGCGCCGCCCCATCGGCATGCGCGCCCGCCAGCGCCTCGGGCCGGTCGGGCCGGAAGCGCAGACCGGCGAGCGCCTGTCGGTAGAGCGCGATCAGATCGGGATAGATGCCGAGACTGAGGTCGTTGCAGAAGGCGTCGGCTTCGGCGAAAGCCTCCTCGGCGCGCGCGAGGTCCTGTCCGATCCAGAACACCTGAAAGGCGTGATCGAAGGCCGCGAGCGCCGCCATGTTCGCGTCGCCGCTCGCCAGAGCGTCTCGCCTGGCGTCGATCAGTCCCGGCAGGGTGCTGCGAATCGGGTCGCGGCGGTGGCGGATGAAGGCGTTGAAGATGGTGTCGATCCGCGGCGCCAGACCCTTCAGCCGGCGTTTCTCGACCAGCCGCTGCGCGAGCAGGCTCAGGGCGTAGCCGAGTTCCACCTGATTCATCGGGCCGCAGGCGACGAGGCCCAGGTCGTTGAACCCGACCACCGAATGTTCCGTCAGGCCGCCGGTGACGGAGCGGGCGGCGAGGCGCGCGGCGACGGCGGCGAACATCAGCGGATTCGAGCTGAAGGCGGGGTAGAGCACGGCGGCCAGCACCTGCTGGATCGCCGCCGCCGCCGAGTCGGCGGCATCGGGCAAGCCGTCGAGATCCTCGATCCCGCGCCCGGCGAGCGCCGCGAAGAACCCACCCACCTCGGCTTCCACTTCGGCCGGCCCGGGTTCGGGGCACAAGGGATCGCCGAGTTCGGCAAGCGCCGCGATCCCGGCCGCGACCGCGCGCTTTGCGCGGTTCTGCCCGACCTCGGCGAACACGCGCAGGGCGGCGATCCCGGCCCGCTGCACCGGATCGTCGCAATGGTCAAGAAAACCGCCGAAGCACCGTTCGGCCTCGTCGAAGGCCCCCGCCAGCACCGCCGCGCCGGCGGCACCGGCGGTGATCGCGAGCGCCGCGGCCCTGTCCCGGTCCCAGTCCGCGGACGACAGGAGTTCGACCGCGACCTGGAAGTGGCGGTGCCCGCGGCCGAGGTCGCCCGCCGCAAGGGCCGCACCGCCGGCGGCAGCGTTCAGGCCGCGCGCCATGCCGATCTCTGCCGGTGTGGAGTCGGGGCCGAGCGAGTCCCGCAGATGCCGGGCCAGCGCATAGAGCCGCTCGCCCTCGGCCTGACCGCCGGTCTCGCGCAGAATGTGGCCTGCCAGGCGGCCGTGGGCGGCCCGACGGTCCGCGGGCGAAAGGAGCGTGGCCGCCGCGGTCCAGATGCGCTCGTGGGTAAAGCGCAGGCCGGGCTCGCCGCCGCCGCCGATCTCGAACACCGGCGCCAGCCAGGCCATCGCGACCGCGCGTTCCAGCCCGCCCGCCAGCGCCTCGAGCCCGATACCCGCCGCGGCCTCGGCCTCGGCCAGGGTGAAGGACCGGCCGATGCAGGACACCGCCCCGAGCGCCGCGCGGTCTTCCTCCGACAGGCTCTCCTGCCGCGACAGAAGGAGGTCCACCACCGTCTCGCGCGCGTCTTCCGCCTCGACTGCCGGCAGGTTCCAGGCCCACGACCGGCTCTCGCGGTCGAAGCGCACGGTTCCGGCATCCGCCAGCGCGCCGAGGAACTGCCCGATCGCCAGCGGCGCGCCGCCGACCTTGGACAGGATCGCCCGCGCCAGCGGCAGGGTCTGGCGGAGCGGCTGGCGAAACGTGTCGCCAAGGATGGCGGCCACCGCCTCGAGGTCGAGCGCGCCAAGGTCGATCCGCTCGTCCGCCTCGATGTCGCGCGCCGCTCCGCCGGCCTGCACCCGGCGGGTCAGCACCAGGAGCATCCGCTCCGGCCCCTGCTTGCGCGCAAGCCCGCTCAGGACCGCGACCGTGGCCGGATCGGCAAGCTGCAGATCCTCCACCACCAGGACCAGCGGATGCTCGGACCGGGCGCAGAGGCGGATGAACTGGCGGATCGCCAGCACCAGCCGCTCGGCGCTCTCGCGCGGGCCGAGCGCCAGTGCCGCGCCGGTGTCGCCGGTCAGCACCCGCATGTCCGGCCAGAGGAGCGGCAGCACCGGCAGAAGGTCTCCCATCCCTTCGCGCAGGTGCTCGCGCCACCACGCGAGCGGACCATAGCGCTCGGTGAGCAACAGCTCGCACAGGCTGCGGACCCCGCCCAGCACCGCGGCCAGCGGGTCGCCGGTCTCGTCGGCGTCGAGTCCGACCACGACGAACAGGCCGCCCGCCAGTTCCACATCGCTCCGCAGCGCATCGACCAGCGACGACTTGCCGACGCCGGCCGGTCCTTCGATCTTCACCGTCCAGCTGAGCGCCGCGCCCGACCGCACGGTCTCCAGCGCCTGCCGCAACTGCTGCAGCGGCGCTTCGCGGCCCTTGAGCGCGGTCGAGACCGACAGCCGGCTCGGGATGTCCGCCGCGCCCAGGTCGAACGGCCCCGGGGCCGGCGCGCCGTCGATCTGGGCCAGACAGTGCTGCAGGTCGGCGATCAGCCCGGCGGTCGTCTGGTAGCGCTGCTCGGGCTGCTTCGCCATCATCTTGGCGACGACCCGGGTCAGGTCTTCCGGCGCGGTCGGCACCAGGCTCTGCAGCGGGCGCGGTTCGACCGCCAGATGGGCATAGACCTTGTGCAGCAGATCGCCGCTGCCGAACGGGAGTTCACCGGCGAGCATCTGGTAGAGGAGGACGCCGAGCGAATAGATGTCGGCGCGGTGGTCGGCGCCGCGCGCGATCCGCCCGGTCAGTTCCGGGGCGATATAGTCGGGGGTGCCACGCAGGCCGGCGCCCACCCGCGGCGGCAGCCCGCCGCGTTCGGAAAAGCCGAAGTCGATCAGCACCGCCTCGCCGGTGGAGGCCGACAGAAGCACGTTGTCGGCATTGATGTCGCCGTGCATGATCCCGGCCTGATGCACCGCCCCGAGCGCGCGGGCGATCGAGATCGCGGTGCGGACCGCCTCGGCCATCGTCATCCGCCGCCCGGCCAGCACCGCCCGCAGGATCGGCCCGTCGATGTCGGTCAGGACCAGCGCCGGGCAGTCAGCCTCCCAGATCAGGTCGAGCGCCTTGACCACCTGGCCCGAATCGACGCTGCGGATCATCCGGTATTCGTGGCGGAGCGCGCTGACCCGGGCGGGGGTCACGGCCTCGCGCTGCAGCGTCTTGAGGACGACCGACCGGTTGTGGACCGGATCGCTGGCGCGGCTGGTGACCACCGGCCCGCGCTGCTTGATCGTCTCGACCAGTTCATACTGTCCGAAGTTCATGGGTGCGCTGCTGCCTTGCCCGGTGGCTGACCGATCTTGCGCGAGACGACCTTGTCACTGCGAACCCTACTGGAACCCGGACGTGACGGGTTTTCGGCGCAGCGGTCAAGTCTATTCGGCGGCGGCCAGCGCCGCGATCAGCCGGTCGGCCCGCGGCACGCCCCAGCCGGTGCAGGCGTCGAAGCCCGGCGCCGCGTCATAGCCCGGGCCCTCCGGAGTGAGCCGGTTCGAGCCTGCGACGATGCTGGTGAACAGCCCGCCTTGCGCCGCGAGCGCGTAGAGGCGGTCGTTGACGAAGCCGAGCCGCGGCTTGCCGTGCTGCCGGCGCTTCTGGTTCGCGAGCGCGATCAGCGCGGCATAGAGCGGCGCCACGGCGCTGGTGCCGCCCAGAAGCCCCTCCCGCCCGCCGCGGTACCAGATCGCCCAGTCCCCCATCGCGGCCAGACCCGCCACGTCAGGCAGGATGCGGCCGCGCGGGCCGAGCGTGCCGGGGCCATGTGCGGGCGGGACCGCGAGGTTGAGCCGCGTCTGCCAGGCGGGCCGGTCGAAGGCCGTGCTGACGCCGCCGCCGCCGATCCATCCATCGGCGGCGGCATCGTTCCACACCGCCTCGTGGAGGCCGGTGTCGTCCGCCACAAGGCTTGTCCCGCCGCAGGCGAGCACCAGGTCGCTGCTGGCCGGGAAGCTGCACTTCACCTGCGGCGTGCCATCCTCGACGCCGTAGACGGGCCGCCCCCTCGCGTCGAACATGCCGGCCGCGCCGGCGTCGCCCGCGGCGGCGCAGACCGTGATGCCGGCATCCCGCGCCTGGCGCAGCGCCGCCTGGACCCGCGACCGCTGCCCCGAGGTCAGGCCATCCTCGGCGCTGCCCCAGGAGATCGAGATCACATCCCGGCCGTCGGCAACCGCGGCCTGCAGCGCCCCGGCCATGTCGTCGGCGGTGGCGGCGGCGCAGGAGTAGATTACCAGGGCCGCGGCCGGACAGATCGCCGCAAGAATCTCCGCGTCGATATGACTCTCGATGGCGAACATCGTACCCGGGTCGCCGGTCGTCTGCGGCGCGGCGGCGGCCGGCTTCGCGGCGGGAAGCAGCACCTGGCGCATCGGCGGGGCGGGGAGTGCGGCGCGGGCGAGGTCGCCGCGCAGCTCGTCAAGGTCGAGATGCTCGCCGAGGTTGATGACGGCGATAGTCTGGCCGTGGCCGTTCAGGTCGGCGGGGAAGGCATAGTGCCGGGCCACATGTGTCGGCGTCCAGCGCGTCCGGACCTCGGTCCCTGTCTTGCCCGGCATCGGCCCATGCCCTTCCGCCCGTCCGCTCAAGGGCGCAGCATAGGCGGCGGAGCCGGCACCCGTCCACGACGAAACGGCATCCCGGCCGCAGCGCCCAGCCCGATGGGCACCGGCCCCATGCCGCCGCCCTCAGGCCCGGGGCCGGGCGGAGCGAAGGGCGGAGGGCCGGCGGTCGCCGAGCCACAGCATCACCGCGGCCGCCAGCGCCCCGGCCGCCCCGATCAGGGCGACCGGCACGTAGCCGCCGATCAGGGTACCAAGCGCGAAGGCTGCCGCCGCGAACAGGTCGGCCGCCACCTTCTGCACCGCCATCAGCGACGATCCGGTGCCGGGCCGGTCGGCCATCTGGTCCTGCAGATAGCCGATCGGCAAGGCGAAGATGGCCGCCCCACCGAGGCCGGCGAGGACCGGCAGCAGCCAGACGGCCGGAGAGGGCGCCAGGAGCGGCAGGAGAGCCAGATAGAGCGCATAGACCGCCGCCCCGGCGGCGATCAGGGCGGGGCGGGGAAAAAGGCGCGTGACCCGGGCCAGAAGCAGCATGAACGGCACTTCCGCGCCGCCGACCAGCGCCACGAACAGCGCCGTGTCGGCGGCGCCGCGCCCCGGTGTCTCGGCGAAGATCAGGCCCAGCACGAGCATGTAGACGGTCGGCGCGGCGGTGATCGCACCGAGAAGGACGATGCGCCACATCAGGCGCGGCTCCGCGATCTCGCCAAGCGAGGACCACAGACCGAGGCCCGAGGGCCGCTCGACCCAGCGGGTGCGGCCGTCCCGCGGCCAGGTCCGCCAGGTCGCGGCCAGCAGCAGCGCCGCCGCCAGCGCAGCGACCAGATAGATGGCCATCACGTCCAGCCCGCGGGCGAAGGCGATCGACCACAGGATCAGGGTCGGCAGGAAGGCGAGCGACAGCATCGCCCGGAGCGTCGCCATCACCGCGTCGATCATGTCGGGCCGCTCCTCGCAGGCCAGCCGCGCCAGTGCAAAGCCCTGCCCCAGAAGGCTTCCTGCCACCGGCAGCAAGAGACCCTGGCACAGCACCAGCGTCGCCGGCCCCGGCAGCAGCCACATCGCGAGCGGCCCGATCACCGTCAGAAGCGCCGTGACCACCGCCACCGGCCGGCGGTTACCGCGCTGGTCGGTGACGATCCCCGCGCCCAAGGCCGCCGCAACGCCCGCCACCGAGGCCAGCGCCAGCAAGAGCGCGAAGGCGCCGTCGCTCAGCCCCACCACGTCGATGGCCACCAGCGAGAGGTAGGGGAACAGCGAGGCGTTGATGACGCCCGACAGCGCCAGCACCAGGGCGACGAGCCGCAGCTCCGGGCTCTGCCAGACGAAGGCGAGGGCTGCGGTCACCGGGCGGTCAATCGGGCAGGATTTTGCCCGGGTTCAGGACCCCGGCCGGATCGAGCGTTGCCTTCAGCGCGCGCATCACCTCCAGCGCCACGCCGTCCTTGCGCCGCGCCATCGAGCCGCGCTTGGACAGCCCGACGCCGTGCTCGGCCGAGAAGCTGCCGCCGAGATCGGCCACCACGTCCTCGACCGCCGTCACCACCGCATCGGCCAGCGCGGGATCGCCGCGCGACGGCTTCACCGTGAAATGCAGGTTGCCGTCGCCCAGATGCGCGACCGTCATCGTCTCGGCCGCCGGGTCGAGCGCCGCAACCCGAGCCGGCACCCGCGCCATGAAGGCATCGACCGCGGTCAGGGGCACCGCCACGTCGGTGTCGATCGCCTGGCCCTGCCAGCCCTGTGTCAGTTCCGCCGCCGCCTCGCGCCGCGCCCACATCGCGCGGCGCTGCGCCTCGGTGCGCGCCACGAGCGCATCGAGGACAAGGCCGTCCTCCATCATCGCCGCCAGCGTGTTCTCGAGGAGCGTCTCGAGCGGCAGGCTGCCGTCCGGCGCGGGGACGGCATCGCGCGGCGCGGTCGCGCCCAGTTCGACGAGGATCGTCACCTCGTGACGATCCGCGAAGGGCAGGCCGAGGTCGGGTCGCACCTCGGCCAACCGGATCATGTAGGTGAGCGGCATGTATTCGAACGCCTCGACCAGCCCGCCCGAGGCTTCCTGCAGGCGGTTCAGGAGCGTCAGCGCGCCGGGCAGGCTGCGCGCCGCCAGCGTGGCCGTGGCATGGGCCCACGCCTTCGGCACCAGCTTCATCACCGCGGCGGTAATCACCCCGAGCGTGCCCTCGGCGCCGACGAACAGGTCGCGCAGGTCGTAACCCGAATTGTCCTTGTAGAGCGCGCTCATCAGGTCCAGCACCCGGCCGTCGGCCAGCACCACCTCGATTCCGAGGCAGAGCGCCCGGGTGGAGCCGTAGCGCAGCACGTTCGACCCGCCGGCATTGGTGGACAGGACGCCGCCGATGGTGGCCGAGCCGCGGGCGCCGAACCAGAGCGGAAAGTTCAGCCCGGCCGCATC
>Ga0224723_1002535_pt1 | contig 10033 bp, 8 predicted proteins | sample Balambano_FR2_Me_FD_161647 | JGI IMG/M metagenome (GOLD analysis project Ga0224723, IMG submission 161647) | Freshwater sediment microbial communities from Lake Towuti, South Sulawesi, Indonesia - Balambano_FR2_MetaG | ecosystem: Environmental > Aquatic > Freshwater > Lake > Sediment | place... | reverse complement strand
GTGCCAGCGTCAACCCGATAATGTCAGCGATCACGAGCATTGACTCTGAACTGATCTGCGCGCTGTAGCGCTGCACCTGCGCTTCCGGCATGGAGGGCGAAAAGAAGTCGCGGCGCGCTTTGGCGGGCGTATCGACAAACGTTCCGGCGTCCAGGCGCGGCAGGGCGCGTAACGCATCAAGCGGGTGCTGCAACGTGGATTTCGTGACGAAGCGCAGCGCGCCCGTCACCGGAATCGATGCCAGCAGCACCGCCGCAGATGCGCTGTTCGTTTCGAGATACTTCTGCACGATATAGCCGCCCATCGAATGCCCGATCAGCACAGGCGGCGTCGGCAGCGCCCGCGCAACCAGCGTCAGATCGGCGACGTAATCCGGGATGCGCGCCAGCCATGTGCTGCCCGCGCTCCTGCCATGCCCACGCAGACTCAGCGCGTGGGCGCTGTAGCCCTGGCTGGCGAAATATGGCAGGAAAAATTCATCCCAGCACCACGCGCCATGCCATGCGCCGTGCATGAACAGCAGCGGCGTCGGCTTGGGCGTGCCGTCCGGCTGCCGAGTGATGTGTTCGAGTTGCATGATCGTCGCTCACTTTCGCGGTATCATGAACAGTAACTTTGAATTGATTACTGACATTACGCAAAACCCTCATCCCCCAGCCCCTTCTCCCTCAGGGCGAAGGGGAGTAAAGCAACCAGTGGTTTTAAGTCCCTCTCCCTCAGGGCGAAGGGGAGTAAAGTAACCAGTGGTTTTAAGTCCCTCTCCCTGAGGGAGAGGGATTTAGGGTGAGGGTGCTGGTGCGTAACGTCCGCTAGATTATGCCGCAGGTAACTATGCCGCGCACGCAGTTAATCGTTCCCAGTCGTCGTCGCCCGCTGACCCGGTTTGTGCGGGTCTTACGCGCGCTCTGGCGCGATACGTCGGCGCTGTGGAGGGAATTCCATCGTCCGATTCTTGCCGTGCTGATCGCGACGATTGGCGGCGGCTGGCTGTATGGCGAACTCTACTGGCTGGCGCGCGGTGAACGCATTCCGGTTGCCAACCTGCCCTACTACATGATTCAATTATTGAGCTTGCAGGGCATCCCGCAGGAACAACTGCCACCAGAATTGTATTTGGTCGCTTTCTGGTACATTATGCCGCTCGTGGCGATCTATGTCATCGGACGCGGGGCGGTCGATTTCGGGCGGCTGTTCTTTGACCGCACAGGCAGGCGCAGCCAATGGGAGGAAGCAGTGGCATCCACGTATCGCAATCACATCATCGTGCTGGGCATCGGGCATGTCGGGCTGCGCATCATCCGCCAGCTCTGCGCGATGGGCTTCGACATCGTGGCGCTGGATATGAAAGTGACGCCAGAGCAGGAAGCGGAACTGAACGACCTCGATGTGCCGTGTGTCTTCGGCGATGGACGGCTGCCCGCGACGCTCGAAAAAGCAGGGTTGCTCCATGCCCGCGCCATCATCGTCTGCACGGCGGACGACCAGACCAACCTCGAAATTACGATGCGTGTGCGCGACATCAATCCCGACGTGCGCATTGTCGTGCGCATGTGGGATAATACATTTGCGCGCCAGTTGAACCGCTTCATGGGCGTGGAAGCCGTGTTGAGCGCGTCCGACCTGGCTGCGCCTGCTTTTGCCGGAGCTGCTGTCGGTATCGAAGTCACGCAGACGATCAAGGTGCATGGCATTGACTACAGCATGATCCGGCTGCAAGTCGAGCCGGGATCGTTTATGGACGGCGTGACGGTGGGCGATTTGCAGCGTCAGAACAATATGGACATTGTGCTGTACGCGCGCGAGGGCGCGGCGGACGTGCATCCTGACCAGCACATCCGCGTGCAAGGCGGCGACACGCTGGTGATCTTCGCCCGCCACGCGCAGATTACGGATTTGGTGGCGCGCAAGCAGGGCAAGGCGCGCGAGCGTTGAGGCGTCTCAAAATGATTTAAGGGGATAATCATGATTTCCACACTGGAAGTAAATCAGCGAACGCAGCAGGTGTTCGACGGTGCGCAGTACGGCATTTTCATCAACAATCAGTGGCACACGACCGCGCGCACCTTCGCGGTCGATAACCCGGCGACGGGCGAAGTCATTGCGCATATCCCCGATGCAGGCAGCGCCGAAGCCAACGCCGCGATTGATGCGGCGTATGCGGCACTGCCCGTGTGGTCGGCGCTGCCCGCCATCCAGCGCGCCGAACTGATGCGCAAGGCAGCGGCGCTCATGCTGGAACAGCGCGAACGGCTGGCGACGATCATGACGCTGGAACAGGGCAAGCCGCTGAACGAGGCGCGCGGCGAGATCACCTATGCCGCCAGTTTCCTGACGTGGTTTGCTGGAGAAGCGGAGCGCGTTTACGGGCAGATCGTCCCCGCCAGCAGCGCGGGCAAGCGCATCCTGGTCATGCGACAGCCGGTCGGCGTGTGCGCGCTCATCACCCCCTGGAACTTTCCGGCGGCGATGCTGACGCGCAAACTGGGTCCCGCGCTGGCGGCGGGCTGCACCGCAATCTGCAAACCCGCCGAGCAAACGCCGCTGTCTGCGCTTGAACTAGGGCATATCTTCACTGAGGCGGGCTTTCCGCCGGGCGTGGTCAATATCGTCCCGACCAGCGATCCGGTCACGTTCTCCGATGTCATCTTTGCCGATGAGCGCGTGCGCAAGGTCTCGTTCACAGGCTCGACCGAAGTCGGGCGCATCCTTATCGCCAACTCCGCCAGGACGGTCAAGCGGATTTCGATGGAACTGGGGGGCAACGCGCCGTTCATCGTCTTTGATGACGCTGACCTGAACGCAGCGGTCAAAGGCGCGGTGGCGTCCAAGTTCCGCAACACGGGGCAAACCTGCATCTGCGCCAATCGCATCTTTGTCCAGCGCGGCATTTACGACCGATTCGCTGAAGCATTCACGCGCGAAGTCACGGCGATACCCGTCGGCAACGGACTCCAGGCTGACGCCGTAATTGGACCGCTGATCGACCAGCCCGCGCGCCAGAAAGTCGAACGCCATGTCGCCGATGCCGCCGCAAGGGGCGCGCAAATCCTGACGGGCGGGGCAGCGCTGCCACAGGAGCATAATCCATCTGGCAACTTCTGGACGCCGACGGTGCTGGCGAATGCCTCGCCAGAGATGCTCGTAACGCAGGAAGAAACATTCGGTCCGGTCGCGCCGCTCATCCCCTTCAGCGACGAAGACGAAGTACTGGACTACGCCAATGGCACGCCGTTCGGCTTGGCGGCGTACTTCTACACGCGCGATTTCAGCCGCGTCATGCGCGTGGCGGAAAAGCTGGAATTCGGCATTATCGGCGCGAACGATGCGCTGCCCAGCACGGCACAGGCTCCGTTTGGCGGCGTCAAGCAAAGCGGGCTGGGACGCGAAGGCGGCTCCGTCGGCATTGAGGAATATCTGGAAGTCAAATTTGTGTCGCTGGGGCTGTAAGGGGTGGGGTGTTTTTGGACAGCACAGGACTCGAACCTGTAACCTTCCCCACGTCAAAGGGATGCTCTGCCAATTGAGCTAGCTGTCCGAAACTTTAACAAGTGTAGCAAAAGCCTGTGCCATTGCAAGACCTGTTTTTACTTGGCGACGACCGCCTTCGCACCATTGGCGCGGCGTCGCGGAGTCTTGACGGGCGGCGCGATCTGCTCTTCGCCTTCGAGCATCTGCCGCAGCCGGAACAGGTCGGTGCGCGAGGTCATGTCGAGGCTCATCGGCGTGACCGACACCAAGCCCTCATGCAGCACGACATAGACATCGCTGTCCGGCTCCGCTTTCGACGGGTCATAGTCAAAGCGGTAGCCCATGCGCCCGACCTCGTGCAGCGCGACGCGCTCCGGGCGTGTGGGCCAGTAGACGCGGCGGCGCGACAGGCGCGTGACTTTCCAGGGGGTAGCGGGCGTCACGCCCAGCGGCACGTCCAGCTTCAGCACGTCCATATCGTCCGGGCGGCGGTTGCTCATCAGCCATTCGCCAAACATGCGTGTGAAGTGGGCAGCGCCGCTGAAGTCCACCTCGTTGGAATACGTCAGGTGCAAGTCGTGGCGCGTTTGCTGCGACGCGGCGATGGCGGGAATACCGAGGCTCGCTGCCTCAATTGCTGCGCCGACCGTGCCGGAAATCGTCACGCCGTTACCCGTGTTTTCGCCATAGTTGATGCCGCTGACGACCAGGTTGGGCAGGCGCGGCGCAAGTTCCATCACGCCATGCTGCACAGCCTGTGCGGGCGTGCCATCTACCGAATAAACGGTCACTTCGACGCCGCGAATGCTGCGTGTCGCGCTGTGAATACGCCCGGTGCTGGCAACGGGCATACTGCGCCCGGTGCCGCTTTGCTGTTCGCGTGGCGCGCACACCAGCACTTCGGCAATATCGGCAAAGGCTTCCACAACCGCCCATAACCCGGGCGAAGCAATGCCATCATCGTTGGTAAAAAGGATTAACGGGCGTTCAGTATTCATCGATAAGTCCTGCAATCACGTTATGATCTGATGATTGCGATCATCATAACCCTTAACGCAATGTTCTGAAATAGAGATTTGAAAATTTAACGTGATTGCGCTGGAGTCTTAACGGCCGGTTTAACATACCCACGCATACAGGAAAAAAGCGCTGTTGTTTATGAGCCTCACCTGGAAAACTGATGCGATTCTTATGCTAAAGTCGTTTAATATTCAATGATTGAATGTCAAGTGAATTTTGCAGGAGACCTGGAATGCAGCGGATACAGGGTATTCACCATATCACCGCAGTCGCGAGCGACCCACAGAAGAACGTGGACTTCTATCATGAAGTGCTGGGGCAGCGGCTGATCAAAACGACGGTCAACTTTGATGATCCGGGGACGTATCATCTCTACTACGGCGACGAAATCGGCACGCCTGGCACGGTCATGACCTACTTCCCCTGGATGCACATGAAGCGCGGGCGCGTCGGCAACGGCGAGACGGGCGCGGTGGCATACACTATTCCGGCGGCATCTGTCGGTTACTGGCGCGACCGCCTGGCACAGTACAACATCCTGACCGCGCAACCGTTCGAGCGCCTGGGCAACATGGTCGTGCCGTTCAACGATCCCGACGGCATGCCGCTGGAACTGGTGGCGACGGACGAACCCGGCACGATTCGTTATTGGGCGCAGGGTCCGATTCCTGAGGCGCATGTCATTCGTGGCTTTCACGGCGTTACGCTGAACGTGGATCGCGCGGCAGGTACGGCGCGCGTGCTGGACCTGATGGGTTACGAAATGATCGGCGTGGATGGCAACCGCACGCGCTTCAAGGGCGCATCGAACGACATCGGCTTGTATGTCGATCTATTGGAACGGCGCGGCGAGCGGCGCGGTGAGTTTGGCGCGGGCAGTGTGCATCATGTCGCCTTCCGCACCGTCGATGACAGCGAGCAGCTCGAATATCGTGACAAGTTCACGCAGGCGGGGCTGAGCGTGACGCCCGTGCAGGATCGGCAGTACTTCCATTCGATCTACTTTCGCGAGCCGAACGGTGTGTTGTTCGAGGTGGCGACGGATGCGCCGGGCTTTCTGTACGATGAGCCCGTCGCCGAACTCGGCACATCGCTCAAGCTCCCGACATGGCACGAACCGCTGCGCCCGCGCATCGAAGCGACGCTGCCGAAGTTCACCATCCCGACCTTCGCAACGAATTAGAACAGTCTTTAACGCAGAGGCGCGGAGAACGCAGAGACGCAGAGATTTTTTCTCTGCGTCTCTGCCCCTCTGCGTCCCTGCGTTAAAAACTGAATGGAGGATGTTATGACACAGACGATACACGAAGAACAACCCGTGCTGGCGGCGGGCGTGCCGCTGGCGCAGGCAAAGACAGCGCTCATCCTGCTGCATGGGCGCGGCGCGAACGCGCAGAGCATTCTCCCGCTGGCACAGGAAATCAGCGGAGCAGGCGTCGCCGCACTTGCGCCACAGGCAACGGGCAATAGCTGGTATCCGCTGCGCTTCATAGAGCCGATTGAGCGCAACGAGCCGTATCTGTCGTCGGCGCTGGCGGTGGTGGGCGCGCTGGTAGCGCACGTCGAAGCGCAGGGCATCCCATCAGAACGCATCGTCATCGGCGGCTTCTCGCAGGGCGCGTGCCTGGCGGCGGAGTACGTAGCGCGCAATGCGCGGCGTTACGGGGGGCTATTGGTCTTCAGCGGCGGGCTGATCGGCGACAAACTGGATATGGCGCGCTACCCCGGCACGCTGGCAGAGACTCCCGTCTTCATCGGCTGCGATGCGCAGGATTTCCATGTGCCGCTGGCGCGCGTGCAGGAGACGACGGCGCAACTCCGCGCGCTGGGCGCAGTGGTGGATGAACGTATCTATCGCAATATGGGGCATACGATTAACGAGGATGAGCTCGAAACGGCACGGACGATCATGGCGAAGGTTTAAACGCGCTGGCTCACAACATATCATCGAACGACCAGTGATTCTGCCAGCGGATGTCGATCTCGTCGCGCACGCGCTGGTAGCGGATGTCCGTACTCAGTCGCATCCGCGCGTGCGCGTCGGTATTCTCGGTCGAAGCGTGGATCATGTAGGCGCTGTGGACGACCATATCGCCCACCTCGTAATCTGCCACCAGCCAGCGCGAGTCGATTTCATCTGCCAGCATCGCGAGATTGCGATTGAGCCAGCCTTCCTTCATATTCTTGTTAAACGCGCTGATGCGTTCTTCCGGCGGCAGGTTTTGGTTCGCCTCGCTAAAGCGTGCCTCCAGCCTGCGCCCGTAAGCATCGCTGCCTTCGAGATAGATCAACCCGCCCATCTCGACTGGACAATCACCAATCGGTATCCAGCTCGTGCAGACGCTGTCTGTGCCGCCGCGCAGATAAACCAGATCGTAATGTGCGCCCGTGCATTTGGGGTCGTGTGGGACGGTGTGGCGGATCAGCTTGCGTTTGTGCAGGAAGACCGCGCCGCCAAAGAACGCCTCGTAGAATTCGATGATCGGCGCGCTCATGCAGAACGCTTCGTAACGCGCCCAACGGACGATCTCGACCAGGTAGCGGTTGAGGTTGGGCATCTCGACGCCGGAATGAATGCCGTCCGTCGGGTCGCTGCCCGGCGCGAGCAAGCCTGTGTCCGCCAGCGCGCTGAAGTAGCGTCGCCGGAACTCCCACACCGCGTCCCGATCCAGAATGCCCTTCAGCCACAGGTAGCCCTGCGCGCGGAACTGTTCGCGCAGCGCGTCCATCGGCGCGCGGGGGTCGCTCGGTGTCAGCCGTCCCAGCCGCCGCGCATCGCTGGAGAGCGCGTAGCCATTGCTGACAAGTTCGAGTATCGGTGCGGTCATGGTTGTGTGTCCTGTCTGATACGACATGGACATGATTATAGCGGAGTAGGTATACTTCGCATCTGAACCACAATTCACATACACCACACGAGTACACGTCATGCGATTAGGCATTATCGGATTACCCAACAGCGGCAAGACGACCATCTTTAACGCCCTCACCAAAAGCACGCTGCCCACAGGCGCAGCCACCAGCGGGCAGTTCGAGGTGCATACCGCCGTCGTCAATGTGCCGGATGAGCGCGTGGATAAGCTGCGCACCATGTACAAGCCCAAGAAGACGACATTCACCCAGGTGACGTATGTCGATATTGGCGGCTTGGAGAAGGGCGTCGCTGAGGGTGGCTTGAAGGGGCAGTTCCGCAACGAACTCGGTCAGCTCGACGGGCTGGTGCATGTACTGCGCGCCTTTGAAGACGAGAACGTGCCGCATCCCTATAACAGCGTCAACCCGCAGCGCGACCTGGATACCATTGACGGCGAATTCCTGCTCTCTGATCTGGTGACGGTCGAGTCGCGGCTGGAACGAATCACCGAAGAGCAGAAGCGCAAAGGGCGCACGCTCGAAAAAGCCGTGCAAGACGAGGCGGACACGCTGGCAAAGCTGAAAGCGGCGCTGGACGAAGGCACACCGCTGCGCAACCTCGAGCTGAGTGCCAACGAGATCAAGCCGCTGAAGGGCTTTGGTTTGCTCACGCTCAAGCCCGTCATGGTTGTGCTGAATCAGGGCGATACCCTCAAGGACTATGCCATCGACTACCCACATCAGCGCAGCAGTGTGCTGAACTTGCAGGGCAAGATCGAGGCGGAGTTGAGCCAGTTAGAGCCGGACGACGCCGAAATCTTCATGGCAGAATACGGCATCACCGAACTAAGCGCGGCGAAGGTCATCCGCGTCTCATATGAACTGCTGGCATACGAGTCGTTCTTCACAGTCGGCGAAGACGAGGTGCGCGCCTGGCGCATGCCCGCCGGAGCGACCGCGCCGGAAGCGGCAGGCGTCATTCACAGCGACCTGCAAAAGGGCTTTATCCGCGCCGAAGTCTTCACCTACGCCGAACTGATGACGGCGGGCAGCGAGGCAGCGCTCAAGTCAACGGGCAAATTCCGCCTCGAAGGGCGTGACTATATCGTCAAAGATGGTGACATCGTGCATATCCGGCATAATGCATAATGTTTACCCTCATCCCCCAACCCCTTCTCCCTCAGGGCGAAGGGGCTTACACGTATCTGGAAGTCCCTCTCTCTTGGAGACTAACTTACATGTATCTGGAAGTCGCTCTCTCTTGGAGATTAACTTACACGTATCTGGAAGTCCCTCTCTCTTGGAGATTAACTTACATGTGTCTGGAAGTCCCTCTCCATGAGGGAGAGGGATTTAGGGTGAGGGTTCAGAGTAGACATTCATGAAAACACTCTTTGACCTCCTTGAAGGACTTCCGCGCCAGCAAGTGGCGCAGGCAGACGGCGACCTGGGCGTTGAAATCAGCGCGCCTGTTGTCGAAAGTGACGCCGATGTCGAACCAGGCGGCGTATTTGTCGCGCGTCCGGGACTGAAGGTGGACGGGCATGACTTCATCCCGCGCGCCATCGCCAACGGCGCAGCCGCCATCGTCGGCGAGCGTGAAATCAGCGGGCTATCCGTTCCCTATGTCCGCGTCCGCAATGCGCAGGCAGCAACGGGCTATCTGGCGGCTGCCTATCATGACTACCCATCGCGCAAACTGGTCGTCGTCGGCGTGACCGGGACCGATGGCAAGACGACCACCAGCACGCTCATCCACGCCATGCTGCGGCGCGCGGCACAGGGACGCGCCGGACTCATCAGCACCGTCCATGCCGACCTCGGCGGCGCGACGACAGACACGGGCTTGCATGTGACCACGCCGACCGCGCCCCAGGTACAGGCGTTGCTGGCGCGCATGGTCGAAAACGGCGCGCACTACGCCGTCATCGAAATGACCAGTCACGGGCTGGCGCAGGGGCGCTTGAACGGCGTTGATGTCGATGTCGCGGTGCTGACCAACCTGACGCATGAGCATCTCGATTTTCACGGCTCGTTTGAACACTACCGCGCCGCCAAAGGCACCCTGTTCGGGATGCTCGGCACGTCGGCGCGCAAGACGGGTCTCAGCCGCTACCCGCTGGAAAAAGTGGCGATCATCAACGCCGACGACGCCAACGCCGATTACTTCACGCTCTACGAGGCAGACCGCAAAATTCTCTACGGCTTGAGCGAGGCGGCGCAGTACCGTGCGGTGAATATCCAGTACGCGCCGAAAGGCATCTTCTTCAACGTCGAATATCCCGATGACCAGGTGTTCGGCACGACGGTTTCCGGTGAGCGCTATCACTCGCCGCTGTTGGGCGAGTTCAACGTTTACAACGCGCTGGCGGCTGTCGAAACGGGGATTGCGCTGTCGATTCAGACGGCAGATATTGTTGATGGGCTGCGCGATGTGGCGGTGATAGCGGGGCGCATGGAGCGGATTGACGCCGGACAGCCCTACATTGCGATGGTCGATTTCGCGCACACGCCCAACGCGCTCAGGAACGCGCTCACGGCATGTCGCGGGATGCTCAAACCGGGCAGGAAGCTGATCGCCGTCTTTGGCAGCGCGGGCTTGCGCGATGTCGAAAAGCGGCGGCTGATGGTGGAGATTGGCACGGAACTGGCGGATATTTCGATCCTGACCGCCGAAGACCCGCGCACCGAG
>Ga0224723_1002534_pt1 | contig 10034 bp, 3 predicted proteins | sample Balambano_FR2_Me_FD_161647 | JGI IMG/M metagenome (GOLD analysis project Ga0224723, IMG submission 161647) | Freshwater sediment microbial communities from Lake Towuti, South Sulawesi, Indonesia - Balambano_FR2_MetaG | ecosystem: Environmental > Aquatic > Freshwater > Lake > Sediment | place... | reverse complement strand
ACCGTCACCGCTCCCGCTCCCCCGGACCTCGCGCCGCTGCCGCGTTCCATCACGATCGCGGCGGGCAGCTCGCCAGCCGCAGCCTCGACTTATGAGGAGTTCGCGGAGCGCCTCGGGGCAATCCTCGGTGCGCGCTCCACCTCGGCAAAAGCAGCCGCGGCTGCGCCTCCAGAAGCCACCGCGTGGAATGCCGATCCGGACGGCGATGGCTCGATCAACCTGCTCGAATACGCCTTTCGCGCGGACCCGCTCGACCCGGCGAGCCGCTACGCCGCAGAGATTACTCCGGTCCACGGCACCTCGGACCACTTCGCGATCACCTTCAGGATCAACCCCGGCGCGATGGACCTCGAATACTTCATCGAAATCTCGACGGACCTCACAACATGGGAGCGCCTCGATTGGAGCGACCCGCGGATCGTGGAGATCACGTCGCACTTTACCTCCGATGGCGCGGATCTCCTCCGCGTAGTCGTAGGTGCATCAGCTACAAAGCCCGCCTTCTTCCGTGCTGGCGTACACCTGCATTGATGCACCTCTGCCGCGATGCAAAGGACGATAGAAAGGGAACGGCTTTCTGTTCTGAAGTGCGCCCACCCCCACCCATCACTTAGGGCGAACGGCTACGGGCAGCCTGATTGCGGCGAAACGCGCGATCCAGATCATGCCCAACAGGCGAAAAAAACTGGCGGGGCGGTGGAAGCAAAGCTGCCCGGGCGTGTGTCGCCGCGGTCCTTTACGGTGCCAGCGAGCGTGGAGAGTTGATCTTAGCCCGGCCTGGAGAATGAAAAACCCAGCCCGGCTTTTGACCGGACTGGGTTTATTGACTCTGGCGACGTCCTACTTTCGCACAACCTATAGATGTACTATCATCGGCGCTACGGCGTTTCACTTCCGTGTTCGGAATGGGAACGGGTGGGACCACCGCGCTGAGATCACCAGAAAACCAGCTTCGAGCACTGCTTGCTCGACGCCGGGTTTCTGCCGACCTCGGGGCGCTTTGCCATGAACCGCTCCCTGACAACTGCATACAGGATGAAACCAGCCAGCACAACCGTGCTGGAAATGTTTGGTAAAGCCAAACGGACAATTAGGATTGGTCAGGTCAATGCATTGCTGCACTTGTGCCGCCAACCTATCAACGTGGTCGTCTGCCACGGTCCTTCAGGGAAAAGCAATCTTGGAAGAGGCTTGGCGCTTAGATGCTTTCAGCGCTTATCCTTTCCGGACATAGCTACCAGGCAGTGCCGTTGACACGACAGCCTGCACACCAGCGGTCCGTCAGACCCGGTCCTCTCGTACTAGGATCTGAACCCCTCACTTTTCCTAAGCCTGCAGCGGATAAGGACCGAACTGTCTCGCGACGTTCTGAACCCAGCTCGCGTACCACTTTAACCGGCGAACAGCCGGACCCTTGGGACCTTCTCCAGCCCCAGGATGTGATGAGCCGACATCGAGGTGCCAAACCGGGCCGTCGATATGAGCTCTTGGGCCCGATCAGCCTGTTATCCCTAGCGTACCTTTTGTCCGTTGAGCGATGGAGATTCCACTTTCGTCCACCGGATCACTTGGGCCTGCTTTCGCATCTGCTCGACTTGTAGGTCTCACAGTTAGGCCAGCTTATATCCATATACTCGTCACCCGATTGCCAACCGGGCTGAGCTGACCTTCGCACTCCTCCGTTACTCTTTGGGAGGATACCGCCCCAGTAAAACTGACCGGCTGCCAGTGTCCCGCATTGCGGTTAGAAGTTCCAATTTTCAAGGGTGGTGTTTCATTGTTGACTCCACCGCCCCCGCAAGGGCGGTTTCGCAGTCTACCACTTACTCTAGGCAAGAAAGCCGAAACTCCAATGACAGCGTACAGTAAAGGTGCATAGGGTCTTTCCGTCCTGCTGCAGGTAGGCGGCATCTTCACCGCCACTACAACTTCGCTGAGCTCCTCGTTGAGACAGCGGTCAACTCGTTACACGATTCGTGCAGGTCGGAACTTACCCGACAAGGAATTTCGCTACCTTAGGACCGTTATAGTTACGGCCGACATTCACGGGGACTTGGGCTCGAAGCTTCGCTTGCGCTAACCTCTTACCGTAATCTTTCCGCATTGGTCACGTGTCACACCCTATACGTGGTCTTGAGACTTGGCAGAGTGCTGTGTTTTTGTTAAACAGTCGGTTGACCCCTTTCACTGCGGCCTGTTGCCAGGCACCCCTTCTTCCGAAGTTACGGGGCTAGATTGCCGAGTTCCTTAACGAGGTTTCACTCACGCGCCTGGGCACAATGACGCCCACCCACCTGTGTCGGTTTGCGGTACGGGCACCTTATTATACACTGGCGTTTTCTCGGCTCATGCTTTCCGTGATCTGCTTTGGCCGAAGCCGCCACATCCCATTGCTGGACCGGGATTCAGCACCCGGCCACGGTCACCACAAGCGTATGCCAGCTTAAATTTCGGTGGTGCAGGAAAATTAACCTGCTATCCATCGCCTTCGCCTATCGGCTATGACTTAGGCCCCGACTAACCCTGGGAGGACGAACCTTCCCCAGGAAACCTTGGGTTTACGGCGACCCGGGATTAAACCGGGTTTATCGCTACTCATGTCTGCATTCTCACTTGCCTCAGCTCCACGCGCGGCTTCCGCCACGGCTTCAATGCTGCAGGCAACGCTCCCCTACCTATCTGGGCTGCCTTGGCAGCCCAAACACCAGGACTTCGGTATACGGCTGATCGCCAATCATTTTCGGCGCGGAAACACTCGATGAGTCAGCTATTACGCACTGTTTAAATGATGGCTGCCTCTAAGCCAACATCCTCATTGTTTAAGTATCTCCACATCCTTTCCACTGCGCCGTATTTGGGCACCTTAGCCGCTGGTCTGGCATGTTTGCCTCTCGCCGACGAAGCTTATCCCTCGCCGACTGACTCCCGCATTACACCGCGCGGCATTCGGAGTTTGATTGAGTTCGGTACCCGGGTATGGGCCCTAGTTCATCCAGTGCTCTACCTCCGCGCGTCAGCATGCGAGGCTAGCCCTCAAGCTATTTCGGGGAGAACCAGCTATCACGGGGTTTGATTAGTCTTTCGCTCCTACCCACAGCTCATCCGGGGACTTTTCAATGTCCATCGGTTCGGACCTTCACGCAGTGTTACCTGCGTTTCATCCTGGCCATGGGTAGATCACCTCCGCTTCGGGTCTACTGCCGGCGACTAAATTGCCCATTTCGGACTCGCTTTCGCTTCGCATTGCCCCTGAGGGGTTATGCTTGCCGCAGACAGTAACTCGCAGACTCATTAAGCAAAAGGCAGGCCATCACCCCGAAGGGCTCTGACACATTGTAGGCATACGATTTCAGGTTCTATTTCACTCCGCTCACAGCGGTGCTTTTCACCTTTCCCTCGCGGTACTTGTTCACTATCGGTCGCTGACGAGTATTTAGCCTTGCGCAGTGGTCTGCGCGGATTCACGCGAAGCTTCACTTAGATCGCGTTACTCAGGATACCCCTAGGGGCATTAACTGGCCGAATTACAGGCCTGTCACCTTCTATGGAGCGATTTTCCACACGCTTCATTCAGTGTTAATGCTCCCACATCGAGGTCCTACAACCCCGCCGGAAAACCGGCGGTTTGGGCTAATCCGCTTTCGCTCGCCGCTACTTACGGAATCGCATTCGCTTTCTTTTCCTCCGGTTACTGAGATGTTTCACTTCACCGGGTATTGCACGCCGGCCTTGCGGCCGGTGTTCGGGCTGAGCCCGAGGGTTACCCCATTCGGAGATCCACAGGTCAAAGCGTATTTGCCGCTCTCTGTGGCTTTTCGCAGCTTATCGCGTCCTTCATCGCCTGTCAGCACCAAGGCATCCATCGTACGCCCTTTGTAGCTTTGCCTATTTTAAAGTCGTAGAAGTTCATCGGCGGCTAAAAAAGCTCAGCCGATGAATTTGTGTGTCGATCGACGCGACACACTATTTTTGGTTACACCTGTATGCAGTTGTCAAGGAACGGAGGGCGGCAGCGTTTCGGCCAGCCGCCAAAGCAAAAGTGAAAACGCTAAAGGTTAGCCTACCGATTCGCCAAGTCGCACTTCTTCGCAGGCGGGGCAGTTTGGTGGGCCTGACAGGATTCGAACCTGTGACCCTGCGCTTATCAAGCGCATGCTCTAACCAGCTGAGCTACAGGCCCGAATTTTGAAGGTGAAGCCCTGGCCTCGCCCTGAAAAGTGGAGGCAAGGGGATTCGAACCCCTGACCTATAGCTTGCAAAGCTACCGCTCTACCAACTGAGCTATGCCCCCTTTTTGGGTTGCGCACCCGGCTGGAGGCCGGCGCGCAGAGTGAGCACAGAATGAATCAGGAGTGCTGCCGGGTCGCAAGCGAATCTTGATTTCCGCCGTGCGATCCGGTTCGGACCGGGGTCGATCTGCGAAACAAACAAGGACTGAGTTGTGCATTGCGGCTTAGTGAGTGCGACAATGGCTTGGTTTATTGTGAATCCAGCGCGGACGCTGGATTGCGGATTCAGCGCGAACGCTGAATCTTCGACCAATAAGCGCGGGCTCGAGAGCCGTTGCTTTGCTCCTTAGAAAGGAGGTGATCCAGCCGCAGGTTCCCCTACGGCTACCTTGTTACGACTTCATCCCAGTTACCGCTCATTCCTTAGGGCGCTGCCTCCTTGCGGTTGGCGCACGCACTTCGGGAACAAACGACTCCCATGATGTGACGGGCGGTGTGTACAAGGCCCGGGAACGTATTCACGGCGCCGTAGCTGATGCGCCATTACTAGCGATTCCGGCTTCATGCAGGCGAGTTGCAGCCTGCAATCCGAATTGAGCCCAGTTTTGTTGATTTCCTCCCCCTCGCGGGCTTGGCTCACATTGTACTGGGCATTGTAGTACGTGTGCAGCCCTGGGCGTAAGGGCCATGCTGACTTGACGTCATCCCCACCTTCCTCCCCGTTTCACAGGGCGGTCTGAACAGAGTGCTCCACTTGCGTGGGTGGCAACAGTTCACAGGGGTTGCGCTCGTTGCGGGACTTAACCCAACATCTCACGACACGAGCTGACGACAGCCATGCAGCACCTGTGCAAATTGTTCCTTGCGGAACTCGCCGACTTTCACCGGCTTAGAGATGCATGTCAAGCCCAGGTAAGGTTCTTCGCGTTGCATCGAATTAAGCCACATACTCCACCGCTTGTGCGGGCCCCCGTCAATTTCTTTGAGTTTTAATCTTGCGACCGTACTTCCCAGGCGGCGCGTTTAACGCGTTAGCTCCGGCACGGGAGGGGTCGAATCCCCCCACACCAAACGCGCACCGTTTACTGCCAGGACTACCGGGGTATCTAATCCCGTTTGCTCCCCTGGCCTTCGTGCCTCAGCGTCAGTAACTGTCCAGAGACTCGCCTTCGCCACTGGTCTTCCTTACGATATCTACGCATTTCACTGCTACACCGTAAATTCCAGTCTCCTCTCCAGTACTCTAGCAAGGCAGTATTGAATGCAATTCCGGGGTTGAGCCCCGGGATTTCACATCCAACTTACCCCGCCGCCTACGCACCCTTTACGCCCAATGAATCCGAACAACGCTTGAGACCTCTGTATTACCGCGGCTGCTGGCACAGAGTTAGCCGTCTCTTCCTCTTCGGCTACTAGCAGACTGCACGGCAGTTAACCGGCAGCTTTGTTCACCAATGACAGGAGTTTACAATCCGAAGACCTTCATCCTCCACGCGGCGTCGCTCCTTCAGGGTTTCCCCCATTGAGAAAAATTCTCGACTGCTGCCACCCGTAGGTGTCTGGACCGTGTCTCAGTTCCAGTGTGGCTGGTCGTCCTCTCAGACCAGCTACCCGTCATAGCCTTGGTGAGCCGTTACCTCACCAACTAGCTGATAGGCCGCGGGCTCATCAAAAAGCGCCAGGTTGCCCCAGCTTTAGCGCCGGGAAGATGTCTTCCCGAGCCACATGCGGTATTAATTCGCCTTTCGGCGAGCTATCCCCCACTTTTCGGCAGATTGCCCACGTGTTACGCACCCTTGCGCCACTGAACTTCAAGAATATTGCTACCCTTAAAGTCCCGTTCGACTTGCATGTCTTATCCACGCCGCCAGCGTTCGTTCTGAGCCAGAATCAAACTCTCCGTAGAAATGTTTGTGCGAACCCTGCTAAAGGGATTCGCCGCTCTGACTTGGTCTGCCTCGTTTGATCTCGCATGAAGGATTCGATGCGTGATCCGCGAGGCAGCGCAATGTTGTGTGGCCTATGCCGCACCACGATTGCGCGCAATGCACAACTCAATCCTTATTTGTTTGCTTGTGCTGCCTTGGAGCGCTTGATCAAGCGTTCGCATGAAGGCTTCACCTCTCGATGAAACCTTGTTTAGCGGCGAGCTAAGGCCCGCCGCGCTGCGAGCGACTTTTTCGCGCCCCAGGCTTTTTCATTTTCACTTTTGCTCTCAATGAACTTTTTCTCCCCGCGTAGAGACGCTCAGCCCGGTGATTGATTTTACCGGTCGGCGCCCGCTTTCCGCGGCGGATGAACAACTCGCTCTCGCGAATTCCCGTCTCGAACGGGACGGCAAGACTACATCAGCCTATTATGGCGTCAAAAACTTTTTCGCACTTTTTGAATCCCGGAAACGGATGAAAATCTTCACGGTGTCCTCGAAGGCTCTTGGTTTCTTGATTCGCGGGCGATGCGTTCTCGCCGGAGCGTGCCGAAAATTTTCCGCTGCACTGGAAAAACCGGGGCGCTACCTGCAAAAAAAAGCCCGCGCGGCAGGGAAAGCTCAGGGCTCTTCGGAGCCTGCCGCTGCAGCCGCTGGGCGCTGCTTTTCGGCGCCTCTATGGGCACTTTCCACCTCGGCTGGGGCGGGCGGAGGTGGAGCTTGCCGCTGGGCGGCACGGTGATGGCGGACCCATGCGCCAATCACCAGGGCTGCGAGGATGAAGACGACTAGTCGGATTTCGTCGCGAGTGAGCTTCATGGAAACGGTGAGGTTTTGGCCGGCGTCCAGGTCCAAGGGCTACTGAAGCGCCGGCGCTGCCGAAGCCGCTGGCGCTGCCGGTGCTCGTGCCCTGGAGACCGCCAAAGCGCCTTAAGCGGCCTTGGCGTGGGTGCAAATGAGGTCGGCCTCAGGCTGAATGCTCCAGCGGCGGGCCACATCGAGCAGGTCTGGGCTGAGCCCCCAGCGGTCGGGAAGCGGCTCGCCCACGTGTTGCGGATTTCCGCCTTTCAAATCCATGCAGCCTTTGTTGTTGCCGATGGCGGTGATGGCTGCGACTTCGTCCGCAGTGAGCTGTATGGAGGGAAGCGCGGCGAGATCATCCAGCTTGGTTTCAATGGGCCGCGCCGCGGCGCCCATTTCCTGGATCAGCGTGGGCACCACGCTTTTCACGGGGCTGTGCGCGAGATTCCACAGGCACGCGAGCTGAAGCATGGTGATGCCGTGCTTGCTGGCGATGGGCCGCATGGCCTCGAGCTTTTCGTTGCCCTGCTCGACCCAGCCCTGCGGGCGAAAGGTGCGATGGTCCCGCGGACCAAATGTGTGTCCGGGCTTTACGTCGTCGTGAAAAATCCCGCCATGATCGACGACTCGGGTGATGACATCGATGCCGTGCTTTTCCGCCGCAGGCAGCGGCATCCCGCCGGGCCACGGTTCCATGGGGCTGAGGATGATCATCGCCCAATCCAGCAAGGGTGCGAAGCGTTCGAAGCACAGGATCAGATCGAGGGTGAATCCATTGGCCGGGCCGGGTGCGACACCGAGGTATTCCGCCATTTTTTCCTCGCGCATGCGTTCCATGGCGGTCCACACGGCATCGCTGGAATACCCGATGGAGTCGGGATTGTGGAGCATGAGGCAATCGAAACGATCTGTGCCACAGCGCTGGAGGCTTTTCTCCGTGGCCATGCGCACGTAGGCCAGATAATCCTTGGGCTGGCGAATGCGCGGATCGGTAAAGCGCGGAAAGCCTTTTTGCCCATCCCGGAGGCCAGCGTAAAAATCGTGGCCGATGATGCCGACGAGGCAATACGTCGCGCGCGGGATGCCCGCGAGAGCGCGCCCGAGCGCTTCATCGGCTGCGCCGGAGCCATACGCATCGGCCGTCATAAACGTGCGCACGCCGCGTTCGTAAGCGCGCCGGATGAGATCGCTGTAGCGGGCTTCATCGATGGCGTCGCCGAAGTGCATGAAGCGTCCGCCATTCCAAGTACCGAAAGCTGTGCGAGTGAGATTCATGGGAGAAGAAAAAGAAGAGGGATAAAACGGCGAGGCGTTGAGGACAAGTGGACCGTGCGTTTTCTACCGCTTCCGCATGGCGGGTGAAATAGCGTTTTTGGCAGAAATCCACCGCGGCGTCGCGCTGGATGGGCCGGACGAAACACGTTGTGGCGAGGGCAAAACTTCGTGCAACATCTCGCATCGCGAAAGCGTAAGCGTCTTGTCATCCAACATCGGCGCTTTCTCAAAATCTTATCGAGACGAACATTATGCCAGCCACCGCACCATCAGCCAGCCCATCAAATTGCGCGCGCACCTTTCCGCCGTTCAGCCTCGAACGGCTCCTGAGCACCGTGTTCGATCCCAAACCCGGTGAGCGGGTCTGCATCCTCATCGATCTGGATGATCCCAGAGACATCCAGGATTTTCGCTTCCTGAAGAATCCAGATTACACCATCCAGCGCCACGCCTGCGATGTCTTCTACCACGGCCTGAAAAATGGCGCTCTCGCAGCGCTTGGGCTCGAAGGTGGCGCCATCTTTGCCTACGAAGTCACTGGCGGCAGCAATCTCGATCTCCCGGAAAAATGCTGGGACCCCGCAGGCCGCGAACTCGCTCTCGAAGACGCCGTTTACTGCGCATACGACATCGTGCTGTGCATCTCGACTTTTTCAGCCACGGCACCGCTGACGGCCTTCGCCAAGCGCTTCGGGTTCCGCGGCGCCACGATGCATGGCATGAATCAAATCATCCTCAGCAGTGGGCTCGCGGTGGATTACTTCGAGGTGAGCCGGCAGGCGGAAAAGCTGCGCCTGGGCATGACACGAGCGGATTGGATCGAGGTCGATTTCACCTTCGATGGCGGCCACAGCACGCTGCGGCTCGATCTCAGCAGCCAGGAAGCGCAGAAGAGCCACGGCCTCTGCCGCGGCGGACCGGATATCGCGAACCTCCCCGCGGGCGAGATATACTACGTGCCCACAGGGGCCGAGGGCGATTTTCCGATGAAGTACCACGATGGCACCATCGGCCTCATGCGTGTCACCGGCGGGCGTATCGTGGAAGCATTGCTGCTGCGCGGCAGCCAAGCGACCATCGATGACCACAACCTCAAGCTTCGCGATGATCCGCTGACCGGCGAGCTGGGCGAGCTGGGTTTCGGCACACAGGTGCTGCCCGTGAGCGGGCGCGACATCCAGGATGAAAAAGTCCTCGGCACGCTGCACGTCGCCACGGGCCGCAGCGATCACCTCGGCGGTTCGCTCACGCCGGCCCGCTTCAAATCCCGCAAGAATGCCACCCACGACGACATCCTTTTCGCGCCGCACAAAACGCCCGAGATCGCCGTTCCCGAGGTGCGGATGCACCGCGATGGCAGGACCGTGGTGCTGATCCAGAATTTCGCGCCTGCCGCTTACATGCAGGCCCTCCTGGCCGTATAGCGGCTTTTCCTCCGGAGCGCGTAGCCCACCCAGCTTTGCCCGGCCTTCCCTTCCCAAAAAATCCATGAACCCCTACGAGACCGAGCAGCTGCTCGCGGAGTATTTGCTTTTCCACTACGGCAGCGCCGCGGAGATCGCGCCGCCGCTGGGGGCTGAAGCGGCGCTCTTTTTTCCCGTGCGCTGCGCAGCCGGCTTCGAGCCCGCCGTGCTTCCGGAAAATGCGCGCGCTCTGGATGTCGGCTGCGCCGTGGGGCGCTCGACGTTTGAGTTGACGAAGCTTTGCAGCGAAGTGGTGGGCATCGACCTTTCGAGGCGCTTCACCGCGGCGGCGCTCGCCCTGCGCGAGAATGGCGTCCTGCGGTATGAGCGGATCGATGA
>Ga0224723_1002533_pt1 | contig 10034 bp, 9 predicted proteins | sample Balambano_FR2_Me_FD_161647 | JGI IMG/M metagenome (GOLD analysis project Ga0224723, IMG submission 161647) | Freshwater sediment microbial communities from Lake Towuti, South Sulawesi, Indonesia - Balambano_FR2_MetaG | ecosystem: Environmental > Aquatic > Freshwater > Lake > Sediment | place... | reverse complement strand
GCTAGGGCTAACCGTCGCCGTTGCGCTGCTGGCGTTCCGCCTGCTCTAGCCGTTTGCGCGCGTCCGCCAGTTCGTAGCGCATGATCGCCATCTCTTGCGCCGCCTGCTTGTTCTCGCGCGACAGGCGCGTCAGCACCATCGAAAAGTGCAGCAGGATGAACAGCACAAACAGTATCGCGACGGCGAACAACGCGGCGGGCGGATAGGTGATCACGCCGAGCGCGCGTGCCAGCGCGTCTAGCGTCGGGCGCGACAGGCTGAGCAGCAGCAGCACCAGCGCGGTCGCCAGCCACAGCAGCGAATAGTCTTCGCGCAGCTTGCGCCGCCGTACCAGCTCCAGAATGAACAGTAGCGCCGCGATGGACGCGATTACGCCGAGAATCATCACACGGTCGATCATGATGACAAACCAATCCTTCAAAGACAGACAAGTGCTTATCCAAGAGGCTAGAGAGGCAGAGGATAGAGAACTTTGTTCAGATTCTCCAGCCTCTTCTTCTCCAGCCTCGTGAATAAGCACTTTATACTGCCTACCCTAGTTGCTCGGCACGACGGTCACTGCGATCAGCCCTTCCGAGCCGCCACCTGCGTGACTGACGAGCAGCGTGTAGACGCCCGTCGCCTCGAACGTGTAGCCCTGAATGAGCGCCGTCAACATGAAGCCGCTGTCATCATCGCCCGCAATCGGCGTGCCATCCGGCGCGAGCAGCACCAGCACCGGGTCTGCCTGTGTGCTGGCAGCGACGATGGTCAGCCTGTCGCCCGCTTCGGCGCGGAAGGCGATGCTGACGACGCGCCCGCGGGTCATTTCGATGGTGCTGGTCGTGCCAATCGTCATGCGTTCCGCCTCGACGCGCTCGGTTTCCCAGCGCTGCATCAGGTCGAGGAATGCTGCACCCGCTGTCGCCATATCACCTGCCAGCGCCGCAATCGTACCGTTACCGATGAAGTTATTGACGTGCATCGGGTCAATCGCCGCCGCGCGCTCCATATCGGCGCGAGCGCTCTCAAAGTCGCCCACCTCAGCATGAGCAACGGCGCGCTCCCAGTAAGCATACTCACGACGTGGGAAGGACGCGCCCGCTTCCGCCAGTTCGACCAGCCGCTCAAAGTCAGCGAGCGCGGCATCGAAGTTATCCAGAGCGATGTAGGCACGCCCGCGCAGGTAGACCGCGATGCTGTTGTTCGCTTCCAGCGCCAGCGCTTCAGTCATGAACATGACTGTGCTGCTCCATTCGCCCATCTCGTGGGCAACGCGACCCTGATCGATCAGGTTGCTTAGTTCGACGCTGCTGTCGGTCGTCGTGACGACTGTCTCCGGCTCGTCGTCGGGGAGCATCGCGCTGCCTTCCTGCGCCAGCACCAGATCGACCAAGCCCAGGTTGTACTGCGCCCACGACGCGGGTTCCAGACCAAGCGAAATCGCGTACTCAAAATCGCTGGCGGCATTGCGCAAATCGCCACGCAGTTGATAGACCAAGCCGCGATTGTTGTAGGCATATGCCAGCGCCGGGTCGTAGCTGATGGCGGAGTTGAAGTCGCGCAGGGCGTTGTCATAGTCTTCCAGCAGGAAGTGTGACCAGCCGCGATTGTTGTAGGCGATGGCGAAATCGGTCTTCGCGGCGATTGCCAGTGTGTACTCCGCTATCGAGCCAACAGTGTCGCCCTGTTCGCGCAGTGCGTTGCCGCGCATGTTAAAGGCTTCGGCGTTCTGCTGCGCATAGAACTCGACCGGATACAACTGGGTGAAGCAGCCGAAACTGGCATAGGTGGTGGCATAGTCGCCGACGGCATACGCCTCTGTGCCAACGCGATAGTGATCGACCGTCGGGTCGCAGGTGTCCTGCGCGAAGGCAGGGACGCTGGTGACGAGGACGGCGGCGAGCGCGGCGGCGCTTGCAAGACGGGTGAAGATGTGAAGACGGGACATGGTTTGTACTCCCTGTAGCTGAATGAAAACGATGACTACAGGGTATGACAGGAGGAAGATGGAGACTGGACGGGCAGCCATTGGGCAGGCGACGGCTGTGCGCCGCCCACGCTATCGCTGCCCTACGACTGCTCTACGCAGTGCTTCTACTCACACCACCATATCCCAGTTGATGATGTCTGCCATCAGGTGGTGCGCCGTCAGGTCGAGGTGGATGGGCGTGACACTGGCATAACCTTCGTTGACTGCCCAGATGTCCGTGCCGAGTTCCTCCAGCACGCCCGTAGGCGCTTCGCCCGCAATCTGATAGTGACCGTTATTCTGAATAAGCGCATCGCGGTAGATGCTGATGCCCTGCCGCGTGATGCGCAGCCCTTTGACCGTCGGGCGATCGGGGACGTTGACGCTGAGGATGGTGAACGGCGGCAGCCCGCGCTGCAAAACATGCTTCACGACGACCGCCGCCACACGCGCTGCCTCGCGGTACTGCTCGACATCGTTCGCCAGGCGGTTCTCGAACGAGATCGCCACCGCTGGGATGCTCTGGATCGTCGCTTCCAGCGCCGCCGTCACTGTGCCGCTGTAGGTCACGTCCTGTCCGGTGTTCGGTCCGCGATTGATACCGGAAACGACGATGCGCGGGGGCCACTGGATCAAGCCGAGCGCCGCCATTGCGATGCAATCGGCGGGCGAGCCAGCGACGGTGACGGCGGGCGTGTCATCCGCCAGCGTAACGTGCTGCACCGTGATGTCCTGATAAAGCGTCTTCTTATGCCCCACGGCGCTCTGATTGGTGGCGGGCGCGATCACCTGCACCGTGCCGATTTCGCGCATTGCCTGTGCCAGCGCCATAATCCCTGGCGCGTTATAGCCATCATCATTGGTCACAACTATGTAGGTCACAATCAATCCTTAGCTGGCGAAAGTTCCGACTTGTCAGTACAGAGTACAAAGTACAGGGTTCGATGTTCGATGTTCTGTATCCTTGAACAGGTAACGCGACTCTGAACTCCGAACTGAGAACAGCAAAGACGCTATTGTAGCGCAAGTCGTTGAAGTGCGGGTTAAGCCTTCGTAACACGCGCTTTACCGATTTTCTGCATAAAGATAGTACGCCCGCACACAAAAGGCGCTAGAATCTCAGGTGAAGATGTCACTAGACCTGTGTCGAACGGGTGATGTAGACTGGCACTTGTGCGGCAAACGCGAACGGAGACCGTAGCCTATGCCGGAAGACCAATTTCAGGAAACGAACTTTCTCGAAGGTGTTGGCAAGTTTCAGAATGCGCGCCTGCGCGCTTTTTGGCATGATTTCGCCAGCTTGCTGCGCGGCAAAAGCGCAGAGCTGCTGAGTTTTGAAGAGGTACGTGCGCGGCTGCGGCTGCGCGAAGAGAACTATCGCGGGCTGCAGGAAGTCCCGCTGGAGCAGATCGCGGGCAGCGTCGGGCGCTACCGCGAATTCAACGATCAATTCCTGCCGCGCCGCCACAATATGCAGGAACGCTGGAGCCGTGTGTATGCCGTCGCGACGGGGATGATGGGGCTGCCACCAATTGAAGTCTACAAAGTGGGCGATGTCTATTTCGTGCGCGATGGCAACCACCGCGTCTCGGTCGCGCGCCAGATGGGTTCGACGCATATCCAGGCGCATGTGACCGAACTGCCGACGCATGTGCCGCTGCGCCCCGGCATGACGGAAGAGGAACTTTCGGACGCAGCCGCTTACGCCGCCTTTCTGGATGAGACGCGCCTGAGCCACACGCGCCCGCATCATGTGTCGCTGCAATTGAGCGAGGCATCGCGCTACGGCGATATGCTCGGTCATATTTATCTGCACTATAGTATCATGCAGCAGCAGGGCGCGCAGCCGGAAGAAGAAATTGACCTCGACAGCGCGTCGGCGGACTGGTACGACGAAGTGTTTCGTCCGGCGGTGACGCTCATCCGCAAGTATCGCATTCTGGACACGGTGAAAGACCGCACGGAAGCCGATTTGTACCTGTGGCTGATTGAGCATCTGAGCGAGGTCAAGCAGTTGTTTGGCGAGGAAGCACCGACGCGCAGCTTTGCCGACGCGCTGGTCGATTTCCTGGTGTCGCGCGGGATGAAAGTGCCACAGGAACTGCTGCGTGAGAAAGACGAGACGGTCGAGCTGGCGCGGGCGGACATTGAGGTGCAGCTGGAACGGTTGCGCGAGCAGATGAACGCGCAGCTTGCCGACGAGGACGACGTGAAGACGAACGGGCGGGGGTAAGATGCAATGTGTGATTTGCAAACACGGTGAAACTCAGCGTGGAGTTGTCACGGTAACGCTCGAACGAAGCGGAACAACCCTGGTTTTCAAGCATGTGCCTGCCCAGGTCTGCGATAATTGTGGGGAAGCCTATGTGGATGAAGCCACAACGTCAGAACTCTTGAGCGTTGCAGAAACAGCACATAGCACAGGAGTGCAGGTCGAAGTGCGCTCGTTCGAGGCTGCGTAACTGAACAGCATATAATATCGGCTTGCCCTACTCACCTTCGCAGGAGAGTGTTACGATTCGCTGCCTGATTGAGCGAAAGGAAAATACTCGGCATGATAAATGTGGTCATTCCCCTGACGGAGGAACAGTACAAGCGCGCCGCCGCTCGCGCATCCGAACTCGGCTACAGCGATTCTCGCGCGTATTTGCTTGCTGTCGTTGAGGATGTACTTGAGGACGAAGAATTCATTGATGTGATAGCCGGTATTCGCGAAGGACTAGAAGATATTCGTGCTGGAAGAGTCTATCCTGCGAACGACCTTGATGCACTTCTAGACAGTGGTAAGTTCGACTCATGAGCGATCCAAAAGTTATTGTCAATCTTTCTGCAAGATTCCTCAAGGACTTGCGTCGGCTAGAGAAAAAGTATCGACGTGTGCGTCAAGATGTCAAACCGCTAATCGCTGAATTGGAAAGCGGAACTACACCGGGCGATCAACTGCAACGGGTTGGCAGGACCGTTTATAAGGTGCGTATTGCAAATTCCGATGCACAACGAGGCAAGAGTGGTGGGTATCGCGTGCTGTATTATTTGCGAACTACGACATCTGTCTATTTGATTGCTATCTACTCAAAAACCGAGTTTGAAGACATTTCAGACGACTCAATTGCCATGGCTATAGAAGACTTGTTATCAAAACTCGAAGCAGATAGCTCTGAGTCTGGCGAGTAAATTTTCACGATCTTGTCAAGGAGTCCCCCGCGCATGGCGCACGCCCCATTGATGATTTATCCCGTCGCTGCCCCCGTTCAGCAGCGCGCCTTTGACCTACACCACACGCTGTTCGACTGCCTGCACACGGCGGAAGTCACGCCTCAGGACGGCGACGTGATCGCTGTCTCCAGCAAATATGCCGCCATCAGCGAAGGGCGCGTCATCGCGCTCGATAGCATCAGCGTCACGCCGGAAGCGCAGGCGTTGGCGGAGCGTTACCACATGAACCCGACGATGGCGCAGCTGGTGCTGTCCGAAGCCGATCATATCTTCGGCGGCATCCACGGCTTCATGCTGACGCACAAAGACGGCATCATCTCACCCAACGCGGGCATTGACCGCTCGAACATCCCCAACGGTTACGCGGTGTTGTTCCCGCGCGACCCGTATGCGACAGCGCAGCGCGTCGTGGATACCGTGCGTGAACGTTATGGCGTGCGCGTCGGCGTCATCCTGACCGACAGCTGGTTGATGCCCGGACGCTACGGCACGACGGGTGTGGCGCTGGCGAGTGCAGGTTTCCGACCGTTGCAAGACGAACGCGGCAAGCAAGACCTGTTCGGCAACCCGATGCAGGTGACGGTGCGCGGCATTGCCGACCAGATTTGCGCGGCGGCGCAGCTCGTCATGGGCGAGCGCGACGAGGCGACGCCGTTCGCGCTGGTGCGCAACGCGGGCGTCATGCTGACGGATGAGCCACTGAGCGCGGCGGATGTCAGCATTGACTGGCGCATGTGCATCTACGTCGAGTCACTGACGAACGGGCTGCTGGAGCGCGTGGCGGCTCAGCCGCTGCGGTGAACATCTTGCCTGAGACCTGCGAACAAGGGGTTTCAACCCGTTGCGGCAATGCCCTTGCGGCAAGGGGCTGAAGCCCCTTGTTCGGTGGAATACTGACGTGTGACAGCTACTCCCCCGTCTGGAAGAACATCGCCTTTTTCAGATTGGGCGTTGTGAAGTCAAAGCCGCAGCTTTTGAAGAACTCGTCCGACGCCGTGATCGCCATCACCTCGAAAATGCCCTGCGCCTGCGCGCGTTCGACGCACGCCTGCACCAGCAGCTTGCCAATGCCAAGTCCCTGCGCCTCTTTCGCGACTGCCAGACTGCGAATCTCTGCCAGCTTGCGCGAATAGATCTCCAGCGCCGCACAGCCGACGATCCTGCCCTCCACGACCGCGACGAAGCAGTTGTCTGCCCACTCTGCCAGTTCGTCATACGTGCGTTCGAGCAGCAAGCCTTCCTCGACAAAGGGCGCGATCAACGTTGTAATCGCCGGAAGGTCGGCATGTTCTGCCGTGCGAATGGTCACGGCAGTGCGGGTTTGCGTTTCCATACAAAGACATTCCCTATCTGTGTATCGCGTTCGTAATTATAGATCAGCCAGTCGTTCAGTTCAGTATAGCGTTGCAGCAGCGTGTTTGAGTCGTCGTCGCTGCCCGTCACCCAAGGCAGGTAATCCACCTGCATGACCAGCACATACGGTGGCAGCGCCGCCCAGAGAATATCGACATTTTCCTGCCGCCAGACCGCCGGATACCAGTCGCCCACCAGCGGGAACTGGAAGATGAAGCGCGTGGGTGGGTTCAGACTCGTCAGATAGTAAATCTCCGGTCGAAAGCCCCAGATATACAGCGAATCACCCGGCACAGTCCGCGCCCGCAGATAGTCCGCCACGCGCAGCGATTCCCCCGCCACGAACTCGCCCGCCACGAAACGGTCATAGTAGGCGATCTGGTCTTCCTGCCCGGTCAGGTACGCCCACGCGCGCGGGTAGATGTTGAGGATGGGGATGAGCAGGAGCAGCAGGGCAATGACAGGTTCGATTATGGCGGACGCGGCGTCTTCGCTCTGCCTCGCCCCTACAGATGGTGCTGCCTGTAGGGACACGCCATGGTGTGTCCGTTCTGTCCATATCAAATCGAACGCCCGTTTTACCCACGCATCGAACCACACCAGCCCTTTTCCCCCCAGCAACGCCAGCGGCGGCAGCAGCGGCAGCCAGTGGTAATCGTAACCGCGCAGCTGCACCAGCATGATCGCCAGCCCAACAAGCAGCCAGACCAGCATGAAGGATTTTTTTAACGCAGAGACGCGGAGGTGCAGAGACGCAGAGGGATATTTCCCTGCGACCTCCGCGTCTCTGCGCCTCTGCGTTAAAGACTCTTTTCTACCAAGCCACATACTGACGATGCCAGTTCCCGCCAGCACGAACAGCAGCCCCCAGTGCGCCCAGCGGAAGCCGAGCGCCGTCGTCATCAGGTCGCGGAAGCTGTCGCCGTCCAGACCGAGCGCCGTGTACCCCGCCGTCACCCGCACGCTTTCGATGAACGCAGCCCACGCGCCAATCTGCACCAGCCACAGTGCGCCAGTGAGCAGCACGAGCAGGGAACCGAGTGAGAAAGCAGTTGAGCAAGAAAAGTGCTTATTCAAGAGGATGGAGAGGAAGAGGGTAGAGAGATTGATCGATTCTTCTTCGCGTCCTTTGCGCCTTTGCGTTTCCAATTTCTTATTTTGAACCGCCAAGTCGCGAAGGACGCCAACATCAATTCCCTCTAGCCTCTTCTTCTCTACCCTCTTGAATAGGCTTTTTTGTTGCTCTCCCAGTATGTACGCTGCTACCAGTACGCCGCCGAACAGCGCGAACGGATACTTGAACCAGAAGACCACGCCCATCAACGCGCCGCACGCCAGCGCCCAGCGCCACGCGCGCGGCGTTACCTCCGCCGCCTTGAGCGCGCACACGACCGCCAGCACCATTGGCAGCAGAACGATGCCGTCGTTCTGTGTCAGCGTCCAGAACGTTTCGCTGTAGTAGAAGACCGGGAACAGCAGTGCCGCCCATAGCGCCGCACGCCTGTCGAACAGCCGCCGCCCGATCCAGTACAGGGCGACGATGATCGGCGGGACGATCAGCAGGTCAATCGCGCGCAGCGCAGCCGCCGAATGCCCGAACAGCGCCATCGCCCCCGCATAGACGAGAAAGACGGCGGGCGGCTTGGGATTCCACAGCTCGGTGTACGGCGCTTTGCCTTGCAGCAGCCCGCGTCCGATGACCGCGAACTCCCCTTGGTCGCGCCCTAATGGGTACGTCAGGATTGGCAGCGCGATCAGTGTCGTCAGCACGAGGATGGCGATCAGCGGCAGATGTGGGCGCAGTCGGATCATATAAAACCGACGATGCGTGCGATCAGCAGCGCCAGAATGACCGAGACGATCAGCAGCGACCAGACGATCAAACGCCCGGAGTCCTGCACCGGGTTGATTTCGCTCGTTTTGACTTCGACATTGCCGAGCAAATCAACGTAGAAATCGACGTTTACGCGCCCGCGACTGAGCCGCGCCATGTAGTCGTGCTGCGTCACGATGTCCCAACCGCTGTCTTCGTCGCGCCAGTTGTCGCCCAGCTGTTGGCGAATGGCGGCTTCCAGCGCCGCTCGCGCCTGCTCCGCGCTGATCGGTTCCACAGGTTCAGTCATAAGTTCTCCTCACGAACGACTCTACATCGCTAACCAGATAAGATCGAGACTGGAAGCACAATCTACGGACTCTTAACGCAGAGGCGCAGGGATGCAGAGACGCAGAAAGAATATTCTTGGGGCGCTTGGCGTCTTGGCGGTTCAATATATCAATACCCTGCTCTTCCCGTAAATCTGCTACAATCAGTTGCGACAGTCCAGTTATCACCCTAAAGTTGTGTCTATGCGCCTTCAGCGTTTGTTTCTGCTCATCGCCCTGTTTGCCCTTGTCGTCACCGCGCTCGCCGTCTCCGCGCAGGATACCGTGCCGACGCTCTCGCCGGACGCGGGCGGTGCGTGCGGCGTTGCCTTGCAACAGTTATGGACGGCGGGCAGTGATGTTTGCATCGGCGCGCCGGAAGGCTTCGTCTGCAATGGTGGCAGCGTGCCGCTGGTCGAGCCAGCGGGTGCGGTGGCGAATGCGCTGGCTCCGGTCGGCGCGCTGGTGGAGTCACCGCTGGTGGACGCGGTGCAGACGCCGGGCAATGCGCCGGAAACAGGCACGATTGGACTGGTCTGGCTGCGCACCAGCGCCCCGCTGCGCGTGACTGCCATCATGATCGGCGCTGCCAGCCTGCGCGATATTTCGCCGCCTGACTTCACGCCCTGGCAATCGATGCTGGTGCTGACCGCGCCGGAAGCGCCGTCGTGCGCCGCCGCGCCGCAGAACGCCGTCATCCTGCAAACCCCGCTGGATGTGCCTGCGCTCGTTGCCATCAACGGTGCGACGCTCAACCTGAACGGCACGGTGCTGGTGCAGGGCGGGCTGGAGCAATCGAGCTTTGTCGGCTTGTCCGGCTTTTCGACCGTGCTGGCGTTCGGTCAGCAGCAGTCGTTGTTTACCGGTCAGCAAATCTTCATCCGGCACAGCGGGGGCGATTACAGCCGACCGAGCGAAGCGCCGCTGCCCGCGCTGCCGTTCGAGCCGTCGCTCACGCGCAACCTGCCCGTGCCGCTGTTCGAGCGTCCGTTCGTTATGCCGCAGCCAGGCATCGTGACGACGCAGGGGGATGTCAACCTGCGCAGCGCACCGACGCTCGACGCGGGCGTGATCCGGCAGGTTCCGGCGGGCATCACGGCGACTGTGCTGGGTATGAACAGCGGTCGCGACTGGTATCATGTGCGGCTGCCGAGCGGGGAAACGGGCTGGCTGCGCGCGGACCTGGTGCGCGCGGAAGTCGGGATGATCGAGTTCGTCTACGAGGCGACGCCCTCGCTGCCGCAGCGCTTTGGCGAGCTGGGACGCACCGGACGCATCGTTGCGCCGACGGGTGCGGCGCTGCGCGTAGGACCGGATGCGACGTTCCCGGCGCTGACATCGCTGGCAAACGGCGCAGTCGTGAACCTGGTGG
>Ga0224723_1002532_pt1 | contig 10036 bp, 4 predicted proteins | sample Balambano_FR2_Me_FD_161647 | JGI IMG/M metagenome (GOLD analysis project Ga0224723, IMG submission 161647) | Freshwater sediment microbial communities from Lake Towuti, South Sulawesi, Indonesia - Balambano_FR2_MetaG | ecosystem: Environmental > Aquatic > Freshwater > Lake > Sediment | place... | reverse complement strand
GCGGTCCACGAGACCCGGGGTGGCGGGTCGCCCCCGCGGCCCCGGGTCTCGTGGACCGCCGGGTCGAGATGACCGGGCCGACCGACCGCAAGATGGCGATCAACGCCCTCAACTCCGGGGCGAAGGTCTGGCTGGCCGACCAGGAGGACGCGACGAGCCCGACCTGGGACAACGTCGTCGGCGGCCAGCTCACCCTGCTCGACGCCACCCGCGGGACGCTGTCCTACGACTCCCCCGACGGTCGCCGCTACGAGGTGACCGCCGCCGAGCCGCCCACGATCGTCGTCCGCCCCCGGGGCTGGCACCTCCCGGAGGCCCACCTGCGGCTCGACGGCCGCCCGGTCAGCGGGGCACTCGTCGACTTCGGCCTGTACGTCTTCCACTGCGCCCGCGGCCAGATCGCCGGCGGCCGGGGGCCGTACTTCTACCTCCCGAAGCTGGAGAGCCACCTCGAGGCCCGGTTGTGGAACGACGTCTTCGTCGCCGCTCAGGACCTCCTCGGCATCCCCCGGGGCACGATCCGCGCCACCGTCCTCATCGAGACCCTGCCCGCGGCGTTCGAGATGGAGGAGATCCTCTACGAGCTGCGCGACCACATGGCGGGGCTCAACGCCGGGCGCTGGGACTACATCTTCAGCGCGATCAAGTACTACAGCTCGCGCGGGCCGCAGTTCCAGCTGCCCGACCGCGGCGCCGTGACGATGACCGCCCCCTTCATGCGGGCGTACACCGAGCTGCTCGTCGCGACGTGCCACAAGCGCGGCGCCCACGCCATCGGCGGGATGGCCGCCGCGGTGCCGGACCGCACGGACGAGGCCCGGACCCGCGCGGCCCTGGACAAGATCCGCGCCGACAAGCAGCGGGAGGCCGGCGACGGCTTCGACGGCTCGTGGGTCGCCCACCCAGCCATGGTGTCGACCTGCCGGGAGGTGTTCGACGGGATCCTCGGCGAGCGACCGAACCAGGTCGACCGCCTCCGCGAGGACGTCCGCGTCACTGCCGAGCAGCTGCTGGCCATCGCCGAGACACCGGGAGAAGTGACCGAGGAGGGTCTTCGCCAGAACGTCGACGTGGGGCTGCACTACGTCCGCCACTGGTTGGGCGGGCGCGGGGCCGTCGCCCTGCATGGGCTCATGGAGGACGCCGCCACGGCGGAGATCTCCCGCACCCAGGTGTGGCAGTGGGTCCGCAACGGCACGCCGCTCGCCGGGGGCGGCACCGTCACCGCCGAATTCGTCGGCGACCTCATCGACGACGAGCTGCACCGGGCCACCCAGGACGGTCCCGACCCCCTGTTCGAGGCCGCCGCCGGAGTCCTGCGAGAACTCATGCTCGGCGAGGACCTGCCTGACTTCCTCACGTCGATCGCCTACGCCCGCCACCTCGTCGAGCCGGGCGCCGAGCTGCCCGCGGGAGACCTCACCGGCTGCGGTGAACTGGCACGACCCTGACATCGCCCTTACCGACCGCTGACATCCCGTGGGTACTCATGTCGTGTGACCACGACCGGATCCGTTCCGACGCGGGACCCCTCCGACCGCTCCCCCCGCCGCCACCGACTCCTCCTCAGCGCCCTCGCTGTCTCCGTCGTCACCACCCTCGGTGCGACAGCGGCCGTCGCCGGTGGGAAGGAGACGCCCGCCACGCCCCGGCCCAACGTCGTCATGATCGTCTTGGATGATCTCGACGAGCGTGTGACGCCGTACTGGGATGCCCTGCCGCAGACGGCGGCCCTGCTGCGTGACCGCGGCCGACAGTTCACCCAGGCCTTCGCGCCGACCCCCATCTGCTGCCCCGGGCGCTCCACGCTGCTGACGGGACAGCTGGCCCACAACATCGGCGTGTACACCAATGCCGGCGACTTCGGCGGCTGGGAGACGTTCGCGGCCAACGGCGGTGAGGACCGCACGTTCGCGGTCGACCTCCAGGCCGCGGGATACCGCACCGGCCTGGCCGGCAAGTACCTCAACGGCATCGAGGACGACCCCGAGCACATCCCGCCGGGGTGGAGCGAGTGGTACGGGTCGGTCGACAACGCCTTCTATTCGGGCTACGAGTACACGCTGAACGAGAACGGCACCCTCGTCACCTACGGCACCGACGCCGAGGACTACTCCACGGATGTGATGGCCGCGAAGTCGGTGGACTTCATCGAGCGGGCGGCCGCGGGCGGCGCCCCGTTCCTCTGGACCGTCAACTCGACCGCACCTCACGTCCCCCTGCCGCCGGCCCCCCGTCACGCCGACCACGAGTTCGCCGACGACGAGGCGCCACGGGCGCCGAACTACCAGGAGATCGACGTCTCCGACAAGCCGACCTGGCTGCAGGAATCCGCCCCGCAACGCTCCGCCATCATCGCCTCCGTGCTCGACACTGACCATCAGGACCGGATGGGCTCGCTGCTGGCCGTGGACGACCTCGTCGCGGGGATCTACGACGCTCTGGCGCGGACCGGCGAGCTGGCGAACACCTACGTCGTCCTGGTCTCCGACAACGGCTACAACATGGGCGCGCACCGCCTGTGGCAGAAGCAGGCTCCCTACGAAGAGTCGCTGCGGATCCCGCTGGTCGTCGACGGGCCCGGGGTGGCCACGGGTCGTGACGACCACATGGTCCTGCAGGCCGACATCGCCCCGACGCTGCTCGACCTGGCCGGCCTGACCGTGCCCGCCGACGTCGACGGTCGCTCCCTCGCGCCGCTGCTGCGAGGCGAGTCGCCCGGCGGGTGGCGCACGGACTTCATCGCCCAGTACTCCGACCCCAGCGCCGCGGAGAGCGACGGCATCGCCACCGAACCCGGGACCACGGACGTCTCGCAGACGGCTCCGGTCAGCGTGTTCGACGTCCCACCCTGGCGCGGGGTCCGCACCGACCGGTACCTGTACGTCGAGTGGCTGGACGGGGCCGGTGAGGCCGAGCTCTACGACCTGCACCGTGACCCCTGGCAACTCGACAACGTGCTGGCGACGGAAGGGGGGCGGCAGGCGTCTGCGGACATCGTGTCGGCGCTCGACGCGCGCCTGGACGAGCTGAGCGACTGCTCCGGGGAGACATGCAGCTGACGCCCTGAGCCGGGCCCCGGCCCGCCCTCGCTCGACGGCGACCTGTCGGAGTGGGCCCGCCACCGGTGGCGGCGGCCCCGGTCGCCCTACCGGGTGCTGTCGGTCCGGATCCGAGGTCAGCACCGGCCTTCTTCCGGAGGTGTCCGTCGGCCGCCCGGGCACGACCCCCACGGCGAGTGATCTCGTGGACGCCCTGCACCGGGGCCGCCTCGTCGCCCACTTCCAGCCCGTCGTCGCGCTCCCGGAACGCGAGGTCGTGGGCTTCGAGGCGCTGGCCCGCCTCGACGACCCGCGCACCGGGACGCTGCGGGCGGCGTCCTTCGTCCCGCTCGCCGAGGAGCACGGCGTCATCGCAGCGCTCGGCGAGCGGATGCTCCGGCTCGCCATCCGCGCGGCGGCACGGTGGCGGCGGTCCTCGGCGCTGGCGACGGCGAGCGTCAGCACCAACGTCTCGCCCGCGCAGCTCGTCGACCCGGGCTTTCCCGATCTGGTCGGGCGCCTCGTCCGCGCCGAGGGCCTGGTCCCGTCCGCCCTGGTCCTCGAGATCACGGAGAACGCGGCCGTCGCCGACGACGTGCGGCCCGCCCTGGCCCGGCTGGCGCGGATGGGCGTGCGCCTGGCGCTGGACGACTTCGGCATGGGCTTCGCCAACCTCGACCACCTGCGGCGGCTGCCGGTCCACGTGCTCAAGCTCGACCGGTCGTTCGTGGTCGGGGCGGGCGGTCCCGGTCCCGACCGGACGATCGTGCGCGCCGCCGTCGACCTCGCCGGCTCGCTCGGCATGACGATCATCGCCGAGGGCGTCGAGCACGAGGATCAGGCCGACGCCCTGTACTCCCTCGGGTGCCGCCACGCCCAGGGGCTGCTCTTCGCCGACGCCGGGCCCGACCCCCTGGAGCGGGCGCGGTCGGTGCGGCGGGTCCGCCGCCCCGATCCGGCGCCGGTGGCCGTCGCGCCCTGGGATGCGGACGTCGAGGCGCGGGTGCTCGCCGTCGCCCAGCTACTGAGCACGCCGGACGACGTCCGCCGCGGCGCGGCCTACGAGGTCGCGGCGCGCCTCGCCGCCGCCGCCGGGGAGGCCCCGGAGGTCTGCTACCTGGCACCGCGCCTGGCCCTGGTGCACGAGGACGCGGCGGGCGGGGACGTCGGTTCCCCGGCCGGCATCGTCGCCGGCGAGGCGGGCATCCGGGCGCTGCACGACGACCCGGCCGCCGGGGAGCACGAACGCCGGGCCGCCGCCGTCGTCGGACCGCGGCCCGAGTCGTCGCCGAGGCGGGCGGCTCCGGCGGTGCCCGGTCGCCCCGGGCGCTCGCGGCGGCCTGCGCTCGCCTCGCCCGGACCGGCGGGCCCCACGCCGCCGCGCTCGCCGTCGTCGCGGGTGAGCCGCTTCAGGTCGTGCCGGCGCAGGACATCCTCGTCGATCTCGCGGCCCGGCGGGTGCGCGGGGGCGGGGACCACGAGCGTCTCCGGTCGCTCGTGGGCCTCTCCCAGGCCCTGGTCCACTCCCACGACGGGCGCGAGATGCTGCGTGTCGTCCTCGAGGAGTCGCGACGCATCGTCGGCGCGGCGAGCGCCTCCCTCGACCGAGATCGCCCGCGCCGGACGGCCGGTCACGGTCGCCCTCCTCGACGTGGACGAGCTGAAGCGGCTCAACGACCGCAGCGGCCACGCCCGCGGCGACGAGGTCCTCCGCGGGGTCGCCGCCTGTGTGGCCCAGGCGGTGCCGCCGGACCGGCGCTGGACGCTGGGGCGGGTCGGCGGGGACGAGTTCGCGGTCGTCCTCGACGGCCACGACCCCGACACGGTCCGGGAGCGCCTGGAACGCGCCCGGACCCGCTGCCGTCGCGAGCTCGGCACCGCGTTCTCGTTCGGGGTGAGCGCCGCGGTGGCCGGCTGGGAGGCCCGCGACATCCTCTCGGCGGCGGACGACGCCCTCTACCGGGCGAAGCGCGCGCGACGGCCGTGAGCGACCGGTCGGCCGCAGGGGTTCAAGGCCGACGGCGAACGGTCCGATCCCGACGACGGACGCGCGGGTCCACCGGCGACCCCGGACGGGCGCGCCGGACGGCTGGGGAAGGGGGAGGCGTGACGACCACGGCTGCGGTCCCCGGACCGCGTGGGCCGCTCGCCGGCCTCACGGCGGCGGAGCTGGTCGGGGCTCTGGCCGCGGGCCGGCTGACGGTGGACTTCCAGCCGGTGGTGTCGCTGCCGTCGCGCCAGGTTCGCGGGTTCGAGGCGCTGGCCCGGCTGACGGGCGGCGACGGCCCGGCGGTGCCGCCGTCGGTGTTCGTGCCCGCGGCGGAGGCCCACGGGCACGTCGACGACCTGGGCGCCGCGGTGCTCCGGCAGGCGGTGGCCGCCGCCGCCCGCTGGCGTCACCTCACGCCGCTGTCCTCGGCCTACGTCAGTGTCCACGTCTCGCCCGGGCAGCTCGCCGCGCCCGGCTTCGTCGACCTCGCCCGGAGGACCGTCCAGGACCACCGGGTCCCGGTGTCCGCCGTCATGCTCGAGATCACCGAGCACGCCGCGGCGGACCCCGCCGCGCTGCCGGTCGTCCACGACCTGGCCGCCCTCGGCTTCCGCATCGCGCTGGACGACTTCGGCACCGGCAACGCGAACCTGGATCAGCTGCGGCGACTCCCGCTGCAGGCGGTCAAGCTGGACAGCAGCTTCGTCGCCGAGATCGCGGCGCCCGGACGGGGCCGGGCCGTGGTCCGGGCGGCGGCTCAGCTGGCCGAGTCCATGCGGCTGCTCCTCGTCGCCGAGGGCGTCGAGGACGACGAGCAGGCGCGCCTTCTCCACGAGCTCGGGTGTGGACACGCCCAGGGCTCCCTGTTCGCCCGGCCCGGCCCGGACCCCGTCGAACGGGCGGCCGGCGTCCGGCGGCGACCACGCCGCCGCGCTGCCCGCCGACCGGCGCCCCTGCCCTGGGACCGCGGGACGGAGGAGGCGGCGTTCGCCGCCGCCCGGCTGCTCGCCGCGCCGGACGACCGGGTGCGCGGGTATGCGGCCGCGCTCGCCGCACGGTTGGCCGGGATGGCGGGGGCGGGGGACGCGACGGTCCACCTGGCCCCCCGGCTGGCGCTCGTCCACGACCTGCACCGGCTGCCCGCCGGTCTCCCGGCCGTGGCGCACCTCCTCGCCGCGCCCGGGGTGCGCATCGTGGCCGACGAGCACGATCCACGCCGCCCGGGCCCCGTCGGCGGGCGGGACGCGCACGATCCGACGCGGGGGGCCGCGAGCGATGCCGACGACGGCGGGACCGCGAGGGCCGAACCGGCGGGCGGCCGGGCAGCATGGGACGAGGTGGCGCTCGTCGTGCGGCTCGCCCTCCGGGCCGCCGGCACGGCAGCGGCCCGCGACCCGTCCCTGCCGCGGGCAGCTCTCCAGGCGGGCTGCCGCGATGTGGCCGACCGGGCTCCCGAGCCGTACGCCGCCCTGCTCCGGGTGCTGGCGGCGGAGCCGTTGACGGCACCGCCGGCGGACGCCGTCCTGCGAGAGGAGACGGAGCGGCGCCACCGCCACCTCGGCAGGCACGAGCGCCTCGAGGCGGTCGTCGGCCTCTCCCGGGCGCTGACGGCGACCGACGACGTCACGGAGATGCTGCGCTCGGCCACCGAGGAGGCGCGCCGGCTCGTCGGCGCCTCCGCGGCGGCCCTGGAGGAGTGGGATCCCCACCACGACGTGCTGCGAACGGTCGTCAACGTCGGTGAACTCTCCCGGGGGGAGGTGGCGACCCCTACCGAGGAGGTCTACGACCTGACGGACCTCAAGGATGTCGGCCGGCTCACCGCATCGGGGATCCCGTTCGTCACGACACGGCGGGACGCCGCGGTGGCACCCCATGAGACTTCCCTGCTCATCCGGTTGGCCAAGGGATCGGCGGCCGCCGTCCCCATCATCCTCGACGACCGGGTCTGGGGTCAGCTGTGGGTGACGTCCGGCCTCGGCGAGCCGGACTTCGGCAACGCCGACCTCGAGCTGCTCACCGCCGTCGGTGCGCTCATGAGCGGGGTGGTGTCGCACGCCCGCGCGATGCAGCGGATGCAGGACCTGGCCTTCCGGGACGCGTTGACGGGCCTGGGGAACCGGCGAGCAGTGGACGACGCGCTCATCGACCTGGAGCGGGGGGAGTCGGCCGTCGCGCTGGCCATCGTCGATGTGGACGGCCTCAAGCGGCTCAACGACTCCCACGGCCACGCCCGGGGCGACGAGGTCCTGACGGCGGTGGCCGGGGCACTGCGTGACCGCTTCCCGGCGAGCGAGGGGTGGACCGTCGGCCGCCTCGGCGGGGACGAGTTCGCCGTGGTCCGGGGCGCGGCCGACCCGTCGCTCCCGGCGCGGCTGGCCGCCGCCGCCGCAGGCTGCCGCGAGGCGGTCGGGAACGGGTTCTCGTGGGGCGCCCACACCGCCGGGTGGCCGTGGCGGTCCCGCGACGTCCTCGCGGCCGCGGACGCCGCTCTCTACCGGGCCAAGCGCGACCGCTGAGCCGCCTCAGGCGGTGCGGTCCCCCGTCGACTCGCCGAGCAGGCCGTCGACGAACACCTCGGGCTCGAACGGGGCCAGGTCGTCCGGGCCCTCCCCGAGGCCGACGAGCTTGACCGGCACCCCGAGCCGCTGCTCCACCGCCACCACGATGCCGCCCTTGGCGGTGCCGTCGAGCTTCGTCAGCACGACCCCGGTGACGTCCACGGCCTCGCCGAAGACCTCGGCCTGGACCAGTCCGTTCTGGCCGGTGGTGGCGTCGAGCACGAGCAGCGTCTCGGTCACCGGGGCCTGCCGTTCGACGACGCGCTTGACCTTGCCCAGCTCGTCCATGAGCCCTCGCTTGTTCTGCAGCCGCCCCGCCGTGTCGACGACGACGACGTCCACCTCCCCCTCCACCCCGGCCCGGACCGCGTCGTGGGCGACGGACGCCGGGTCGGCCCCCTCGGGCGCCCGGACGGTCGCGACGCCGACCCGCTCACCCCACGACTGCACCTGCTCCCCGGCCGCGGCCCGGAAGGTGTCCGCGGCCGCCAGCAGCACCTCCTTGTCCTCCGCGACGAGCAGCCGGGCGAGCTTGCCGACGGTCGTCGTCTTGCCGCTGCCGTTGACGCCCACGACCAGGACGACGCCCGGCAGGCCGTCGTGGCGGGCGACGTCGAGGGCCCGGTCACGGCCGGGGTCCAGGACGCGCAGCAGCTCCTCGCGCAGCAGGGACCGGACGTCCCCGCCACCCTCGGCGTGGCGTTCCCGCAGCCGCCGGACGAGGTCGAGCGTGGTCGACGTGCCGAGGTCGGCACCGAGGAGGACCTCCTCGATCTCCTCCCAGGTGGCCTCGTCGACCCGGTCGCGGGTGAGCAGCGCCAGCAGCCGGCGCCCGACGGCGGACTCCGAGCGGGCGAGGCGGCCGCGCAACCGGGCCAGCCGTCCCCGTGCCGGGGCGGGTGCCTCCCGGGCGGGGCCGGGCGGCGCCTGCGGGACCGTGTCGGGCGCCCCGGCCGTGCCGGGGGCGTCGAGGGTGTCGGGGATGTCGACGGTGTCGACCGTGCGCAGCGGGGTGTCGCGCGGGTCCTCGGCGTCGTCGCCGACGCCGGGCCGGTAGTCCACCCCGGGGCGGGGCGGTCCGGGCCGGTCCGCCCGCCGTCGGCGCCCCGGCCGCAGGACGAGGGCGAGGCCCGCCCCGACGCCGGCGGCGAGGCCGGCGGCGGCCAGGGCGAGGGCGGACGGGTCCGAGAGGAACTGCTGCACCGCGGCAGTCTGTCAGCCCGCGCCGAGGCGGACCCGGAGCAGCCGGTCGTCGCCGTCGCGAGGCTCCCCACGCGCGGTGTTGTTGGTGAGGACGAGCAGCGAGCCGGACGCGGGGTCGGCCTCCACGTCACGCAGCCGGCCGAACTCGCCGGCCAGCAGCGCCTCGGGCTCGCCCAGCCCGCCGTCGCCGGCCGGGATCCGCCACAGCCGCTGTCCGCGCAGGGCGGCCACGTAGACGGCGTCGCCGGTCACCGCCAGCCCGCTGGGCGAGGCCTCCGCCGGGGGCCAGGCCACGACCGGGTCGACGAAGCCCCGGTCCGTGCCGCCGGGTCCCTCGACGACCGGCCAGCCGTAGTTGGCGCCGGGCTCGATGACGTTCACCTCGTCCCAGGTGTCCTGGCCGAACTCCGAGGCGACCATCGTCCCGTCGGCCAGCCAGCCGAGGCCCTGGACGTTGCGGTGGCCATAGCTCCACACCGGCGACCCCGGGAAGGGATTGCCGGGGGCGGGCAGCCCGTCCGGCGTCACGCGCAGGATCTTGCCGGCCAGCGAGGCCGGGTCCTGGGCCTCGTCGACGTCGCGGGCGTCACCCGTGGTGACGTACAGGAAGCCGTCGGGTCCGACCGCCAGCCGCCCGCCGTTGTGGACCCGGGCCCGCGGGATGCCGTCGAGCAGGACCCGGCCGCCGGTGAGCGACGGGCCCGCCGGGTCGTAGGCGAAGCGGAGCACCCGGTTGTCCGTGGCCGTCGACGTGTAGACCGCCACGTCGCCGTCCGGCAGCTCGGCGAGACCGAGCAGCCCGCCCTCGCCGTCCGCCACGACGCCGGGGACGGTGTCGCGGCCGTCGACCGTGACCGGGGTCGGTCCGCCGCTGTCCTCGACGCGCAGCACCCGGCCCGAGTCCCGCTCGGTCACCAGCAGGTCGCCGGCGATCCGGGCGACGTCCCACGGCACGGCGAGTCCGGTCGCGAGGTCCTCCGCCGCTCCCGGCCGGCCCGACAGCGCGTAGGCGTCGCCGGCCGCGGAACTCCCGGACGGGTCAGCGGGCGGCCCACCCGTCGGGTCACGGGTCGGATCACCCGTCGAGTCGCCCGTCGGGTCGTCCGTCGCGTCGCCGGTCGCGCCCGTCACGGTCGCGGCCCGCGTGCCGCCCGGGTCGCCCGCCGGTGCGGATCCGCCGGTGCACGCCGCCACCAGGCAGGCGGCCAGCACACCGCCCACCCCCACCCACGCCCTCACCC
>Ga0224723_1002530_pt1 | contig 10043 bp, 12 predicted proteins | sample Balambano_FR2_Me_FD_161647 | JGI IMG/M metagenome (GOLD analysis project Ga0224723, IMG submission 161647) | Freshwater sediment microbial communities from Lake Towuti, South Sulawesi, Indonesia - Balambano_FR2_MetaG | ecosystem: Environmental > Aquatic > Freshwater > Lake > Sediment | place... | reverse complement strand
TTCCTAATTTCCCATGATCAATTCCCGCCGAGACCGCCGCATTGCCGCCCGCCAGACCCAAATTCTGGATGCGGCCGCCCATGTCTTCAGCCAGAAGGGATACCAAAACGCCACCACCAAAGAGATTGCCGAAGCGGCCGATGTCTCCGAAGGTACGCTTTACAACTACTTCGCCAACAAGCGGGAACTACTCATTGGTGTAGCCCGCGCTTATGCCGATGAAGTCATTGCCGACATGGAAACGATCCAGGCCGAGGGCTATGCCGAACTATTGGCGCAATTCATGGCAAACCGTTTTCGCCGGGGACAGGAACGCCGTCTGTTCATGGTGTTTCTGCACGAATCGCACTGGAATGAAGATGTGCGCCGCTATTACGTGGAAGAAGCGATGCACCACATCATTGCCCGCACCGAACAACACGTGAGCGAGCTAATTGCCGGCGGTGTGTTGCGCGAGGTGGACCCGGTGATTGCCGCCCGCACGATGAGCGCGACCATTATGGGTTTTGCCGCCCTCTTTGAGCTGGGCATCACCGTCAACCACTCTTCACCAGAGCTGTTGGGTATGCAGGTGACGGATATTTTGTGGAATGGGCTGCGGACTCAGGAGGGAAGTGAACAGTGAACAGTGAACCGTTATCCGTTATCCGTTATCCGTTATCCGTAAACCAGAGTCCGAAGTCGGATTACGGATTACCGATTACGGATTACGAAACCTTCGCCTGGGGTCAGCGCACCTATGTTATGGGCATTATCAACGCCACGCCGGATAGTTTTTCGGGGGATGGTTTGGCGAAGGGTGGGGATTGGCTGGAAGCGGCCGTCAATCAAGCGGCGCAATTTGCGGCCGATGGCGCGGATATTTTGGACATTGGTGGCGAGAGTACACGGCCGGGCAGTATACCCATCACGCCAGAAGAAGAGCTGGCGCGGGTGATTCCGGTGGTGGAGGCGGTGCGAACGGCCGTCAACCTGCCCATCTCCATTGATACGTATCGGGCGGCCTTTGCAGAACAGGCATTGGCGGCCGGCGCAAATTGGGTGAACGATGTCTGGGGCTTGCGGATGGATGACAAGATGGCGCGGGTGGTGGCCGAAGCGGGTTGCCCCCTCATCCTCATGCACAATCGCAGCAAGCCGAAAAATGTGGAGCAGGCAGAACGGTTAGGCGGCCGTTATGTGGGCATTGAGTACGATGATTTGATGGCCGACATCAAGCGAGAATTGCAGGAAAGCATTGATCTGGCGTTGGCAGCGGGGGTGCGCGAATCGCAGATCATCCTCGACCCCGGCGTGGGCTTCGGCAAGACGGTGGAACAGAATTTACAGATTATCAACCAGCTAGACCAGTTGAAGGTGATGGGCTTTCCTATTTTATTGGGAACCTCCCGCAAATCCTTCATCGGCTACACCCTGGATGTGCCGCCGGAGGAGCGCGTGGAAGGTACGGCCGCCACCGTCGCCATCGGCATTGACCGGGGCGCAGACATCGTGCGGGTGCATGATGTGAAGGCGATGGTAAGGGTGGCAAAGATGGTGGACAAAATTGTAAGAGGTAATTAGGTAATTGAGTAATTACCCAATTACCTAATTACCCATTTCAGGAGTAGAGCCATGTTAAATTTTGAACTAGACCAGGAACAAAAAATGCTGACCGACGCGATTGGTCGGTTGGCGAATGAGCGAATGCGCAAGGTGAGCCGGGAGGCGGATGAGGAAGGACACATCCCGCCAGAGGTGGTGCAGGCGGGTTGGGATTTGGGCCTGTTGCCCACCGGCATCCCGGAAGCACACGGCGGGTTGGGCGAGTATTCGGTGATCACTAATGCGATTGCCGTAGAAGAATTGGCTTTTGGTGATCTGGCGATTGCAACGGCCGTTTTGTCGCCCAATAACGTGGCAATCCCGGTACTGTTGGCTGGCACGGAAGCGCAGAAAGAAGCCCACCTGCCCCTGTTTTGCGAGGCGGTGATGCCAAAGGTAACGGCCGCCATGCAAGAACCAGGCTTGCAATACGATGCGCGGAATTTGAAGACGACGGCCGTACTCGAAGACGACCATTATGTGTTGAACGGCCGTAAAAGCCTGGTGCCGCTGGCAGACACGGCCGAAACCTTCCTCATCTACGCCAACGAAAATGGGCACACGCAAGCCTACTTCGTGCCCGCCGGGAGCGTGGGGCTGGAAATTGGCGAGCGGGAAAAGTTGATGGGCCTAAAAGCGTTGCCCACCTTTCCTCTCGTTCTCAGCAATGTCAAAGTTCCGGCCGTCAACCGGTTGGGCGGTGACCAGGGGATAGATATTGGCCTGATTTTGAACCATAGCCGGGTGGCGTTGGCGGCAGCGGCCGTTGGCCTGGCTCGCGCCGGTTATGAATACGCCCTGGAATATGCCAAACAGCGGGTGCAATTCGGCGAACCCATTGCCCAGCGCCAATCCATCGCCTTTATGCTGGCGGAGATGGCGATTGACATTGACGGGGCGCGGATGATGGTCTGGGAAGCGGCCTGGCTGCTGGATCAGGGACGGGAGGCGACGCGGGAGACGGCCGTGATGAAACATTTCAGCGATGATATGGTCGTGCGTGTGGCCGATCATGCCCTGCAAATCCTCGGCGGCTACGGCTACATTCGTGAATACCCGGTGGAGCTATGGCTGCGAAATGCGCGGGGGTTTGTGCAGTGGGACGGATTGGTAATTGTGTAATTGAGTAATTGAGTAATTGAGTAGTTGCCAATTACCCAATTACTCAATTACCTCTGGAGAAATGCCATGATTAACTTTGAAATTCCCGAAAAAATTAAGAACCAGCTGGCGATGACGGAGATGGTGGCGAAGCAGGTAATGCGCCCCCATTCCCGCTATTACGACGAACATGAACATGAACGGCCGAAAGAGTTCATCCAGATGCTGTGGCCGGTAGTCAAGCAGCAAAATAAAGCGCAATTGGAGCGGTGGCGGGCGAATGGCGCTGCCCCCAAAAAAGAAGGGCCAAACACCGCTTTTCTGGGCGTTATCCTGAACATTGAGATGTTGAGCTATGGCGATGCGGGGCAGTATTTGTGTATTCCCACGGGCGGATTGGGGGGCGCGGCCGTTGAAGCCGTGGGCACGACTGAGCAGAAAATCCGCTTTATGGCCCGTTTTGCGGAAGCGGATGAGCCGTGTTGGGGAGCGATGGCCATTACCGAGCCGGATGCAGGGTCAGACAATAGTTCAATGCGGACGACGGCCGTGCTAGACCCAGACAGCAACGAATGGATCATCAATGGCGAAAAAATCTTCATCACCAGTGGTGCATTGGCCTTGAAGGAATCCAACGGCTTTTGTGTGGTCTGGGCGACGGTGGACCCAACGGCCGGACGCAGAGGCATCAAATCCTTTGTGGTGGAAGCACATACACCCGGCGTTACCGTCAGTCATGGCCTGGACAAGTTGGGCATTCGTGCCAGCGATACCGTCATCATCAAGTTTGAAGATGCGCGTGTGCCCTATGAAAACCTGCTGGGCAGCGCGGAAGTGAAAGAGGCGGATACCAGTAAAGGCTTTCAGGGAGCGATGAAGACGTTTGATGCCAGCCGGCCGGCGGTGGCGGCCAGCGCGGTGGGCATTGCCCGGGCGGCGTTGGAATTCACAAAGGAGACGCTGGCGGCCGAAGGCATTGTGCTGGATTACAGCAAACCAAGACATTTGTTGACGGCCGTTGAACGCGACCTGCTGGAAATGGAAGCGCTCTGGAAAACGGCCTGGTTGCTCACCTTAAAGGCGACGGAAGCGATTGCCAACGGCCGGGGCAACCGGTTGGAAGCGAGTATGTGTAAGGCTCATGCGGGGACGGCCGTCACCCAAATCACCCAAAAAGCGGTGGAACTGCTCGGCCCGCTCGGTTACAGCCGGGAGATGTTGGCCGAAAAGTGGATGCGCGATGCCAAGATCAACGACATCTACGAAGGTACGCGGCAGATCAACCTGCTCATTGTCGCCCGTGCTATACTTGGTTATAGTCGCCGGGAACTGAAGTAAACAGTGAGCAGTAAACGACGGACGCAGCGTCCGCGAACAGTTAATGGTTAGCTGACGGAAGCGAGGAATGGTATGGAAACAGTAACGGCCGTACATGCTCAATCTTCATTACAAGATTTGTTGCGGGCAACGATTCGAGAACATAAGCTCTATCGTATTGCTGCCAATGATGGCGGCGCGGTTTTGTTGTCTGAGGAAGAGTACGAGAGCCTTATAGAAACCCTCGAATTACTTTCGACACCGGGTCTGTATGAGACGATTAAACTGGCGGACAGGGAAATCCGGGAAGGCGAGACATATTCTTTGGATGAGGTGTTTGACGAAGATGGTCTGGAGAGGCTACCGCAGGTGAATTAATGATCGGTACTGGTATGCTGACATTTCGGGAGTTTATGATGCAAGAGCCGTTGCCGCTTTCGACTATTCAAAACGCGGTGCTGGAATTTTTGCGCGGCCGTGATGATGCTGTCTTGTTTGGCGCACAGGCGGTAAACGCTTATGTCCCCGAACCACGCATGACGCAAGATGTAGACCTCATGTCCAACCGTGCGGCCGAACTGGCAGAGGAGTTGCGCGAACGTTTGAGCCAGGAATTTCATATTGCCGTGCGCGTCCGGCAAGTTGCCGGTGGGCGTGGCTATCGCGTTTATCAAGTGCAAAAATCAGGAAATCGGCACCTGGTAGATTTACATGTGGTGAATAACCTGCCGCAAGCACAGCGCATTGAACAGATTTTGGTAATGTCTCCGGCCGAGTTAATTGCCAGCAAAGTGATCGCGTATGCCCGGCGGCAGGGCAAGCCGAAATCTGGCACAGATTGGCGTGATGTAGCCTTGTTGCTGTTAACCTTTCCCGAACTCAAACGGGTATCCGGCGAGGTTTTGGAAAGATTGCAAGCCGCTCATGCTGACGCGCAAACCCTGGCAATCTGGCAACAACTTGCCACCCAAGAAATCATGCCGGAAGATGAAGATGAAGATTTTTGATTGAGGGACATGGCAGAATGGAAATGACAGAGAGAGGGGTTCCGGTGTCGTTACGGCCGTACTTCCAGGAATACAACCTGGACGACCTTGACCCAACCCAGGATGCCTTCACCATCATCGAACGAACGCTGATGCACGGTACAAGTGATGAATTGCGCTGGCTGTTTCAGGTTTACGGCCGTGAACGATTGAAAGAATGGATGAGCAAAGCAGGCTGGCGCATCCTCCCCCGCCGTCGGGTAGTACTCTGGGCAGCTTATTTTGACCTGAAAAATTTGCCCAGACGAAAAAACGCATGGCCGCATTAACAACTCCACATTGGGAAACAGTGCCGCCTGCGCTCCAGGAAATTTTACGAAGCGTTGGGCAGTATCCCTTTGCCCAACGCTTTTATCTGGCCGGTGGCACTGCCTTAGCTTTGCAATTAGGCCATCGCTACTCCATTGACCTGGACTTTTTTTCGGCCGTTGATGACTTATCCGATGCAAGCCGCCATGAAATTGCTAGCGCTTTAGGGCAGAAATTTGCTCTTGACGTTGATCCAGGCGGGTTAGGGCATATGCAAATTACCATTCAAGGCAATTTTGTCGCTTTTATGAGCTATGGCTATCCTCTTTTGGCACCAACGTGGAAATTAGCAGGTGTTCGATTAGCCAATTTGCTAGATATTGGCCTGATGAAAATAGATGCGATTGCTGGTCGAGGCAGCCGCAAAGATTTTTATGACCTTTACTTTATTGCTCAACACATCCCATTAGAAAAAATCCTTGAGCAGGGTAAAGCTAAGTACCCTGCCATTCGTGATTTCAGGATGATGGCTTTAGCCGCAATGGTGGATTTTGAAAACGCGGATGCTCAAACCTCTATTCAAACTATCCCTCCTGTAACTTGGGAGGATGCAAAGGCTTTTTTTGTGAACGAAGTCCAATATATTGGTCACAACTGGTTTGAAACCTAACTTACAGGGAGTTAATGTTTTACTGTTATCAGGTGGGTGGGAACTGTGATTTGGTTCTGAAAGGAGGTGATCATTATGGGATCGCAGGTAGAAGCAGATCATCCTAACGCAGTAATATGTAGGAATTGTAGAGGAAGCGGTGATTGTAGTTTTTGTGGTGGGCGTGGAAAAGATCCTTCCACCCCAAGACAGATCGACAATCCAAGAGCGCAAGCCTACATCCCTTGTAGGCGCTGTGGTGGGAGTGGTATTTGTACTGGTTGCCTAGGTGGTGGCTGGATTGTTATTCCTATAATCAAACAATGAACATGGACTCTCATGATCAAGATCAGTAACTTGCGTCATAGGTTTTTCAAAGAGATGTTTTCCAAAACGTTTTCGGTCTTGTTTTATGGCGCACAGCAGTGAAGGAGAAGGAGTCACTATGGCATATCATATTCGCAAAGTAGGGGTGATTGGAGCAGGCACGATGGGGGGCGGCATTGCTGCGCACCTGGCCAACATCGGCATTCCGGTGGTGTTGTTGGACATGGTGCCACCGGATTTGAACGAGGCAGAAAAGAGCAATCCAAAGGCGCGTAACCGGATTGTGCAATCACTATTTGATCGCATGGCGAAGGCGAAACCGGCGAATCTGGCCCGTGCTGATCGGGCTGATCTGATTACGCTGGGCAACCTGGAAGATGACTTTGACCAGCTTGCGGATTGTGATTGGATTGTGGAAGTGATCATCGAACAGCTTGCGCCAAAACAGGCGTTGATGGAGCGCATTGAAGCGGTGCGTAAGCCGGGCAGCATCATCAGCAGCAACACATCCGGGATTCCGATTAGCCAGATTGCCGACGGCCGTTCCCCTGACTTCCGCGCCCATTTCCTCGGCACCCACTTCTTCAACCCGCCCCGCTATTTGAAATTGTTGGAGATTATTCCTACGGCCGATACCAGCCCCGAAGCCCTGGATTACATGGTGCGCTTTGGTTCAGAAGTCTTGGGCAAAGGCGTGGTGGTCTGCAAAGATACCCCCAACTTCATCGCCAACCGCTTCATCGCCATCGTCGGCTCTTTCGTCAGCGAATACGCCCTGGAACATGGCTACACCGTTGCCGAAGTAGATGCCATCACCGGGCCGCTGGTGGGGCATCCCAAAACCGCCAGCTTCCGCCTGACAGACCTGGTAGGGCTGGATGTGATGATGCACGTCAACGGCAACCTCTACCCGGCCATCCCGCACGACAACTACCGCGAAATCTTGAAAGCAGCCAAAACCAATGCCCTCAACGCGCAAATGGCCGAACGCAAATGGCTGGGCAACAAAACCGGCCAGGGCTTTTACAAGCAAGTGACGGTGGGCGGCCAGCGCGAATTCCACACGCTGAACCCCGAAACGCTGGAATACTTCAACCCGCCAAGTGTGCGTTTTGAATCGGTGGGCGCGGTGCGGAAGATTGAGGATTTGGGCGAACGGCTGCGGAAGTTGCTGCAATTTGAGGATCGCGCCGTTGAATTTATCCGCGCCACCACCTATTACGCCCTGGCTTATGCCGCTTACGTGTCGCCGGAAATCGCCCATAACATTGTGGATGTGGACAACGCCAACAAGTGGGGTTTTGCGCACGAGGCGGGGCCGTTTGAGATGTGGGATATGTTGGGGGTACGGGAGACGGCCGCGAAAATGCAAACGGCCGGTTACGAAGTGGCCGATTGGGTGCAAGAGATGCTGGCCGCCGGGCATGAAACGTTCTACAAAGATGGGCAATACTACGACTTCCAAACCGGCACTTACAAAGCGTTGCCCGTCAATCAAAAGCAGATTACCGTCGCCAGCCTCATCAAAAATGGCAAACAACTGGCGCAAAACGGCAGCGCACGGTTGCACGACATGGGTGACGGCGTATTGCTCTACGAATTCAACGCCAGGATGAACGCCATTGACGGGGACATTGTGGCGATGGGCAACACCGCCCTGGACCGGCTCAACAGTGATTTTGACGCGCTGGTGATTGGCAATAACGGCGAAAATTTCTGCGTCGGGGCAAACATTGCCATGGTGGGCATCGCCGCCGGGCAGGGGATGTGGGATGTACTGGACAAATCCATCAAGGATTTGCAGGAACTTACTTTTAACCTGCGCCACGCGCCCAAGCCGGTGGTAACGGCCGTTCATCAGATGGCGTTGGGCGGTGGGGCGGAGATGGCGATGGCGGGTTGGACGGCCGTTGCTGACCACGAATCCTACATTGGCCTGGTGGAAGTGGGCGTGGGTCTCATCCCGGCCGGCGGTGGCTGCAAAGAACTGCTCCGCCGCAAAATCAACCCGATGCTGAAAACGGCCAATGCTGACGTGCTACCCATTATGCAAGAAGTTTTCCAAAACATCGCCACCGCCAAAGTGGGCACGAGCGCCTGGGAAGCCAGAGAACTTGGCTTCCTCAGCGACCAGGATACGATTGTGATGAACAGCGACCATCGGCTGGCAAAGGCCAAAGAGAAGGCACTGCAACTGGTAGCAGCGGGGACACGGCCGCCAGAAGTGGAAAAAATTTATGCGTCCGGCCGTGACACCCTTTACGCCCTCTACCTGGGCATCCGCAGCTTTGAATGGGGCAACTACGCCAGCGCCCACGATGCCCTCATCAGCCGCAAACTGGCCTACGTGTTGTGTGGCGGCGACCTGAGCGAACCGGCCTGGGTAGACCCCTGGTACATCCTCGACCTGGAGCGGCAAATGTTCCTGGAACTGCTGCACGAAGAAAAAAGCCGCGAACGCATTATGCACATGTTGCAGACGGGCAAGCCACTACGGAATTAGAAAGAAATGGCAGACCGGCCGAGTCTAAAGTTCATACGCAGCCATATTCGTTCGCGGGATTACAGATTGACCAAACATGCTACGGTTACACGGTTGGAACGAGGGATTTCTATCCTTGAATTGGAACAGGCGTTGCTCAACGGCGAGATCGTTGAAACGTATCCAGATGATCAACCTTATCCTGGCTGTCTGGTTTTAGGCTGGCTGGAATCTGGGGATCCGTTGCATGTTGTCTGTTCACGTGGGAATATGGAACCAGCTTTGCGGATTGTAACAGTATATGAACCTGACGATGCGCTGTGGGAGAGCGATTGGAAAACACGAAAGGTGAAGCGATGAGTGAAATAGAGAGATGTGATTATTGTGGCGGTGAACTGAAAGCAGGCACAACGACTTTAGAAGTGTGGCGTGGTGATGAATTGGTTGTGATTCGAGACGTTCCGGCCGATGTTTGCCAGCAATGCCAGGAAGCATACCTGTCAGCACAAATGTCTTTACGACTGGATCATTTTTTAGGTGAGTATCACCAGCATCGCCCGGAACGTTATCTGGCCGTACCACAATACTCGGCCGTACAAGCAATTGGTGGATAGCTCTACAAGGAGAAACTTGAAATGACACGAGAAGCAGTGATTGTAGCGGCCAGCCGAACGGCCGTTGGTAAAGCGAAACGAGGTAGCACCCGCAACTGGCGCTCGGATGAGATGGCGGCGGCCGTCATTCGGGAAGTGTTGCAACAGGCGGAAGGGTTGGACCCGCAAGAGGTGGATGATGTGATCATTGGTTGCGCCATGCCGGAGGGGGCACAGGGGTTGAACTTCGGCCGTACCATTGCCTTACGCGCTGGTTTGCCCCCCGATGTGCCCGGTATGACGGTGAACCGCTTTTGTTCCAGCGGCCTGCAAACCATCGCCCTCGCCGCCGAACGCATCATCGCCAATGGCGCAGACGTGGTGATCGCTGGCGGCGCGGAGACGATGAGCCTGGTGCCCATGACCGGCTTCCGCGTCAACCCCAACCCATACATGGTGGAAAACCAGCCAGAGGTATACATGGGCATGGGGCTGACGGCCGAGCGCGTCGCCGACGAGTTTGAAGTGAGCCGCCACGCCCAGGATGAGTATTCACTACGCAGCCACCAACGGGCAGCGGCCGCTTACGCCAACGGCATCTTCCAGGATGAAATTTTGCCCATTGAAGTGGAAGAAGTAACGCCCGGCGAGCATGGCCCGGCGCGGCGCACTTTCACCCTGGACAAAGATGAACA
>Ga0224723_1002529_pt1 | contig 10051 bp, 11 predicted proteins | sample Balambano_FR2_Me_FD_161647 | JGI IMG/M metagenome (GOLD analysis project Ga0224723, IMG submission 161647) | Freshwater sediment microbial communities from Lake Towuti, South Sulawesi, Indonesia - Balambano_FR2_MetaG | ecosystem: Environmental > Aquatic > Freshwater > Lake > Sediment | place... | reverse complement strand
TAACTCCAGCAAGCGCCTTACTTCTAGTCTTCATGATCCTCAAAAGGGTCTTCTAATTCTTTAGAAGGGGGACCAAACGAGGTGTAGACTGAGATTCCCGTAATTGCAACCAGGAAGACAGCGATCGTAATGCTAAGAACTGTTGCAGGTTCCATATTTGTGAAAGTCATCAATAGTATTATTCTTATAATATTACGGATCGTTAAAATCTTAGAAAGCTTAGAAAGGGTAACACATGGCACAGCGGACTCGGTTGGGAGATGTTCTTAAGCCCCTTAACTCTGAATACGGCAAGGTTGCCCCCGGTTGGGGAACAACGCCTTTGATGGCAGTCTTCATGGGATTGTTCTTTGTGTTCCTGTTAATTATTCTCCAAATCTACAACTCTTCGCTCATTCTGGAAGGCGTCAATGTAGATTGGTCGAGCCTCGGCAGCTAACTCAGGCGACTCAATTATTCTTTTGCATTTTTCTTAATCCCCGGAACAGTCTGGGGATTTTTGCATGCGAAATTTTACCTGACGGGCAAGTGAATTGTTCGTCAGGAAACTACACTAGTATCTGAGACATTCGATCGCTTAGAGAGGAAGAAGCATGAATTTCTTCGGCATTGGCTTACCCGAAATGACCTTGATTTTGGTGCTGGCACTGCTGATTTTTGGTCCTAAAAAACTGCCTGAAATCGGTCGCAGCCTGGGTAAAGCTCTACGCGGTTTCCAGGAAGCCTCGAAAGAATTTGAAAACGAGTTTAAGCGGGAAGCAGAGCGGATCGAAAAAACGGTGAACGAACCAATCAAAGCAACCCTTGAAAATCCAGTTCCCAAAGCGCTCACGCCTGCTTCTAAGGAAAATGGAGTTGTAGATGCGACGATCGCCGATTCAGCAGAAACAGCCAGCGCAGAAACACCTAACGCTGAAACTGCTCCTGAAGCCACAAGCTCTCAGCAGGGCTAAACCAGGACTAACGCACAAATTATGGCATCTGCGACTTCTTCCTCTGAAGTGAAGCCACAGCTTATTGTGGGGCTGGGCAATCCGGGCGCAAAGTACGAGCAAACCCGGCACAATATTGGCTTTGAGGCGATCGAGCAGCTCGCTCAGGTTTGGAAAATTCCGCTTTCCGAGAACCGTAAATTTCAGGGCATTTTTGGTGAAGGGCAGGGCAGCCATCGCGAGAAAATTCGGCTGCTGAAGCCGCTGACCTACATGAATTTATCAGGTCAATCGATCCGAGCTGCTGCAGACTGGTACAAAATTCCACCCGAAGCAATCCTGGTCATCTACGACGACATGGACTTGCCGATCGGTCGCCTGCGGTTGCGGCAGTCTGGCTCGGCAGGAGGACACAACGGCATGAAGTCAACCATTGCTCATCTCAATAGCCAGAACTTTCCACGGCTGCGGATTGGGATTGGTAGACAAAACGCCAAACTTGGTGGAGAAGTGGTAAATCATGTGCTGGGGCGGTTCTCAGCGACGGAAAATCGGGTGATGAGTGAAGTGCTGGATCTGGTCGTGAAGGCGATCGAGATGAGCCTGAAAGAGGGCGTTCCGAAGGCAATGAGCCTTTACAACAACCGCACGATCGATCTAGAACCGAATTCGACGGCTTCTTGATGTTTCTGAGCCGCAATTGTTAACCGTTGAAGTTCTGCGTTAAATAAGGCAACGCCGACAAAAATCGATCGCGGCTTTGATGTCCTGCGTTTGTCGCGGATATTGAACTGGGGGACGATCGATCACGATGAGCGGGATGCCCAACTCAGCAGCAAGCCGGTGCTTTGTATCTTCACCCCCAGCAGAACCTGATGCTTTTGTGACAACCAGAGAAATTTGCCACTGTTGCCAGAGGGCACGTTCGAGGTCGACTGAGACGGGAGGACGCAGGGCAATTAAGCGATCGGTTGTGAATCCAGCAGTTAGAGCAGCTTCGAGTGCAACCTGGGAAGGCAAAATTCGGGCAAAGAGCGTCGATCGGGTTTGCCAGGGTTGGAAAAGCGCAAGAGGGCGATAGCCAATCGTCAGTAAGACCCGTTCCCCGACTAATCGATCGCTTTCCAACAGGGCATCGAAACTGTGGAAGTGAATTCCACTGGGATCAGAGTCAACAGACTGTCGCTCATAGCGCAAGTAGGGCAACTGATATTTTGCAGAAGCATCGATCGCGATCTGCGAAACTTCGACAGCAAAAGGATGAGACGCATCCACAATACAGCCGATCGAGCAAGTTTCAAGGAAATTTGGCAGGGTTTGAGGCTGCAATCGTCCCACCCATACTTGAACCAGAGGAGTTGCCGGATAGAGCGATCGAGCTGATTCTGTAGTGACTGAAACAATACAGGAAATTTCAGCAGCAGCAAGCGATTGAACAAGCACTGCACTTTCCTGCGTACCGCCAATGATCCAGACAAGAGCCATCCTGAAGAAATGTCTTTAAGCAATTTTTTTACAGCAATTATCACTGGCTTGAGCCACATGATTCCCCACTCCCCACTCCCCCTTCACAAGGGTCTATACATTTGAAAACGTCTGAAAAAACGACTGATAAACGAGAGATCCGCCGGAGAGCGATCGCAACGCAGGGGAACTCCTGAAGCGAGCAATCCGACAGTCTTTTGAGAATGCGATCTCACCGATACAGGTACGAGAAAAGACCAGATTTCGATAAAGTAGGGTCTGAACAAAGTCGCGATCGACTCCATTTGCGCCAGTGAGAACATGAGAAAGGTAGATCCCTCCCAAGCCACACCGACATTCAAGTGGCAATTTCAAGAGAGCCATGCCTGGATATTTACTATGGTATGGATTGGTCTAGCTACCGGAATCGCTTTCTGGCTGCATTTAGGCAGCATTGGTCTGGTGGATGAAACCGAGCCACTCTTTGCAGAAGCTGCACGACAGATGACAGTGACAGGCGATTGGGTCACGCCCTATTTCAACGGAGCCACTCGATTTGATAAGCCACCGCTCGTTTACTGGATCATGGCATTTGCCTACAAGGTAGCAGGTGTTCATGAGTGGTCAGCTCGCTTTCCTTCTGCATTAGCAGGCACTTTTTTAGCAGCGATCGGGTTTTATACCCTGCGTCGGTTTGGGTTTGCGCGTCCGGCAGCCGCGATCGAAGCCCGTGAAGCCGAAGCAGCCGAGAAACCCGTTCCATCCCAGATCGATCGCCAGCTTTGGATCGCTGCGTTGATTGGCTCAGCCGCAATGGTTTTGAATCCTCAAACGATCGTTTGGGGCAGAACAGGCGTATCCGATATGCTGCTGAATGGCTGTATGAGCGGTTCGCTGCTGGCGTTTTTTTGCGGTTATGCTCAGCCCGATTACTCTAAAGAGGGAATTGCTTCGCATCGCCCGAAGACGCAGACTCTCTGGTACATTGCCGCCTTTGTCCTGAGCGCGCTGGCAGTGCTGACCAAAGGACCCATTGGCATCGTACTTCCCGGCATGGTTGTTCTGACATTTCTCTTTTATGTGGGCAATCTGTGGACTGTTCTGCGGGAGTTAAAGCTGATTCGCGGCGGGCTGATTTTTGCGGCGATCACAGTGCCCTGGTACATTCTGGTAACGCTGGCAAACGGAGATGCCTTTATTGATTCTTTCTTCGGCTATCACAACATCGAACGATTTACCCAGGTTGTAAACCGCCACTCAGCTCCCTGGTATTTCTATTTTCTGGTTGTCACTGCTGCGTTTGCCCCCTGGTCAATTCACTTGCCTGCTGCCTTTGCCCACCTTCAGTTTTGGAAACGATCGGCATGGCAGCAGCAGCCCCGCTCCAGTCATTTAGGAATTTTTGCGCTGATCTGGTTTGCGATCGTCTTTGTGTTTTTCACGATCGCCGTCACCAAACTTCCTAGCTATACCATTCCGCTCTTGCCTGCAAGTGCCATCTTGATTGCGCTGTTCTGGAGCGATCAAATGACTCGCCTCAGGAGCAATCGCTTTGCCAAAGTGAGCCATATCGTTAACGTTGCAGTGCTGTTTCTCCTGGGATGGGCAGTTTATTACAGTCCTAACTGGCTGGGAGATGATCCAGAGCTGCCCAACTTGCCAAATGCGATTCGTCAGGCAGGCATTGACGTTTGGGGCGGGCTTGCCTGGGTCGCTGTGGCGATCGTCGGACTCATCTTACTGCTGCGTTGTCAGGGGCGATGGCTCTGGACAGTCAATCTCGTTGGCTTGGTTGCCTTTGTGCTGCTCACCCTGATGCCTGCCGCCATGCTGATGGATATAGAACGCCAGCTTCCCCTACGCCAGCTTTCAGAAACGATCGTGCAGGTGCAGCAACCGAACGAACCGATCGTCATGATTGGCTTTGGCAAACCATCGATTGTGTTTTATGCCGCTCGCCAGGTTAAATTTATCCCCGATCCCGATGATGTGATTGGAGATCTGCGCGATTTAAGCACCGCCACACCGCCACCGCCAAGCATCTTGCTATTGGGACGAGAAGTCAAAATCCGCGAAGCAAGACTGCGACCCAGACAGTATGAGCCGATCGCAGAATCAGGGATTTATCGGCTCATTCGGGTTAGGGTTCTGGTGCGGGAGTAGGGGAGTGAGTAGGTGGGTGAGTAGGTGGGTGAGGGGATGAGCAAGGGGGCAAGGGAGCAGGGGAATTGAATGTTTGATCGCTTAGTACTGCTACGCTTTCCCCTCATCCCCTCACCCACCCACCTACTCACCTACTCACCCACCTCTTGCTACAATGACAAAGCTCGATCAGAACCTTGTCAATCGATATGCAAGCTCGCAGAATTGCCCGTGAACTCGCCCTGCTCAGTGTTGGTCAGCTTCCCAGCAAGCCACAGCAGCTTCAGACTCAACAGCTTCAAGATATTGTTTTGGCGGCGATTCGAACGCTGACGACCGAAGTACAAGATACGCTAGAGACGGCTGCGGCAGAGCTAAGTCGGGGAAGCGATCGCCTCCTGAACAGCGAAACTAGAGCGACTGACCTCAACAGCGCAAAAGCAATGGTGACAGAAGCGATCGAGCTGACCCAAAAGGCAATTAACCGGATTGGGGCATCGCTGGAGCTGCCTGAATTTATCCAGCTTGTGAACCAGAAAGAGGTTCGTGCCTATGCGATGGAAATATTAACCCAGGTGCAGGCAAATCGTGCGGAAGTCGATCGGCTTATCAACGACTCGATGGTGGACTGGCAGCTTAATCGCCTGGCACGGGTTGATCAAGATATTTTACGGATTGCCGTGACTGAAATGCGTGTTCTAGGGCTGGCTCCGCAGGTTGCAATCAATGAAGCGGTTGAACTGGCAAAGCGGTATAGCGGTGATGAAGGGCATCGATTTATTAACGGTGTGCTGCGGCGGGTGAGCGATCGTCTGAATGCTGCAACGCTCTCGGACACCTCAAGCTGAGAACCATTGCTGTATCTGGTTGCCGCATCTGATTTGGACAACAGCAGTGGGGATCGTGGCGATGAGCTCCAGGGCATGTTTTAAACCCTCAGTTAAACCCTCAGATGGCTGAGATATAACGTCCTGCGTTGCCCCTTCAATCCCCACTTGCAGGATGCCGTACTCGAAGCGAGGTTGGGGGACTTTGAGCGGTTGGAGGTCCCCCCTCGTGCCTTTGAGCGCGGCAACTCACAAGTTGGGAGGTTGGGGGGCGACAGGGCTTTTAAGGCACACCCTGGTCATCGGCAGTTCAACAGCCCACTGTTACGCTTCTCTCTACCTTGAGATAGAGGCGGGTCAATTAGCCGGACGGATACCATGAAACCACTGGAGAACAAAACCTGAAAGGCATTTGCGTACAGATTGGCAGTCCACTTGGGCTGCTTTTTTATTTTGCTGATTCAGGCTTCATTGCCAGTGATCTGCTTCACAAATCCCTCCTGTTGCTGTCCCTCCTGCAACTAAAGGATGATTTGCGCTTAAAACCTAACTCGGTAGAATAAACCTAACAGAAATGTGATTTCAACGACCAAGAGTCAATTCTGAGTAAAGCTGCTTTAGGTTTAAGTTTTTGATCTTAGAGATTTTGCTTTTTGGGAAAGCGGATCATTGGAATACGATCGGGGCTTCCCTGGAGTAATTATCTAACCCCTTCAACTATCTTCAGGACTGATGAGGTTTTGCCCTTGAGATTTTTTGATTTCAGGGTCGGCTTTTTGCGCTTCAGGGCTGGCTTTTGCTGGACGAGGAGAAAAAACTGATGTCTACTTTTTCGCTGCTGTTTATTGCAGTTTTAGGCATTGCCTTGCTGCTGTTTCTAGTCATTGTTGTTCGTTTACACACTCACGCTAGCAACGCTGCTGTCGTTCTATTACTTGGGCACGAAGCGAGGATACACGCTAAACGAAATTCAGCGCATCACCTCCAAATCATTTGAGCCAGTTGGTTTGATTATTCTGGTCACGGGTGCAGGTGGCGTTTTTGGCAGGGTCTTGGTTGAGACAGGCGTGGGTGAAGCGTTAGCAGGTGCAATGGCTGCTTCAAATTTGCCGATCATTGTGCTGGCATTTTTAATTGCAGTTGCGGTGCGGGTGAGCCAGGGTTCAGCAACCGTTGCAATGGTGACGGCTGCGGGACTAATTGCTCCGGTGCTTCAGGCAAATCCTCTTTCTGCGCCGCTAGTCGCTGCAATTACGATCGCCATTGCCTCTGGTGCAACTGTGCTTTCTCATGTAAACGACTCCGGCTTCTGGCTTGTCGGCAGATATCTCGGCATGAGCGAAAAGGAAACACTGCGCTCCTGGACAGTCATGGAAACGCTTGTGGGTGGCGTGGGTTTCTTGGTGGTGTTTATCATTAGCTTTTTCCTGTAAACCCCGTTTTGCCAAACAGCCATGACAACCGATCGCTACATCATCGGCATCGACATTGGGACGACCAGCACCAAAGCCGTCCTCTTTACGCTAGCGGGTCAGGCGGTGCAGCAAGCATCGATCGAATACCCGCTTTATTCCCCCACTTCGGCAACCGCCGAGCAAGACCCAGACGAGATCTTTCTGGCTGTCCTGAAAACCATTCAGCAAGTCGTGCAAACCAGCAAAGCAAAGCCAGGCGAGATTGTCTGCCTCTCGTTTAGTTCTGCAATGCACAGCTTAATTCTGGTTAATCACGACGATCGCCCGCTCACACGCAGCATCACCTGGGCAGACAACCGTAGCGCAGCCTGGGCAGAGTTTCTGAAGCAATCCGGTCAGGGGCACGCAGTCTATCTCCGCACTGGCACACCGATCCACCCCATGTCGCCGCTTGTGAAGCTGCTGTGGCTGCGGCAAGACCAGCCCGATTTATTTCAGCAAGCAGCGCGATTTGTTTCGATCAAAGAATACGTCTTTTTTCGGCTAACTCGTCGTTATGTTGTGGATCACTCGATCGCCTCTGCAACAGGACTGCTGAACCTGAGCCGTTTAGAGTGGGACAGCGAAGCGTTGGAAATCGCTGGAATTCAGCCTGCTCAACTTTCTGAACTGGTTTCAACTACCTATCTACTGAAGCCGATTCAAACCGAGTTTGCCGCAATGATGGGCATCTCGCCCGAAACGCCGATCGTGATGGGAGCCAGTGACGGTGTGCTGTCAAATCTAGGAGTTGGCGCGATCGAACCCGGCGTGTTTGCAACGACGATCGGCACGAGTGGGGCAATTCGGGCAGTCGTCGATCGTCCGGTCACAGACCCTCAGCAGCGGCTATTTTGCTATGCACTGACGGAAAATCATTGGGTTATTGGCGGTGCGGTCAACAGCGGTGGGATTACGCTGCGATGGGTGCGCGATCAGCTTGCAGATACAGAAGTGTCGATTGCAAAGCAAAGAGATCAAGACCCCTATGAACTGCTGATGCAGCACGCAGAAGAAATTCCCCCCGGTTCGGATGGACTGCTGTTTCACCCTTATCTTTTGGGGGAACGATCGCCCCTCTGGAATGCGAACGCACGCGGCTCTTTCTTTGGCTTGACACTGAACCACACCAGAGCGCACATCACTCGCTCCGTGCTGGAAGGCATATTATTTAACCTGCTGATTGTGCTTCAGGCACTGGAGGATTTTGCAGGAGCGGCAAAACGGATTCAGGCAACAGGCGGCTTTGCGCGATCGGCACTCTGGCGACAAATGATGGCAGACATCTTTAACCGAGAAATCACGATTCCAGCCCAGCATGAAAGCTCCTGCCTGGGGGCAACAATTTTGGGGCTATACGCGCTTCATCACATCGACTCGCTTACAGTCAGCGCGGGCATGATTGGAGAAACCCTCAGACATCAGCCGATCGCCGCCCATACTGCCCAATATCAGCAGCTCTTTCCGCTTTACCAAAGATTGTTAAACTGCTTTCAGCACGAATACGAAACGATCGCTCAATTGCAGGCAAACTTGAATGCAAAGTAGCCAATTAAAGTGAAGAATAGTAACTTGTTTGTTGATGATTCGGGGTTGATGCCAATCGAGAAGGCTGTATTAAAACGCTCTATCAGAAGAGCTAGATTAATCGGTTGCCTGTCTCAAGGATGATGTGATTGTTGGCGAAGTGAGCGTGAATGGAACATGAAACTGTAACGCATTAAAAACAGTTTGCTCAACTTTATAATTACATTGTTGAGGAATAAAAAATGAATCGATTTCAGCGGCTTCGCCGCATTTTTGTGGCACTCCTTGCAGTTTTCCTTTTAACAACATCGGTCGCCTGCAGTACCGCAACTCCAGAAGCTCCCACCGCTTCTGATCCAGGCATCACCAGCAACCAGTATGGCGAACTCGCACGAGGCGACAACGCCCAGGGCGATCAGTATGCAGATTGGGTTGTGCAAACCAGCCGGGGCTTGATCAAAGATGCTTACGTTCGGGATAACGATAAGCTCGGCGTTGTAATTTCGAGAGAAGTTCGTCCTGATGACGTGAGACCTCTGGCGCGATCGCTCGTCCAGGGATTCCGTCGCAGCGCGCCTGATCGGAATTTGACTGTTCTGGTTTATGCACCTGATAAACAGCTCATTCTAACTGCACGTTATGACAGTGCAACCCAGCAGGTAAATTACCAGGGTTAAACCGAGTTCTGCAATCCGTTCGCCCCGGGATTTGTCTTCATTTGTGCAGGAAAACAGTGTAGGAAACCTGTGCAAGAAAGCAAGAAAACGCTGTGCAGAAAGCCGCAGTTCTATCTAGCAGTTTTATACAGCTCTTCTGCGGTGGAATGTTCAGCAAGCAATTAACGTTTTAGGAGAAGAATCATGGCAAGTCATGATGAATATAAGCGTCAGATCATGCAAGATCTCTCGAAGGGCAGCAGCGAAAGACTCGATGACGTGAGCAGCACCAACGAGTACGAAAATTTTGATGATTTTGCCCGTCGGTCGACTCGTGAAGAAAGACGCGCTATTTTTGGAAGATCGTTCCACCCCGATCGCATTCCGACAAACCAGATGGAGCCGGAACTGCAAAAAGCAGTGTCACAGATTCAGCCCCGTGAGCGGGACGATGTAGCGCGAGAGTTCTTTGGTCAGTTTAAGAAGCGCGGTTTGAGCGATCGCGACCTGGAAAAGCAACTCGGCTTATCAACTCATGTTCCCGGTCGCATGACCGCTGATGATGTCAGCAAACTGGCTTCTTTTGCTTACCACTACCACCCCGATATTTTCCAGGAAGTGTTGGCAGACCAGCCTGCGATCCTGAAATTTCTGAGCAACCCTGTGGTTGGTGCAGCACTGGGCGCAGTTGCTGCTAAGTGGTTGGGACATCGCCATTAAAATCTGACACTTTCCCCTGGGGGTGTTTTAAAAACCCCAGGGGACTTGTGCGTTGGGTCTGGTGCAGATGAATATCGCGTTTTCCATACTGGTGCGGTACGGGGGTGCAGGGGGCAGTGCTCCCTGTATGGGGGTTTCACCCCCACACCCCACCTTCACCTGAAAGAGAACTGCTATAGCAATGAACTACTCTACAAAAAGGGAGTGCCGATTCTAATCCGTTGTTGCCCGTGACCCGATCAGCTCGTCCGCTACGCGAGCAGGGTTATGAGCCTCTACAAATCTCTCTACAAATCTGTCATCATCACAGGTTCTCCCTGATGTTCCTG
>Ga0224723_1002528_pt1 | contig 10051 bp, 7 predicted proteins | sample Balambano_FR2_Me_FD_161647 | JGI IMG/M metagenome (GOLD analysis project Ga0224723, IMG submission 161647) | Freshwater sediment microbial communities from Lake Towuti, South Sulawesi, Indonesia - Balambano_FR2_MetaG | ecosystem: Environmental > Aquatic > Freshwater > Lake > Sediment | place... | reverse complement strand
GGGCATCACCGTGCGCTCCGAGTTCGCCGACACAGCCTTCTGGCAGGCCAGTTTCACAACCGACGCACAGGGCCAGGGCAGCCTGGAGCTCAAGCTGCCCGACAATTTGACAACCTGGGTGCTGCGTGGCGTGGCCCACGACGCCGCTACCCGCGTGGGCGAAGGTACGGTCGAGATCCTCGCCAGCAAACCCTTGCTTGTGCGGCCCGTCACGCCGCGCTTTCTGGTGGTCGGCGACCGCGCCCAGCTTCAAGCCAACGTCTCCAACAATACCGACGCCGAGCTGAACGCCGAGGTGCGCCTGACGGCCGTGGGCGTCACGCTCGCGGGACCAGAAATCCAGACCGTGCGCATCCCGGCCAGGGGCGAGGCCAGGCTAAGCTGGGACGTCAGCGTGCCCCCGCCCCAGCCCAGCCAGACCTCCACGCTGTTTGCCGATCTGACCTTTAGCGCTGTGGCGGGCCAGTTCAGCGACGCAGCCAGGCCGCGCCTGGCAAGCGGGCCAGCCGGCCAGATCCCGATCTACCGCTACAGCGTGCCCGAAACAGTCGGCACCGGCGGTCGGCTGAGCGAAGCCGGCGCGCGCACCGAGGCCATCGCTCTGCCACCGGGCGTCGACCCAAGCCGGGGCGAGCTGACCGTGCGCCTCGAGCCCTCGCTGGCTGCGGGCATGCGCGAGGGGCTTGAATACCTGGAATACTACGAGTTCGAGGGCGTCGAGTTTACCGTCAGCCGCTTTCTCCCCAACGTGCTGACCTACCAGGCGCTCAAAGACGCCGGCATCAGCAATGCCGAGCTGGAACAGCGCCTGCCCGACCTGGTGCGCGAGGGCCTCGAGCGCTTGCAGCGCGCCCAGAACGGCGACGGCGGCTGGGGCTGGTGGCCTCTGGAAGCGAGCAACCCGCACGTCTCGGCCTATGTGGTGCTGGGCCTGCTGCGGGCCCAAGAGGCCGGCTTTGACGTCGACGGCGCCATGCTCTCGCGCGGCCTCGACTATTTGAGCGCGCAGATCAAGCCGGTGAGCGTGACAACATCGCCAGGCGAGGCCAACCTCCAGGCCTTCGTGCTGTTTGTCGTGAACGAGCACAGCCCCGGCAGCGCACGTGACGAGGCGCGTGCCCTCTTGGAGCAGCGCGAGAAGCTGGCCGCCTACGCGCGGGCCTTTTTGGCCATGGCGCTGGCACAGGCGGATGCGAACGACCCCGGCATCAAGACGCTGCTTTCCGACCTGAACAACCAGGCCGTCCTGAGCGCGACGGGCGCGCACTGGGAAGAAGACGACTACGACCGCTGGGCTATGAACACCGATACGCGCTCGACCGCCATTGTGCTGAGCGCGCTCGGCCGCCTCGACCCCGACAACGAACTGGCACCCAACGCCCTGCGCTGGCTCATGGTCGCCCGCAAAGGCGGTATCTGGGAGACTACCCAGGAAACGGCCTGGGCCTTGATCGCGCTGGGCGAATGGCTGGCCCGCACCGCAGAGCTGCAAGGCAGCTACGAGTACGCGGCACTGCTCGACACAAGCGAGCGCCTGGCCGGCAGCGTGAACAACAACAACATCGACCAGCCCGTCATCACGCGCATTCCCGCGGCCGAGCTGCTCGGCGACACAAGCTCGCGCCTGACGGTTGGGCGCGGCGAGGGGCCGGGCGTGCTGTACTACACGGCCCACCTCAACGCCTATTTGCCCGTCCCCGAGGTCAAGGCGCTCGAGCGCGGTATTGCCGTCAGCCGCCGCTACACGCTGGCAAGCTGCGTTGACACAGCCGAGCAGCGCTGCCCGAGCGTCACGCAGGCCCGCGTCGGCGAGCTGCTGCGCGTCGAGCTGGCGCTGGTGGCGACGCGCGACCTGTACTATCTGCGTCTGGAAGACATGCTGCCCGCCGGCGCCGAGGCGGTCGATAGCGGCCTCGCCACTACGAGCATCTTCGCGCCCGCACCGCAGCTTGAGTCGCTGCCGCCCAAGTTCGAGGACGGTCCCGTGCCAGCGCTGGGCTTCCCCGGGCCACACTGGTGGTGGAACTGGTGGAGCCGCAGCGAGCTACGCGACGAGCGAGTGGTGCTGTTCGCCGACACGCTCGGCAAAGGCAGCTACCAGTACAGCTACACCCTGCGCCTGACGCAGCCCGGCACCTTCAACGTCATCCCTACCGTGGCCCAGGAAAGCTACTTCCCCGAAGTCTACGGGCGCGGCGACGGCAGCCTGTTCGAGGTACTGCCCTAGAACAGATGTTCGACAATTTAGGCGTCTCGTGCTACACTCTAACGAATAGCGTTTACGTGTATGCACGAGGCGTCGATGTCTGTTAAAATGAGTGGGCAGCGAGATGACCAGGAAGACAGGGGGTGCATATGGCCCAACGGCTTGCCGCAACGCTTCAAGATTTGGAGGCGCTGCCCTCGGATCAGAAAGCCGAACTTGTCGATGGAGCGCTACGGCTAATGTCGCCAACTGGCTTTCTGCCTGGTCGGGCTGGCGGCGCCATCTACGCGAGCCTTTTAGCATACGAGCGACGCACGGGCGACGGCTATGCCCTGCCCGATAACGTCGGCTTTGCCGTAGACTTGCCCAATCGCCAGTCGTTCAGCCCCGACGCGGCCTATCACGTCGGGCCGGTGAGCGGCATGAAACTTGTTCAGGGCGCACCCGTGTTTGCTGCCGAGGTACGCAGCGAGCACGACTACGGCCCCGATGCTGAAGCAGCGATCGTTGCGAAGCGGCGCGACTACTTCGCGGCTGGGGTGCTTGTTGTGTGGGATGTTGATCTGCTGAGCGAGGACGTCGTGTGTGTCTACCGGGCGAACTGCCCCGACACGCCGACGATCTACCGCCGTGGCGAGCAGGCTGAGGCTGAGCCAGCCGTCCCCAATTGGACAATGCCAGTCGACGAGCTGTTCAGCTAACCCCCATTCTTCCCAAAGTATAGCATAGTGCTGCCCTGCACACGAGAGATAAAGAACAGCAGTTCGATCTTTATTCCGTCTGACTCAGACCTCGGGGCTAAGCGCCTCTGGCCGCCGCTCGTTCTCGCGCAGCGCGACCAGATCCCAAAAATCGCTTTCAAGCTGTGGCTTGCCCGCTTCAGTCGGTAGCTCGCGGTATAGCGCGCGGTAGACCAGGTAGATGCCAGCCGCGAAAGCCGCGATGCTTGGGATGGGCAGCAGAATGCGCGTGATGCCGTTGACGCGCGCGACCTGAGTATTAAACTCTTCGCCGCCAAACGGCGCGGTCACAATCGTCAGGTTCAGGTAGAAGTTGACGGCCGCCATCAGCAGGTTCGCCAGCACGATCACCAGCGTGCCGCTCACAAGCGCCCGCCGCACATCCGGCAAATCCAGCAATTCGCCGAGCGCCGCCTCGCGCTCGGCTGTGTCGGGGTTGAGCGCTTGGGCCGCAAAAAAGCGCAGCACCGGCCGGCCGATTAGAATCGAGCCGGCGAACACCAGCACGTTCAGCGCCAGCGCGGCCGTATCCTTGATAGCAAAGCGCACGCCGTCGACAAACCAGAAGGCCAGCGCCCCGTTCACAATCGCCGTCAGGCCAATAAAGCTGGTAATAAAGTTGAACTTCTTGGTCAAAAAAAACAGGTCGAAAGCCACCCAGCCCACCGGCACCAGCGCCGCGACGACATAGGCCACCGGCGCGCCCAGTGGGCGCGTCAGGTAGTTCAGGATCAAGATGGGAATCACCGCTCCCATCAGAATATCAAGCATCAGCTTGGTCGACTGCTTCATGCCTACCTCCAGTCAGCCTTCCGCGCATGGTATCATCAATTCGCAGCAACCTTGGCAGGAGCAGCCTCTTGCCTACTTGCGCTCGCGTGGTATAATCCCTCAGAAGTGTAAACCATTCTAGCGGCCGGCTGGCGCTGCGTATGCTTACGAACCGCGAGATTGCCGACACCTTCCACGCCATCGCCGACGCCCTCGAAATCCAGGGCGAGGACCGCTACCGCTTCCTCTCGTACCGGCGCGTCGGCGACATGATCGCCGAGCTACCCGAGGCTCTTTCGGCCTACGCCGCGCGCGGCGAGCTAGAAGACTTGCCGGGCGTCGGCAAGGTCATGGCTGCCAAGATCGACGAGTTGCTGCGCACGGGCCAGCTCGACTTCTACGAGCGTCTCCAAGCCGAACTGCCCGCCGGCGTGCTCGAGCTCCTGAAAGTCCCCGACATCGGCCCGCGCACCGCCGGACGCCTGTACCGCGAGCTGAGCATCACCAGTCTCGAGTCGCTGCGCGAGGCCGCTGAGCAAGGACGCCTGCGCGGCCTCAAAGGCTTCGGCGCCAAAACCGAGCAGAAGATCCTGCAAGGCCTCGCGCAGCTCGCCACAGCCGATACGCGCATGCTGCTGTCGCAGGCCCTCGAGCTGGCCGAGCGCCTGCTCGCCGACCTAAAGGCCGCTGCCCCCGCCGTCTGGCAGGCCACCTATGCCGGCAGCCTGCGCCGCGGCCGCTCGACTATCGGCGACATCGACCTGCTCGCGGCCAGCGAGGACGGCGCGGCCGTGATAGCGGCCCTCACCTCGCTCCCGAGTGTCGCGCGCGTCGACTCGGCCGGCGATCTGAAAGCCACCGTGATCCTGCACAGCGGCCCATCGGCCGACCTGCTGGTCGTGCCGCCCGCCCGTTGGGGCAGCGCGCTCCAGCACTTCACCGGCAGCCAGGCCCATAATATCGCCTTTCGCGAGCTAGCCAAGGCCCAGGGCTTCACCTTCTCCGAAAACGGCTTCCGCGCCAGCGATGGCTCGCTCGTCGAGTGCGCCGACGAAATAGCCGTGTACGCCCAGCTTGGCTTGCCCTACATTCCGCCCGAGCTGCGCGAAGATCAGGGCGAGTTCGCGGCTGCGCGTGCGGGCACGCTGCCCACGCTCGTCGAGCTTGCCGACATGCGCGCCGATCTGCATATGCACAGCACCTGGAGCGACGGCCACGCCGCGATCGCCGCGATGGCCCAGGCCGCCATAACACGCGGCTACAGCCACATGGCCATCACCGACCACGGCGCCTATCTGGGCGTGACCGGCGGCCTGACCCCCGAGCGCGCCCTACAGCAGGCTGAAGAAGTCGCGCGCGTCAACGCCGAACTGGCGGCCAGCGGCTCGAACTTCCGCGTCCTGCACGGCGTCGAAGTCGACATCACGCCCGAGGGCAGGCTGGCCCTGCCCGACGAACTGCTGGCTCAGCTCGACATCGTGATCGCCTCGCCGCACGTAAGTTTGCGCCAGGAGCGCGAAAAGGCCACCGCACGCCTCATCCGGGCGATCGAGCATCCGTACGTCGACATCGTCGGCCATCCCACAGGCCGCCTGATCAACCGCCGCGCCGGCTCCGACCTTGATCTGGAGCCGATCTTTCAGGCTGCCGCCGCCAGCGGCACGGCGCTGGAGATCAACGCCGGCCCCGACCGGCTCGACCTCGACGCGCCGCTCGCCCGGCGCGCGCTCGAACTCGGCGTGACCCTGGCCATCGACAGCGATGCCCACGCCCCAGACGAACTGGCCTGGATGCGCCTGGGCCTGATCACTGCCCGCCGCGCCTGGGTCACACCCGAGCGGGTGCTTAACTGCTGGAGCCTCGAGCGCCTACGGGAATGGCTCGCGCGGCCAAAAGGAGCACGCTAGCAAGGCCGGAGAACGCAGGCTCTGGCACAAAGCAGAGGAGGTACGATGCCCAGCATCTTCAGCCGGATCGTTGCCGGCGAGATCCCGGCCGTCAAGCTCTACGAAGACGCGCAGACCTTCGCATTTATGGACATCGGCCCCGCCAGCCGTGGACACAGCCTCGTCATCCCCAAAGACGAGCACGCCGACCTCTTCGACACCCCAGCCGAAACCTTCGCCGCCGTGATGCTCAGCGCGCAACGCGTGGCCAAGGCCCTCAAGGCCGCGCTCGGTTGCGATGGCCTGAACCTCATCCAGAATAATGGCGCGGCCGCCGGCCAGACTGTCTTCCATCTGCACGTACACCTTATTCCGCGCTGGGAAGGTGATGGTGCGGTCAAGCTGTGGAGCCCGGGCCAGGCCTCAGCCGCCGAACTCGAGGCGCTCGCCACACAGGTCCGCGCCGCGCTCGCCGTGTAGCGCCGCAGTCCACCGAGGAGCGGGTATGACGCAGCCTAATCCCGACCCATCCCGACGACCGAAAACCTGGCGTGAGCGTTGGCTCCGCCTGCGGCGCGTGCCCCCACCACCCGGCGACAGCCAGCCCGGCGCGACCGCGCCGCCCACTGGGCCTCGCCAGGCACGCGCCGATAGTGCCGGTTTTGTGCAAACTGATCGCGACCGCTTCTTGCTTGCACTGCTGCTGGTCGTGATCGCCTTTCTGCTCTATCTGTTGCTCGCGACAATCTACGGCTGGCCGCCCTTCAACAACGCCGACAATTCGCCGATCGCGGTCCAGTCCTACCCGGCTCCACCAGACGACGACCTGAGCCTGCCGACCGTCAGCACGCAGGCCGCGTCCAGCGAGTACCCCGTTTCCGACCGCTTTCGTGGCTTCTACGAGGCCAACGGCGGCCTGGCGGTTCTAGGCCTGCCGATCAGCGTACCGCTGGTCTCGAACGGACGTGAGTTTCAGTGGTTCGAGCGCGCGCGCCTCGAATACTGGCCCGAGCACGCCGGCACACCCTACGAAGTCCAGCTCGGACGCCTGGGCGCGGAATATACCACCGGGATCGCCTTTCCCGGTCATCCCTACCTGGTCAGCACGCCGGAGCGGGTCTACTTTCGTGAGACGGGCCACAGCGTCAGCGGGGGTTTTCTGCGCTTCTGGGAGAGTCGGGGGGGCCTACGTGTGTTTGGCTACCCGATCAGCGACGAACTGCGGGAGCGCATTGACGGGCAGGTCTACACCGTGCAATATTTCGAGCGGGCGCGCTTCGAGTACCATCAGCAGAACACGGGCACACCCTACGACGTACAGCTCGGGCTGCTCGGCCGCGCGCTCTACCTCGCCGAGTCGCGGCCCGACATTCAACCCTAAGCCAGCACCCGTTCGACCTTGCCGACTGTTTCCTGGAGCTTTTCGATCTGATAGCGCTTCCAGGTCTCGATGCGCAAGCGCTTGCCCAGCGAGACGGCCAGGTTCTGCATCAGCAGCATGCCCAGCTCGGGGTCATCTTCTTTGAGCGCCTGAAGCTTTTCCCGGTGCAGGCTCAGCACCAGGGCACCGCTCGGCCCGGCGCGCAGGCTGGCGCTCCGCACGCCCCCATCGATCAGCGCCATCTCGCCGGCAACCTGACCGGCTTTGAGCGTGGTCAGCACCAGGCCATCGCCGTCCTCGTCGCCGTCGAGTTGCACCAGCAACTGCCCAAGCTGCACGATAAACATTTCGTCGCCCGGCTCATAGGCGCGCGCGATCAGCTCGCCCGGCTCGTAGGCCGCGATGCGCACCTGTGAGGCCAGCACCATGCGCTGCGGCAGCGTCAGCGTATTGCCCACCTCGCAGTTGGCCAGAAACTCGGCGGCCTGGCGCACCATGGCCAGCTCACGCTCGCCCTCAGGGGCAGCCGCGAGGCCTTCGGAGCGCGGCAGGCCCAGAAAGTTGGCCACATAGCGGCGCGTGAGCGCGGCCTGCTCGAACTGCGGCCAGTGCCCTGCGTTCGGGATGATGCGCAGGTCGGCCTCAGGCCATTCGGCCGCCACCGTGCCAGCGTCACGCAGCGGCACCGTGTTATCCTCCGCGCCCCACAGTACCAGAGCCGGCACTTCCAGCGCCGCTAGGCGCCCGCGCAGGTCGGCCCGGCGCATCGCCCAGAAGCACTGCGCGCGCGTGCGGCCCTGGCCAGGGCGCCGCGCGTCGGCCCGAATCCGCTCGTAGTCCTCGCTCGAAATCTCGGCACGCTCGGCAAACGCGATCGGCTTCAGTAGGCGGTCGCTATAGTCGAGGGGCGTTTGCTCGAGAAAACTAAGCAGCCGCCCTGTCGCGTCAAAGCGCTCGAACATGATATGTGGCGCGACGAGCGTGTTGACGAAGGTAGAAAGCCGGCCGCTGATGGCCGGGTTCAGCAGCACCAGCCGCTCGACGAGCAAGGGGTAGCTCAGCGTCAGCGTGATGCCGATCATGCCACCCATCGAGTGGCCCAGCACGACGGCCGCATCCTCGCCCGACCAACGGATAACGCCGGCGATCAGCTCGGCGTAGCCCTCGATCGACGGGCGCTCGCGCGGTGCGGGTGAGTTGCCAAAGCCCGGCAGATCAACCGCCAGGCAGCGGAAACGGCGCCGCAACTGTGGGATGAGCGGCTTCCAGGTATGCGACGAGCTGGACCAACCATGGATCAGTACCGCGACCGGGCCGTGGGCTGGCCCTTCTTCTGTGATGTGGATCTGCTGACCGTTGATCGTCACAAGGCTCATTGGCTCTCTCACCAGGCGCGCAAAACTCCTGTGCCGCCATCCGTGCATCAGGTATCTATGCAAACGATACACTTGCAACAAATTATAGCATTGCAACATTTCCGTTTAGAAAAAAACCCGGAACCGCTGTGCGGCCCCGGGTATTCCCCCACATCCATCCTGCCCCCTGGCTCTTGCTTCTTGGTTCTTGGCTCTTGGTTCTTGGCTCTTGGCTCTTGGCTCTTGGTTCTTGCCTACGCTCCATTCTCCAGCTTCCGTAGCTCGATCTTCCCGGCCCGCACGCGCGTCTCGTAGGCCGGCTGCGAGTAGGTCGACGGTCCTTCCAGCACACGCCCATCGTCGAGCGCGAAGCGCGAGCCGTGCCAGGGGCAGCGCACGCTGCACGCGTCGAACTCACCATCGGCGAGCGGCCCGCCCAGGTGCGAGCAGGTGTTGGCAAGCGCGAACAGGCGGCCCTCGCGCCGCGTCAGCAAGAGCGGCAGGCCCTCTAGCTCGACCACGCGCGCCTCGCCCTCGGCCAGCGCCGCGTCGTCGAACACCGCCCGAAAGCCGTCGGTGTCTGGCCCTGCGGCGTGATTCACGCCCATGCGCTGCCGGTAGACCATGTCACCGCCCAGGTAGGCACCCGCCAGCGACAGGCCATAACCCAGCAGCGCGAGCTGCCTGCCCGCACCACGCTTGTTCTGCCGGCGCGCCAGAAGCGACAGGCCGTAGAACGCCGTCGCACCGACGTTGATTATGCCGTGTACCAGGCCAACACGCTTCACCTCGCCCGAGGAGTCCTTCCAGTCGGTCAAGCCGGTAGCCGCCGCGCCCAAGGCACCCGCTAGCCCCACCGCCAACGCCGCATCCGCGCCAGGCGCGAGCTGCCTGTTCCCGCCTAGCGCCTCGATCACATCCAGCACCTGGACCACCGTCCAGGCCCCGATTGGGATCTCGACCAGCACGGGGTGCAGCGGGTGGCCAAGCCACTTGCCGTGCAGCGCGTCTTCGATCTGTTGCCCAGCCGCCCCGCCCGACTCGTACAGCCGCTCGAGTGCCTGCTGCACTGCGTCGCCGACGGCGTCGAGCGACTCCTGCTTGCCGATCGCATCGACCGCCTGATGTTCTAGCTTCGACAGCGTCATGCCGCCTCCTTCCCACACAGCTTGCCAGATCTACACGTTGCCTCGACCCTATCAGCAGGAGCCGTGCCGGCAGGCACAAAAAAGCCGGCGGCGCGTGCCGCCGGCCTGGAAGGAAGCAGCCCACGCTCAGGCCGCGATGATCGGCTCATACTGCTCGGCGCTGAGCGTCTGCTGCGCCAGAAGCGCCGTGGTCAGCGCGTCGAGTGCGGCCCGCTGCTCGTTCAGCAAGGCCTGGGCGCGTGCCGAGGCCGCCTCGACCAGCCAGGCAACCTGGTCGTCGACCCGGTTGGCGAGCGAGGCGCTACGGGCGAACATACCCTGCTCGTCGGCCAGGGCCTGAGGGCCAAGCATTTCGTTCATGCCGAGCCGCGTCACCAGGCTGCGGGCTACCCGACTCGCGCGCGCAACGTCGTCGGCGCCGTGCGAGCTACACTCGCCCAACACCAGGCGCTCGGCAGCGCGGCCCGCCAGCGTCACCGCCAGCTCGGCCTCAATGCGCGCCCGGCTCGTCAGCAGCGCGTCGGCCCCCGAGGCACGCAGACTGGCGCTCAGCTTGGTGCCGTG